>TARA_B110000459_G_scaffold131447_1_pt1 | contig 31883 bp, 31 predicted proteins | sample TARA_B110000459 | Tara Oceans TARA_B110000459 (sample SAMEA4398296) | marine metagenome | biome: Polar Biome; feature: [SRF] surface water layer (ENVO:00010504); material: water (ENVO:00002006), including particulate matter (ENVO:01000060) such as... | depth 5 m | reverse complement strand
AAGTCGACGACCAGGACGGTGGCACGGGGGGTCTGCTGCGATTGACTCAAGACTGTGAATCGTAGAGCAGTGGCACCATCCAGCCGCCCAGTCCTGAACGAGAAGTTCAGTCGAACGATGTGCGCGCTCATCGCGATACTCATCATGTTCGCGTCGGCACCGGCAACGGCGCACGCAATCGAAGCACCTGCCAACGTGGCAACACCGTCTGAGGCGCTGCCGGTATCGACCGACGTTTCCGTCGACGTCGATACGCCGCGGCCGCCGACCACGGCGAACGATTTCTTCCCTGAGGATCGCGACCTGACGTCGTGCATCGGTGTGCTCGAGCGGCCGGGTTGCGGCAGCGAAGAACGCGGCGGTTGGCGTCAGGGGCTTATCCTGCTCGCCGTCGTCGGTGGCCTCACGGTCGTGTTCGGCAACGTCATCCGCAGCAACCGCAAACGGAACGGCTGATTTCACCGGCGTAACGGCTGAAGTGACCGATAGGTGGCGCAACGCCACGCCCACTCAAACGGCCCGAAGCGGAACCGGGCAAGCCACCACGGTGACCACGCCAGCTGCAGCCCCCAGACCGCCACGACAAACCCCAGCACGAACGTCCGGGAGACGTCGACTCCCTCGAGAGCGGTTGTGAGAACGGCAAGACCGATGAGCGTTTGAGTGAGGTAGTTCGTCAGCGCCATCCGGCCAACTGCCTGGAACCGCGCATGGAGCCCTCCCGAATTCCGGCCAGCCCACAAGACAATGAGCGATAGGCAACCGAGTGCCATCGGAACCGTCCCGAACGTTGAGATCGCATGGCCAGACAAGGCCGACGACCCAGCCCAATCGGTGGATGTGTTCATTAACAATCCAGCTGCCGACAGTGGCACGCCGACCCCGAAGCCCCACACGGCAGCGCGGCGATAGACCGCCTGACTCGCATTTCCCTGCACGAAACCGAGCCGGAACAGGCCGACCCCGATCAGCATTAACCCGAGGGCCCGGCCGAAGGCGTCAAGAAGGAACAGTCCGGCGACGCCATCCGACAGTTCGCCTCCGATGAACCACACCTCGCCGAGATCGGCGTCCTCGATCGACGAATTGACCAGGAGCGACAGAACAGCTGACGCATTTGCCACAGCGAGGCCGATGCCAAACAGCCACGCCGCAGGCAACTTGTGAAGCAGAAGAACCACCGGGGCACACAAGGCGTACACCGTCAGGATGTCGCCGTCCCACAAGATCGTGTGGGCGAGACCGACAATGAACAAGAGCAGGTTCCGCCACAGACTCAACCAGATCGATCGACGGCCCTTCGCTGCGGCTCGGTCAGCAAAGATCACGATGCCCACACCGAACAGCAGTGAAAAGAGCGCCATCATTTTTTGGTCGACCAAGATTCGGCCGGCAACGCCGATCGCCGTATCGAGCAGAGTCTCGTTTCCGGCCTGCTCGAGGTTCTTGTAAGCGGCAATGGGGAGCGCAAACGTCACGGCGTTCATCAGCAGGATCCCGAGCGTCGCGACGCCGCGGATCACATCGAGGCTGTCGATGCGCTGGGCTGTTTGAGGCGCTGTTGGGGTGGCTGTTGGCGAGGAGTCGGTGACGACAGGGGTGTCGGGCATGGACTGCATCTTGTCTGGGCGCCACCGGGCAAGCGTCCGCCCCAGGTCCCCCGCTCCTCATCCGCGAGACGGACCCGGGAACGACGTGTGCCATCCGTCAGGTCGCCCCAAGGCAGCCGGAATCGAGACAGAGTTCTACTCTGCAACGATGACGCCGGAAGAGTTCCGCAAGCACGGCCACGACATGGTCGATTGGATTGCCGAGTTCCTCGAACACGGTGTGGCTGAGCAGCGCGTCTTTCCCGAGACTAAACCCGGTGATATTCGGGCGCAGTTGCCCGAGCATCCGCCCACCGAGCCCGAATCGTTCGACGCTGTGATGGCCGACCTCGAGCAAATCATCGTGCCGGGGCTGACCCAGTGGCAGCATCCCGACTTCTTCGCATGGTTCCCGTCGAACATCACCTATCCGTCGATACTCGGCGAACTGATGTCGGCCGGACTCGGCATTAACGTGATGGCCTGGGCCACGTCACCGGCAGCAACCGAACTCGAGACGCTGATGCTCGACTGGATGCACGAGCTACTCGGGCTCCCTGACCAGTTCCGATCCACCAGCGAATGTGGCGGCGGAGCGATTCAGGGCACAGCCAGCGAGTCGACACTGATTGCCATGCTGGCCGCCCGCTGGAGGGCCACCGGTGGCGAAGTGAACGCCACCGGCGACACCACACATCTCGTCGGATACTGCACAGCCCAAGCGCATTCCAGTATCGAGAAGGGATTCCGCATCGCCGGTATCGGCACCGACCGCGTGCGCTTCGTGCCGACCGATGACGAGTTCGCCATGCGGCCCGATGCGTTTGCCGACTTGGTGGCTGCCGACCTCGCTGCTGGGCTCACACCGTTTTTCGTCGTCGCCTCGCACGGCACAACCTCCTCAATGGCGTTCGACCCGACACCGGCGATCGCTGAAATCGCGCAGCGGCACAACATCTGGCTACACGTCGACGCTGCGATGTCTGGAATTGCAGCGCTCGCTCCCGAGCATCGCTGGGTCAATAGTGGCCTTGATTTGGCTGACTCATACACCACTAACCCGCACAAGTGGATGGGGATCAACTTCGACTGCAACTTGTTCTGGACCGCCGACCGGTCGGCCTTGATCAGCGCGCTCAGCATCCTGCCGCCATATCTCGCATCCGAAGCCGCTCAGTCTGGCAGCGCCATTGACTACCGCGACTGGGGCGTGCCACTCGGACGACGGTTCCGCTCTCTCAAGCTATGGTTTGCGTTACGGACCGAAGGTGTGGCCCCGATCCAGGCCATGCTTCGAGAGCATGTTGCGCTCACGCAGGAGCTTGCTGGTTGGGTGGCATCTCATGAGCGGCTGAACATCGTCGCACCACACCCGCTCAACCTGCTGTGCGTTGCGCACGCCGACGGCGACCAAGCAACCGATGCCCTGATCAACGTAGCGAACGCCGCGGGCATCGGGCTCTTCACACGGACGGTGCTCGACGGGCGATCGGCCCTCCGCATCTCCATCGGGGCGCGTGCAACCACGCGCGACAACGTAGCTGTCATGTGGGATCAGCTCGCCACCCTCGCCGAATCGCAGAGCTGAACCGATGCGCACCGCCAGCGGCTGGGCCGCAGTGGTTTTGGTCGGCCTCGGGGCCGTAGTTGCTCAGGCCTTCGGGCGATTCACCTACAGCGTCCTGCTGCCGGCAATCCGCAACGACCTCGGCCACTCCAACACGGTCGCTGGCTTGCTCGGCACGACCAACGTGCTCGCCTATCTCGTCGGCACCTTCATGGTCGCGTCGCTCACCACCCGATTCCCACTCCTTACCGTGTTGCGGAGCGGGTTCGCATTCTCTCTCGGCGGCATTGCGCTAGCTGCCGTTGCACCGAACGTCTTCATTTTGGGCATCGCGCTCTTCTCGATGGGCTTCGGTGGCGCTTTGATTTGGGTGCCGTCGCCCGCAATCGCTGCAGCGGCCGTTAGCCCACATCGGCGCGGCCTCGCCGTCGGCACGATCGGTGGTGGCGTGGGCATCGGGATCGTGGTCAGCGGCCAACTGGCACGCGTTGTGCGCGACCGTTCGGGCGACTCCGCGTGGCGCGACGTCTACCGGATCGACCTCGCCGTCGGCGTCGTGATCGTCATTGCAATTGTCCTCCTCCTGCGCCACAGCCAGAACGCACCAAGCGGCCAACGCGTCGGTGGCGCTGGCTTCGGCGTCCTGCGCCAGATGCCTGGCTGGATTCCCATCACCGGCGCCTACGTCGCCTACGGGTTTAGCTACCTGATCGCCGTCTCCTTTCTAACATCGCGGTTGGAAGACGATGCCGGGTTCAGCGAGGGCCTCGCCTCGACGATGTTCACCTTGGTCGGAATCGGAGCAATTCTCGGCGGCATCATGATGGGCGTGATCGCCAGCCGATTCGGCGAACGACGAACGCTCGTTACCGGATATGTGATGTTTGCGATCGCATTCGCCGGGGTCCTCACCGGCGTTGTCGGTGTGGTCGCAGCGAGTTCGGTCGTGATTGGCCTGATGTTCGGCGGGCTGCCATCGGTCATCATTGGTTATGTCGTCCGAAACACGAGTCCCGAAGCGTTCGGCCCCAGTTTTGCCGCAGCAACTTTCGCATTCGGGGGTGCGCAGGTCACGTCACCGCAACTCGGCGGTTTAATCGCCGACATCACCGGCGGGTTCACCCTAGTGTTCGTCGTTGCAATCGGCTTTGCTCTGGCAGGCGCGGCAACGTCCAGCCGGCTGCCGACCTGACACCCGACCACCGAGTTCACTGCCGAGTTCACGACTGAGTTCACGACTGAGTTCACGACTGGGGTCAGGCCCCTTTCGCAACTCTGTGCCGGTGAGGACGACAAGGCCTGGCTCTGCAACGATCGCTCTATGACTCGCCCGGTTGCACTGCTCACCATGGCCACCGGCTACGTCGGTCCGGCGCTCGCGCGCACAATGGCCGACCGCGGCTTCGATCTCGTCCTGCAAGGCGCCGACGAGAACGGTCGGATGGGCACCGCTGAGACGCCGTTTTCGGAGCTCGTCCCTGACCTCGAGGCCCGCGGTGCGGCTGTCGAGACCGTCAGCGACGTTGACCTGACCACTCCGGCCGGCAACCAGGCCGCAGTAAGCGCCGCTCTCGATCGGTTCGGCCAGCTCGACTCCGCATGCCTGGTGACCGGTGAAATCATCACCGGAAAGTTTCTCGACATGACGACCGAGCAGTGGGAAACAATCAAACTGACCAACCTCGACATGGTGTTCCACGGGCTCCAAGCCGTCCTTGGTCCGATGGTTGCGACCGGCCGAGGCCAAGTTGTCGTGTTCACATCGTCGACGGGCGCTCGTCCCGACCCAATCACTTCGATCTACGGCGGCACCCGGGCCGGAGCGAATGGCATCGTCCGAGCAGTCGGCCTTGAGATGGCCCGCGCCGGGATCCAGGTCAACGCTGTGGGCACGAACTTCATGGACTTTCCCGGGTTCATCAAGGCGACCGGCGCCGACGATCCTGAGCGACGCGCAAAGATTGAAGCGCAAACGCCGCTGCGACGCCTCGGCACAACCGAGGAATTGGCGCATGTCACCGCTCCCCTCCTCGACGGAAAGAACCGCTTCCAGACCGGGCAGTTCTTTGACTTCTCTGGCGGCTGGGGCGCCTGACGCCCTCATCCTCCCGCCCCCTCCCCCCAGAGAGTTGCGAAAGGGGCCTGACCCCATACGCAACTATCTGGGCAGGGTGATCAGGTCGAACAGCATTCGACCGGTGGCGCCCCAGATTGTTTCGTCATCGAGTTCAAAGAAGTGCAAGGGCCGATCGAGCGGCAAGTTGCCCCAACGCTCCAGGCGATAGGTCGACGGCTTGGTGAGTTCGCTAATCGGCGTCCACATGACTCGATCGGCTTCCATGGTCTGGGGTTCGAGGTGCGGCCGTTCGATGGAATCGAGTCTGGCGACGACTGGAACGATGTAGCTCTTCGAGACGATGGTGCTCAGGTGTTCGAGTTCACCGACGATCGTCGACAGGGCGGGGTCAAGTCCGACTTCTTCATGCGCCTCCCGGACCGCAGCCTCGATCGCCGTTTCACCTGGGTCAACACGGCCACCCGGGAAACTGATCTCGCCCTTGTGATTGCGCATCTCCATCGAGCGTCGCGTCAGCAGCACCTCGGCGCCATTCGGCCCGTCGGCCAACAGGCACAAGACAGCGGAGAGCTTGGCATCAGGAAAGGTAGGCAACATCGGCCCCGACCGTTCTGGGACCGGAGCAACCAATTCATCAACCGACCATGATGAGCCGAGCTCCCACGGTGTCGCGAAGTGTTCAGTAAATGCAGGAGGACGGGGAACGCGATTGCGTTGCGCTCCGCCTGCGCGCATGTTGGTCATAAGGCCATTCAGTCGGACGGCTTCCAGCCCTGCTCGACCAGCTCGGCAAGCACCCGCGGAAAGCCCGCTGACTTCATGTTCGCGAGCACGCAGCCAGGCTGCTGTCCACCCGTTTCGAACTCTTCCCACGCTGCAAAGATCTTGGCAAGATCAGGCGCAGGTGGTACAAAACTCATAGCGGCAGGATACGAGCCGACGTCGGGGCTGACACTCAGCTGCCCGTGTCAATCATTCTTCGATTCCTTGCGCTTCTTATTCATCCGCTTCGCCGCGTTCACCCCGTCACCCACAACCCGACCGGCTTTCTTGCCAAGCTCTTCGCTCTGCGGACGCGCCGACCCCTCCTGCCCAGCTTCCTTGCGCTTCTTATTCATCCGCTTCGCCGCGTTCACCCCGCCGCCCACCGCCCGACCAGCCTTCTTGCCAAGCTCTTCGCTCTGCGGGCGCGCCAACCGCTGCTGGCGAGCTTGCTTGATCCGTTTCTTGTTTTTCTTGCTGATCGCCTTCTCGGCAAAGTCGGAGTTCAACCAAATGAAGAACATCACAAACGCAATACCACACAGCAACAAACGCCCCGTGCTGTCCACGTCGAGCACCTGCTGAAACGCGGCGCCCACCAGTAGCAACATCACGACGACGTCAAGCCAGCGGTGCACCGTTCGGCTCACCAACGGAAACGCTGAAGCCGGGCCCCTGGCAATCGCCGCGTTCATCACCACCACCGCGCCCATCACAACAGGGACCACCGGTTCCGGCACCTGAAACGCCGCGCCAATCAAAACGATGCCGATGAGGTACTCAACCACCTGGTGCATCCAGAACGGACGCTGTGCACCCTCAATCGCCGGCATAACGAGAGAGTACCGAGAGAAGAGAGCGAGTACAGCAGAAGCGAAGGCAGCAGCCAGTGAAAAAGCGCGTAGGCCGCGACGACGTGGCCCCCGGGCGTTGAACAACCCAGATGGGGGGCCCGGACGCACGTCGAGCCAGCAAGGTCACGAGCGGGGCGAAAACGAGCGCAGCCCCGGAATCGCTCAATGCGATTCCGGGGCTGGACTGATAATCGGAGCGACGAAGTCGATCCACCCTGACGGAGTCAGGGGCCGGCACGACCGATTTGGGTCAGAGTCGTGCCGAGAGGATCACATCATGCCGCCCATGCCGCCGCCCATGCCGCCGCCCATGCCGCCATCGCCACCAGCGTCGGGCTCGTCAGCGACGAGCACTTCGGTGGTGAGGAGCAGTGCTGCGATCGAGGCTGCGTTCTGCAGACCCGCACGGGTCACCTTGGCCGGGTCAATGATGCCGGCCTGGATCAGGTCCATCATCACGCCAGTTGCGGCGTTCATGCCGGTTGCGCCGTCGGCTGCTTCGACTTCGCGAACGACGACGGAACCTTCGAGGCCGGCGTTGTTGGCGATGTTACGGCCGGGAGCGAGGAGTGCTTCCCAGACGGTCTTGGCGCCGGTGGCCTCGTCGCCTTCCAGCGACTCGACAACCTTCAGCACTGCGGTGCGGGCACGGATGAGGGCGGTGCCGCCACCGGCGACCACACCTTCTTCGATGGCTGCACGAACCGAAGACACGGCGTCTTCGATGCGGTGCTTCTTTTCCTTGAGCTCCACCTCGGTTGCGGCGCCGACCTTGATCAGTGCCACACCGCCGGCCAGCTTCGCGAGACGCTCCTGGAGCTTCTCACGATCCCAGTCGGAGTCGGTGTTCTCGATTTCTGCCTTGATCTGGTTGACGCGACCTTCGATGTCGGCGCTTTCGCCACCGCCATCAACGATGGTCGTGTTGTCCTTGGTGATCACAACGCGCTTGGCCGTACCGAGCAGGTCGAGCGTGACGTTCTCCAGCTTGAGGCCGACCTCTTCGCTGATGACCTGACCGCCAGTGAGGACTGCCATGTCCTGCAGCATCGCCTTGCGGCGATCGCCAAAGCCGGGAGCCTTGACGGCTGCTGCGTTGAACGTGCCGCGGATCTTGTTGACCACGAGGGTGGCCAGCGCTTCGCCGTCGATGTCCTCGGCGATGATGACGAGCGGCTTGCCGGTCTGCATCACAGCTTCGAGGGTCGGCAGCATGGCCTGAACCGTGCTGATCTTGGCGCTGTTGAGCAGGACGTAGGCGTCTTCGAGGACGACTTCCTGGCGCTCGGTGTCGGTGACGAAGTACGGCGACAGGTAGCCCTTGTCGAACTGCATGCCTTCAGTGAAGTCAAGTTCGGTGCCGAACGTGTTCGACTCCTCGACCGTGACGACGCCGTCTTTGCCGACCTTGTCGATGGCGTCGGCAATGACCTGGCCAACGCTGGCGTCTGCGGCGGAGATGGTCGCGACGGAAGCGATGTCCTTCTTGTCGTCGATGTCCTTCGCCTGGTCGGCGATCGACTGCACGGCAGCGGCCACAGCGGCCTCGATGCCACGCTTGAGCGACATCGGGTTCGCACCTGCTGCGACGTTACGCATGCCGGCCGAAATCATGGCCTGCGCGAGCACGGTGGCAGTGGTGGTGCCGTCACCGGCGATGTCGTCAGTCTTGGTGGCGACTTCCTTCACGAGCTGTGCGCCCATGTTCTCGAACGGATCGTCGAGCTCGATTTCCTTGGCGATCGACACACCATCGTTGGTGATTGTCGGTGCGCCGAACTTCTTGTCGAGGACGACGTTGCGACCCTTCGGCCCGAGGGTGACCTTGACGGCATCAGCGAGCTTGTTGACGCCGGTTTCGAGTGCGCGGCGCGCCTCGTCGTCGAATTTCAGAATCTTTGCCATGTTGCTATTTCTCTTTCAGATCTTGTGGTGGTTGCAGCGGTGGGGTTGCTCAGCCGACGATGGCGAGCACGTCACGGCTGTTGAGGACGAGCAGGTCTTCGCCACCCGAGGCGACCTCGGTGCCGCCGTACTTGCTGTACAGAACGGTGTCTCCGACGCTGATGCCGACGGCGATGAGTTCACCGGTGCTGTCGGAGCGCTTGCCCGGACCGACGGCGAGGACTTCGCCCTGCTGCGGCTTCTCTTTGGCTGTGTCGGGAATGACGAGACCGGAAGCGGTCTGAGTCTCGGGCTCTGCGGGTCGGACGACGATGCGGTCGTCCAGCGGCTTCAGGTTCATGTGTGTTGCCTCCATTGGCACGTCACTGTTGTGTTGGTGATGAATCGGTTTGAGTCAAGTACCGAATTGGCACTCTCACCTACCGAGTGCCAATCATAAATGTCGCGCGAGACAATGGCAACCGGTAAGGCCGACTGCTCACGAGAAGTTCTTCTACTGTTCAGGCCGATGTGGCGTCGCGGAGCAGCGTGAGAGTCTCGGCGAGGGGGAGACCAATGACGTTGGTGACGCTGCCGTTGATCTTCTCGACGAAGGCCCCGGCCGCGCCTTGGATGCCGTATGCGCCGGCTTTGTCCATTGCCTCGCCGGTCTCCAGGTACCAGTCGATCGCGGCGTCTTCGAGATCACCGAACGTGACCTCGGTGGCGACGACGATCGTGCTTGAGCGACGGGCTCCGGTGATGGGCACCGACACCGTGACGCCTGTGTGGACGAGATGGGTTCGCCCAGACAGCATGCGCAACATCCGGTACGCATCGTCAGCGTCGAGCGGCTTCTCAAGGATCTCGCCTTTGACGTCGACGGTCGTGTCAGCAGCGAGCACGATCTCAGCTGGGCTGGCGAGCGGTGAGCCCATGGACGCAGCCGCTTTCTCGATTGAAAGCCGACGCACGTAGTTCCCCGGAGCTTCACCTGCCAGCGGGGTCTCATCGATATCGGCGGGCCGGACCGAAAATCGCAAACCGGCTCCTGACAGGAGCTCACGCCTCCGAGGAGAACCGGACGCCAGAACAAGTGGCGCCGCGAGATCAAACACGGTCAGCCGCCCGAGAGTGCCATGACATGGCTGTCGTCAGGGACCGAAACGTCGCTGTCAAGCCCGGCGCGCGTCTCGCCATCGAGCCACCCTGTCGGCAATGCCACCTTGATCGGGCCATTGGTATGGCCGCGCTTGATGCGCTCACCACCCTCGACGACCTCTGCGGCAGGGTCGAGCAGGGCCATGATGTCATCGAGCTCGGCAAGCGACGCACACAGTGCGAACCGGCGACGCACTTCGGAACCAACGGGGTAGCCACTCATGTACCAGCCGGAGTGCTTACGGAAGTCACGCATTGCGTGGTCTTCACCCATGTGCTCTGCGAGCAGGCGGCCGTGGAACGCCATCACTTCGGCCACTTCGCCGAGCGTGCGACTCGGGCGAACTGCACGGCCCGACAGCGCCTCGACGAGGTCGCCGAACAACCACGGGCGCCCGAGGCAGCCGCGCCCGATCACAACACCGTCGCAGCCGGTTGCTTCCATCATCTTCACTGCATCGGATGCTTCCCAGATGTCGCCATTGCCAAGCACCGGAATCGAGCCGACAGCATCCTTGAGCTCGCCGATTGCGTCCCACCGAGCCTCACCCGAGTAGTGCTGCTGGACCGTGCGAGCATGCAGCGCAATCGCGGCGACGCCCTCTTCGGCGCAGATCTGGCCGGTTCGCTTGTGCATCAGCCAGTCGTCGAAGAGGCCCATCCGGAACTTCGTGGTGACCGGGATGCCATATGGCTCGGCGCTCTTCACCGCAGCGCGAACGATTGCACGAAGCAGCTCGGGCTTGGCCGGAACAGCTGCGCCGCCACCCTGCCGCGTAACTTTGGCAGCCGGGCAACCGAAGTTGATGTCAATGTGATCGACGCGGTCAGCGTCGCACAGGATGTGGACGGCCTTGCCCATGATTTCAGGGTCAGATCCATAGAGCTGCTGGCTGCGGGGCTGCTCGTTCGGCCCGAAGCTAATCATCCGGTCGGTTTTGGCGTTCTTGTGCACCACCGGTGTCGCCATCGCCATTTCGTTGACGTAGACCAGGCCGGGGGCATACCGACGGCAGAGTTCGCGGAACGGAGCATTCGTGACACCGGCCATCGGGGCAAGCACCACGGGAGCCGACAGCTCGTGAGCACCGATCTTAAACGTCATAGGCACAACGGTATCGCCTGCGTTTGTCACGCCGAGATCTGCTTGGTTTCAGGTCACGGTGTGACACGTTTCAGAAGGGCGGGTATGGCAGCTTCACGGCAGGTTTGCAATGGCTTGTTCGAGAAGATCCGTTTCGACGTCGATCGCAAGCCAGAGCGGCTGGTTCTGTTCGTTGATCTCGTCGGGCGACGTTGTGGCGATCACGAGATTTCCGGCGGAAGCCGCTTCGACCAGCACCTGGCCCTGCGCCGGCAGCACGAACGACACGCCGAAGGTGCACTCGACTGGCTTGGTGATCATCACTGCCAGCAGAAAGATGTGGGTTGCCTCATCCGAGACAAGTTCAGCGGCGAGCGGCATTGCAACCGCCTCGGTATGGATGTCGCCGATGCCTTCGACTGCATGGACCCGGGCGAGGTCGGTGATTGCTGGGTGGCCTTGCGCATCGATAACAGCTGTGGGCCACTGCTTGCCGTCGACATCGAGCATTGCACCGATATCGATCACCTGAAACACCGGAGCGTCAGGCTGTTCGGACGACTCAGACATTCAGAAAGGGCAAGCGGAGGTTTGGGGTGGCGCCGACGTCGAGCGGTGTCGGCCCGTCGGAACGGAGTCGATGCCAGCCGGCGGCCGCGATCATGGCGGCGTTATCCGTGCACATCGCCCGGCTCGGCAGGAAACCCTGGATGCCGTCTTTCACGCATCCGTCGAGTATTTCCTCACGCAACAACGAATTCGCGGCGACGCCGCCGCCGAGCACGATGCTGGTCGCGCCGACTTCCTTCGCTGCGGCCCGGGCCTTCGTCACGAGGACGTCGACGACCGCAGCCTGGAACGACGCCGCGACGTCGGCCGAACTGACATCGGGGTGTTTACGGACGTAGTTCATCACTGAGGTCTTCAACCCGGAGAACGAGAAGTTGTAGCTGCCATCGAGCAATGCCCGCGGGAATCTCACTGCCTCTGGGTCGCCGAGCAAGGCCGCCTCGTCGATCGCCGGGCCGCCCGGGTAGCCGAGGTCAAGAAACCGCGCGACCTTGTCGAAGGCTTCGCCGGCCGCGTCGTCGATCGTTTGACCGAGGAGCCGATAGCGGCCGTGGTCTTGCATCTCGACGAGCATCGTGTGACCACCCGAGACAAGCAGCACGACAAGCGGGAACTCGAGCGTCGGGTCTTCGAGCGACGCCGCGTACAGGTGCGCCTCCATGTGGTTCACACCAATGAACGGCACGTCGTACACGAGTGCAAGCGACTTCGCAGCCGACACACCGACAAGCAGCGCACCGACAAGACCAGGGCCCACGGTGCACGCAATGGCATCAATCCGCGAATCTTCGACCCCGGCTTCAACGATTGAACGGGCGATCACCGGATTGAGGACCTCGAGGTGGGCGCGGGAGGCGACTTCGGGAACAACGCCGCCGAACTCCGCATGGATTTCGACCTGCGTTGAGACGACACTCGAAACGACGTCGTACCCTCCCATGACCAGCGCAGCAGCAGTCTCGTCGCAGCTGGTCTCGATGCCGAGAACAAGGGTCGATTCGCCGAACTCAGGGTGGGCGATTGACTCAGACATGGGCGACCTCGCGGATCTGATCAAGCCGAGCGCTGTAGCGGGCGCTCTGTATTTCGTGGCACCACATAACAATGGCGTCTTCAACGTTGTCGTAGTACTTCTGGCGGACGCCTGCAGCGTCGAACCCGAACTCGCGGTACAACTCCTGCGCCCCAGCGCTGGTCGCTCTGACCTCGAGAGTCCAACCAACGCAACCATGTGCGATTGCGGTCTCGGCGAGGTGCAACATCAGTGCCCGAGCCACGCCTTGGCGCCGAGCCATCGGTGCGACCGCAACGTTGGTGATGTGCGCCTCGTCGACAGCAAACCACAGGCCTGCGTAGCCGACGATGACTCCGTCACGACGAGCCACGACGTAGTGCCGGTCGCCCTTGCCGACCTGTCCGATTTCGGTGGCGAAGACGCTCTGGGACCAACCGACCTGGTAGGCGGCCGCTTCGATCTCCATAATTCCCTGGCGAAGGTCGCGTTTCCGCATCGGTGTGATCGACAAACCTTTGCCATCAGCCGGCTCACGCTGGAGCAGCCGCTCGATCACACTCATGTGCGCGCCGCCCGAGTCGCCCAATTAATCTTCGCATCAGGTGCACGCAGGTAGACGGGCTCAATCTCGCGTGGTTGCACCCACTCTTCGCGTAGCGCGCGGGCATGCGCCAACTGCACGAGTTGCCCGGCAGACGGGTGGGCATCGCCACCCATCTCGCAGTGGAAACCCTCGAGGATCTCCTCGCGGTATCGAACGGCGCCGTCGCCGACGACCAAGACATCTTGGCTGCGCGCCATCAGATCTGCGACGAGGTCTTCGACGGGGCCGACAGCCGGTTCCGCTACCTGTTGGATTCCGCCCGGCACCTGCCGGTACATGGCGTAGAAGACTTCGCCCTTGCGCGCATCAATGACCGGGACAACCACCCGGTCGGTGTGGCGGCAAGGAAACGCGAGTAGGTCGAGCGACGAAATGCCAATCATCGGCACGGACAATGCTTGAGCAATCGCCTTTGCAGCGGACAACCCGACGCGCATACCAGTGAATAACCCTGGCCCGACGTCGACAGCGACCACGCTGATCTCTGAAAGTTCAATGCCGGCCCGCTTGCAGACAAAATCAATCGCTGGCACCAACGTCTCAGCATGACGGCGTCCTTTGGTGACTTCGAATAGACCAATCACACCCTCGTGGCCGCCTACGGAGACGCTGACTCTTTCGGTGGCGGTTTCAATACCGAGAATCAACATGCAAAGCGCTCCAGGCTCGTCTTCAATCGGTCCCAGCGGCCAGCCCATGACGCCCCAGTGCCGGCAACCTCGATGAACCGGGCCCGATCAAGTGCCAACTCGTCAGCCTCGTCATCGGGATCCTGGTCGAGCATCACCGTGAGGTGATCGCCGAACGTCCCTTCGACGACGTCACCCCACTCGACAAGAACAACACCGCCAAATTCGGCGAGTTCGCCCAGAGCGAGGTCGGCCAGTTCAGCGGTCCGTTCGAGCCGGTAGACGTCAGCGTGGTGCATCGTGCGAATGCCCCGCGCTGGGCGTGGCAAGTCGTAGCTGTGAACAAGTGTGAAGGTCGGCGATGTGATTGGTTCGTCGATGTCGAACGCCGTACCAAAGCCCTGTGCGAATGCAGTCTTACCCGCCCCCATTTCGCCGGCAAGCACGACGATGTCGCCGGCGCGAACCAGCTGAGCGATCGCTCCAGCAATGGCGTGGGTGTCGTTGATCGAGGCCGCTCGGAGGTGCAACATCAGCCTTCGATGCTACGGCGCGAGAAGCGTGGCACGCGCTCCGAGATACCGCACACGATCTCGTAGCCGATGGTGTCGAGCTGGTCCGCCCAGTCTTCGGCACGAATTGTTTGGACGCCGTCGGGCCCGTCTTGGGAGCCAAGCAGGACGACATCGTCACCGATCCGGACCTCGTCGTCACCACAGTCAACCATGATCTGGTCCATCGTGACTCGTCCAACGATCGCGCGGCGGCGTCCACCGATGAGGACTTCGCCGCCGTTGGTTGACAATCGACGGGGCACACCGTCGGCGTAGCCAATCGGCACCGTCGCCACGTTGCTGTCGCGCTCGAACTTGTAGATCCGGCCATAGGAGATCCGGCTGCCAGCCCGCGCCATCTTCACGTACGAAACGCGGGCGCGCAGCGCGAGAGCTGGGCGGAGTTCGGTCGACAAGTCGTCGACTCCGTGGCCGGGTGAAATCCCGTACATTGCAATGCCGACGCGAACCATCGAACGACGCGTGCCAGGGTGCGCGAGCGCTCCGGCCGAATTGGCGAGGTGTACCAGGGGGACCGCTCCAACGAGTTCGATGATGCTTGCAAGCGCTCCGTCGAAACGCTTGACCTGACGCTCCGTGAACTCATCTTCGGGATCGTCGGCGACCGCAAGGTGGCTGTACACCCCAGCAAGTCGAATTGCCGGCGCCCGTTCGGCAATAGATGCAGCGAGCGCGCTCGCGGCATGCGGGTGGGCTCCGACCCGCTGCATGCCAGTGTCAATCTTCATATGAACCGGCAAGCTCGTCGGGCCTGCAGCAACGAGTGCGTCAAGGAACGGCCGCGTGTAGACGGTGGGAGTGAGGCGGTGCTCGACAATTTCGCTCGCACTCTCGGGAGGCTGCTCGCTAAGAATGAGAATCGGACCATCGATGCCGGCCCGACGAAGCGCTATACCCTCACTGACTAGGGCAACGCACAGGCCCTCAGCGCCCGCTGCAATCGCAGCTCGGGCGACGTCGATAGCGCCATGGCCGTACCCGTCTGCCTTGACCACGGCCCACACGGCGGCCGGTGCAACAACCGTACGGAGCTGCGCGATGTTGTGCTGGATCGCATCAAGATCAATCTCGGCCCAGGCCCACCGCGTTTCGTTCTGCGTTTTACTCCGCATTTCATTCCGCATTTCACTCATGGGACTTCTTACCGTAGGCCAGTCAGCACCGCGTGAAGCACGTCGACGAGATCTCCGGCCAACAGCCCCGCCGACGGGCACCGGCACGCAGCGTCGGCGTGAACCCATGCCGCAGCGGCTGCAGCGTGCAGCCCGGACAAGCCTGCAGCGAGCCCGACGGCAACGAGCCCCGTCAGTACATCACCGGTCCCCGCCGTAGCAAGGCGTTCATCGCCGCAGTCAACCAAGAGCACCTCACCGTCAGAAGCGGCCACAACCGTTGTCGGCCCCTTCAGGAGGACCGTGCATCCTGTGTCGGCAGCAAGCGATCGGGCCGCCGACACTCGATTATTTCCGGGCAGCGCACCGGTCAGCGTCCGAAACTCACCGTCGTGCGGAGTCAACACGGTGGGCGCTCTTCGGCGACTCAGCAGAGCGCTCGGCGATCGATCATCGCTCGCCAAAGCAAAGAGCCCATCCCCATCGATCACTATGGGAACCGGAGCCGCACTGATCGTCTCGAGTACTGCTGCCATTGTCTGATTGCCACGCCCAAGCCCCGGGCCGATCGCAAGGGCGTTGAATCGATTGATATCGGCGAGCACCTCAGCGGCCCATCCAGCATTCGGCACTTCGTGCTGAACGATCTCAGGTCGAGTCTCAATCGACTGCCCGGGGACCGACAGCTTGACCAAGCCCGCTCCTCCACGAGCAGCAGCCTCGGCACACAACCGGGCTGCACCGATCATTCCTTTGCTGCCGCCGATCACACGAACAGCGCTGCGCCACTTGTGGGCATCGGTGGCACGCCGAGGCCACCAGGCCATGACGTCGGCGGCACCCAGGAGGTGTTGGTCGACCATCGGGAGTCCCAGCCCGATATCGGCAACCTCGATGCGCCCCGCCAGCAAGGCGCCGTCACCGAACAGCAGACCCGTCTTCATTGCCTGGAACGTGACGGTGCAATCAGCGCGAAGCACATGGCCCGAAGCCACGCCCGTGAGGGCGTCGACACCGCTCGGCACGTCGACGGCGAGTACCGGTGTCGTTCCGACATCAGGCGCCAACCACTCGCCGCGAAAGCCCGTTCCGTAGGCCGCGTCGATGACGAGGCAAGCCGAGGGCAGAGTGGCTGGCAGCGCGGCAGCGTCAAATATTTTCACCTGGACTCCACGGCGTCGAAGTACTGCCGCTGCCACGCGCCCGTCGGCACCATTGTTACCTTTACCGGCAATCACCACGACCACGCGGCCGTAGCTCCCGCCCAACATATCCAGGGCGACTCGGGCAACAGCGCGGCCTGCTCGATCGATCAGCTCGTCGATAGGTTCCGGTGCCGCGGCGTCGACTGCTGCCATCTGGCTGGGCGTCAGCACCGGGAGCATTACTGCAACCTATGCGGTCAGAGATTCGCGCAGCTCGCGCTTCAAGAACTTGCCATTGGCGTTGCGCGGTAGCGGCTCACCAAGAAACCACATGCGCTCGGGGATCTTGAACTTGGCGAGCGTCGGCGCAAGGAACTCGCGGAGGCCGGCATCGTCGAGTGACGCACCAGGCGCAAGAACGATGGCGACACCGACAATCTCGCCGAGGCGATCGTCGGGTACACCGAACACGGCGGCTTCGGCAACCGCCTCATGCTGATAGATCGCTGTTTCCACTTCGGAGCAGTAGATGTTCTCTCCGCCGCGGAGCACCATGTCTTTGGCACGATCGACGATGAACACATAGCCGTCCTCGTCAATCGTGGCGATGTCACCAGTACGGAACCAGCCATCTTGAATCGCTTCGGCTGTGGATTCTTCGCGATTCAAGTACCCCTTGATGACCACAGCGCCGCGCACGCAGAGTTCACCGACACCGCTATTTGGAACGGCGTTCCCAGCCTCGTCGATCAACTTTCCGTCAAGTGTCGGAACGATACGACCGCACGACGCCGGCTTAGCAACGTAGAGCGCTCCAGAGTTTGCAGTGACGATGCCATGCGTCTCAGTGAGGCCGTAGCCCGTGCTCGGAGAGGTTCCCGATTGCGATTTATCGATCTTTTCGACGAGGTCTGGTTGCAACGGCGCGCCACCGCCACCGAGCCCGGCAAGCGTTGACGTATCGCGGGTTTGCCAGTCGGGGTGCATCAACATCTCGCGGGTCATCGTCGGCACGCCCGAAAAGTTGGTGACCCCCTCACGCTCGATCAGTTCGAGCGCGCGAGCCGCATCCCACTTGTAGGTGAGGACGATCTTCGAGCCCGAGATTGTGGCCGGGTGGAGCAGGCAGTTGTTCGCCGTGACGTGAAACAGCGGCGTCGGTGCCATGAAGACGTTCTGCTTCTCGGGGTCAGCAGGCGCAGGGGGTTCGCTGCCGGCGGCAGCTGCAGCCTTCGCTCCGGCAAGCCCGGCAACACCGGTCATGAAGGCGAGGTTCAGTAGGTTGTGAATCGACCCGCGATGGGTGAGCTGCGCGCCCTTGGGAGCGCCTGTCGTGCCGGAGGTGTAGAAGATGCACGCATCGTCGTCGGGGTCGATATCGGCCTCGGGCAGGGTCGCCGGCGCGGCCGACGGGTCGACAACGTCTTCCCAACGCACTGCGCCATCGGGGAGTTCGACGTTGCCGTCCATCGGCGTCCGAACAGCGATCACGCGCAGCGGATTCGTTTCCCGAAGCTCATCGAGCACCGGTCCAACGCGCTCGATCCGTTCACTGTCGGCAATCAACACCTTGGGATTCGAATCGGCCAGGCCGTACTTCATCTCGTCAGAAGTCCACCAGGCATTCATGCCAACGCACGCGGCACCGAGGGAAATGATTGCCCAGTAGCTGAAGACCCACTCGGGATAGTTGCGCATCGCTACGGCGACGCGATCGCCGCTGCCGACACCGTGTTCTTCGCGTAGGTGGTGCGCCAGCGACTTGATGATCGCGTCAGCCTCTGCGTACGTGAACCGCTCATCTTCAAATACGACGTAGTCACGGTCGGCGTAGCCGCCCGCGAGTTCCCACACGAACCGCATCGACGGTGGCGCCGACTCGAAGATCCGCATCGGGATCCCCCGCACCTCAATTTCTTTCATCGCAAACTGCGCACCCGGCGCTGTCAGTTCTTCCCACGCCTCTTGAAATTCCATGAGCATGCGCTGATCATCGCAGTCACCCGGACCCAGTCACGAATCCAACGGGTTGGTGGGCAGCTCCGTCCCCCGAGCGTGAGTGAGTCAGGCCACAGGTCTGAGACTTGTGCGCACCGACGCAGGAGGTAGGCCGCGCAGCCGCAAAGAAGCGACGAAGGAGCTCCTCACACAACTACTCGCACACAACGTATGCAGCGGCCACAAGATCACTGTGGGTCAGGCTCAGGTGCCAGGTGGTGACGCCTGCTTTGGCGGACAGCTCGGCAGCTCGGCCGGCGAACGCCAGGCTCGGCACCCCCGATTCGGCGCGCTCTACCCACACCTCGTGGAATCCGAAGGCACCGAGGCCCAGACCCAAGGACTTCATGACAGCTTCACGTGCAGCGAACCGTGCGGCCAAGGAAGGGACTGGGTCGACCTTCGGTTCGACATAGGCCAATTCGCTCGGCGTGAAGAGCCGCGTCTGCATCGAAGGTGTTCGCTGCAGAGAAACACGAAACCGTTCGATGTCGACGACGTCGATTCCAATGCCGATCATGGCGTCACGAGCGCCAGTGGTTGGCGGCGTCGGAAATCGGACCGACAAGGAGTTCTTGCACCGACAACTTGGCGAGCAGCGAGTCATCGAAGCCGCCCTCAGTTTCGGTGACCCAGTCAACGAGGCGGTCATAGCGGCGGTCGTACCCCTGAAGCACGCCGCGCATTGCATCGACAGGGAGCAAACCATGGAACGCCACATGTAGCAGTGTGATTCCGACAGCCTCGCCGGACTTCACTTCGGGAACGAAGATGACCGTGCGACCGTCGCTCCGCCCCTGGGCGACCAGTACTTCGCGTTCAGAAGCAATCCGGTGCTTCGTGCCGCGCAACTTGGCGTTTCCGACCACACGACTCTCCAACTCGACTGCGATCCCACCTCGATCGATCACCGAGATCGAATCACCGTCGACGGCATATCGCGTGAACCCGCGAACTTCTGCGATGGCCGGGTCGAGATCAGCGAGGATTTTGAGCGTCCGGTAGCTGAGAACGTCGCGACCTGCTCCGGCGTTGAGGACAGCTTGTACAAGCGGACGCCCGATGATGCCTTCGTCGCTGCGCGAGATGCCAACGGTGACAGTCTTGGCCTGGTGTTTGATCGTGTCGACGGGTCGCGTCAATTCGTCGATGGCCCGACTGAGTGCGGCAACAAGATCATCCATGAGTGCAACCGGCGTGCCGACCTTGCCGGTCTGTTGCTGGTACTGCTCGACCGGACGATCAGCCAGAACATCATCGAAGATCCGGGACAGCTTCACTGCTGTCGATGCTTCAAGATGACCGTCGTACAGACCAGAACGCAGCCCATCGTGGAACGCTGCGGCCGGCTGCGGCATGGCAGCGGCGACGAGCGCAAGCAATTCGTCGCCTGAATGGGCCCGAGCGGCAAGCTGCTCAACGACCTCGCGGGCCTCGCGTAGCGGCCGGGCCGAGGCATCGATGGCGAGCGCCGCCTCATACCCGAACAGGTGCCCGACCATTGCCGACAGGATAAATCCGAGCGCCGGGTCGACCGGTGGCACGTTGATCGTGGCATCGGCGTTGTAGCGCGTTTCGCCGTCGTTGGCCACAACGATCGGCGTCGCCTTGTGCGCCTTAAAAATCGCGACTTCTTTGGCAACGTCGTCGGCAGTCGAGCCGACCAGGCCGGCTGCGCACACGAGTATCAACGGCTCCGAGGAGAGGTCGATGTGCTTCTTGTCTTCAGTCGAGTCGCACGCCATCGATTTGTAGCAGAGCTCGCTGAGCTTAATTCGGACCTCTTCGGCTGCGACTTTGTTCGGGCCGTTCCCAACGACTGCCCAGTAGCGCTTCGGCGGAGCGAGGCGGGCAGCTTCAGCAATCGCGGGACGGCGTTCGAGCACCTCGCGCATTGCATCAGGGAGTTCGCGGAGCGCCGTGAGTAACTGGTGCCGGCGCTTCGGCTCGCCCAGCGAGGCCGCTTCGGCGATCGCGCATGACAGGACGGCGCCGGCCGCGACCTGCGCGTAGAAAGCCTTGGTCGACGCCACCGACATCTCGACATCGCGGCCATCAGAGGTATAGAGCACACCGTCGGCCTTGTCGGTCAGGTCAGACCCACGCCGGTTGACAATGCCGATCACCATCGCGCCGCGGCCGCGCAAGAGATCGACGGTGCGATTCGTATCGGTGGTGGTGCCTGACTGGCTGACTGCGATCGCCAGCGTGTCACTCATATCAAGCCGCATATGGAAGCCGGACAACTCGGTTGCGGTGATCGCATCGACGTCGAGGGCTGAACCCGTGAGCTCGTCGAGGATTGCTGCGGTGCTCTGGCCAGCGACCGCTGCGGTGCCCTGACCGATCACTCGGATACGCGTGATCGTGCCGTCCGCGAGACGTTCGCGGATCGCAGCAGGAAGCGCTCGCTCGCCAACGACGCCGCGTAGCCCGTCGCTTTGACCGGCGATCTTGCCACGCAGCGTCTTGGCAAAGCTGTTGGGCGACTCGGTGATTTCCTTGAGCAGGAAGTGGGGAGCATCGCCGCGGTCGATGTCGCGCGTGGTCACTTCTGCGTGAGCGACGTCATCGTCGCCGAGCGGTAAGTCGCCACCGTCGTACGAAAGCCGCGTGATTCCGTCGAGGTCGCCGGCCGCAACGCCATCGAGCATCACGATTTCGCCACCATGCTCTGCGTCCATCCGGACATACCGCTGGGTTTCCTCGACGACCCCGTACGGTTCGCTCGCCACGATGAAGCAGTCGTCACCGAGACCGATGTACAGACCTTGGCCGCTGCCGCGCAACGCAAGGAAGAGCGTCGACGGCGTACCGGCCGTAGCGACGGCTATGGCGATGGAACCTTCGAACGCGGCGACGGTCCGACGGAACGATTCAACCGGTGCAACGCCGTCGGCGAGATGCCGCGACATCAGCATCGGGATCACCTTTGCATCCGTGGTGATCGGCGTCGCAACGCGGAGGCTGTGCTCAGCGCGCAAGTCGGCGTGATTGTCGACGTCGCCATTGAGCGCAGCGACGACGTAGGGAGCGGGAGCGGGAGCGGCAGCGCCGCCGGGCAACTCCTGTTCGGCCGAATTGACCGGGTGCGCGTTCGGCTCGGAGATGATGCCGACGCTTGCCCAGCGAGTGTGGCCGAGCAAAGCAACGCGAGCATCAGGGGACTGGAGGGCACGGCGAAGCAGGACATCGCCTGCGAGATCAGCCCGAAGCGCAGCGGTGTTGTCACCAAGCTCGCCAATCTCGGCAGCCGCCTTGTAGACGAACGACAGCGAGTTACCCGATACCTCGACGGAGTTCGACTGAAACAATGGATCGGCGCCGCGATCATCGAGCAGCATGGCCAACGCTTCGACCTCAATGTCGTGGCCCCACACGTACAAATGCACGCCAGCAGAGTCGCGGCCGCGCACTTCGAGTCGATCGATCGACGAGAAAGCCTGCTGGACAACCAAGTAGCCAGCAAGCGACGAGGTCGACGCTGCCGGGCCGGCCAGCGCCGTCACTTCGCGCACAGTCCGCAGACGATCGTTGGCGATCGTCCACACCGAATCCTTGAGCGTGATCAGGTCGGCGCTCGCCCGTTCCTGTGCATCGGCATCGAGGCCCGCATCGTTGCTATCGAGACCCGCCTCGATCTCCGCGGCGAAGGCCATGAGCTGATCGGTTCGGCTCGTGATTGACGCCACGAGGTCGACCTGCCCGGCGAGCGCGAGAACCCCTGGGAGTCCCTTAAGCATCGAGTTCACTGCACCAGCCTGAGCTGCGACTGCCAGTGCGTAAGGACGTGCAGCAAGTGCTGCGTCGAGGCCACTGAGGATTTGCTCTGCCGTCGGCGTCTCGCGAGTTGGTGGACGACTGACGATTCCGATGATGCCGCACATAACGCCGACAGGCTACCGAAGGCCAGCACCGAGAGCCGGTCACACCGTGCCTGACACAGAGTGACCGTTTATTTGGCGTCGCTCTGGACTGACTAGATCTTAGGTCGCTCTTTGCACGGAGTGACACGAGATAGCCAAAATCTGCTATACGTTCCCGCTATGAAAAACTACTTTCTGCCCTGACCGTTGTTGCTGCCCTCGCCTCTTGCAGCGCAAGTGCAACCGATTTCAAAAGTGCGGCCGAGGAGCTCGCTGTCGAGAAGGCAGAAGAGCTCAACCCAGGGTTCACCGCCACGGCACAGTGCGATGATCCGGCATCCAATGAGGTTGGCACGACGTTCTCGTGCACCGTGACGTTCAACGACGGCGAGACGACGCAGCTGACTGCCGAGATTTTTAGTGACGACACTGTCACCATCGCCATTCTCGCGAGCTGATCGATAGTTTCGCTACGACACCACCACCGGCAAAGCGCTGAACGGCAATGATCGCGCGATCGGCTGAATGGTCACACTGTGCCTGACACAGTGTGACCATTCAGCCGAAACGTGAGTGGGCTGCTGCGGCGAGTTGATCGGCGGCGGCCTGAGCGCGCTCGGCCGTCGCTGCTTCGACCATGACACGGATCAACGGTTCCGTACCGCTCGCCCGCACCAGCACTCGACCGGTTGCGCCGAGTTCTGCCTCGACCGCAGCAATCTCGTCACCGAGACGAATCGCCACATCGGGAACCCGTTCGCCCACGCGGACGTTGACGAGCACCTGCGGGAGAGAGGTCATGGCCTGCGAAGCGATTGCTTCGAGCGTCGTTCCTGACCGCTTGACAATGTCGATCAATGCCACCGCCGTGAGGAGCCCGTCGCCAGTCGTGGCGTGGTCAGCGAAAATGACGTGGCCGCTTTGCTCGCCACCGAGCGAATGGCCGCCGAGTGCGAGTGCTTCGAGGACATAGCGGTCGCCGACGCCGGTCTCCACCACCTGGATGCCTGCTGCTCCCATCGCAAGACGGAAACCTAAATTGGTCATCACCGTGACAACCACGGTGTCGTTGGCGAGTTGACCACGCGCTCGCAGATCGGCAGCGCAGATGGCGATGATGTGGTCGCCATCAACAACGGTGCCCGTGTGATCTACCGCGATAAGTCGGTCAGCATCACCGTCAAGCGCGACGCCCATGTCAGCACCATGTTCAAGGACCGCCGCGGCGACAAATTCTGGATGCGTCGCACCGCAACCAGCATTGATGTTACGGCCGTCAGGCTCATTGGCGATGACAATCACATCGGCGCCTGATGCGCGTAGTACGTCAGGCGCAACGACCGTTCCGGCACCGTTGGCCGTGTCAAGCACGACCTTGATGCCGCTGAGGTCACGCCCGCCGAGCATGCCGAGCACGTGTTCGACATAGTGCGTCGAGTCATGATGAACACCGATTCGACCGATCAAGGCGCCCGGATTGCCGAGCACATCCAGCGCCGCTTCGATCTGTCCTTCGACGTCGTCGGGAAGCTTCGTTCCGCCGGGCGCGAACAGCTTGATGCCGTTGTCCTCGAACGGGTTGTGCGAGGCAGAGATGACAGCCCCCATCACGCCAAGCCGTTGCGCTTCGAACGCAACGAGTGGCGTGGTAGCGGTGACCATGTCGATGACGTCGACGCCCTCGGACGCGAATCCGGCCCCAAGCGCTGCGCGGAACATCGGTGTTGACTCGCGAGTATCGCCGCCGAGCACCACGATGTTGCGAGGCGCCCGTTCGATCGAACCCGGGTCGTCGAGGTCTGGGGCCAAACGCAAAAGAACCTGGGCCGCAGCGCGGCCCAGGTTCAATGCGAAATCCACGGTGAGCTCGGTATTGGCGGCGCCACGGACGCCATCTGTACCGAACTTCATCGCCAGGCTGCGATCAGCGCTTGGTGAACTGAGGTGCCTTACGAGCCTTCTTGAGGCCGTACTTCTTCGACTCCTTCTTACGGGAGTCACGAGTGAGCAGGCCAGCCGACTTCAGCGTGCCGCGGCTCTCGGGGTCAAGTTCGAGCAACGAACGAGCGATGGCCATGCGCAGTGCGCCGGCCTGGCCGCTGATGCCGCCGCCATGGATGCTCGCCGAAATGTCATAGGACTCGGTGGTCTCGGTGACCGTGAGGGCCTCTGTGACGACCATCCGCGAGGCTGCGGTCGGGAAGTACACGTCAAGTGCCTTACCGTTGATCAGGAACTGGCCGGTGCCGGGCCGAAGCTGGGCACGAGCGACGGCGCGTTTGCGGCGGCCGGTGGTTTGGGTCAGGGGTACTGTTGCCATTGTTCTGTGTCCTGTTCTCAGCGACGCTTCGCGCCAGCGATTTCGAATGTCTTGGGCGACTGCGACCCATGCGGATGGTTCGGGCCTGCGTACACCTTGAGCTTCGTGAGCTGCTGGCGGCCGAGCGGGCCCTTAGGGAGCATGCCGCGAATCGACCGACGAACTGCGTCGGCGGGCTTACGTGCGTGGAAGTGAGCGAACGACTCGCTCTTGATGCCGCCCGGGTAACCCGAGTGGGTGTAGATCATCTGGCGGTTGGCCTTGTCCGAGGTCATGATGACCTTGTCGGCGTTGATGATGATGACGTGGTCGCCGGTGTCGATGTGCTGAGCGAAGATCGGCTTGTGCTTACCGCGCAGGAGCCGGGCGACTTCGGTGGCCATGCGTCCAAGGACCATGTTTTCCGCGTCGACGACATGCCAGTCGCGGGTGATTTCGCTTGCTTTCGGTGTGTATGTGGCCATGGCCGTTTGCTCGTCTCGATTCGAAATGGATCCGACTGCAGGTGCAGCATCCAAGGGCAGGCCGCGCAAGCGACCCGGTCCACGGAACTGTGCAATGATACGGCGCGCGTTCTGGGGAGCCAACGTGTACGCGTCACACACGGACACGGGCGGCGAGGACATCACCAACCCATTCCAGCATCCGATCAGCCATCGCGGCCGATGAGTACTCGTCGTCGACCCGCTGCCGACATGCAGCACGGTCGATTTCGCCGACTCGGGCGACCGCCTCGACGAGCGCATCGATGTCGCCGGGAGAAACCAAGAAACCGGTGACACCGTCGTCGACGATCTCGGCCGGACCGCCCCGGTCGTACGCGATTACCGGAACGCCAACAGCCATTGCCTCGATCGCCACGTTGCCGAATGCCTCGACCCATTTGGGTGTCATCAGCAGGGCAGCGCAGGAGCCCAGCTGCGCTTGCAGGTCGTCGGTTGGCAGAAACCCTTGATAATCGAGGGTCGCCCCTGGGTGGTCGGCCTGGACCCGATGCCAATACTCCTTGTCTTGGAGTTTCCCCCAGACGAGCACACGCTTGCCTGTTCGAGAGGACAGCTCAGCAACATCTTCCAGGCCCTTCTCCGGCGAAATCCGACCGACGAAGCCGAGTGGAGCGTCGTCAGCGACAGTCAACTGAACGTCGTAGCGCTCAACCACAATTCCATTGCCGACGACCCGGAAGATACTGGGTTCTGGAAATGTCACAGCCTGAGCAGCGCTGTGGACTGCCAGACGACCGGGGCGCAGCCGCTCGACCTCCGTGATCACGTGGTCCATCGCATCGCTCAGCGAGCCCATCGACACAACGTGGAGCACTGGGACGTCAAAGAACTGCGTCAGGTGAAAAGGCAACCAGTCGTAGGCAAGGTTGATGATCACGTCAGCCTCGTCTTGCAGACTCCCGATGTGTGACCACATTGCTGCAAGTACCGAGCCTGCCGGGAGCTCTGTCAAGGCCCCACGGCCAAGTCCCTGGGCACTGATCTGTAACGCACCATCGATCTGATGAACTCGCTCGCCGAGGTGGAGCGAGTTCGCTGGCGCCACCACTTCGACATGGTGTCCTCGCAAGCCGAGCCCGTACACGAGATTGTGCAATGTCAGCTCGACGCCCCCACCGATACCCGAGCCGAGCGGACCGACCGGTGTCGAGGCGATGAGGACACGCAAACCATCCATGTTGTTGCCAACGGCCAGGAGCCCTGACTTATTCCGCCACGTTCTTGCGAAACTGGGTCGAGGAATTCTGGCGGTCCCGATGAAATCCACGTCAATGCATGCATCAAGGACTATGTTTTGACGTGAGATTGCCATGACCTTCGACCTTTCAAAAGAATCCTCACCCGCGCAACACCCGCCAGGCCCGTCTCGGCGCCTGGCGAACGCCGCTGACGCTTCACCCGTTCCGTTGATCCCGTCCATTACCAAGCTCGGCGATCCAGTTTTCGCAATCAACACATCAGGGGTGTTGCGCTACGCAAACGATCGAGCGACTGAAGTTCTCGGTTGGGATTCGGTCGCTGTGATTGGGGAATCGGTACTCCCCCTCGTCCATCCCGATGACCTCAATCTGGTCGCTGCATCGATGGAAACTGCGACCGGCAAGAGCTATGGACAGCTGCTCCGCATTCGGGCACGCCACGGTCGCGGCACATGGGTCAGCCTCGAGCTGCGCTCTGCCATGCAGAAATCCGAGGACAGCGAAGACGGCGAAGACCTCATCGTCATCGTCGCTCGCGACACGACTGATCGTCACCACCTCGACTTCGACCAAGGTGATGTCGACATGCTCCGGTCCGTCATGAACAACATGCATGGGATCGTCACACTGCTCTCGCGAGACGGGCATGTCCGTTCGGTCAACGGTGCGGTCACGCGCCTGCTTGGCCATGACCCGGAACTGATGCGGAGCGAGCCTTTCATCTCGTACCTCCACCCGGATGATCGGGACCGTTTCCTCGACCAGGTGCACGCCATCCCAGCGAACGCCTCGGCTGACTTCGAGGTGCGGCTGCGTTCCAGCAACGGCGGCCATCATGTCTGCGAGCTCAGCGTGAACAATTTGCTCGACGATCCAGTCGTCAAGGGCTACATCGTGAGCGGACGAATCGCGTCGGCGCTCGTCGACGCTCGCGAACGCGTCGACTTCCTTGCATTGCACGACAACCGCACTGGCCTCCTCAACCGAGATGGCTTCATGCAGTCGGCCCGCGCCATGATGGCTGACGGCGGTGGCCTGGGCGTGTTGGTTATCGATATCGTCAATTTCCGGTCAATCAATGAGCTGTACGGCGAACCGGTCGGCGACGCAGTGATTTTCGCTGTGGCCCAAAGGATTGAAAACGTTCGCTGGACCGACCTGATCACGGCCCGCTTCGGCGGCGACGAATTCGTCGTGGCCGTTCGCTCCTCGAACGCCGCAACCATCGAGATGTTGCACGAACGCGTCAGGCGCGAAGTTGGCCAATCGATTATCCTCGAAGATCACGAGGTCAACTTCGCGATCCGGACCGCAACCGCATTCGATGCGACACCGAAAGCACTCGATTCCCTGCTTGTGAGCGCTTCGAACAAGTTGATGTCGATCAAGCGAAACACCCATTCCGAATCCGGCGGCATTTCATTCGATGCGATCAACGAGCGCCGGTTACAGCTCGATCAACTCCGTGCATCGCTCAGCAACGGCGAGATTCAACCGTTCTTCCAGCCCATCGTCGACGTGCAGGGAACGGTCACCGCGGTCGAGGCGCTCGTCCGATGGGTCCACCCCGTCCGCGGCGTGCTCGGCGTCGGCGAGATTCTGCCACTCGCACGGATGGCCGGGCTCGCCGAGGCAGTCGACGACCGTGTGCTCGAATTGGCGCTGCAGTTCGCCCATCGCCTTGACCAGGCAGGCCATGGGCACATCGACGTTCACGTCAATGTCGATCCCAAGGTGATCGCCTCGCCGTCATTCGGCCACTCCTTCTTGAACCGCTGCGCCCACCACAAAGCGCGCACCGAACAGATGGTCGTCGAGATCACCGAGACCGACCTGCTCGCTCCCAGTGCCATTTCGCTGTCCAACATGAACAAGCTCCGACGCGCCGGCACACACGTGTCGATTGACGATTTCGGCACCGGCTATTCGAGCCTGGTACACCTACTCGAACTGCCAGTCGACGGCGTCAAGATCGACCGCCGATTCGTTGCCGGCATCGACATCGACGCCGCAGCTACGAACCTGACCACAGCAATCGTCGGCCTCAGCGAGAGCCTGCGAATCACCTGCGTTGCCGAAGGTGTCGAGCAGCCGTACCAGCGTGACCGCCTCTTCGAACTCGGCTGTCAGGCGTTCCAAGGTTGGCTGTTCTCCCACGCCGTGCCTCCCGACGAACTGCTGACGATGCTTCCCAACATCACGCCCACGCTCTCCGACGACGAGCCTCGCCCCGTGCCCCTCTGATCCTGAGCTGACGCGGTTGCGGTCCCCGCTTGGGATGACGGCGGGTCAAGCGTCCCAGCGGATGCCATGGAAGCTGACAGCATGAAAGGTGAGACCATGGGGCGGAGCGACTTGGCCAGCAGCGTTCCGGTTGCGGGCGGCAATAATCGCTGGCACCGAGTCGGCGGCGAGGCGGCCAAAACCTACATCGACAAGCGTACCAACGATGCTGCGCACCATCTGGTGGCAGAACGACGTGGCCGAAACTTCGAACCGCAGGAGCGGTGACGGGTCGAGGTCGTGCCACGGTTCCGAAGTCCAGTGCGCGGCCTGCAGCCTCCGCTGCATCGATGGCTCGTCGTACCCGGGTCCGGGCCTGGGCTTGCGGCAAAACGACGAGAAGTCGTGATCGCCGAGGAGATCGAGCGCCGCGTTGTTCATCGCATCGACGTCGAGCGACGGCCCGAGATGCCAAGCGTGACGGGCCAATAACGGGTTCGGGGATCGGTCGTTCCAGATGTCGTATCGATATGTACGCGATGTCGCCGAGAATCGGGCCGAAAAATCGGGTTCGACCCACGCTGGCTCGCGTACGGAAATTTCTGGCCGGAGCAACGCATTGATGCTGGCTGTCAATCGGTACAGATCGGTGTCGGCGGGAATCAGGCCATTAACAACTTGGCCCCAGCCATGCACGCCGGCATCAGTGCGGCCAGAGCCGACGAGTTCGAGGGATTCGACTGACACCCGTGTGATCCGGGCCACCGCCTCGGTGAGTGCACCCATGATTGTCCGCACACCATCACTTTCGGCGAAGCCACGGAAATGAGTGCCGTCGTACGCGACAAGGAGCCGGACGTTGCGAAGCTCTCGCCCCGATACGTCCGGCTCCATCATGCCCGTAGGCCTTTATTCATTCGATTGTGTGTGAACTCAGACGAGTTCGATGCGGGCCATCTCGGCGTTGTCGCCGTGACGCGTGCCCATCTTCAGGATGCGGGTATAGCCACCCGGGCGCTCCATGTAGCGAGGCGCCACTTCGTGAACCAGCTTGTAGGTCATCTCGCGGTCGCCGAGGAAGGCCTGGATCTGACGGATCCGGTGGACCTGCATTGGGCCCTCTTCCTGAGCCTTCTTGGCCTTAGTGATCAGCTTCTCTGCGATTGGGCGGAGAAACTTCGCCTTTGCCTCGGAAGTGGTGATGGCCTCGGCCGCAAACAGTGACGCTGCGAGGTTGGCCATCATGAGACGCTGGTGGGCTGCAGAGCTACCAAAGCGACGTGAGCGGCGGGGTGTGGGCATGATTCAAATTCCGTTTCTTGCGTTCCGGCTGGTGACTATCAGCCGCGAAGCTGGAGGCCACGCTCGTCGAGCTTGGCCTTTACTTCGTCGAGGCTTTTCTGGCCGAAGTTGGTGATGTTGAGCAGGTCGTCTTCGGTCTTCGTGAGCAACTCGCCCACGGTGTTGACCTGTGCCCGCTTGAGACAGTTGTTTGGACGCTCGGACAGGTCGAGGTCTTCGATTGGCAAGTCGAGGTCGGGCGACGACACCGTGGTGTCGACAATTTCACCGAGCTCGAGGCCCTGCGGCTCATCGCTCATGGTGGCAACGAGTTCGCTCAGAGCCTGCAGCGTGGCCCCCGCCGAAGCAAGTGCTTCTGCCGGGGTGATCGAACCGTCGGTATCGATTTCAATAACGAGGCGATCGTAGTTGGTGGCCTGCTCGACACGAGTCGGCTCGACTGTGAAGGACACACGACGGACCGGGCTGAAGATTGCATCGATCGGGATAACACCGATCGTGCGGTTCTCTTCTTCGCGGTTCGACGAGATGTAGCCACGGCCCTGCTCGACTGTGAGGTCGATTGCCAAGCGGCCCTTCGTGTTGAGCGTGGCGATATGGAGTTCCTTATTGAGGACCTCGACGTCGGCCGGGCATTCGATGTCGCCGGCAGTAACCGCAGCAGCGCCACGAGCGTCGAGACGCAAAGTGACAGCTTCTTCGGACAGACAAGTGACGACGACATCCTTCAAGTTCAAGATGATGTCAGTGATGTCTTCAGCGACGCCACCGATCGTGTCGAACTCGTGCAGTGCTTCGTCGAAGCGGACCGACACGATGGCGGCGCCGGGAATCGACGAGAGGAGAGTTCGACGGAGTGAGTTGCCGAGCGTGTGGCCGAAGCCAGGCTCGAGCGGGCCGACAGCAAAGCGCTGACGGTTGTTCGACTCTTCGCCGAGGGCTTCGATGGAGGGACGCTGCATGACGAGCATGGGTGGCGGGGCCTTTCAACTGCAGTATTCGAGAAATAACAAAAATGTCTGGAGACAACCGACCAGAACAACCGGCCGCAAGCGTACTACTTGGAGTAGAGCTCGACGATGAGGGACTCGCGGACCGGCACGTCGATGTGTTCGCGCTCGGGGAGCGTGCGCACGGTGACCTGCTTGCCACCTTCACCAGCTTCAAGCCAACCAACGAGATTGCGATCGAGCGTGTCGCGGTTGTGCTGCACGACGATCATCTTCTCGGCCTTGGCCGACAGCGAAATGACCTGGCCGCGCTTGACGCGGAAGCTGGCGATGTCGACTCGCTTGCCGTCGACGAGAATCAGACCGTGGTTGACGAACTGACGTGCCTGCGGGCGGGTTGAACCCCAGCCGGCGCGGTACACGATGTTGTCGAGACGACGCTCAAGGAGCTGCAACAGGATTTCACCTGTCGGGCCCTGAAGCTTGTTGGCCTCTTCGTAGGTCTTCTTGAACTGACGCTCGAGCACACCGTAGATGTACTTGGCTTTCTGCTTCTCCTGCATCTGTGCGAGATACTCAGAAGAGTTGCCTCGACGACGCGTGCGGCCATGCTGGCCGGGCGGGAACGGACGACGCTCGAGAACGGTCCGACCCTTTTCATTTTCGAAGATGTTGACGCCCAGCCGGCGCGAAATACGCAGCTTGGGTCCGGTGTAACGAGCCATGATTCAGTCGCTTCTTTTCTCTAGCCGCGCCGACGCTTGGTCATGCGGCAGCCATTGTGCGGAACAGGGGTGACGTCCTTGATCGAGATGACCTCGATGCCAGTGTTCTGGATGGAACGGACGGCGGTGTCGCGGCCCGAACCCGGGCCTTTCACCTGGATTTCAG
>TARA_B110000459_G_C16626037_1_pt1 | contig 33340 bp, 26 predicted proteins | sample TARA_B110000459 | Tara Oceans TARA_B110000459 (sample SAMEA4398296) | marine metagenome | biome: Polar Biome; feature: [SRF] surface water layer (ENVO:00010504); material: water (ENVO:00002006), including particulate matter (ENVO:01000060) such as... | depth 5 m | reverse complement strand
AGAAGAGGGTTTACCAGGTCTAGTTCTAAGGTGCGATAAAGCGACAAGAGCCAACCATGGCAAGAATGAACCAGTTTCTACAGGATCCCAAGCCCAATATCCACCCCAATCGAGTATCAAATACGCCCATAATCCTCCTAAGCCAATTCCAAGCGTCAATACCAGTAAACCAGGTCTTACAACCGCTAAAATTTGTTCCTTTACGCCGTCCTTTGATTCATTGAAAATTTTAGAAATAGATATTGCTGAAAGGTGGATACAAAATGAATATCCGAGGAAAATCAACGGAGGGTGGATTACCATCAAATCAGTCTGTAATAATTCATTCAAACCCGCGCCTGTAAATAAGTCCGGGGTTTCCTTGAATGGTTCGAGACTTATGGAAATTAGGATTAGAATTAGTGAAAATCCGTGAACTAATCTTAAACGAAGGTCACGAGAACTTGTATCTTCGAACTCAGTCATCGGTTTTCGCCAGAACCAAGCCAGTAATGTCAACCATACAGCCCACATCAAAAGTGGACCTTCCCGAGCAGCCCAAGTTGCTGCAAATCTATATCGTAGAGGTAATGCTTCTCCTCCAAAGGCAACGACGTATTGTATTGTAGTGTCATTCACAAGAAATCTACTTGAGAGGGCGAAGAAGGGTGCTGCTATACAAATGTGTAAAAGTATACCAATAGGTTTAGACTTTTCAAAAATTCTAGGCTGGAGAATCAAAACGGCAGCCGCAATTGCTGCGACCCATAGAGAGGCTCCCCACATGTCATTGGCTAACTCCCACTCTTGAAGGGCTTTGCTATTTCAAATACAAAAAATTAGAATTCTACCAGCCAAAATACTTGGCACGGCTATATCCAAAGGAGCGGAGTACTGAAATTATTTTCTTAGTTAGTAATACGGGTCTACGAACCAATATCTTTACTCCAATTCCTAATTTTTGAAGGGGCGACATATCTGACAACTCTTCAGGGAGACAGCGCGCCATGAAAGACATCTCTTCATCAGTCAAATCATACAATGCTTCTTTCCCTTTCAAGATTTTATTATAGGGTGGGAAAGTCTTTTTCCAGGCTTTTTCATAACTGATTAATCTCTTTCTTGAAAGGTCACCTTCTTCCAGCGCCTTTGCCACAACTATTGCAGCTTCTCTTCCAGACCACAAAGCAAGATGAGAGCCACCTTCGAATAGAGGGGATGTAAATCCTGCAGCATCGCCGACCAATATTACCCCATCATCTACAGTTTTCTCTCTTGGACCAGAGATAGGAATAGTTCCGCCAAATGGTTTTACCTTAGTTTTTTGTTCACGCCACATAGGATTAACAATCGGCTTACCATCTAAATAGGTGTCATTGATAAATTTATCAAGGTATTTTATTGCGCCCTTTTTATCGGTAGTTACCAATCCAACATTCGCCCTGTCCCCTTTTTTCGGGATCATCCAAACATAACCATGTGGTGAATACTGTGGCCAGATGTAGAAATCGAGATATCCATCATTTTCTACTTCAGTCATCTCATATTGGAAACCAGCGATGACTTCCACACTAGTACCCATATCCAGTAATTTGGATGAAGCACCTGCGACTCCTGAAGCGTCAATCACGGCGCGACATTCAATTGGAAAATCAGAACCTTTACCATCAATTTTCCAATTAGAAAACTTATTTTCGCTATTGTAAACTCTATCCATTGAAGTAACTCTGTGACTAAGTAATAATTTAGCACCTAGTTCACATGATTGTTCGATGAGCCATTGTTCGAATAGATGCTTTTCTAGAACATAGCCAGGTTCGGTAAGAAGTTTTTCAGAACCATCGGGGAATATCACTCTAATTCCTTTGACATCTAATGCTTTGACATGCTCTGGTATTTCCAGTTCCAAATTTTGTACTGCTAACTCGGACAAACATTCACCGCAATGAACGGGAGTACCAACTTCAGGGTCTGCCTCAACCACAAGAACCGACAAACCTGCTCTAGCGGCGTGTAATGCAGCCGAGCCACCACCTGGTCCAGCCCCGATGACTAGGACATCACACACGTTCACTTCGCCCGCCATGTTACTACTGTGTAGGACCAAGCCCATGAATAAAACGGTCAAAACTATGTAAGAAGATTTACGCAGGTTCAAAACCATAACGCCCCTCCGAGGTTTGTGGCATGGAGGACTTTGAAGCGGTGGTTAAGCCACTTGGAAGGGAACGGTGAACTCCTCCGAATCTCAAGACCAGTGGATGTAGTCTATGAAGCCGGAGCCATCGCAGACCTTCTCGTAAAGAATTCAGGACCAGCAGTAATTTTTGAGAAGCCAAGGTTGGCAGATGGTAGTATTAGCGAAATCCCTCTAGCAATGAATATTTTTGGAACCAGCGATAGGACACTTAGAGCACTCGGTGCAAGTCATGAAACCGAAGTGGGAGATAGAATGGTTGCTATGATGAAGCCAGAGATTGGTGAATTCATGAAAAAGCCTTGGAAAGCATTACCATTGGCTAGAGACGCGCTGGCAATGCCTCCATGGAAGAAGTGGAAGGGCAAATGTCAGCGAGTTAAGATGGATTTAGATTTAACCAAATTACCAATTCCTAAGACATGGCCAATGGATGGAGGGCATTTTGTAACGCTACCGTTGGTTGTTACCAAAAACCCAGTTAATGGTGAACACAACCTGGGAATGTACAGAGCACAAGTATTCAATGAGACAGAAATTGGATTACATTGGCAAATACACAAACATGCTGCTGACCACGCTTCAGCAATAGGCGAGAAACAAAAAATGCCTGTTGCGATATGTATGGGCGGTCCGCCCGAACTGATATTCTCAGCTATTTCTCCTTTACCTGATAATCTATCAGAGTATCAATTTGCAGGGATACTTGGTAGAAGGTCTCTAAGGATAACTAAGGCTTTGACTCAAGATATCATGGTTCCCGCCGAGGCAGATATTGTGATAGAAGGGTACTGCATACCCGGAGAGACTAGGTTAGAAGGGCCGTTTGGAGATCACTTCGGATTTTACTCTTTGACTGGACAATACCCGGTAATGCACGTTACTGCCATCACTAGAAGAAAAGATGCTGTCCTTCCAGCAACAATTGTCGGACTTCCTCCTATGGAAGATGGATATTTGGGCGAGGCTATAGGTCGCCAATTCTCTCCAGTATTACAATTTCAACATAGAGATGTAAAGAGTGTCCATCTCCCATTAGAGACTGGCTTTCACAATCTAGCGATCGTCGCATCAAAGCAACGTTACCCTCGTCAAGCAAGAAAAACGGCACTAGGTTTACTTGGCGCAGGCCAAATGATGTTTCTCAAATCTATTATCGTTATTGACCCCGAACAAAACCCAAAAGACCTCGAAGCACTACTAGATGCTATGAATGATAAAGTCGAAATCTCTGAAGATATCATCATCCTAGAAGGCATGGTTGCAGATTCTTTAGATGCCGCAAGTCCTTTTGAGAATGTTCAAGATAAAATCATAATTGATGCAACAACTATTCCATCATCCGATCCGCGTTCAAACAGCGAACCTCTCGAGGGTTCGTTCAGTCAAGAGACCCCAAAGTGGAGGCAAGGATTAGAAAATTCACCTAAATTTACCTCGATTGAAGAAGTCATGAAACTATCCGAAGTCTCAGATGCAAGAATGCTACGTGATAACATGTTAGTGGTAACTATCGACATTGAAAATACCCCCTCTCCAAAGACGGGTTCAGCCGAGTCAAATGATGCATCTGAACAGATAAGGATAGACAGAATTAACCAATTGAAAAAATCGATTTGGCAATTGGACTTAAATTCTTCACTTAGGTGGTTATTTATTACTAATAATGACCTTGATTTACACTGTAAAAAAGCAAGAAGGCGTCTTCTATGGCAGTTAACTTCTCGCTTTGATGTTAGTAGGGGTTTGAGTTTTGATGATGATAAGCAGAGACTATGCTGGGACGCTACAGTACCAATCCCAAGTGATTTACATGGTGTAAGAAGATGGCCTGCCATCACGATGCACTCCCCTGAAATTTTGGAGAAATTAAATTCTCATCCTGAGTTATCCGGTTATGAATGGCCTGAGCATCTAGAATTTGGGGGCTCAAAGTGATGGACTTTAAGCAAATAATGTCCTTCATAAAAATAGAGCATACTTTATTTTCATTACCATTTATTTTAGTAGGATACATAGTCGCAAATAATCAATTTAACGACTTGCTAGATGATAAATCTATTTTCAGTATCGATTTATTGTGGATTTTAGTTGCCGCTATCGGGGCACGTGGACTAGCTATGACACTCAATCGTATCATCGACAAAGATATCGATGCTGCAAATCCTAGAACAGCCTCAAGACACCTATCTAGCGGAACTATGTCGATGAATACTGCTTGGATTTTAGCAGGTGTCTTCTTGGCAATGTTACTGTTTGGAGCAGGCATGCTCAATGAAGTCGCATTAATGATGTCTTGGCTTCCAGTTCTTGCCTTCGTAATTTATCCTTACACTAAGCGTTTTACATGGTTTTGTCACCTATGGCTTGGATTGTGTTTAGGACTTGCTCCAGCAGGTGCTTGGCTGGCAATAGCAGGGGATTTCCATGGCTGGGAAGCCCTCATTGGAATCGATGGGTTTGGCTCTGGTCTTCTTTGGTATCCAACAATTCTCTATCTCTGTCTAGGAGTTGCGATTTGGATTACAGCCTTTGACATCAATTATGCTAGAATGGATATAATTAGTGATCGGGAAAATGGAGTGAACTCTTTCCCTGCTAGATTTGGTGAAGGTTTCACTACCAATACCTCATATGCTCTCATCTTGGTTTGGATGTTATTTTTTATTGTTTCAAAGCCTGTCACTGAGTCGTTCTACATTTACCAAGTAGTACTGTTGGCAGCATTGAATTGCTACATTATTTGGAAGAAAGATTCTTTACAAGATTTCCAAACTACTTTGTTTAGAGTTTCAATTTTTACTGGATGGGCAATATTAGTCTCAATGCTAATTTAGTCATGATTTCACATTAAAGAATTATTTTCTGGATTGATAACTTATCATCATGCTAAGTTTAAACCCCTTATTCAGACTGACCGTAAAGAGGGTGGAGATACTCCTTTTGAATGATTTAGTTGGTTGGCAGATATGTTATTAGATTTAGACTCAGGTAAAGATGCACCTCAGCCACAAATATCGAATATATGGATTGGAACGCCCTGATAATCGAGTAAAACTCGATTTTTAAGATAAAATATAATTGATAGAAAAGTGGCTAATGCTTAGAAGCATTGATACCAAGATTTACTTAGCCTCAATTATGGGGCACCTTAAAGATATCAACAAATCATATTTTTCACACCTTATTGGAGCATGGAAGATGGCCTTTTGGTTTATTCTAGGTGGCTTTCGTCTAATCATTCATGGTCTAATTCCCAATTTAGATACTGAAGCAGGACAAGATACAGTAAATCACTACAACCCTCCAAAATAATTTCTATTTTAGAACTAGGATACTTCAGAGATTAATTTTTGATTAAATCCTTCTACGTAACTTTTCCATCAAGGAATCTGCATTGGATAATTGTTGTAAACATTGCTCAATACCGCCAATATCCAATGCATCTTTGGAAAGAGAGATCGCTTTTTCACATTCCCTTCTCTCTTCATCATCGACCTTGATTAATGCCGCTTCACATTGATTTCGTAATACCTTCCATTCCTCTGTTACAAAATCCAATAATTCCTTTGCATCTTCACTTGCTTTACCTTCTTTATCGAGATCTGAAGTGAGCCTATCGAGTAAAGTGGCAGCATGAGTCCACTCTTTTTTGTCAGCAGAGTCTTCAATTTCTGTGATCCTATTTGCCCAGGTTTGTTTATCTTCTCTGTGTTCGAACCTTTTGATTAGTTTCTTTTTCTGCTTGAAAGCTCTCCTAACATCATCCATAGCGCTTCTTTCTGCTTGGATAGTCCTTACAACCCCATCAGCAAGTCCGGTGGCTTGACTCGCATTACCAGCTTCTAAGGCCTGATTAGCCACCTCCATTCGACTTTCCATATCGCTTGTATCAAGTCCATCGACTTGTTTTAGTTGCCTCTCAGCTTCTTTGATAGCTTCTGCAGCATGCGTTAAAGCATCATCTCCAGCAGCCAGTTGTGCAGGAATCACAATCGCAAATTCAAAAGCTTTCTTTGGCGATTCGGCATATAGTTTCTTTTTCGCATCAGCCAGCATTTCATGTAAATGAAGGAAGTTCTGTTCAGTTTTACCATCGAGTTGCCTCTGGGCTTCACCAATTGCTTTCTCGGCTTGACTCCACCATTCAATTACTTCTTTAGCACGCTTTTTGGCCTGACGAAATAGCATTTCCCCTTCCCTAAGAGAGCCTAATTCTATTTCCCTAAGTCCCATATCAAAGGCCTTTCTGGGCCTTTTTACAGTAGGGGCGATATCTTCAGCCTGTTCCATAAATTTCTTCGCATCTTGAAGAACAGCCTCGACATCATCTGCTAAAGAGAGGGAACGCTCTATATCCTCTTCAGCATTATTTAGCAGTCGCATTCCAAGTTCTGGGTCAACGTGACCCTCTTCTCTAGCAGTCATAACTAAACTTGAGGCTTGATCTACTGCCGAACCTTGGGCTTTCAATTCTAATATATGCACTTCTAACCGATCTAATCGCTTTTGAAACTTCTTTCGCAATTCCCTTTGGTCATCTCCTGCCACCCAAATATAGCACGTATAAGCGATTCCTCCGATGATTACAGATACATTAGCATACCAATTTATCGAAGAAGGTTCGGGTACATCTCCAACAAATAGCGAGAATGCAGCAAGGCTTCCAATACCTGTCATAACCGATCTAAAACGAAGAACATCAAGCCCTCCTTTGAGGATTATTTTAGAACTAAATAGACATGAGAAGGAAACTAAACCAATCATTACCGCCCCGACTGCTTCAGAATTGTTATCTAAAGTGAAACGTTGTGCAGCAATAATCAATAATACAGGCCAGGCGATGCTTGCAGTTGCTCCAACTCTAGTTCTTGAGCGTGGGTCTGAAAGGCCTAAGTCTTGCACCATTAGACCCCATACTAGAACCAGTAAAGGTAGGCCAAGAACTGAAAATAATCCGGATTCGCCTTTGATTGCAGATGTCAAATTAGGCCAAACCAACCAAACCGTACTTGAAAGAATCAGCATAGCGGAGATTCCGGTTAATGACTCGAGTCGTTTTTGTCTTTGTTTGATGGCAGCTTTGATGGCTCCTTCGACATCCGCCCACTCATCCATGTTGGGCTACTTTCGCTCTAATCAATAACTATGCCCCTTAGTTGGCTTAAATTTTTGATTTTGGAATATTTCTCCAACGGTAATGTTCATGGGAGTCTTGCTACCGTTGAAGATAAGAGGGGAGCAAATGGCCGGACTAATTACAATGGATGATTTGACTAATGAAGAGATTCTTACTATACTTGACGATGCAGAAAGACTCCTACCTGTTGCCCGGGGAGAATTGTACCTTCCTTTACTCGAGGGGAGGATTTTAGGGAATCTATTTTTCGAACCAAGTACACGTACTCGAATGTCCTTTGAGACTGCAATGAAGCGTTTAGGAGGAGATGTTGTCAACCTTGGTGATGTAAAAACATCTTCAGTTGTCAAGGGAGAGACACTATTTGATACTATACAAATGGTTGATGGATATACCGATATTATCGCAATGAGACATCCAAGACAAGGGGCAGCACAATATGCTCAGGATTCTGCTTCCGTACCAATTCTAAATGGAGGTGATGGCGCCGGACACCATCCTACTCAAACAATGCTCGATTTATTCACTATTAGGCAAGCACATGGAAAGTTAGATGGTTTGAAAGTGGTTATGGCAGGAGATTTACGGTATGGTCGGACAGTTCATTCCCTATCTCATGCACTCACTCGGTTTGGCTGCGAACTAATTTTTGCTAGTCCTGAAATTCTGAGAATGCCTTCAGAAATAATCTCAGACTTAAGCGTCCATGGTGCAAAACTCACCGAAACAGAAGATTTGTATTCTATGATAGATGATGCAGATGTCGTTTATATGACTCGGATTCAAAAAGAGAGATTCTCAGATGAAGATGAATATACAAGATGTGCAGGAGCTTACAAGTTACATGCAGACCATCTTAGCGATGTTAAAGCCAATATGATAATTATGCATCCATTGCCAAGAGTTGATGAAATCGACCCATCGGTAGATTCGACACGTCATGCTAGGTATTTCGAGCAAGCCTTCAATGGTGTAGTTGCTCGTATGGCTTTGTTATGCAAGTTACTAGGTGTTACAGTTCCCGAAGATGTAGAATCTGCAGGAGGTGCATTGTAATGTCAAACGAACATAGCATGAGAAGAGTTACAGCGATTAGAAATGGAACTGTAATTGACCACATACCTTGTGGGCAGTCTTTGACTGTACTGGAAATGCTCGGAGTAACCGGTTCGACATCAGTGCCTATTTCGTTAGTAATGAATGTCCCATCAAAGAAAATGGGCTCTAAAGATATAATCAAAGTAGAAGATAGAGAATTAACTCAAGGAGAGTTGAATCGCTTAGCCTTGGTGGCACCAGATGCACATGTCGCAATTATTAGGGCATATTCAGTCGCTGAAAAATTAACTATCAATCTTGGAGAAGAAGTAGTAAATGTCGTTAAATGTGCAATGTCAAATTGTATTACTTCAAATCTAAGAGAGCCATTACCTCATAGGTTGAAGGTTGTTTCTCAAGACCCATTAGAGCTGAGATGCCACTATTGTGGAAGGCCCCAAGATCTTAATGAACTGGTTAATAACGTTCTTTGATATTATATTCAACTTAGTAAAACGCATCTTTGCTCAAATAGATGGGGCAAACCTTAGATTAAGATGGATAGTCGAAAATTTATGGATGAAGTAATGAAAGTGGATTTACATAGCAATCGAACTACGGCTGCAAGTATTGCTATTGTTTCAGTTGTAGTGTATCTTGCTATGATTAATTTACAATCTATTTTAATGCCTTTATCGATTGCAATTCTACTTTATTTTATCATAAAACCACCTGAACAGATTATTTATCGTAAGGTTGGTAATCGCTTTGTATCATATGGAACAGTCTTGGTTACTGGAATATTAACAGTATATTTGGTTTCGATATTTCTCTATGGTAATCTCTCGCAGTTCATTGAAGAGATCCCCGAAATAACAAGTGCTTTTGAGGAGAAGCGAATGAAATATGCCGATTCAGATCTTTATGGATTAGAAGTGATATTTTCAGATTCCGACATAGTATCTGATGTCGCTTCGCCTTCTAATATAGAGACCTTCGTAATAGCGATTTTAGGCTCTCTTGGGGGCTTTTTAGGTACGATGAGTACAGTTGTAATATTCTTATTATTTATCGTACTAGAAGAGCATACAATTGCTAAGAGATTTAATTCAGCATTCCCTGATTCATATGGTCGAGCCAAGAAGATTGTTAGTGAGTCAACTGAGTCAATAACTGCTTATGTGGTCTCTAAAGTGACCTGTAGTGCTGGTCAAGCATTTGTTATGACCCTAATAATTTCCCCTATTGGCTTTGATTTGCCAGGTTGGTTCCTATTTGGAATACTATGCTTTTTACTAGATTTCATACCAATTCTTGGAGCTTTATTTGCTACTATCCCTCCAGTAATAATTGCATTTATTATGCTTGAACCAACTTCTGCATTTTTAATGGTAGGTATGTTAATTGCCAATCAACAGGTATTTGGCTCTTTTATCGAACCTAATCTATCTGGTGCTAAAATCGGTATTTCTCCATTTGTACTTCTTCTTACAGTAATGTTATTCGCTCAAGTATGGGGTATTGCTGGAGCCATTATTGGGGCTCCAATCGTAATTATTGTCAGGTTAGTACTCGATGAGAATGAGCGTACTAGGCCTATTGCCATGATGATGGCAAATGATGTTGAAGAAGAATAGTTCTTCAATAAAAACTATCACTTGATTCAATCAATCCAATTATCCATACCTTTCTTGACAACTAAGGTTCTAGCCATGAGGTCTTGATTGGTTTGTTTGTGGTCTGTCCAAACTTGAGCTAAGTATCCAAAGCCAAACGAAATGAATATCAAAAAAACCCAAGCATGTCGCTTTATTGCTTTTTGCAGTGAGATTCCATTGCCATCATAGTCTGTAATTATCAATCCTAATAATCGCTTACCTGGTGTTGCTTTCCATGATGAAGAATTGAATGCAATTGGGTAGATAAGGCCAACTACTAACCACAACCATGTTGAAGCAACTCCACTTCCAACCAGGCTGAGTAATATGCTTGGGATACTGATGAGAAGTAGATCAATGAAAAGAGCACAACTGCGAGGTATAAAACCTGCAAAACGTTCTCGTTCTTCCCTAGAGCCTCCAACTCCCATATATTGCATTTTAGTTGGTGCTCCAAATTCAACAGTACCAAATTTAGGAGCTTGTTTTTGTTTAGATAATTTAATATTTGATTGAGAAGCGATTTCCTCCCAATCGATTTCAAGATTACCTTGAGAATAAGAAACCAAGCAATATTGAACGAAACCAGAAAAATTGGGCATTTCTTTAGTAATACTGTTTAGGTTTTCATCAATTGAAATGGTCTTGTTTACTTTAGTGCTCATGGGTGTCCATCAACACGTGATAATTAAGGATGGTTGCGTATGTATTGAACTATATGCTGGAATTAGATTGTTAACTATTTTTCTAAATTGATTTTTTCTAATTACGGCGGGTTTAATAATAAGTTTCAATTGGTAGATTTATGTCAATAATAGCAGCATATAATGAAGCCTGGGAAAACGGAAATGTTGAAGCGCTCGCAGAGCTAATCCATGATGAATGTGTATTTAATCCACATGTGGGGGGTATTACCATGAGCAAGTCAGATATTCTTGGATTTGCTGGAGGCGATTACTCACCTAATTCTGAACAAGAACGTATTCTATTTGAAAATGATGAAGTTGGCGTTGCACATTCCATTGTTCACTTTGCCAATGGCTCAACCTCTGAGGCAGTACTTTCTTTCATGAAATTCAAGGATGGGAAAATAATTTCCATGGAAACAGGGGCAACTCCACTTTCTGATGATTACAAGTTAGTTGGAACTGAGTGAAGCGACTCATAGTTTCATTTGTCAAGTTCTTGCTTGACCATTTCTCTCATTTCACATGCCTTGCATTGTTCATTTGAAGTCATTGAACCACATACTGGGCATGAGACAGGTGGTTTAGGTCGACTTTCATGGCCGCCTAATTCAATTATCTGGTTACGTAATTCTTTGATATTATCTGCCATTCTCAATAATCCATGTCTTGTACCGGGGACATCCGCCTCCATTTGAGCTACCATGTCTCGATGCCTCCATCGTAACGCCCCTCTGGCATGAGGGCATTCTTCATGATGCATTGGTAGATTCTTATGAACTGCATATAGATGAACTTCTTGTTCTGGAATCCATCTTAAAGGAACTATACGAGGTGGTAGGCCATCAAGTGGAGTGGCTGTATGAGGGGCTAATCTAAGAGTTCTTTCCATATCACCATTTGACATATTCATCAATACGGTTTGGGCCATATCATCGAGGTTATGCCCTAAAGCCATCACATCTGCATTAACTTTAGCAGCTAAGTGATTGATGCCCTGCCTTCTAAAAACGCCACAATATGAGCACGGCATGCGAGATGCATTTCGATTATTCTCTACCATTCCTGGGATCAGTTGGGCTACCTTATCCATTTCTTCAAAGTCTAATTCAGGATAAGATACCGTGATGAACTCAACTCCAAGACGTTGGCATAATTCTTCAGCACAGATTATTGATGGCGGTCTATACCCTTCAATTCCTTCATCCACAGTTCCAGCAATTATCGTTACATCGGGCCTAACGCCAAGAATATCTACCAAGGACTCGAGTAGGACTGCTGAGTCTTTACCTCCAGATATTGCTACAAAAATGGTTGTGTGCTCACCTTTTACTAGTTTTAGTTGCTTTCTTAGTTCCTTAGCAATTTTTTTACGTATGGATTTGGCTAAGTGTTGTCCACATAAGACACGCCCCGAGTATGCTTGTTCCAGTAGTGCGGGTTTATCGCAACTATCACAACTCGGAATCTCAATCTCCATATGCTCCCAACATTTGCAGGCGAGAGTTTATTTGGTTTGAGGTCACCGATGAATATTTCAATTGTAAATTTAAATTTTATATTGAAAAATTCAGTAAGAAAGCACCATTTTTGGTTACTCGGAGAACTTTTTGTTGAACTCATAAGGCGCGGAAAATAATCACAAACCACTCCTCCGCGCCCCCTTTTTTCTAAACTCCAGTTGGAGATTTGATTTTACCCTTCAAATCCCCCTTTAGGGGGATGGAAACACAAAACTTCTTGAAGCCTACAACGGTGAGCATCGGTTTGAGCGGATATGTTACAACGTGTTTTGGCGGGATTGACTACTATTGAAGGAGTTGACCAGGCAATGCTAATTGATAACAGAGGCAATCTGATGGCTTGTGTAGGTAGTGAAGGAAATGTACCTCCTATTGAAGCAGCAGCAGAGATGGTTGAACTTGCTCTTGAAACATGTACTGCGCTTGGCACAGGACAGTTGTATGAAATATGGTGCGAGGGTGAATCTCGAATGATGATTGATATGGCTGGACCTGAACGTGTCGTAGTACTTTGTGGAAAGGGTGGAAGACTTGCCCGCTGGCGTCATGCCCTTGACCGCGACCGTCGTATCATTGCGACAACCCCCCAGATGTGATAACTATGTTTGATTTACCAAACGGAATGCCTGTAACCGAAGAGATAGACGTGACAGATGGTGTAATTCAGCCATTTACACATGGGGCGATAAGCACTTGGATCGGTAAGAGAAAAACACCTGCAGGACATAGAATTGTTCGTGCAGGGCGTATAGTTGGCTGGTTAGCTGAAGGAAAGAAAGCTTCAGAATTACTTGGCGGTTTTGAAGCCAAATCTCGTTTGATAGAAATAGAGGCTGAAGGTGCATGTCGGTTTGAAGCAACCAGTTATTCCATGACAGGACTTGGTAATGTTGCCGAGGTGATACCAGAGGCATTCGAACATCCTGCTGACCGACAAGGATTATTGCCAAGGGGCGACTCCGTAGAGCGTTTACTTTCAAGAGACCTTTCTTCGGTTCTTTCAAAACTTGTTGAAAATGTAACCGTAAGAGGTGCCATTGCAGTCGATGCTGGAATGCTTATTGATTCAGCAGGAGAGTTACCAACAGATGCGGAAACCTTGGCAAGAGAAGTTGGAACTACTTTGGATAGTCGAGAACAATTAGCATCAGGTCTTGGATTGTCTTCTAGCGGTCATTGGACTCTTCACACAGGTGATGGTGCTTTACTACTAGCACAAACTGGAGAGATTGCAATTGCAGTTTGGACAGAAGCAAACGCCGACCACACTCGAATTGTAAATTCAGCAGCAGCGGCTCTTGATGGAGAAATGCCAACCATGGGTGGAATGGGACAAGCACTACCTGAAGGCTTTGTTCTGAGAGAAGGCAAAGGGGGCAGTGATGCTATACTTTCTATGCTTGGAGATGCTATTAAGGAAGAAGTTACAGGCCATATTCAGTCAGGTAAATCCTCCAAAGCGGTATCTTTAGTTTTAGCCAAAGGAGTCCCAGTAGCCCTTTATGCACCATCTTACGAATCTTTGGAAGAGGCAGTCCTTGGATTAACTGAAGCAAAACGAGTAATCAGATTACATAGATTGCCTGCAGGTTCAATAGTCACTAGGGAATCTGGAACTATTCAGGATTTTTCTCTTGCCTATTTTAGAGATCTTCTTGTCACTGTTCGAACCCGCTCTGAGAGCCGAAGAGCAAACCTCAAGAATCGATTAGAGAACTTGATAGGGTTTGAGATTGGTATGGAGACTTTCCGCCAACATAGAATCAAGTCCAAATTTAAAGATATCACCGATGAAGTAAGTAAAGGCCTATCTCAAGTTGAAATTGCCCCTGTACCAGGAATTGATGCAGGTCTTAGAAGAAGATTGGAATCAGCAGAACTTAGAATTGATGAACTAAATAAGGAGAAAGCAGTACTCAATTCCAAACTAAGTGAATCTGATACCTCTCGTAAAGCAGCAGAGATTCGTTCAAGAGAAGCCACAGAAACACGTAATCTTCAGAGTGAGAAGGTTGAAGATGTCAATTCAGAGATTAATTCTATGCAAATTGAGATGGCTGAAGCAAGAAATCGTTGCGAAGATGCCGAGCAGAGAGCCGAAAGGTTGGTCAAGAGAGTGAATGAACTAGAGCATCAAATTAGTGAACGTGCTTCTGAGTTAGCCAAGGCACTTGGTGAATCAGGTTCAAGTGAACAGTTGCGTCAATCAATCGAAGAATTAGCATTGAAAGAAGCCGAACTTAATTCTGAACTTAATTCATATAGTGAAAACCTATCAACTGTAAGACAACAACTTGAAGACGATGAAAGAAGACTTCGAGTACTTCAAGAACAGGTTTCAGTAACGAGAGAACGCCATGCTAGGGCGCAGTCTGAGGCAATGCAAGAAGAAGAAAAAATCAAAACAGGTAAGGCAGAATTAGAAATTCTAGAATCAGAATCAAAGGTTGCTAGGAGAAGGGCTGAGGATGAAAGAGTCCGCCTAAGTACAGATGAAGCCCGTCATGCCCAAGTCCAAGCAGAATTGCGAGAGTTGATGCTAGAAAGACGTGCTTTACTAAGAGAATTAGGGGACTTAGGAGCCAAGAGAGGTCACTCAGAAGCAGAGTTGGCCGCCCTTATCGACAAAGCAGAGCAACTATCTCAGGCACATGAGGAAGCATTGGCAGATATCCAAGAAGCAGATAGAATTAGAGCAAGGTTGGCAGAAGAGCCTTTGGCTCAAGCCTTACTTGATGATGCTTCTACATTCGATGGATTAGCACCGGTTCTTGAAAGATTGGAACGTTCTCGCAGTTTAGGATACTCTGTTACCTTGCTAGATAGGGCAGTAGAGCGTGCTTTACAAGTAATCCAAACTACAGTAGACCATGTTGCAGCAACTCCAAGATACCTTCTATCAAGCGAAGTAATGGAACTTCTCGAAAGACAAGTTCCCCAAACAGCTGGAGCAGTAAGAGGTCTTTCTCGATGGTCGGTTCAGCAAAGACTTGAACATCAATTAGGTGAAACTGTAGGAAACTTAGTTATCGACTTAGAAAGGCTACTAGAAGACTATGAGCGTTCCATAACAATGCTTCGTCGACTAAGAAATGTCCTTGAGCAATTGGTCAGATTAGGAGCACCACCTCATGAAGTAGAGACTCTAATGTCTAACTGTAATAGGCCTGAATCACTCCCACATATTGCCCAAGCAACAAGAAAATTAATTCAAATTGCTTTAGATGATATTTATCTTGAAGCGGACCAAAGGGATGCGGGAGAGGCTATCTCTTTAGAAGAAACCGCGAGAGTCTTGGAAGAGTTAATCACTCAGCTAGATGCCTCTGGGCTGGCCAGTGGAACTCCTCAAGGATTACTCTGGGATTTCCAAAGAGATGGTTTGCTACCATATGAGAGAGAGGTCGTAGACCCTGCCCAAAAGACTCCTATCGATGACCAAATGGTTGAGCATATGGAGTCTAATCTTTCTGGAGATGTAGTTATTTCACAGTCACCAGAACAACAATCAGTAGTTGATCAAGATGGTTGGGAAACATTACAGGCACCAGTAGATGACTTACCTGAAATTATCCAAGAGGAGTCTGATACTCTACAGGGAAACACTCCGAATGAGGATGATGAGAGGGCTGAACTAGAAGCGGAACTGGCTAAAATCGATGCTTCATGGAATCATCGAAATGAACCAGGGGAAGTAGCGGTTGATTCAGCGCTTCGTGATTTAGAATCTAAATTATCTGACTTAGATATGTAGGTGTTAGTTTGTCTACTAAAGTAACAACGACCTTTCTTGGCCGTGAAGAAAATAGTGGTAAGAAGTACCCAATGATGATTGAAAAATCATTTCTTTTAACAGGTTTAGTTCTATTTATATTTACATTCAGTGACGTTTCTAATCAATTTGAAAATAAATGGATTGGTTCATTAATAGCATTCCTTGTATATCCATTTGTCATACTATTCACTTCTGAGATGATTGGTCGTATCATTCAGAGGGTTCACAATGATGCGTGATCAAATTTCTATGAACTCTTTTTCTTTAGGGGCAGAAACTTCTGATTGTACTCTTAAGTTGTAGATTAGCCCCCAGATTCTTTGCCAAGGTATCAAGAATCGGAATAGTGCCATTATGGAAAGGAACATAACTGCAGATATTACAAGTCCATAGGTCAACGATAATTCAATAGATTCAGAAACCTGTCCAGCCCATTGACTCCCGGTTGAATCACTTACAATACCAAGTAGAACACTGTGGAACCCTAATGCCACCATTGTAGCCACGCCAGTAAGGCCTAGGAAGCCGAAAGTATGTTTCAAATGAGTATTAAGCATATTATCCATTTGTTGAACATATTCAGGGTCTCTCTTACATGACTCAGGTAGTCTAAATGCGTACTCTAAGTATCGAATAACTCCAAAAGCAGACTCTTGGAATACAAGAATAAGAACTGCTATTAGAATGAGGTCAAGTTGTTCATTGGTTACCAATTTCAAACCAAATAGTCCGATGGTGGGTGCTGACACTTGAGATTCTAAAGTAGCAAGTGCGCCGCCATACTCTCCTAATTGGGCTTTGATTAGTGGGAATGTTAGAATTGCATGGATACCTAAGAACAACAGTGTAAAGCCGATTGCCCAGGCAATAGAACGTCGAGAAAGTCCCCAAATACCTCTCGAACCCATTATTACTGGAAGTAAATAAACAAACATAATCAATATTGACATAATCATCAACAAAGGCCATTCTAAAGTTTTTAATTCACCATCGTCGGGAAGCCTCAAGTCAAACGAGAATAACATTCCAGTTATCCAAGACAATATCAATCTTCCAACAAGCATTGTAATCAATGTAATAATGAAGCCTAATTTTATTCTCTGTTGAACCTTTGGAGTTTGGAATGCGATTAAAGCCATTACTCCACCAACAATTAATCCAATTACCAGAGGTACAAAGAATCGAGACAATCCAGTTCTTCCTTCACCAGTAAACCAATCATTTAGCGGCAGTTGGTCACCGATTAACAATTCGATTGAATCAAAAAGTATTGTATGGTCAATAGAGCCGACAACATATGTCGATACCACTTCGAGGTACATTCCTACCAAAGCCATTGTTGCAACAACTTGTAATGCAATAATCTGCCACTGTTTTCGAAGAGTCTTAAGATGCAATGTTCTTGCTTTGGTATTACCAGAGATAGTGACATCACTTTGGAGTTCTACTTCACCTGCCATCTTAGTACCCCCTTACCTGCATTAGAGCTTGTGAAAGGTCCATGTCTGGCATCCAATCAATAACTTGGGCACCAGAACCTGCTAGCGAAGTCAATCGATTTTGACGCTCTAGTTTCAATACTTCATAGGACATTCTTGGAATTCTACTTACCAATCTTTCAAAGTCAATACTTGAAGGTGATAGTACAGTTACTTCATGACCCCTTCCAACCAAGTCACGAACTGCTGCAGGAATGGTTCCATCACCTTCACAAGATGATATAATGAATACAGGACTTCCTCTACTAAATCGACCACTAAGAGAATTAGTTACTGCTTGCAATGGCATTTCTCCACCAGCAGCAACTCCAGAAAGAGCGCTTAGAATTTTGAAATACTGTTTATCTCCAGTATCAGGTGGTAGGTATGCTAACTTTTCATCATATATGGCTAAAGAAACAGAATCTCTACGCTTGAGGAAGAAAGCAGCGAGACTTGCAGCAGAAACCGTACCCATTTCTAGAGGATTCTTCAAAACAGTACCAATTCTTGAGATATCTCTGCTATCGAGAATCAAATATAAATCTGTGACAGCATCACGACATTTCTCATTGACCATCAATTCGCCAGTCCTAGCGTATGCCTTCCAATTGATATTCTTGAACGGATCTCCGGGCACATATTCTCTTAGAGAATAGAATTCCGAACCTTGTCCAGGTGTTCTAAGGGTAGTAGCTCCAGTATACATTTTCGGTGTACGGGAACGTAAGAACGCATCTTCGATTTCTTTGATTTGTGGGAAGATGACTATATCGCTATGATGGTCTACAAACATCTCTTCAACACCAAGGTTGAATGTATTTCTTGAACGCAGAGAGACTGGACCTATTGAGTAGTGACCTCTTAATGGGCAACGAAGAACATATCGTATCCTAGCACTTTCACCAGGACTTAAGTTTAATCTCATATGATTAAGTCCACTTCTAAGTTTCATTTCGTGAGGGATATTATCGTAAACCTCGAGAAGTTGAGTTTTACGGTTTGAGCGATTGGTAATTACTAATTCTACGTATAAGTCATCACCTTTGTACAAGTTATCTGCTGATAGAGTACGTTGTACCTCAACATCTCCATGACCCGAAATCCAAGAGTTAACAACGATGAAAGCGATCAGACAAAGACCTAAGATCATCATTTGATTATTGGAAATCATCATCCCAATCAAAATCAGGGCAACGCCTCCAGTGAAAGTAAAAGCAGCCTTACGAGTCCACATTAGATCACCTACTGACGTCCCCACGCTTTGACTCGTTTCACTACTGAAACGGTTTGCTCCAAAGAATATTTACTTGGCTCGATAGCGAATTTTGCTAGAACAGGGTCGTTGATTAGTCCGACTAGTTCTTTGGCAGGCATCGCATGGAACTCTTCTCTTGTCAGGCCGTTTTGGTTACGTACTTTGGATAAGAATACTTGTCGGATTTTCTCGGTTTTAGAGTAGTAAGGATATCGATTAGCGTCACCAAATCCATAGTAGATAATTGAGAAAACGTGACGCCATTGGTCAGGGTCTTTCTTCTTGATTAGTACAGCTTCAAAGGCTATGAACAGAATCAAGAATAATACTAACATTGCTAGACCTTCACCTGTGAAATAAACCAATAGGAAGTAGATTGTATTGTAAGAATCAGCAATTATGGCATTTTGTGGATGTCTTGACTCATCAAAAATCACCATAGCGTTTTCAGACGGTTGACCAGTTTCATCATCAATACTAGACATTAGTGCTTCGGATACCAAATCTAACGCCCACTTACGGTTATCGTTTTCAGGAATTAGAGTATCGGTTTCTCCATATTCGCCATCAGCAAATCCTTGATAGTCATACATTGCGTTAATCAGTGGAGAGCCATCAGAAACAAAGATTATTCTTCCACCTTCATCAGGATTACAAGTCACCTTAGCACACGCTTCAATACTTAGGTTGAACTTACCGTAAAGGTCAGGAGTTTCATCGGTCTGTTCGTTACTAACCCATAATTTCCCGTCACCATTAACATCAATACTTGCTTCGTTACTGGTAACAGCGCGAATCGAAATTTCCGATAGAGGGTTTTTATTCCCAGGAATTAGTTCAAGAGATGTAATATTGTTGAGAAGAACCCTATATGTTCCATTATAGGCTATTTCTCCGTCTTTCCAATGGTGAGCACAAAGTCCTGCTTCTTCTAATGACATTTGTTGTCCATCCATCAAAGCACAGGGGTGAGCGCTTAGTGGAGAGTTGACGTCAGCCCAACGTTCGTGAGTGGATAGTGTTTCGACATCTATTACGCTTCCATTCATGCTACATGGAGTAGATTGTACACACATCCAAACATAATTGAAGTTCAAACTTGGCTCATAAGTCGTATCAAATAACTGATATCCACTATAACGAACACCAAATGCTTCGGCAATTGTACCAGCAAAACCATAGTCTTCTAAAATCAGTGCTGTTCCACCATTTTCGACAAATTCAACAATTGCATCTATTTCAGAGGGGGAGTATCCATCTTCTGAAGCGATTGTGATAAAACCATCCTCATCAAATTGAGGTAATGAAAGGGTATCTCTCTCAACACCTGCAACGATGTATGTAGTATTTCGAGGATCTTCAATATCGGCCAATAATAACGGACTACTAACTAGAGAACGGGTTTCAATACCCATATCTTTGACATCTTGCCTAAACGCAGACATGTCGTTCCAATCATCATCATACGCCGATAATTGATTTGTGTTCGAGAGGTTGACGAAATTACTTAAAATCATCAATAAAAGAACGCCCATAACTGACCAAAAGGCAGCCTGTAGGCCGAATCTACGATAATTGTAAGCTCTCCAATCCGACATTTGACCACCTACTGGAACATAATTCCGACAATACACGCACAACACTTAGTTTAGAAGGTTGTCTTTTGTTGAGAACAAAATGCTCATTCATTATTTAGATAAATCATTTCTTTAAATGAATTTTTTTAGAGAATCTGGATACATCGTCAACTGGAATCAGAACATTACCTTTCTCTCCATCCCAAGGAAGCATAGTTGGATTCAAATCTCCTTCAAGTGTAACAATAATTGTAGTGATCGACCCCGATTGAACATCAAAAACGATATCAGTCATCTTCCCAAGTTTTTCATTATGGGAATCAACAACATCTTTCCCAATTAATTCCCGAGCAAAAATCGCCATATTGTCTACTCCCTTGTAAATGTTGGACGATTAATTCACTCCTTGAATGCGTCGCTTGAAAAACCTCAAATCACATTGTTTCCATACCGTGACCGAAATCACGAGAACGCTTGATGTTGGACATTCCAGATGTTAGTCTAGTTTCCATCTTCTGATAGTACTCGAGCATCTCTGGAGTGACTGTAGGCCTGACTCTGCCAATAGCATCTTCGAAGTGTGTCTTTGTAATTTTCTTCTTATTAGCTCTCATACAGATAAGTGCAGCTTCTCTACAAACCGCTTCAATATCAGCACCTGTAAATCCATCTAGTCCACTCAAAATATCCTTCATTGAGAATTTAGAGATTGGCATCCCTTGACAATGAATCTTGAAAATTGCTTCTCTAGCACCTAAGTCTGGCGGTGGTACATGCAGTACTCTCTCAAATCTACCACTTCTAAGTAGTGCTGGGTCAATCATCTCTGGGCGATTTGTTGCTGCAACTACTATTACTCCATCTAATGATTCAACACCATCCATGCTGGCTAGAAGTTGATTTACCACTCGATTAGAAACATCACTTCCCTCTGAAGAAGAGGAAGAGCGCATACTAGCAATAGATTCGAATTCATCTAGGAAGATAATCGAAGGAGATGATTGTTTCGCTTTCTTGAAAATCTCTCTCACGGCTCGTTCAGATTCACCAACCCACTTAGAAATCATCTCAGGGCCTTTGATACTGATAAAGTTGGCTTGAGCCTCATTTGCTATCGCTTTAGCCAATAATGTTTTACCAGTACCAGGTGCGCCAAATAGAACGATTCCTCGTGGCGGTTTGATTCCAAAGTGATTGAATAGTTCAGGCTTGGTTAGAGGCCACTCCACAGACTCTTTTAGCCTATCTTTTACCTCTTCCAGCCCACCTACTTCTTCCCAAGTAACTTCAGGTACTTCTACGTATATTTCACGTAGAGCAGAAGGTTCAATGTCTTTGATGGCATGTTTGAAGTCATCCATACAAACCTCCATCTTTTCCAAAACTTCAGGAGGAATTGTATCTTCTTCTAAGTTTATTTCGGGGAGATATCTTCGTAGAGCCCTCATTGCAGACTCGCGAACAAGGGCCGCTAAGTCAGCACCTACAAAACCGTAAGTATTGTCTAAAATCCATGAAATCTCAAAGTCATCGGAAATCGGCATTTGACGTGTATGTACGTCCATAATTTCACTTCTTCCGTCTCGGTCAGGAACTCCAATCTCGATTTCTCTGTCGAAACGTCCAGGTCTTCTAAGGGCAGGATCTAAGGCATCTCTTCTATTTGTTGCACCAATAACTACGACGTTATCTCGACCTTGCATACCATCCATCAGAGTTAGCATCTGTGCAACAACACGCCTCTCTACTTCACCACTAACATCTTCCCTCTTGGGGCATATAGAATCAATTTCATCAATGAAAATGATAGCAGGAGCGTTTTCACTTGCTTCATCGAATATTTCTCTTAGTTGTTTTTCCGATTCACCATAATATTTACTTATGATTTCAGGACCATTAATACTCTTAAAGTGAGCATTTGTTTCGGTAGCGACAGCCTTTGCTATCATTGTTTTCCCAGTACCAGGGGGCCCGTGTAGTAATACACCCTTAGGAGGGTCTATACCCAGCCTACGGAAAAGTTCAGGATGCTTCAAAGGAAGTTCAATCATCTCTCTTACTTTCTGTAGTTGCTGGCCTATTCCACCAACGTCTTCATAGGTAATTCCTTCTGACTGACCTACATCTTCGTCGTCAATAGCTTCATCTTTGATAACTATATCAGTATCTTTTGTTACCTTAACTACTCCTTTTGGAATTGTTTGAATTACAGCAAAAGGTAGTGCTTCAGCAAATAGTGTCATCCCAGGAATGAAAATCCTATCGCCTTGAACAACTGGCCTGTTGGATAATCCTCTACGAGCAAATCCTTCAATTCCAGGGCCAAATTTGACTTTCTGCTTATTTGCCATTACTGGAGATATTACCAATTTAGTACACTCTTTCGCTTCAACCTTACTTACAGTAACTTTGTCTCTAAGGCTGACTCCAGCATTCTTTCTAATTATACCATCGATACGGATGATGGCCATTTTATTATCTTCAGGGCGGCTTCGCCAATAAATAGCTGCTGTTGAACGCTTTTCTCCTTTTATCAATACAATGTTCCCAGGCTTCAAGTCAAGTCCGCAGTCTCCCGAAATTCTTGCTCTTCCATGACCCACATCTGACGGGATTGATTTTTCTACAGTTAGGGAAATTGCCTCTTCTTCATCTGACATATGCTCACTCTCTTTTTTGGGTTAGCCGGTTGATTCTAAATAATACAGTCGGACAATCTGCTACATGATATGTTATATTCGACCTGTATTAAACCCTACCAAAACATAAAATTGCAATTTCTCATTCAACCATCACCTTCAAGAGATGAATTTGATTGGCTCGGTCATGGTTCATGTACTAGAAGCCGGCCTCGAATTTTTGCAAAACGATAATCCACATGGTAAGCCATGCGTCAAAGGATATAATATCATCAATGGCCAACTGACTAAAGCAAGCGATGGTGGAACCTTTGATTCCATTAATCCAGCGATACTTTCTGATAATCTTGGAAACTTCCCACTTTCTACAAAAGACGATATTAACGCTGCTTTGGATGCCGCACATGCAGCTTTCCCAGCTTGGGCTGCAACGCCTGCTCCAACTAGAGGCCAAATCATAGGAAACATGGGTAGACTACTGATGGACCATAAAGATGCAATTGTCGCTTTAGAAACTAGAGAGATCGGAAAGACATTGAAAGAATCAGCAGGTTCTGTTCAAGAAGCGATAGACACATGTCTATTTTTCCAATCCGAAGGTCGAAGATTATACGGGCAAACAGTTAACTCAGAATTGCCAGATAAGGAATTATTCACTTACCGCAGACCCCTTGGAGTATGTGGTATAATCAATGCTTGTAACTTCCCTGCAGCAGTACCATTTTGGAAGATGATTCCTGCTTTGATGTGTGGAAACACATGTGTCTGGAAGAGTCCACAAGATGCACCTCTGCTTTCTTTTGCCCTTGCCAGAATCATGCATGAAGCAGGTTTGCCAGATGGAGTAGTAAATCTAGTACACGGAAAAGGAAGCGGTGCTGGACAACATTTAGTAGACGCTGTCGATGAAGGAAGAGTCAACAAAATCTCCTTTACTGGTTCTACTGAAGTTGGTAAGATGATTGGAGAGGTTTGTGGGCGTAATTTAGTATCTTGTTCTTTAGAATTAGGTGGCAAGAATCCTTTGGTAGTAATGCCTTCAGCTGATATCAATAACGCTGTTGAAGGTGCTTATTGGGGTGGGTTTGGAACCGCTGGACAGAGATGTACTTCTCTAGGTAATTTGATTCTTCACAAGGATATTTATGATGAATTTATGGAGAAATTCATGGCTAAGGTCGAATCTACAAGAATCGGTGATTCACTGCACAATGATGATGTTCTATATGGTCCAATGTTATCTGAGAAATATGCAAAAGATTTCCTTGTTGGAGTTGAAATGTGTAAATCTTCTGGTGCTAAACAGATTTGGGGAGAAGGTCGAATAACTAGTCAAAACAAACCTGTTAACTTCCTTGGCATTGCCGAGGAAGGGGTATTTATGTGGCCGCACGTATTTGTTGATGTTACCGAAGATATGGAATGTTTCCATGAAGAAGTATTCGGGCCAGCAATTACAATTTGTAAGGCTGATGATTTTGATCATGCTCTTCACCTGGCTAATGCCAGCCCGTATGGTTTGTCTAGTGCAATTTATACCAATGACCGTCTTGAAGCATACCGCTATAAGACTGGAATTAAGGCTGGAATGACAGGTATCAACAACACTACTACTGGAGCAGAGGCTCACTTACCATTTGGTGGAGTCAAAGGTTCCGGTAATGGAACGAGAGAATCCGGAATTTGGGTTATTGAAGCATATTCTTACTGGCATGCAGTCAATGATGAGTTATCTGGAAAACTACAACTCGCCCAGATGGATGTAGAAGAAGTAGAAATGGTAGAAGCCGATGTTGATTGGTCACAACTGGCCTGATTGTGATTTTGAACACTAGGAATTCAGCGACTGAATACTAGAGTTCAAATAGCAAAAAACTGCGGTATAGTAATTGTCGGGACTGATACTCTACATTAGGTGAACAGTGATGGTATCCATATTCCTCTTAAACGAAGAAAAAAACGATACTTTTGCTCAAAAACTTGAATCGGCTTATTCAGAGTGCGAGTACATATCTAAGAATGCTTCAAGTTCCTTTTATCGTTCTTTCCGCCATCTTCCGTTAGTTAAAAGAAAAGCAGTTAATGCACTTTATGCATTTTGTCGAAGAGTTGACGATATTGTAGACGGTGATTGGTTGCCAAATATTGATCTAAGTTTCTTGAATGAAGAGGCAGAACAAAGAATTATTGAACTTTCGCAGCATCATGATTATGAGCCAGCAAATAAAGAACCTGGCCATACAAATAGAGTCAAAGCCTTATTGTGGTTTAGGATGAATTTGGATAAGATCGAAAACGGTGAGTATGTGGAGGAGCCAATCTTCCTAGCACTTGCAGATTCTGTTAATAGATTTGGAATTGAATTGGTCTACCTCAGGGATCTTGTCTCAGGTATGGAAGATGATTTGTATAATGTCGATTATGAAAACTTTGAAGATTTACGCCAATACTGTTACAGAGCAGCCTCAACTGTTGGTTTGTGCCTTGTAGAAATTTATGGATATGACGACCCTAATGCAAGAAGGCATGCTGTCGAGATGGGTAAATACCTTCAGATGGTTAATGTTCTAAGAGACATCCAAGAAGATTTGGACAGAGGTCGAGTGTATCTCCCTTTGGAAGAATTAGCAAAGTTTGGTATCTCTAAAGAAGACCTAAATGATCAAAAGTTACCGCAAACTGTAGCTTGGCAAGAATTCATGCGTCATTATCTAGACCACGTTTTGGCTCATAGGAATAATGCAATTGGCTTACTTTCTTTACTCGACAAAGACTCTAGATACTCTCCATCATTGATGTGTGCAGCATATGATGCAATTCTTGAAGAAGCAATGAAGAGAAATGGAGATGTTCTTACCAGGAGACTAAAGTTAGGACTATATCGTAAATTACAATTTGCTCTTGGTATGATAAGAAAGCCAAGACTAAATCTATTCTCTAGTTCACGTTAGTTTTACAGCATATTTACTGTGAAACTTATTTGATGTACTTACATTACTTAGTTCCACAGTCCAAGACTATCTCTAAGCGCAGGTTCGAGTTCAGCATGTTCGAACACGTAACCTGAATCGATTAATCTTTCAGGAATCACTTTGGTACTTTCAGTGGTCAAAGCAACACCCATCTTTCCAAACAAAAACCAAATTGCTAGTGGTGGGGTTGGGATAAAACCAGGTCTCCTTAGTACCTTACCAAGTTGTTTCGCAAATTTCTTTTGCCTAACAGGAGTTGGTGAAGATATATTATAGACACCTTCACAGTCTTGCTTCATCATTAGGTGATGCATAGAATAAATTTGATCGTCCATCGATATCCAAGAATACCATTGTTTGCCTCTTCCAATTGGACCTCCAGCGCCTAATTTTGCTGGCAAAAGCATCTTTTGTAATGCACCGCCAGTAGCATCCAAAACTATTCCTGTTCTCAAATTGATAGTTCTAACTCCACTTTCAGCGACAGATTTGGCTGCATTTTCCCAATTTTGGCAGATTTGAGGTAAGAATCCTTCCCCAGCTGCTGAGTTTTCTGTTAGATTTTCATCGCCTCTGTCGCCATACCAGCCCATAGCACTAGCGACCATGAATAATTCAGGTTTATTGTCAAGATTAGAAATAGTTTTAGAGAGTAAATTAGTACTATCAACACGACTATCTTCGATTAACTTCATTCTTTTCTTAGACCATCTCTTATCGCCAATCCCTGCACCGCCTAAGTGAATAATAACATCGAATCCTTCGATTTCATTTGAATTTATTTCCCCCTTGCTAGGAGACCACTTTAGTTCGTTTTCCCCTTCCTTTGGTTCTCTTCTAACCAGGCGCCAAATTTCGTGGCCACCTGTATCTAAAAAGGCAACTAACTGTCTTCCAATCAATCCAGAAGATCCTGCAATCAGTATCTTCTTCCTCGCTATGTGAGAAAATTCTGAGTGGCGCTTTAAGTCACGTTCTAATCTAATTTGACGAGCATAAAACATCCTTTCGATACGCTTTCTAACCATTCTACCTGCGACTAGTTTACCAAGAGGTCCTAGTGGGAGCTTGTAGTTCACTTGATCAAACACTACAGAGGTACCATCATCATTCTCTAAAAATTCATGCTTGTGGTGCCATGACTTGAAGGGACCTTTCAGCATATCATCTTCAAATGAATGTGGGGGGTTGTAAGCAGAGTGCTCTGCAATCCATTTCATTTTCATAGGACCCATTGGGAACCTAAATATTCGTTGAGCACCATCCTCTAGTGTATCATCTGCACGAACTTCTTCAGCTACTTCCCAGGGGGGCATCAATCTTCGAAAAGAGCCTTTTCGTTCATGCCAAGCGAATGTTTCTTTGATATCGGAATTGACATGTGTCTTATGTTCGTAGTTGATGCTCATATTATTAGCTCCTGAATTGCTGAAGATATGGCTTCAACTTGAGCTTTCTTTTGGTATTCTCTGAAGACATATAACGAATTTTCCCAAATATAGCTCGTTCAGGACCCCATGCTCTATCGTGACGTCCTAGAACCCAGAAAATTCCTGTGTAGGAATTCGGATCTCTACCATCTAGAGCATACTTATCGTTAAGTTCGATCATCCAATCAGCAGCTTGCTTTGGAGTTTGAGCCCATTCTAATATTCTCTTACCCCATAGCATTCTTAGATAATTATGGATTATACCAGTTTGCAATAATTCTCGTTGAGCAGCATTCCATACTTCATCGTGAGTTTGGGCATTTTCTATTTGGTCGAAAGTATATATCATTCTTTCATCATCAGAGTGCTCAGAAAGGGTAATTTTTGCCCATTCCGGTATTGATTCATACTTATCATGATTTGAATTATGGAATGCATTATTGAAACCTAGTTCTCTCCATGTTATGATTTGGTCTAAGAAAGATTCAACACCAGCAGACAATCCCCACCAGCCTTCTCTAGAGCCTTTTCTGGACATTGATATTTGTTCAGGACTCCATTTCTCACTATCTAAAATATGTTCGATAATCTCGATAGAAGAAATATGCCCGAAGTGGAGCCAAGGAGAAAGCCCGGTTACTGATGGCTTTTCGAAGTTATTACGGTCTACATTGTATCTATCTAATCTGTCTCTCAAGAAGACAGATAATTTCTTAGCAGCCATATTTCTTCCACCACGTATGTGTCTAACCGGCTCTACACTATGGTCAATATCGATAGAGGAGAGGGCGATTTTCCCAGTAGAGCCACCTTCAGAACATCTCCACAACCATTCGTAAGGCGTAGATTTTACAGAACATTCTCCCATTATGGTTTCAAATTGTTCATCGTTAATCCAATAATCATGATTTTTATCGGTTGGAATTCTTTGCGGCCAAGTTTCTCTGCATATAGAAAAGTTAGCATGCATGAACCTTCTATAACTGTGGGCAGTAGTGTAAGGGCTATCAGCCCAAGACATTGGGAAAACTCCATTTGAATCTACTGCAATAATCTTTCTATCTAGAGATCTGCTTGCAGCGTTTATTGCCGCTAGTGGATAATAGGTTGGGAAATCATCTGTAACAACTAAACATGCTTTCTCAGATAGTATCTTTAGAAGTCCCATAGGGCCACTTAGAGGAGTTTCAACCCAGGGAATGTATCTAACTTTATGTTGTTGGAACAGGCTAACATTTTCTACCATTCCTTGTATTACAAAAGAAGTAATTCGATCATTAGCAAATCTGTGGCTTGTTGAGATCTCTTCGACAACAAGTAACGGCTTTCCGAGCTCTTTGGATAAGTTGGCTGCATGTTCTAAAGCTGCATTGTAGTTGAATCTGCGTGAGGCAATCATCCAGTAAAGGATATATTCTCCACCAGCATTAATTTCTTTATCGTTCAGTACTCTTAATCTATCTTCTAGTCCGCTATTCAAATGATTCCCCTCCGTTATTCAGGTGAAGTAGGTATGGATGACCCTGAATTGCTGAATAATCAATAATTGCAGAATTTGATTCAGGTTTCGAATGTGCGGCAATAGATTTCATTGTTTGACTGATCCAATCCAACTCATCTAGTTTACTTTTATCCATGTATTTTACTTGAGCTATTTCTGAACATGGTTTTGCTATTTGGCCCGAATTGACTTTAATATCGTATACAATGAAAATTGCTGGTAATCCATTAGTTATTTTTTCTCTTAGAGAATTTAGACCTATTACTTCTCCTTCAAGGCCGCATTCTTCTTTCAATTCCCTCAAGGCTGCATCCCTTGGTAATTCGCCTTCATCGACAAATCCTTTGGGCAAACCCCACTTTCCTTTGAATTTCCCACCGCCCTCTTGAACGAGTAAAATTTTATCATCTAAAGAGACTACTGCAGCAACACCTAAGTCACATGAGAGCCCCTTCATAAGATACCAACTTTTGGTTTCACCTATAAAGCGGTGTTTAGTAGCATGTAGGAACTGAAACACTTCATTATAACCACAGGTCTATCGCCACTTGTATGAATAGCAGAACCATTGACCCAATGAAAATTGAAGCAGACGCATATCTACCAACTGAATTCGGAAACTTCCGAGTTAGAGTAATGGTGGATAAGAAAGGTTTCGAACACGCGGTATTTTCCATAGGTCTGGATGATACAGATAGAGTCCCTCTCGTTAGGATTCACTCTGAGTGCTTAACAGGTGACGCCTTCACTTCGTTAAAGTGTGATTGTGGGCCACAACTGAAATCTGCAATGCAAAAAATCCAAGAAGATGGCTGTGGAGCTATACTATACATGAGACAAGAAGGCAGAGGGATCGGATTGAAAGAGAAAATCAAGGCCTATGCACTACAAGACAGAGGATACGATACTCTCGATGCTAATATTGCTTTGAACCATCCTGCTGATGCTCGCGAGTACTCTTTCTGCGCTGAAATGTTAGAAACAGTAGGGGTGGATAAAGTTAGTTTGATGACTAATAATCCACTGAAGATTAAAGGTTTGCAAGATAACGGAATTACGGTTGTAAATAGAATCGAACATATCCAGGGTAGAGGAGTGTTAAATCAAAACTATTTATCAACTAAAGCCAAGAGAATGGGTCATATATTGCCTTTCATTTTTAATGAATAAGACTACTAACAGTGAACTGGAGGATTAGACATGACGAAAGAACTTCTTGGGCAAAAAGCACCAGACTTTTCACTAGATTCAAGCGCTGGAGATGTTGTAAAACTCTCAGATTATGATGGGATTTGGAAGGTATTGTTTTTCTATGCTAAAGATGGCTCTCCGACATGCAAGAGAGGATGTCTAAACTTCAAAGAACAGTATGAACTGTTTCAATCACTAACTCCACCTGTCGAGATTATTGGTATCAGCGAAGACTCTGTAGAAGATCACAAGAGGTTCAAAGATGAACTAGGTCTCCCTTTCCCGCTACTCAGCGACCCGGAGAGGGAAGTATCTGACGCTTATGGGGTTCCTCTTTTCCTTGGAAGGTTCCCTGGTAAATCATCATTCTTAATCGACCCTGATCGGAAAATACACTACTGTTATGATTGGCTATTTAGGCCGCGAAGACACGTTGCTAAAATCCTTGAAACCCTTAGTCGATTATCCTCTGGAGGTAAGTGAAATGGATTGGACTGAACTTTTTGAAGAAGCAGGATTAAGTGACAGAGAAGCCAAGTCTTTGGTGATTCTATCATCTTCTAAGGAACTAAAAGCAAGCGACTTAGCAAAAAAACTTGGGACAAACAGACTAGATGCTTATAATTCCTTATCGAGACTAACTCAGATTGGTTTGGTAAACGTTACGGCCGACAGACCAATGAAGTTCTCTTGCTCATCATTACCAGTTTTATTTAAGAGATTAATCAAAGACCAGAAGTCTAGGATAGATAGGACGACGAAGGCTTTTGAAAATATTATGTCAGGTGCCAAAGATGATGCTTTAGAAAATGGGCAATCGAGTGGAGAAAGTGACGCTAAATTTGCTGTTTTGAAAGGTAGAGAATATATCCAAAAAAGAATCGGTGAACTTTCAAATGATGCTGAAGAACAGTTGGTTTTATTCTTAGGCAAATTCGGAATTTTACACTTGTGCCGTTCTCCAGCGATTGAGGAAGTAAATTCAGCAGCTGAGAGAGGGGTAGTTGTCAAAGTTCTATCACAATTGGACAAAAGGACACTAAGATTTTTTGACCAACTACATGATTCTATTGAAGTAAGGCACTCTGATGAAATTAATTCGCTTGGAATTTTACAAGATTTCAGCAATGTAGTTCAGTTTTTATTCGTCGAGTCCAATCCAGTAGGTAGAGGTAGAGAAGATGCAGCACTTGTAGTCTCATCCGAAGTATTCGCAAACTCTCATCATGAGTTCATGATGGCTGTATGGAGTAGGGCAGTAGATATTGAAAGTGCGAAAAAGAGATTTACTGAAGAGAGAATTGTAGACCCATTGAGACTAACTGTAGGTGAAGGGTCATTTCTTGACCAGTTTAGAGATGCATTAGATTTTAGCGGTGAATTACCTGATGAAGACACTCCGTTCAATCCTGAATCATTCTTAGCGTCTAGTAAAGGGATAAATCAGGCTAGAGCAGCTTTGCAAGATGGTAGCGTATTCAGTCTTCATCAACTTGGCATTGATATCAAAACTATGCTCAGACAAGTGGGTCAAAGAATCGGAGAAGAATTAGCTTTCAGCCTAAGAAAAATCGAGGGTCATGTTGAATTCTTAAGTGAACTAATGGATTGGTGGGAATATGCTGGACTTGGAGAATTAGAGTATGGAACAACTCCTTTCTTTCACATTAAAGTCACTTTAACTCATCCCCCATCAAACAAGACAGACACCCTGCCACTTTGGGAATTAGATGATGGAATAATCGAAGGAGCTTTGATGTCCAGGTATCCTCAAGATAGTAATGTTCTTGTTCGTAAAGAACAAGAAGAAGGGGACGAAAAGTCTTGGAGATACACACTGATTTTCGTCGATGATGTCGTCGAAGGTGAAGATTAAGAAAAACATCAATTGATAAACCAAAGGTTGGGCTAATAGTATGCGCTTTTTTACTTTCCTTCGTTTCATGCGCCAGATTACTAGGAAGAAACCAGCAGATTTGGACTGGATTCAAAATCAAGGTCTTATTGCAGTTAAGCTCGCACAGATTTTCGCACTAAGGCCAGATCTGCTCGGTGAAGAAAAATGTCAACAACTCCAACAATTATACCAACATGCAGCATCCATCCCTTCTGAATCGCTAACTGAAACTCTAGAATCAAAAGCGATAGAAAATTTCAGCGACCACTTCGAGTCGATAGAACAAGAACCCCTTGCAGCGGCTTCCGTTGGACAAGTACACCGAGCTAAGTTGAAAACTGGAGAAGAAGTAATTATCAAGTTCGTTAAACAAGCGAACTCCAAGGTATTCTCTAAAGAAGTTAAGCGAATGAGGAACTGGTTGAAGGTTATCGTTCTGTTTTCGCCAAGGCTTCGTAAGGTTGGTAATCCAATTGCTCTAATCAACCATGTTGCAGACTATACATTACGTGAATTAGATTTGAGAAATGAGATCAAGGGTGCAGGAGAATTGATGAAGATACAATCAGATGTCTCACAAAACTTCCCTATGCCTTTGCTTAGATTTCCAAAGTATTATCCTGAGATTTCTAATGAGAATGTTCTAGTTTCTGAGTTTATTGAAGGGGAGTCATTGGAAGAAGGAATAGATGCTAAATCTCTTTCTTGGGAAACACTACTCGAATTGTTCAGGATTCATGGCGCTTATCTTTTTGGAATTGGAACTTTCCATGGAGACCTACATCCCGGGAATTGTATTATTGATACTGAAGGTAGATTTGTTTTCATCGATAATGCAGCAGTTTGTCACGCTCCAAAGAAGGTCAGTAAATCGCTCTTCGTATTCTTTGACAATCTTTCTCAACAAAAATTAGATGAAGCCTTCATTGCTCTGTTAGATATGACAGATAGGCATCCGACGGAAAAGAAAATGAAGAAATATATGGCAAAGATGCATGAAATTTATGCTGACTTTGGTAAGAAACCGGTAGGGGAGCAAAGTTTGACTAAAATCATGATGCAAACCGTTCGTGCAGCAGTTGAACTGGCTGGAGCGGAATTCGGGGAAGAGGCATTTCCTATTATCAGGGCGTTAATGTATCTTGATGGATTGGTTTTGAGGACTCATCCTGACGTTTATCTTATCCAATCGATGGGCCCTTATCTCGAAGAATTTAGGCAAAAATTAGGTCTTGAATAGAGTTGATAAAGTGAAGCCAAAAATTGCAGTGATTGGCGCTGGAATTGCTGGAATCCATTGCTGTAGTGAACTGGTTAAACTCGGATATCAGGTCGACCTTTTTGAGAAGTCTAATAATATCGGTGGTAGGATGAAAACCGATATTATCGAAGGATTTCAAA
>TARA_B110000459_G_scaffold185722_1_pt1 | contig 33619 bp, 27 predicted proteins | sample TARA_B110000459 | Tara Oceans TARA_B110000459 (sample SAMEA4398296) | marine metagenome | biome: Polar Biome; feature: [SRF] surface water layer (ENVO:00010504); material: water (ENVO:00002006), including particulate matter (ENVO:01000060) such as... | depth 5 m | reverse complement strand
AATACCGATAATCCAAATCAAAATCAAACCGATGATAATTCCGGCGGGGGAGGAAATGATCCTGGCGGTGACCCTGATGATGGAAATGGCGATGATATCATAGTGAGCAATACTACAGAATGTGATACAGGTGAAACTGGTTTTGCATTCAGTATAATACAATTTGATATTACAAATCACCCTGATTTCGTTAATATTGGTGGGCTTGAAATTGAATGCAGTAGTAATATTCTATATGGGTTTGCATGGGATAATGTTGCCGAAGTTGAGCATTTCATCTCAATAGACCCTAGTAATGGCATGGTCACATCTCTAGCCGAAATAACCGGTATTGAACTTGTAACATCTCACTCAACTTTTGGAAATGGCGAGTATTTTGCAATTATGAGGGGTGGCGGAACTATATATTTGATACAAATTTCAATCTCTAATACCTATTCCATATCTATGACAGAATTTGATTATAGTAATCATCCTGAGTTGGATAATGTTGGTGGAATTGAATATAATCATACAAATGATATTTTGTATGGCTATGCATTTGATGACACAAATAGTGGTAGTGGACAACCCGTTCAGCCTGGCCAGCCAATGCAACCTAACGACCCTCCTCTAGCTTATGTTGTCACTGTTGAGCCATCTAACGGTATGGTGACAAAATATACTGAAATAGAGGATGTTGAAGGAATTGCTGATGGTGCATCTGCTTATGATGGAGAAAATTACTATCTGAATGTAAGGGAAACTGGTGGCGGCTATTCAATGGCCAAGATAGATGTTAATGATTTCTCGATTTCAATGACTTCTGTATTATCGTCAACAAATGAAGACCTGACATCGCCTAGTGGTTTTGAAGTGAATGTTGTAACTGGCATAATTTATGGATATGCTTGGGACTCGGTGAATGAAGAAGAGGTTTTCATCTCTTATGATATTAATAGTGAATCTATAACTCAGATAGGAGTAATTACTGGAATTACTTTGGTCACTACAACTTCAACTCAAGAAGGTGTTGACTTCTATGCAATTATGGCTGACGATACTAGGCAGAATTTCCTCGTACATATCCAATATTAATTGGAACTAATTTTCAATCAGTTCTGATTTGGTATTGAAATTCGAAAATTGACTAGAATAATTAGTATCTTGTAAAGAAGGGAATTTGCCAAATAAGTCGTTTAGAGTCGTTGCTTTAGTATCGATTAACTCTCTATTTGTGATTCTTGACATCAATGGCTGACGTTGCATAGAACTGTCAACAGGCACTCCATTTTCATGCTTTAACAACCAATCAGCACCAGTTTTGAGAAGATTAAATGCATCACAGGGAATTATCTGAATATCGCCTTCAATTTTATTTAGGCACCATTTGATCAATTCAAGTGGTCCTGTAACTTCATCCGGGTCTGGCCATACCTCTCCTTCGAATAATTCGATGCGAGATTGTTCTCCACACAATGTAATGATTCGCTGAGCGCCTAGCTCTGAGTAAATAGTCAAAAGTCGATTTAAACCGCCATTCATCAAGGCTTTATCTTGACCCATCCGAGTACTTTTTCCGCCAGCCAAAAGAAGAATTGTAGTCATAGTAATCTTCAATGTAATTCTTCAAGACGATTCATTGCCCCTTCCAATTCAGATAATAAGCTCCTAACCCTCTCCAAAAGAGCTTTTCTCTCTCTAGAAGAACGGGCTTCAGGCAACCATTCTAGGAGTCGTCGGACATCTTGAGCATCTCTTTGAACTGTCCATTGTAAAACAGCCTCCATCACGGGATCTTCGGTTGGTAAAAACCGCTCACTCATGGTAGTTCGACTATTAGGCGGCGTTTCAATTATTTGATTCCAAAAGCCGAGTTCTAATCTTTTCAAACAATTCTCCGCCGCTTGGGGCGGTGGATACCAAGTGTTCCAAGTCACCGAGGTTTTGTTGTCTAATGGATACAAATAGCATCGATATTTGATGCCAAAGCGAACTCTGTTCTGCCATTGCAATCAGCCACTTATCATCTGGAATTTTATTTTCTGAGCGGTTCATCTCTTCAGCGATTTCTAATATTGTCTCCAATGGTTCACTATCGTTGAATAAATGAATAAATGTAATCCATGGGTCTTCACCTAACTCCTCAATAGAAAGATTTGCGAGTAGTAATCCGACTAATTTCAGGTCTTCTTTACCGTGTCTCTTCCATAATTTAGGAATCAGTTTGGCTAACTTCTTTCGGTTGGGAGCACTGGTTAGTAACCAAGAGGTTATTGTGCGCATTTCGGGGTCTGTGCTTCCATAATGGAATTCGAAGGCTCCGTGTTTAGATAAGATATCTGTCTTGGGTTTAGTAATCATACCTGGTGAACTAATTCGGTAGGCACTTAGTAAAAACTTCAAGGTTTTACGATTTGAATTGAGGACTTTATGTGGCGTATTTGCCAATAATTCATCTAACTGAATATTCATTTCTTAGCACCGTCAGTTGATTTCTTGCGAACAACATCAAACAAGTCGCCAACCAAACTAACTGAGTCTCTAAGTGTCCCTAGCATCTTATCAATTACATTGGGGTCTTCGAATTTCTCTTTGACTATTTCACGAAGTTCAGCTTCGATATTCTCGTGTTCATTATCATCGATTTGGAAAATATCTCTTAGATGAGCTAAGACTCTAAACTCATCTCTAGAAAGGGAAGCGTTTACAATCGCTATCTCGAAAACTTTGGTGTAGATGTCCTTTGCTTCCGAAAGAGTAATTGGTTTTCCACCACTCATCCTGTTACCGGTTCTGACCGCTTCATAAATTTTAGATGGTTCATCTTCTTCAAGGCTTAACGCACTTGCCAACTTGATTACCAATCGCTTTTCTTCTCTTGTAAGGACGCCATCAACTAGCATAACTTCTATGGTACTTTGGAAAACTTCCAAACTATGGCATAGAACCTCGGACACAATACTCCGATGTACTTACTGTTCTTGAATTAGTTGCTCCTCAAAAAAGATACATTTGACGGTTTTTAGACAAGAGCATTCAATAAGTATTGGGTAATCCCGTATATTGTTCACATCCTGTTCACGCCCATGATACGTCATGTGGCTCCAGATGAGTAGAGGAGGTTTCTCCCTACTGTTTGGTTCGGAGATGTGGATACTAAAGAAGGAATTCAAATGGGAAAAAAACCAAACAATCGCGGAGGGCACGGCCCAAAGCAGAGCAAGGCGATGAAATACCAAATTCGCGCTGATATTAAGGTAAATGGAACGGTTCAACGTAAGGACATTATTGGAGCAATAATGGGCCAAACAGAGGGCCTTCTTGGAGATGAATTAGAATTAAGAAAACTGCAAAGAACTGCTAGAATCGGCCACGTTGATGTCGAAATGGAGTCTAAAGGTGGCAAAGTCCACGGTATGATATTGATTCCAAGTAGTCTTGACAATGTTGAGACTGCAATCATAGCATCTTCTCTAGAGACAATCGATAGAATCGGTCCTTGTACGGCTAAGATTACTGTAACGGAAATTCTTGACATACGTGCAACAAAGAGAACTACTGTTGTTGACAGAGCGAAAGAGCTACTATTGAAGATGGTTAACTCTGGAGAAGCAGCGTCAAAGACTGTAATAGAAGAGGTTCGTTCTGTACTAACTGTAGGAACTGCAACTTCATTCCATGGTTTAACCTGTGGGCCAAATGTTGAATCTTCATCTTCTCTAATTGTAGTAGAAGGTCGAAATGATGTTAGAAATTTATTGAACTGTGGTGTTAAAAATGCCATCAGCGCAGATGGTGCTGGTGAAATAAAGCAGGAATTAATCGATCTCGCAAATGGAAAAGAAACTGTGATTCTAGCAATTGATGGAGATAGGGGCGGAGAAATGCTCTTTAGCCAATTGATTGAAATGATGAAGGTTGATTTCGTTGCTCAGGCTCCAGTAGGTCAAGAGTGGGAATTATTACCACAAAAGACTGTTACAAAGTGCCTATCGATGAAGGTTGAAGCAAGTAAATTTGGACATCAAATCAGTAAGAAACATGAAGCTGATGATAAAAAAGCCGGTGTTGAAGATAAAAATTGGGCTGAAGAAATGGAAGATACATTCGTCCAAAAAGAAGCCCCTGCTGAAGTTCATGAATTCTTTGACCATCTAGATAGTTTAGAGCCTAAGAAGGCCTTATTCGTTATGGTTGACGGTACAATTTCTGACCCTATCGGTCCTGCAAAATTAGCTAAGGCTGCTGAAGAAGCAGATGGCGCTATTGCAATTGTATTCAACGGACCTGTAAGCGAAAGAACACTAGAAATCGCATCAACTGCGGCAATTGAAACTGTTGTTGGCACTAAAGCCGGCAAGGGTTACCAAGAGCGCGAAGATGTGAAATCTTGGTTGGTTGATACTCACCGCTGAACTTAGTTTAAGATAGTTCAAATGTTGATTTTGCTAATTTTTTAGCAGCATCTAAGCCATCAAGGCATGCCAAATAATCACCATTGGGTATAGCGCTGCTGCTGTCAGACATTAGATTGCCATTTAGGTCAATTATCTGGTAACCTGCACTAAAGAGAATTTGGAACACTTCACTAGAAGTGCGTTGTATTGAGTTTAGTATGGTATCTTGAAGTTCGAATAAAATATAATTCACTTTCTTATCATTCAATAAGTTACTTGCCCCATTAAGGACATCCGCTTCAAACCCTTCTACATCTATTTTCATAAAATGAATCTTTGCAATATTGAGTTCCCCAAATACATCATCTAATTTACGTACATTAACCTCTATCTTGCCTATAGTAGGGCTATTATCGACGTCACCTAGCGAGTGATGTCCATGAAATCCTTTAACGTGTAATTGCATCTTTGATTCCTTTTCCCCCAATGCAATATCGTATAGAGTTAAGTTGTTGATGTTCCGTAGTTTCTTTTGTGACTTAATTGTTGAAATATTGTCTGGATGTGGTTCAAAAGCATAAACCTGCTTAGATCTATGTGCAAACCAGTTAGCGATAATACCCATATTTGCACCGATGTCAAATATAATATCTTCTTTTGAAATCAGTGGCTCTATTCTGTCTAACCACGGTACTGCGTCACATACTTTGCCACTATCAAGAGCCCAATTTAAACGCTCACCGTAATTTAGAACACGCATCAATCCTCTTTCTTTATCGTGAACAAAAAGTTCTAAATTGCTATTTGCTATTTTACGGTCTAGTATTGGATATAAAATAAATCGACTGAAAAGCCGCCCTGGCGTTCTTAGCCCATACAATAAAGCACGAATTGGAAAACTTTGTCTATTGTTGACATTTGAAATTGCTAAGCCCCCAATAAAGTACGGTATGGGCTACTTGTTTATGAGTTCCGTCGTAAAATAAATTTGAATGAATTATCATTTCGATACACACTTCTAACGTTGGCATAGGTAGAAAATACCATTCAAATATTCGGGCATATTAAGAATCTCTTCACTTGTGCCTTACTTATGAGCGAAGGTAGTTCATCGAGTTGGCCTGATGATGAAGACCCTTTTTCAACAGTAGATGATGTGGTTGAAGAAACGGAAGAAACTACAGCCTCTATCGATTCTGAAAAGATAATTACTTCGGTAGAACATAATGAAGTCGAGTCAAAAGAGATTGTTGAAAACATCCCTTGGAGTTTACCGATTAGGTCAGCCCCTATTATGGCTCAAACCGGTGATATCGTAGAAGAGTTTCCTTTGAATGAGAGTCCTGATGGATTAAATTCCACTTCAATTGTAGTGAATGAAAAACTAATTCGAATTGTGGAAGCAAATTATGGGGAAGATGGCCAAAGAAGGTTGAATGTTAAAACAGTAATGAAGCAAGGGTTAACTGGTTTCTCTCACACCCATAATGAACTAATGCATAAGCACCAATGGCTATGGATCGCTGCGTTTTTCGTTGGCCTTGGTTTTAGTTTCATTACTCAATTATCGATGTTTGGGCAATTATTGCTTGGCGTGGGGCTCATTGGATGGGTATACATGCATCTGGAAGTTCATAATCTAGAATTTTCGACCAATGGTTCTAAGCATAAAGTTACCTTTACAGGCTATAAATCAAATCGACCAATGTTTCGTGCCAGCATGGCTTTGATCGGTCCAACTATGGCCAAATATATCGAAACAGGCGTATTTGATACAGAGTCAATTAACAATCTCCATCAATCATTGGCTATACCAGCTGAGGCAAAACCTATACCAGCACCGATTGCACCAATCCAAAATATTCCAGCGATAACTATGGCGGCCAATCAACCAACTACGCAAGAAACCATTCCTCAATTGCCGCCACCTACTCCACCTTCTGTAATCGAAGCGCCACAAAATATAGCAAATGACTTACCGCCACCTGCGCCTCCAGAAAGTCCAATAATTGGTAGTCAGGCAAATCAATTACCTCCACCTCCAGCACCGGCTGAAGTAATCTCTCAAAACGGACCCCCTACATCTAATCCTATACCACCGCCACCACCTCTTGCCCCGATTAACAGTGCGCTACCTCCGGCAACTTTGCCTCCACCTTTACCGCCTATAGCAGCATTACCTCTACCAGGTTCGGCATTACCGCCGCCTACGGGAGCATTGCCGCCGCCTATGGGGCTTGGTTTATCTCAGATTGATGTTGGTGAAGTACCCTTAGATGCACCTCTCCCCGCTGCACCTCAAATAGCAGTTAAGGCGTCACCTGTCGAAGAATCATTATCTTTGGATGAGAAAAACGAATTACTTGAAGAACTGAAATAAAACTATACCGCTTCAACTACAACTCCGCTTGCAGATGGTAAGTTCATACTTCTAAGCAAAATGTCTACTTCTTTAGATAATAGTTCTATCTCTTGAGAACTTGGTAGAGGCTTGTCATCTTTACTCAACGGTAATGCGAATCCTGGTCCTGGAATCCGGCTTAAGGCATTACCAAGGCTTTGTGTATCACGAATGAAGTTACCTTTGGCACCTGAATGGCGCGCCTCGAGTCTTAGCTTCATCCACTTGTTATATTTTGGAATTGAAGAATTTATTTTATCGATTAACTTACTTCTAGAGGGGTCTTTTTCATCTCCATTTGGTAATAGCCTAAGTACGATTCTAAGCATTCTATCTACTCTGACATCCCTGGGCTCAATACCTACGTGAGCAGCGAGTGACTTTCTGAGTACCTTTACTGATTCTGAATTTGAACCTTCTAACTTTAACGCAATGTCTCCAAGTCCTAGTTCTCGTAAAAAGTTTTGATAACTATCCAGTGAATATTTTCCTGATTTTGAAAGGTTGGTTTTAGTTAGCGTTTTTTCTTTGGCGATAGGCAAAGGTTCAGATGGCTTGGTAGAAATTGTCAATTGCTCTTCGGTCAAATCCAAATCTTGGTCTGAAGATATTGGTTCAGGATATTGAATACTTCCGCTTTCCAAAGGAGTTGAAAGTTTACTATTTTCGTTCTCAGAAGTTTCTTGCTCAAGATTCGCTTCTACATCTGTTTCATGTTCTATGTTTTCTTCTTGCATAGCATCAAGAATAGCCTCATGGGCTTCTTCAAGAGTTGATGATGGAGCTTGAATATGTTCTGGAATAGGAAGTAGGGTTTTCCTTAATGGTTCGGGCTTCCAAGCATCAAAGTTAAATTCTTCTTCTTCGACTTCTCTAGTCGATAAATGTCTCATAAAAGATGGAATATTATCTGCTAATTCAGCAAGTTTTAGAGGGTCTTGTAATTGCTCTTGAACTTGAATTGCTAAATTGACATCTCTATTCCAAGGTAAGGTGGACAGACGCCTTCTAAGCGATTCGTGATTTGATATCGATTTTCTTATGCTTGTCAGTGTTTTTGCAAGTTCTATCGGGCTGCTTTCTAATTGTGATGAAAGATGCCCAGTATACCACCCTGCTGCATTATATTGGGCAAGTTCATCGACTAGTTTTTTCTCTAATCTCTCGTTTATTGCAGATGTTACTACTGAGTTACCCGTGATTGTGATGTTTTTGCTCATCCCATACTTCCTTGAATTAGCTACAAATTCCTCAAATTCTAAAAGATTGAAACTGGTTGAGGCTGTATCTTCTGAAGCCTTACCCTGTTTAATTAATTCTAATAACTCAGATTCAAGCATCCTTCGATGTCTTGTTCTACGTTTAGAGTAGTTCTCTATCATCAATTTAGTATCATTGATTACATCGATATCAGCTTCTATTTCTTTGAGAAGTAGTATTCGCTTATTGATTGAGTCTGCACCTTCAAAAGATATGTCTAGTTCCAAAATACGTGCAATGCATTCTACTCTTTGCTGCCATAGTGGTTGAGCATTAGCAATCATAGTGAAAGCACCCTTTGGGTCTTTTTCTATTATAGACTCATAAGTATCGAGTAATAATCCCTGGTTTTGGTATTGTTCTATCATTGAGAAACACTCTAATTCAATACGCCTCCATTCTTGTTGTAAGTCCTCTACAATATCAATTAAATTTTCAGTGTGTTCCAAGTATCCTATATATGGTTCACCAAGGGCATTACTCTCTGGCCAAATCATTGTTATTCTTTGGAAGCGTTCAAGCCATTGGAGGTGCTTATCTACACTTATTTCAATCTCTGGAATATTAGTTTCCCATTGCATTAGTTCTTCAGGGCGTATGGCATCATCATGTGGGAAGATTATTCCTTTTTCCCTCCAATTAAAAATTATACCATTAACATAAGATAGGCGTTTGAATAAATCATCGCTAATAGCCATTATTTTAGACTTTAAATCTACCAAATCTGTCTCATTTCCATCCCGTAAAAGTTCTAACCTTTGGTTTTCATAAACTTGTGCAACCTCATTGTCGAAAGAAGATAATTGGTCTATTATTAGCAAGCGAATTAACTCATGTTCGGTATGAAGTTTCTGTTTCATAGAGATCTGTTCCAATGCCTCAACCATAGGCATCTCAAGTACATAATTAGCATCATAACCTTGGTCATTCAATGATTCTACTGCATTGAAAATGGTTCTTCTTTGCCTTGCCTCATTTTTCTCGATGCGTGTAATCTCTTCATCTAGTCTGGATGACATTTCAGGAGACCTAAACATCGGGATCAATACTGAAACCTGAGAATGAGAAGTTGGGTCTAATGAGTCGCACCTTGCTAGGAAGAGAAGTATTTCTTCACCTTTACGAACCGCATTCCACTCATTTTTTACTTGTTGAAAAACAATTTCCCATGGTCGATTATCAGCAGCCCAAGATTCATATTCTTGTTTTACTAATTCACCATTCATTGGGTCTTGTAAATCATTTAACCACTGATCAAATAGTTCTCGGTAAGAAATATTTTTTTCAACCCATGAAATATCTAATCTGGATTTCATATCAGTTGAGAGGTTTACTAAATATTCAACCCTCAGTAGGGCTTCAGAGGCTAGTTCAGAATTATCTTTCAGATAATCTTCAATTCCAGAAACCTCCCAACCAAAATCAGCCCAAGAATTGATTTGATTGTCAAACCAAGATTCCGAAGAGACCGGTTCATCTTGGCTTACCATACAGTGACCTCAACACTGTTGGGTAGTGAAAGTCTTTGAATGTGAGCAAAGAACTGGTCAAAATAAAGGGTTTTTAGGGTTATTTTCCTCTCATCGGATAAATTTGAAAGGTCGATAAAACGACTTCTTCTTACCGCGTTCAGCCGATGAGCATAAAGAGGCAAAGAAAACTCGTCACTCATGGAACCACTAACCGCTTTATTTGGAATCGCAGTCATAGGCGCTGGTGGAGGTACTGGATTCTGGCTAAAAAAGACGCATGAAAAGTTAGTTACAGTAACTGAAAACAACATTTTACTCCAACAAAGTCAAAGCGCTCACTTTAGTCATTTGAACAATGAAGTCTCGAATATGAATTCTAAATTATCTACCCTAAATGGTATGGTTGAGGCACTAAGAGCGACAAATCCGGAATTAGATGGGGCATTATTGGCTCACAATATCATCGCTCATCTTGAACAAATTGGTGATATTGGTGATTCTCTGGAAGAAAGCGAAATATTTTCTCAATCCTTAGATGCATTGGAAACGTTGGTTTCTCCTGTTTCTATCGAGAGTAATGTAGGAGATTCGGATTTAATTAATCAAATTACTTCAAATCTAATATTACGTTTAATTGAGATGTTTGATAAGCATAATATAGATGCCAATAGTATTGGATTAAAACCTGTTACTGCCCACAAATTAGGTCATGCTAGTTTAGCATTGAGAAGGTATGATTGGGCTGAAAACTGTTTTGGAATTGCTTACTCGTCATCTCCAGGTAATGTAAACATATTAGAAGCGCTTGAATATATTGCATTAGAAAAAGGCGATGTTGATTTGAGAAGACACTGGCTTGAAGCAAGAATGACCGTTCAGCCAGACAGTCCAGATTTACTCAGGGCACATGCTCATTTACTGGCAAAGATGGGAGATTTAGAAGCTGAAAGAGATGTTCGAAGACTTGAGGCTTTAGGACTTGATACTCCGGCAGACCGCTCACTATTATCTGGCCTTCGTGCAAGGGCAGGTTCGCACTCTGAAGCATTAGAAGCGATTGAAAAAGCGTTAGAAGAAGACCCTACTCAATCCAAGGACTGGCTGAGTTACGCCAATCTATTACATCAAGAGGGGGAGGCTGGAAAGGCTTACGAAGCCGCCAATAAGTGTCTAGAATTAGATCGTCAATGTGGTGATGCTTGGGCATTAACAGCCAAATTATTAGCACCAAAGTCAAATCGTCTAAAGGAAGCCCTCAAGGCAGCTGTTCACGCTGTAGCATTAGATGCTGGGGGAGTAGATTTAATTTTACTAAAGGCTGACCTTCTACTTACTGAAGGCTCGGTATCTGCATCCGAGGAGTCGTTGATTAAGGCTCTAGAAAAAGATTCTATGAATGGAGAATTAAGAGCGAAAATTGCTACAAGATACCTATTGGATAGTAGAATCGATGATTCTCAACGCCTGCTAGACGAAACACCGATTGGTATCGACCATGCTTTACTTCATGTTGTTGAAGGACGCTTACACCTGGCGAATGCTGACCGCACAAGAGACGGCACTGGAGAAACCGATGTGACTTTGTTATCTGTAGCTGTTTCTGCATTTGATAATGCATTAAAACTGAATCGTGAATTAGGCGTGGCATGGCTAGGATTGGCTAGAACAAACCGATTGTTAAATAATATTGATTCTGCTGATGAGGCAATAGCAAGAGCAGGGAGATTACTTCCTGAAGAAGACCCGTCTGTAGCAGCAGAATCGGCCCTTCTCGCCTTAGATAAGGGAGACATTACAACCGCTGCTCAACAAATAGATATGGCTGATATACACGGACATAGTGCAGTTATCACGTATGTTAGAGGAAATATTGAGGCAAGAAGTGGACATTTAGACCGGGCTTTGGAGTACTATGCTAAGACGCTCAAGGAAGACCCTGGTCACATCAGAGCTAGGCTAAATCGAAGTAGTATTTTCATGGCATTGGATGAAGGGCGTAAAGCCTTAGATGATATTGAAATTTTATTGGATTTAGCCCCTAACTTCACACTGGCGAGGTTCAAGAAGGCAGAGGCTGAAATGGCTCTTGGCGAATGGTCTAACGCTAGAGCAGACTTAGAAATTGTCTTGGAAAAGGCGCCTCACCATCATCAAGCATTGACTCAGTTAGCATCCTGTTTCATTGCCCTAAATAGATATGAAAGAGCAGAAACCCCTCTAAATGATGCTCTACGGATCGCTCAAAATTATGCTCCTGCTTGGCATCAAAGAGGATTACTATACCTTGAATGGGGTAGAGATGATAATGCTTTGAGTGACTTTGAGGCTGCTGTTAAATGTGATGGCAATCATCTCGATGCCCACTTACATATCGCTGCTTTACATCATGAAGCAGAAAGGTTCGAACAGGCTGGTGCTGGGTGGAGATCTGTTCTTGCCATAGACGAAGACCATATCGTTGCTAGAACTCGTCTTGATGAGTGCGAAATTAAGTTGATGTCTTAGTTTCAATTCAAATTGGATAAAAACTAATTATTCGAGTCAAATTACTCCGATTACCTTGACTAAGATTCGCTTTCTTCTTTGACCATCGAATTCAGCATAGTGAATTTGTTCCCAATTTCCTAAGTGTAACTTTCCGTCGCTTACGGGCATTGTTACTTGTTGCCCTAATAACTGGCGCTTAAGATGAGCATCACCGTTATCTTCCCCTGTCTGATGATGTCGATATTCATCGCCCTGCTTACCATCAAGCCCGTGAAATGGAGCCACTTTTTCAAGCCACTTCATTATATCATGGTGAAGACCATGTTCAAGGTCGTTAACATAGCATGAAGCGGTTATATGCATCGGATTAACCAATACTAAACCATCTTTTATCCCGCTATCAGAAACTACTTTTGCAATATCTCTTGTAATACAAATTATCTCATATCGTTTTTCTGTTTCAATCCATAATTCTTCTACAAATGTTGCCGCCTGTCCAGTCACCAATACGCCCATGATATCTCGCCAATTAGACATCTATGGGATTATGTCCATCAACATTTGTAATCAAAATTACTTACGAAGATAGTTGGTCAATCACTGCAGGGTAGAGGATATGTTCCTCAACCTTGACTCTTTCAGACAAAGTCTCGAGTGTATCATCTGAAAAAACTGGAACTTTTCTCTGCGCAATAACTTGTCCCGTATCCATTCCAGAATCCACATAGTGGACAGAACAGCCAGACATTGAAGCACCGGATGCCAAGACATCTCTGTGCGCATTAGCCCCAGGAAACTCTGGCAATAATGAAGGGTGTATGTTGACTATTTGCATTTTCCACTTTTCCACAAACTGTTCGCTTAACAAACGCATATAGCCACTTAAAATAATTAGTTCAATACTATATTCTTCTAAACATTTAGAAATCAGTCGTTCATGATTTAATCTTCGTTCATTTCTATCCTCGATATCGGGAAGTGAGAATACGTGAACTGGAGTTTTAAACCCCTTTGCTATGTCGATTCCCCCGGCATTTGGATTATTTGAAATAACTAATGAGGTCTGATGAGTACAATCTTTCTTGTTGGATTGATGGTTTAGCAAAGCGGCCATACCTGTCCCAGAACCCGATATAAAAACAGCACAGCGTAAGGGTTCATCCAAAGAACCAGCCCTATGGTTATCTGAAAACTGCGCCATAAATAGTGGTAGTAGCCCGATGTTTTGAGGGCTTCGCAATCAATGTCGGAATAATCGATGTCCGGTAAATAGCATGGAAATTCCTTTTTCATCGGCTGCATCTATCACTTCTTGGTCTCTTATTGACCCACCTGGCTGCACTATAGAAGCAGCTCCAGATTCTGCTGCTTGCTCTAAGCCATCTTTGAATGGGAAGAATGCATCTGATGCTAAAACACAACCTTTTGCTTTTTCTCCAGCCCTTCTGGCCGCAATTCTAACAGCTTCAACACGACTTGTTTGACCTGGACCGATGCCAACGGTTGCAGTACCTTGAACCATTACAATAGCATTGGATTTGACTTGTTCGCAAACTCTTACCGCAAATTTCATACTAGCAATCTCTTGCTCTGTTGGCTGTTTCTTAGTAGGAACTTTTGCTTTAGACCAATCGATTACTGGGGCTTCTTCAGTCTGAACTAGCCATCCACCCTCAACCGGTTTTTTGACTAAAATTCTTTGTAATGGAGATAATCGGTTATTTGGAGATTGAATGGTAAGTATTCTTCGATTCTTTTTCTTCATGACTATTTCTTTCGAATTAGCAATATACTCTGGCGCCATTAAAACCTCTATGAATAAGGATTCCATTGCTTGTGCGGTATTCTCTTCAAGGGGTTCGTTAAAACAAATTATAGAGCCAAAGGCTGATTCTGGGTCGCTAGCTAATGCTGCTTGATAAGCTTCTAACTGAGTGGCTGCTAATGCCGCTCCGCATGGATTATTGTGTTTTACAATAACACAGGCATGGGGAGTATCAGGCCACTCATTTGTGGATAGTGAGCGACATAACCTAAGAGTGGCGTCAGCATCTGAATAATTATTGTAAGACATATCTTTGCCACCCTCTACATGGGCAGTGACTAATGTGGAATGGCTTCCTCTTGCCTTTGGGTCGATATATAGGGCTGCTGCTTGGTGGCCATTTTCACCATATCTTAGGGAGTGTGACATGTGAGCAGAGGAAAGTAATGTCTCTGGAAGTCTCTGCGTTTGAATTTCTTTATCTTCTGAATGTTCCGGCCTTCCAACCCAGCGTGCATGTAACTCGTCTGAAATAGCTGCATCATAAGCCGCTGTATGTTCAAAGGCTTCAAGAGCCAATTTTTGTCTAAATGAGAGATCTATTTTAGAAACATCTTCTGAATCTTTAATTGTTGTAATAACTTCATCATAATTTGAAGGGTCGCAGACTATCAAAACATTATGATGATTTTTTGCTGAAGCCCTAACCATCGTTGGCCCTCCAATATCTATCATTTCCAATAAATCTGAATCTTCTAGTTTTGGCTCTTGCTTGGCAGCCTCACTAAATGGATATAGGTTACAGGCTACTACTTGGATAGGTGAATAGTTTAGTTCTTCCAAACCTTTTCTATCCACTTCACTTTCCAGCCTTGCCAGTAATGGGCCATGTATTGCTGGATGAAGTGATTTGACTCTACCATCAAAAATTTCAGGGTGTCCCGTTACGTCAGAAACACCGATTACTTTCAGTCCTGACTGTGATAATACTCTTGCTGTGCCTCCTGTGGAAACTAACTCAAAACCAAGTTGTGAAAGTGCTGTTGCAAATTCTACAATACCTGTTTTATCATATACACTAAGCAGGGCTCGAGGTTTGCTGGAAACTGCCATAACTATGCCCAATACATCGCTCCAGTTCGAGACTCATGAACATAGCGATGATGACTTCAATCGCCACGCGCTGAAATTACTTGGTCCACTCTTAACAAACCGCATGCTGTTTCGCATGCTGCTTCTATTGCATGAGCGATTGTGTCACTACATTCCAATACATTTTCTAAAACACCTGCTTCGCCTTTTTTGTTGATGCCGCTCTCCGAGGTATTGTTGCGTTGGACTGCTCTAAGAGACAAAAGGGCATCAAGACGGTGTTGTCCTGCATTTGATGCAAGTGTTGCTGGAATGGATTCAAGTGCTCTAGCAAATGCTTCCATTGCCAGTCTCTCTCTGCCAGGGTTAAGTTCTGCTTGCTCTCTAACAAATAAACTTGCAGACATATGAAAACTACCGCCACCACAGATTACTGAGCCACATTCAATAGATGCTGAAACAGAGCGTAGTGCATCATACATACCTCGAATTATTTCTTCACTAGCAACACCTTCGCCTCCACCTACATCGATAGTAGATAATTTCGAATGTTCTCCTACATCAAGTATGATTCTATCTCTTGGCTCGTTAGAATCTTCAATTCTTGATATGGATAATGAATCATAATCTCCAAGAGACCCGGCATTCAAATCATCGATATGGTCTAGCATTTCAGCACCTGTCGATAGCGCCAAGTCCTCTGCTCCACTACGTTCAAGCCCGTCTAAAACAAATATTCCTTGATTCACCAGTTTATGCATAATTCTATCATCAACGGTTTCAGCGCAAAAGAGAATACTTGCACCTGAAGAAAGAATCTTTTCTGCTTTTGAATCTAGTATATTTTGTTCAGCGTCAATAAATGCCTCCCATTGTTCGGGAGTGGAGACCTCTACTTCTGAATCTCTTGTTGTCTGCTGTAGTTCGACTGGACAAGATAATACTGCGACTTTGCCCTTGGGCAAACTTCTCGGTAGTCTGTCAGATTTCAATCGTCTTTCTAAGATGATTCCCTTGACTAGTCTAGTATCAGATATACTACCCATCCCAGATTTTGACATTCTGATATCTTCTGTATTGACAATTTGATTATCTCCCTTAAAACTCGCTACCTGTTTTGAGGCTTCTACAATTATTCTTGCTAATTCATCACTATTTGTCTCTGCAGAAGTCCCTGTTATCGCTGTATTGGCTACAGTGATTAGCCGTTGAATATCATTAATATCGATTTGCTGCTCGACTGTTTCTAAATGTTGAAGTGTATGTTGTAGAGCACTTCTGTAACCATTAACTAAAACAAGTGGATGGAGGCCTTTTTCAAGTAACCTTCCGGCTTCTCTCATCAATTCACTAGCGAATATTAAGCAACCTGTTACGCCATCTCCAAATGCATTCTCTTGGGATTCAGCCAATAATACGAATGCTTTAGCTGCTGGGTGCTTAACCAGTAGTTCTGAGACAATCTTGGCGCCGTCATTGGTAACAGATGCTGCGCCATTAGTTTTGTATAGCATCTTATCTAGACCATTTGGCCCATAGGTGCCACTGATTAAATTACCAAATGCAACTGCTGCACCTACTAACTTTTGTGTAACTCCAACTCCACTAGTGATAGAAGTGGTAGGCCTAACAATAGACACTGGAGCGCGTCCTGAGCCATCATTAGGTTGAGCCATCAGCCTTGCGAATGTTCACCTGTTGAAGAAACCTTTCACAAGATTCACTTGCCTAATTTGTGAATCTTACGGGATTCATCATTACTCCAATGATAACACAGTTTGAGTAATTTCAGATAGTGACTAAGTCCGTCTTTGTCCATCTTGGTATGAAGTGACTCGTTGTTGATGAAGATATCTCCCCACAAGTTAGCAGAAGTTCCCTTGTGCCCCTTTGGTAGATCAAATACTTCTTTGGTAGTAGGTTCTAACAAAGACTTCCAAGCTATTGCTGGGTTTACCGCCATGGTAACTTCAACAATAACTTCACTTTCTCTTAGGCCTGTTCCTGTTTGCCAAGAATCCTTACCTAAGTCTGCTAAGAATGGTAAGCACAAATCTTGAATTGATAGGCTTGTCATTGAGTCAGCATTAGTCAATAATGTGTAAGCCTCTCGCATACGTCCTCTATCTGCTCCTCTTGAACTAGTCATTGTTCTTAGTTTATCAATAGAAGTTGGTACAAGGAACCTGATGTCGGTGTAATAGACTAGAGGATTGTCGTCTTTGGCTCCAAAGATGTGTGCAAATGGTGCTGAACCGGCAGATTCGCCAAGTATATCCATTGGATAAATTGTCTTCAATGCACTAGTTGCAATGGATTGTACAATTCTTCTCATCAAGCGTTCTGGTGCTTGGGATATATCGTCGAAAGAATTCATGTATTCCTCCATATCGATGATATCATAGCCCCTTACAGCGAGAATAGAGTGAACAGGTGGTCCTGCAACTTTGTTTTCTCCGTCGTGGAAGTCGGCTCCGCTTATCCAGCGTGCTCCCTTAGCAATATCGCTTGCAGCTACTAAGTCAGCATAAGCCTTGAATCGGCGTGTTACACGATTCATGAAATCGGCTTGGTCGAGTTTAGTGAATACTGTTGCCTCATAGTTGGACTTTAGAGCATGGTCTGCAACTTGGCTTGCATTGACACAAGTCAATAGGTTACCTTGGTCTGTAGAATACATCAGTAGTCTTCTTCTCTTGGAAGAACCACCTAGTGTTCCAACCTGAGGGTCAGTCAATATGTATCCGAGACAAGCACAAACCTCGAATAAGCGAGAATACTTATCTTCGTCGCTTGCTCTTGAAATCCATTCATCAAGTCCTGGTTCAATACAGTGGAATTCTAGAGGGACCATTTCTGAACCGGCTCCAAACATCTGTCTAACAGTCGAAGAACTCATCATTCCCATTAGGGAATACATAGAAGTTTTTCCTGTAGTCATGTATACGTCTGTTATTCCTTCTTCACCAAATGAAGCTCTTCTATCTGGGAGGTTTACTAACAGGTTAAATGCTGTTGGTGTGTCTCTATTCCCGTTTACTGCAGGCCAAATCCAAGTGTGTGGTCTTGTGACAAGGAAGCCATTTGCATCCTTTCCAAATCCTGCTGGTGAATAACGAATCCAACCAAGTCTATTGTTGAATGAAACTCCTCTGTGCATCAATGATGGATAGAAACACTTGTCCAATGGATCGGAGTCAGGAACTACTCCTCTGTGGCCTAGACCCCAAAGAATTGTTTCCCACTCTGCAAATTCGCCATCTTGCTTTCCAAGGAATATGTGATTGTCACCAGGCATATCTCCTGTTAGGAAGGAACCACCCATTCTATCTTCATCGCCTGTTGAACAGAAAAAGAAGGACTGTGTAGTAAATAGTTGCTTAGGAGTCCACATATTAGCATTGATAATTGTCTTCTGCTTTAGGAAATCTGCAACTGTTAAAATTCTACGCTCAAACTTGAATCTCTCTGCTTCAATCCAAGTTGAACCAAGATACAGATTTGTGTTGAGTAACTTTGCCTTAGCTGGGCCAATATATCTTTGACGAGGATCTGCCTTTGCCATATCGGTCTCAGGCAACTCTTCCCAAGGCCCAGTTCTTGGAAGGTACTCTAGGAATGCTTCGTGATTAAATTTATCAACTTGCGCATTTGATACCGCCTCTTCAACTTCGTCCATCAATCTGACATATGTCTCACTAGGATTCATTCTGCCTGACTTGCTCATCTCTTTGTTTGATACTGTTTTATGTTCCCACATTTAATTCACCTCAGAATTTCTTTGAAGATTTAGGACTACCAGATTTAGGTTTGGTGTCTTTTACTTCTTCTTTTACACTTACTTTTTCTTCAACTGGTTCTTCAACTGGTTCTTCAACTGGTTCTTCAGTTGTTTCTTCAGCCACTTCTTCAACCGCTTCTTCAACTGGTTCTTCAGTTACTTCTTCGGCTGGTTCTACTGCATCGTCTGCAGTATCGATATCATCTCCTAATTGCTTTCTAATCGCTGTGTCAACAGCAATTGTTGCTGCTACTTCCGCCTTGGCGATGACGTCTTCTGCGTCGACTCCTGCGTTAACTCCACTTGTAGCTTGTTGAATTATTATTGCTGCTGTAGCAGCCATGGATGCATCAACGTAAGGTGCTGCACGGTAGAAGTATTGAATCAAAAATCCTAAAGTTCCACAAACTGCACCAAGTCCTATAATGAGGCCATTGTTGATGTTTTGTGTTTTATCTGGGTTATTAAATAACTCATCTGCTGGTATACCTGTTTCAGGAGGCCACCAAGTTTCTCCCAAAGTATTGGTAATAACTTCGATTGTTGCCCAAACGGCGAATATTATCATAATGATTGATGCGAAATTAACCAATGTTCTGTTTTCAAGTAAGAAAGCAACAAGCGTGTCGCCCTCTTTTTTGGCTTCGTCGCCCTGACTGTCTTCAGTGCTCATAGCCGTGGCTGATACTTATTATTATTAAAGTGGTATCAAGAATTTAGACATCTATAGCAAGATTTGAGACCATATAGTTATTGCCGATATTTTTTGTTTCTTTTGTTCTTCCCTTTGGGTCCTCTCGACTGATTCTCCCATGATTTCCCTCTTCCACCTTGTTCGTTCCTGTAAGAGTTCCTCGGACTTTCTAACCCCTCGGGCATCTCATCGAAAGACTTGACTGAAAGAGCGATTCCACCTAATTCATCTTGTAATTGACGGATATTTTCTCCCCCTCTCCCGACCAAGGTTGAAATCATATTATCCGGGACATAGATATTGGCACTCGAATCACTAGAAAAGTGGATTTGTGATTCAACTCCAATCCAATCTCTAATTTTTTGCATCAGTGCGGTTTTTGCTAAAGATTTCAATGGTGAAACTCTCCCTGGAGTTCCATCCACTGGCACAACCGCTATTTCAGAGCCGAATGCAAACATTTCATGAGTTATTTTGCCACTTGGAAATTCTACAACCTCTATTACTGGTCTTGCCAACTCTTCTTGCATCCCAGTTGGTGCTTTAACGGTCATTCTTAATTCTAAAACCTGCTGAATTTCCCCTGCTTCGACATGCAAGATCGTATCTAAAACTTGGCTTACAAGCCCTAACTCTACTTTACCAATCAATCGTTGAATGGCTTCAAGCGCCGAGTTTGCGTGTGTAACTCCGAGTAGTCCTACCCCTGCCAGCCGAACGTCAGCAAAAATTTCAAAATCACGCGCTCTTCTAACTTCATCAAAAATTACAAAGTCGGGTCGGACTAAGAAAATAATCTCAGCAGTTTTCTCTAAATCTCCTTCTAGAGGAGCATATTGAGTAATCCTGTCGGCTAATTGTAAATCTCTTGGGGATTCCATGGTTTTCACCATAGTGCCTAAATCGTTATCCAAGTATTCGGCTATTGCTTGTGCTAATGTAGTCTTACCAGAGCCGGGTCTACCACAAATGAAAACCCCTCTATGATGATTAGCAAGGCGCTCTATCAATCTTGGATCTAATTCATAATCACTAAGCTGTAATTTTGTCACAGGCCTAACTATGGTTATTTCCCTTGCATCGGCAAATGGAGGCCATGCGCAAGCGATACGTAAGTCTCCAAGTTGAACGACTTGACAGCCTTTTCGATTAATTTCAAGAAAACAATCACTTCGATGTTTATTGGATTCTGTTAATTGTACTAATTCTTCTTGTAAAAATTCGATTCGCAAGGTGTCCCACTTACCGTCATCTTGGTCTTCGACCTCGACCAATTTTAATTCCCCAATCGTTCCTCTCTTCACCCGTGGGGGGCAGTCTGCTTTGAGAAAGACAGTATGAACATCATCCATCAAAAGAGCCTCTACGAGGTCTGGTAGTTCGGGGTGGTCGCCGTGTTTAGCCATAACAAACAGTCATTGTTGCAGCCCACGGCTTTTGACACTTCGCACTCAAAACGATGTTTGTCGTGAGTTATCACACTACAGAAGGTTGGAGGGCGCCTATCGTCCACCAGAAGGTACCAACTGTAGTGATTGAAAGAATGTAGGTTCCAACTAATGGTGAATCCCAAAGAGATATACAAAATTGGGAAAACATAACTGTTGTAACAATAAATGCAAAGGCATTGAGAAGCCCACTACTATTCAGGCCAAGATACTCGAATGTTGTATCCTTTGTCGAAATTACCCAGACAAAGCCGATTAAAGAGCACAGAGCAACCGCTGTCCAAGCAGTTTGAATAGCATTTCTTGTAGTAAATGCAACTATCAATGTCACGAGAAGAGCCACTGAAAGAAGACGGTTGGTTGCCCCCATCGAAAGTCCCATGGTATATTCGAATGGCTCTCGATTCTTGAATGCTCGCATAATCTAGTTCGGTTTTCGATTAATCTTATCAAATTCTAATTTAGATAGTCCAGAGAAGTGTTCAACCATCCTTATACTTCGTAAAATCGCTCCTTGAGACGGTGAAATAGAATTACCCTCCAACGATTCCCGCATGGAAATTGTATGGAGCCATTCTAGTTCTAGGGGTAATTGGCTGGAAAAGGTATTGATCGATTTAAACTCGCCTTGTGAATCATGTAATATTTCATTATGGTTACCCAAATCTACCAGTAAGGTTCCTTTCTCTCCAAAGAATCGGATTGACCTTTGTTCTTCTTCGCCCCCCCAGGCAACTTTGATTTCTGCCTCTTTTTGCCCCGAAAATTCTAATAAAATTTCTGCATAAATTGGCTTTCCATGTGGTGAATGTTTAACCCGCGAGAGATGAGTGCGTTGTGGTTCGAGTTCCCCAAAACAAAAACAAGTTGTATCTATACCGTGAACAGCGAGGGCTTGGAAAACATCGGAATCTGAGTTAGGCTCTCTCGGCGTGACACGAGTAAATTCGATTCTATCTAGAACTCCAATTAGTCCACTAGAAATTTTGTTTAATGCAGTATTAATTGAGACATGGAACCTTAACAAGTGTCCAACTGAAAGGATTCTACCAAATGTTTGACTAGCGTTTAGAATAGATGTAGCTTCAGATAAATTAGTAGCAATTGGTTTTTCCACCAAAACATCTATTCCTTTCGATAAAAGTTCTATCGAAATTTCTGCATGTGAACTTGGAGGGGTTACAACCGCCACAATATCGATAGATTTTTGCTCAACCATTTCACGCCAATCTAAAAAAAACCCATCGCTTTTTTCTGAGATTGTAGTACTGATTTCTTCATTTAAATCACTACAATAGATTTTGCCTACATGGCCTTTCTCTTTAAGTTCAATCAGGGTATTGAGGTGGGTTTTCCCCCATCTGCCACAACCAATGATTCCGATATTTACTGGCATAAAAAAAACCTCACTCATAACTACGAGGCTTGAGTGAATTGCCTTGCTGGTCGGATTTTATGAATTCATAATTCCCAACATCCTCGTCTAATGATGAAAAATCAAGTAGATTTTGTTTATCAAATCCTTGACTTTCAAAAACTTCTTGAGAAAAAGAATAACCCTCGATACCCACATATTCCGCTCTTGAAACACGAGTAGTTATTCGAGAATAGCCGTGGTGCCAGAGGGCAAGTGCAGTAATTGCATCTTGGCTGGTAGCAACCCTGAATGGAAGTTTAGAAAACGGAGGCGTAACACATTGTGGCGGTATCATAGGGTTGACTTTTTGCTGCCTTTTTTTAGATATCCATTTACGCATAAACAACCATCTAATCCTACGATGCGGCCTATTTGTATATGTGTATTTTAGTAAATACTTGCTCTCAAATTCATACACAATGTGTTTGATATCATCCCAAACCTTCTTTGTAATTACATAGCCCCAAAAATGACGGTTTGTTGATATTACATGGTTGATTTGAGTACTTTGGGTTTCAGGTTGGTCATGATTAATATTGTATGCCATTACCGTACCTATATCGTCATAGTTTGAGGCCCAATCTGAAATATCAAATACAGTCTTAACATAATTCGGAGCGAGTACCATGTCGTCCTCGAGAAGTAGGATTCTATCATATCCCAATTTATCAAATAGCGTTCTTCTTGCGTCGATTAAGTGCCTCCCTATCCCCCAATTTTCCTCTCGTAAAACAAAATTGGGGTTGCTGAATGAACTGGATTTAACAAGTTCAACTAATTCTTGTTGTCGGGCTTTAACTCCACCATCGATAAATACGTGCAAATCACATTCATGAGCTGCTTTATTAGCTTCTAAACTGGAAAGGGTTTGTTGAAAATAATCAACACGATTGAACCCTAAAAGTAAGATTGCTGTTTTCATTTTTTCACCCCAACTATTCTATTTTACAATTGCCTTGGATAAAATTTCGACTATTTCTAGACATTGTGAATCGTCAAGCGTGACAGGCAGTCTAATGTCGCACAACCCAACTAGGTGAGGTGATATGCTGGTTGGTGCTGAGATATATTCCCAATGCTTAGAATTGCTAGTGAAGCCAATCGGTTCAATGGAGCCAAACCATTTTATTTTCAGCCCCAAATCACTGGCTTTGTTGATTATTTTAGGAATTCTTTCCACCTCATCGATATGGAATTGTATCGAAGTTGGAGCCATCATTACTGCTGGATTTGTTTCTATCGTAGTTATGCCTCCGATTTGCGCTAAACCAGAATTAATAGTTGAGTAAATCTCCCTCCATCTTGAATTTCTATCTTCGAGCAAGTCTAATTGAGGACTTAGTACTGAAGCGCATAATTCGTTCATTCGTAATGAATAGTTCGGAATTTTACTTCTATGCTTCAAAAAATACTCATCGGGGGGCCTGGATTCATGTTGTGAATAAAGCATGTATGAGCCTGAATAAAGAATTGCTTTTGCTGCAATATCTGGGTCGTCGGTAACTATAATTCCACCTTCTCCCGAATTGACTTGTTTGTAAGTTTGAAAAGAAAAACAGCCAACTGTACCAAAACTACCGACCATTTTTTTATTATATTCAGCGCCCATAGCGTGTGCACAATCCTCGATTAAAATCACCCCTAACCTCTCACATATTCCAACTATCTCTTGGATCTTGCTTATGTGCCCTCTCATATGTGAAAGAACAAGGGCTTTAGCGCCACAGTATCGTAATTTCTCTTCTAGTTCGCTGGTATCCAGAGTCAAATTCTTGTCGACATCGAGCAAAGTTATCTCAGCTCCACAATTTTCTAGTGCACCGGGCACTGGTGCGAGTGTGAAAACATTGAGTGCGACAATTTCATTTGCTGTAATCCCAGCGGCTTTGAGAGCGATATAAATTGCTGAGCCCCCAGAGTTTAGTGCAACAGCATATTTACATCCAATAAATTCAGCAAATTTCGTCTCAAGTTGACTAACAAAATTAGCCTCGATATTATTCTCTCCATAGCGGAATAATTTACCTGATTTTAGTACTTTAAGCGCATTTGAAATTGATTGTTCTGGCAGCGATGGAACTTCTGTCGACTTACTGATAAAGTCGAACTTGTCGCTCATGGTACAAGCAATAGCAACGCCTTTAAAGCACCATCCCTAGATTGTAAATGGTTGATATGTGGCTTAGAAACAAGAATCATGTAAAACCATGGCATCTAAACTTGGTAGATGACCCGCAGTCACTTTCAGAGCACCTTGTTTACCGTATGCATAAAGATAGAAATCCACTACTAATTACCCTTGAAGATAAATATAAATCTAGGGAATATGTTAGTGAAAATAGTAGTTGTAAACTAGCCGAATTATACCATTTCCTTGAGTCGCCTATGACGAAAATACCCTGGGATGAATTACCTGAAAGATGTGTCATGAAATCTAATCATTGGTCGGGCGACTCGATTTTTGTATTCGATAATTCGGAAAAACCAATTGAAAATGTTCGTCGAGAATACAAGTTCAGGCCATTCAAACAACATGGATACCATGTCATTCGAAACAAAAGAGACCAGTATGGAAGATACTGGCCAAATTGGCGTATACAGGGGAAATTCAATAGATTGATGAAAAAGGATTATCCTGCAAAGCATGAATGGGGCGCTTACAACATAAAGCCAAGAGGAATAATGATTGAAGAATTATTACTTGGAGAGGATGGTGGAACAGCGACTGATTTGAAAATGCATTGCTTTGGTGGTGAAATCGGATATATACAATATGAGCCTGGTCGGTTTGATAATATTAAACAAAACATACACTTACCAAATGGGGACTTAATTGATACCCTAGGAGACCAAACTCAATGGTTGAATGATAAGGAGGTAAGCAATGTACGTGAACACCTTGGAGATCAGATAATTGATGAATGCATAGGCTATGCTGAAGATTTATCAAAAGGTCTTGATTATACTCGAATAGACTTATTCTTAACAAATGAAGGTGTTCGTTTTGGTGAATTCACCAACTATCCACGTTCCGGTCAACCTCAAGCCCCAAAATGGGAAGAAATCGGCGGTAGACTTTGGAGAGAAGCCCGAGAAAGAATGAAAAAGTGAGTTCAGTCTTCTGCTGGCTTTGCACCACCATCTGATGATTCTGAAGTACCATCGGATTGTGTTTCTGACGTTGCAACGTCATCGGTATAATAATAATTATATGGAGACTGATAATCTAATTGAACGCTAGCAGATTGCTCCATAGAAGTTAGATTGGTTGCTGTTATGCCACCTGAAGAAATAGCATAAACGTAGTCTCCCATGAATATAGAGCGGCGTATATTGAAATCATTCCACCAATAATTGTTTTCTTCACTCTCAAAAAATGAAGAATGGTTTACTTCGCCATGAACTGTCATATTTGTTCCATCTTGAGGTATGTTGACTAATATCAATTTCGATACATAATCATATTCCCAATGGTAGTCACCTGAAGAGTCATACCATGAAAGGTAACGATAGGTGGATAGAGGTATTGCAAGCATATCTTTTGGAGCCCAATATTGGAAGGCTTTATGCTCATATGAGGCTTCTGAGTATGACCAAATCCACTGATCGCTATCATCGTTTACAGGAGATAGGGATAGAACGTTGGAAAGTGTTGGAGTTGTTGGGTCAGATATATTGAACATAGAAAGTTGAATTGAAGACCAATCTAGCCCTAGTCCATCTTCTCCGGCAGGGCCCATTCCAATTGTTAGTAACGCGTCTTTTGAAAGCGGATGGATATATGTCGAGACACCTGGAACTTCCAATTCCCCTAATATAATCGGATTGCTCTGATTGGAAAGGTCGATTACCCAAAGTGGATCTATTTGTCTAAAGGTCACTAAATAAGCTCTATCGCCGTCGAATCTTGCGCTCCAGATTCTTTCTTCTGGAGCAATATCTCCAACTTTACCTATTTGTTGTAAAGTTCGCTCACCTGTTGTAGAATTGATTTGAATTGCCATAGTAATTACGCTCGATGTCATAGGCTCTGGGTTTTCCATCCACCATCTAGCCCATTGGCCTTCTGTAGTAGCGACTCTAATCACGCCTTGATATTCTGAAATCGAGAACTGGTTAAGGATGGTTCCGGCTACTCTTCCCGAACCAGTGTACAATGTTTCTTCTGGATTTGAAATATCAAAGGTATGGATATTTGTGGCTTCTTGGCTTCCTTGATTGTTACCCCAAAACCACCACCAGTCCCAGGCATTTTCAGTAAGAATAAGTTGGTCTTGTGATGCGTATACCATTGGATAATTACCAACGATGTGGTCGGCATCAAAGTCAAATTTTCCAACACTTAAATCAAAGGTAAAGATGCTGTTAAAACCTCGATTCAAACCATCCTCGGGCGCTACAAAGTCATTGCAATCCCCATCGGATAAACCGTGAATAATAACCGCGCCATTGATTCTCTCATAGACTCTTGGAATTATATCACCAATAGTAATTTTGTCTAATGCTTCACTATTTTCCAACATTGTCAGATATGCTACTTTTTCCCTGATAACTCGACGGCTTGGGTCATCATAGTCTAAGCGCCAATAGTCCTCTGGTAAGTCAAGCCAGCTCTTCATTTGAGGAATTTCAATCCACGCATGTGAAACGGTTCTAACTGTTCCATTGACTTCTCTTGCAGTGATATAACTACCTTCCAAAAATAACTCCCTTTCCATATTGGGGTTAGAGCGGTCCGTGATATCTAATACTGTGAATTTGGTTAATGAGGAGGTTCTCCACGAATTATATCCTTCATCCCAATCCATTGCTTGATAGAGTGAATTTGTGCTTGGTATATTCCATGAAGAAACTGTAGAAATAACTACTAATCTATCACCATCAAGCATCATTGCTTGTGGTGTGCCTTCGATTAAAGTGCTGGATAGCCCCTCTAGTTCTCCAAATTCAGGAACTCCAAGAATGACTAATGTGTCACCATTCAGAAAGTAGATGTAATAACCATCTGTCTTGACGAAATCTGCTTCGTCAACTCCCTGTTCCTGATTATTAGTACCTGAAAAATCAGTACCTTGTTCTCTTCTGGGTTGAATAGAGTTTGACCCCCCAGTAGTTGACGACGATTCTGCAACAGCTCCGTCCATCATTACAGCATCATCTTCCATCCAGCCACCATAGTAATATTGTTCTTCAACTGCTTGTAATAACTGGGTTTTGTAATCTTCATAAATGGAAGATTTCAATTGAGATTCCAACTCCTCACAATCCGTGAATTCCTTTAGCATAGGGCTTGATATACTGTGTTTAGTAATCGATGCCCAGTCTTCTGGTAATTCCACTTGGGGTTCATCAATTGCCAAATCATCTGTACCAATACATCCTGATGTCACGAATAAGGTGACAATAAAAATGGCAAGCATTCTTCGGTCTTTCATGAACCTACCATAACCGGACTTGTTATCAAAGAATTGGTGAAATGTTTGGGTTTACCTATTCAATGAACAATATGTGATTGGTTAATTAACACATAGAGAGTAAAACGATAACCAATTTCTTGAATGATGAGTTTGTGGAGTGTTTTGGTTGATATGTCAAAAAAGGGCAGTAAAAGTTCCCCGGTTCGCAAATGGGCAATGCGTCAATATTGGCGTATGCAACAATCTCAAGCAGTGGTTGGTTTGTTATTATGGGGTACGACTATCACACTGTTGCTTTGGCCTTATGTAGAATGGCGATTCAGCGGTTCTTGTGATTCCGGCATCTGTTTTAATGATACGATTCTCGGGATTCCAGCAACTTATCTAGGTCTTTCCTCGATATTCCTTTCTGTTATGTTCGGAGTGTTAACCATTGGATATCTTTACGATAAAGTATTCTCACTTTGGACTGAATGGCGTAGCGTTGATATGGAGAGAAACCCCTACACAACATATGCACTAACACCTAACTGGATGATGGTTACCGCTTTACAGGCAGAACTACTCAAGCGCTCCTCTCCTGATGATGAAAAGGTTCAGGAACAGTCTGAATGGTTTTTGAAATGGTGTAAGCACTATGCTCAAGGAGAACTATTTGCTAGAGCTGTACAGAAGTGGGATGCCGATATGGGAACAACGCCAACATTCTGGTTTACCGATGATGAGGCTATGCAAAAAGCACGAGACATCGTCTTTGATGATGAGGCTTAATAATGGCTCATTCGGTAGAAATTGAACGACGATTTTTCATTGATGGTAGGGCGAATAAGCCTTGGAGAGAAGGTTTTAAATCAAGTATAATAAAACAATATTATCTTGACTTTAGTGATTTTAAATCAAATACCAATATGTTATTTTTCTGTGGCGTAAGTTTAGTAGAATTGTCGAGTGATGAAAATCAAATTATATCCACTAGCGAGCATTTGACCAGCAGGATCCGGATTGTTGACCAAAAGGCCATATTGACTATGAAGGCAAAGGTTAGTCGTGCCTCGGCGATAGAATTAGAATGGGAAATTAATACTGAAGTCGCTGACCGAATTATCGCAATGCGAGTTTTTCCCCATGTGGAAAAGACCAGATATTACTGGTCTGGAGCAGATAAGATGGTCTGGGAGATAGATGAGTTTGAAGGCGGACTTGCCGGACTAATACTTGCTGAGGTAGAGTTAGATAGTGAAAATCAAACCATCGAACTACCATCATGGTTAGGGTTGGAATTAACAGGATTGGCCAATTGGTCAAATGCTGCCTTGGCTAATACGTTGTCTAATGATTAATTTTCAAAAGACAGAACTGTAGAAATGATGTGGTCGACTTCTTGCTCAGAAAGTTCATGCATTACTGGAATTGCAACAATGTTACCAGCCAGTTCGTCGGTTGCTACCATTGGGATTTCGAATTGAGAATGGTTTGAAAATACAGACTGATGATGACATGGGACTGAATAATAACTTCTTGAATCTATACCATTTTCATCCAAATGCTTGATTAATTCTGTAGAATGTTTTGTATAAAGGCAATATTGATGCCAAGCATGTTCTGCACCTTGGCGTACTTTTGGAATCGATAATAATGGATGTTGGTCAAATGACTGACTGTATTTTCGAGCAATTTCCCGTCTTCTTTCAACCCACCTGTCAAGATTGGAAAGTTGTACTAATCCAATTGCTGCAGATACTTCAGACATTCGAAGATTACTTCCTAATTCCATGCTTTCAAGATTTGGTGCTCGGCCATGATTGGTAATCGCTTTGACTTTTTCAGTTAATTCGGGGTTGGTAGTTGTAAGCATTCCACCTTCTCCGCCAACTGCCATATTTTTGGACGGAAAAAAGGAGAAGCAGCCTACATCACCCATCGAGCCTGCAACTAACTTTTTGCCACTAGTATCGATTTGTGTAGCACCATGGGCCTGAGCCGCATCCTCAATCAAAGCAATGTTTTTTGTCTTACATAAATCGATTAATCTTGGGTCATATGGTTGTCCAAAAATATGGACTCCAATAACGGCCTTGGTTTTTGGAGTGATGGCTTCCTCTACCGAATTTAAGTCCAAACACCAGTAATCTTTTTCGATATCAACAAAAACCGCTGTCGCCCCTACAAGAGGAATCGCTGTAGCACTTGCAATGAATGTAAATGATGGAACTATTACCTCATCTCCTTCACCTATTCCAAGCAACCTGAGTGCTGCCCAAAGCGAAGATGAACCATTTTGGCAGGGTGCTGCAGATAGTGCACCACAGTGTTCTGCAAAGGCTAGTCCAAACTGTTTTCCTTTGGCCCCCTTAACCCATTTTAGTGAGTCTAAGGTCTCGAGGGCTGCATCTCGCATCTCTTTATTCCACGAAGGCCGAGCAGTTGGTATTCGCTGCATGACTCGGCGAATCGGTTCGCCCCCTTGAGTCTGCTTCTTTCCATTGTCAAACAACGCACCTTTCAAGACCCCTAACGATACTCGCTTACCTATGGTCTCCAAAGATGGCAATGATAATCCCGATACTTTGGGATTGCCTGGAACGAGACTTGAACCAAATTTAGCTGACTTGGTTGGAGACATACTATCAGTTGATGGTAAAGAAATAGAAAAACCCATAATAAAACCAGAACAGACCAAGCAATACAAACCTAAGGGTCTGTTTCTTGGTACACGAAGAGATAACGGAGAGCCCGTTGATATCGCTCCACAAGTTCTTGCAAGACATGCTGCAATGTTAGGTTCAACTGGTTCGGGTAAAACAGTTATGGCAAAAGCACTAATTGAAGAGGCTGCGATTGCTAAAATACCTTCACTAATCATTGACCCTCAAGGGGATTTGGCGCGTTTAGCATTAGGAATTGAGCCTGCCGATTTAGCCGAGCATGGTGGCGATTATAGTAGGGCCAAGAAGTTACTAGATCTGTGTGAAGTCAGAATCTGGACACCACTCAGAAGTAAGGGGCTGCCATTGTGTATTGACCCTTTTAGGGCACCACCTGCCGACTTAGATGCTGAAGAAGCAATAACGGCTTGGGACATGGTTGCTGCTGGTTTTGCTAGTCTGGCAGGATATGATGTCGAAAAAGCACAGGGTAAAGTTGTCAAACCATTCCTCTATGAAATTCTAGTAGAAGGAACAAAGCATGGACTCAATGTTGGAGATTTCCAAGCGCTGGCAAGAGTTGTAAGAGAACCTCATAATGAATTTATAAGACATTTATACCCTGAATGTTTCCATGATGTTGAAGAGGGAGAAGACAAGGTAGATGTCCCTACATGGGAAGAAGTGATGCTTGAACATCGCCTTACGGATTTTGAAGAGCGGTTGCCTAAGACCACTCGAAATGACCTTGCTAGAAGGTTGTCTGCATTCTCATCAGGAGTGAATCAGTTATTATTCTCAAATGGAGTCCCAATAGACATAGACTCATTTGTAGAGCCTGCCATCCCTGGGAAGGTTCCCCTCAACATAGTTTATCTTAATACAATACAAGATGAAGCTCAAAAACAATATTTTGTGCAAGAATTATCTCGTGAACTTTATGATTGGATGCTTACTCAACAACCTGCTGAAGGAGAATTAAAGTTATTATTCTTCATGGATGAAGTGGCTCCTTACTTACCACCATATCCTCGTAATCCGCCTGCTAAAGATCTGATAAAACTAATTTTTAAGCAAGCCCGTAAATATGGTGTAGCGTGTGTTTTAGCAACTCAAAATGTTAGCGATGTTGATTATAAAATATTAGCACAAGCAAATACTACTTTTATTGGAAGATTTACTCAGCCTCAAGATATAGATAAAGTTCGTCACTTGCTAAAAGAAAGCGGTGGAGACTTAGATTTAATCGCTCAATTACCAACTCTAGATGCTGGTCAATTCCAAATGGTTGCTCCTGATGTAGACCCTGCGCCAGTTCCTATCCAATGTCGTTGGCTGTATACTGACCACGGAGCGCCATTGAATGAAGATCAAGTTGAAGATATCATCACACCCGAAATCCGTGCTTGGGCAAAAACCCGCTCTGCAGGTAAAAGTAAGGGGCGTGGGGCTGGAGCTGCTCACGCTGCAAGCCGCGGTTCTTCTTGGAATAAGGGTGATGTTAAAGATGAAATTGGACTTGTTGAAGCTGCAAGAATAAAGTCGATCGGTGGAATGACTGCTGCTTCATATGGAGTGGTTGATGATTCCGCCTTTGAGGTCAGGTTGATGGGTGGGTTAGCCGTCTTAAAAGATGGTAGAGACCCTCTTTATACAATGCAGGCTGCTGCTAATACTGCCTCAGTAATTGTACTTGCATGGACCATGGTTGCCCTCATGTTAGCATGGAGAGATGATGCTCTTGATTGGTGGTGGGTATTAGCTGCAGCAGGGCTTTCTGCAATAACCGGCTTGATTATCGCCCTAGAGGGTTTGTTATCACACGATACTGAATTGCTGAGAAAATTAACTAAATTTGCTCGAGTTTTCCAGTTATTCCTTGTTATTTGGCTATGGGGACTATTGTATTGGGCAACATGGGGCGATTTGAATTTAAGAGGTGCTGAACCACTACTAGAAGTGGTAGTAGTTTGGGTAAGTGTATTTGCTGTCATTGAGATATTCAATCGTTTACGCCTAGGTAAAATAAGATGGAATGGCGGTAGTGCTCTGGATAAAATATTCGGCTTCTCGGCTGTATTGACTGGCGCACAGTTAACTGAAATGCGCTCTAATTCTTCACAGGTGATGGCCGGATTGCGGCTATTTCTACATGGTATAACTTTAGTTTGGCTATCCATTATTTTGGCATTCTCTAACGGACTTCTTCCTACTGATGCTTCTCTTGACTCACAGTGGGGTAGGCCGACTCTATGGATTGCTTCTATGTATGGATTAATGTTTGTGAGTGAGGTTTGGTTGAGGATGCGCGGTAGAATGCCTTCTGAGTATTAATTATGGGGTTTAAGGCTTTTTGAAGGCGATTAATTGATAAAGTGAAACTAAAAGCGTGCCTTATGCAACCACAAGATGCACAAATGATGGGCCAAGTGGCCCCAGCCGGAGCCATGGGCCAACAAGTGATTATAGTACAGAACAAAAGCGGTGGACCGAAAGTCTTCGGTATCGTCGCAATTCTGCTCGGAGGATTGGGTGTTATAGGTGGACTAATTGGTTTTGGAGATGATACTGAATATTTATCTAGTACCGGAAAAATTATTTTCACCCTTACTGGTTTGATGAGTGTGGCAGGTTCAGGTTTATTCGTATACGCTGGTATTCTGTTGATTAAATACCAAAGAAAAGGTGTATGGGTAGGATTTGGTTCTGTTGGAATAGCAGTAACTTCAAGTCTAATAAACTCGCTTTACATTGCTAAGGAATTCCAAGATGCTTTTGGAGATGATGCTGGTGGTTTTGTTGCCTCATTAGGGCTAATCTTCACTGGTATACAGGCCATATGTTGTAGCATGATCATCGCCCTTCCTCTATTGATGAATGGCGCTGACCTTGAGTGAATATAACGTTCCCTAATCGGTCTTGGCATCCCTTTGAGGATGTGTTGATATAGCCGCTTAATTAGCGGAGCATATTGCAGGGGTTGCCAAGCCTGGTCAACGGCGCTGGGATGAGGTCCCAGTCCTTATCGGTTCGCAGGTTCGAATCCTGCCCTCTGCACCATACTGAAAAACGATGGATTGAAAGATACTAGCTTGAGTATTATTCTCTAAATTGGAAAGAAGAAAGATATTGTGTATTGCCGTAGCGATACTTAGCAAAATTGTAGCGCTAATGGGTTCGAATTATCAATAATATGGAAGAGTCCAACGAGTCCCATTATAAGCGAGAAGCAGATTCTGCTAAAGACACTAGATTACGGCAATAAAATAGACGTACTCACTCGAAAACCCCCCGAGGTTATATAGACCCCACTCAACCATTATGAGAAAATTGCATCATAGGTTATATAGACCCCTATGAA
>TARA_B110000459_G_scaffold204117_1_pt1 | contig 34511 bp, 25 predicted proteins | sample TARA_B110000459 | Tara Oceans TARA_B110000459 (sample SAMEA4398296) | marine metagenome | biome: Polar Biome; feature: [SRF] surface water layer (ENVO:00010504); material: water (ENVO:00002006), including particulate matter (ENVO:01000060) such as... | depth 5 m | reverse complement strand
TTCGTTTAAACGACCCGAACTAATGATAAATCCTGCATCTCTAATCGCTTGCTTACAAACATCAAATGTCACTGAAGAAACCCCACCTAATTTATGATCACTAATCCAAACGACACCATCTTGGTCAAGCACTAATGGCATTACACGGTCGCCGTCTATAATACAAAAGTCATGAACAAGTAAACCTGCATCAGCACCTTTGGAGAATACTTCAGTAGTGATATCTCGGTATGGTTGCCAATCTCCATGCTTAGTCCCAGTCACCTTACGTGTCCACCTTGGTGCAGGAACAGTAATTCCTTCAGCCTCCATGTGGATTTCTTGATAAAAAGGTTTGACGCTGTAGGTAACGCCATTTGTATCGACTTGAATTTTAACCAAACCGTCTAAATCTGAAGGTAGGTCAAGTTCAGGAATTTTTATCCCTAATACTGCGGCGTGTTTAGCAAGCCTTGCAAGATGTAAATCAAGGTGGAATAACTCTCCATTCCTTGCTCTGACGGTTGTGAAAACCGCGCTCTTAGGTCCAAGCATCAAAGTAAGTCATCCAAGAACGAAGTATCAATCTTTGGTTTAACTGGAGTTGCAGGTTGTCCTCCGGTAAGGTCGTTGAGTATGTTTTGATTTTGAGCCTGTAGCACAGGTTGTTGAGGTTGATACATTTGACGTTCATATGGATTAGTCTCAATTCTTTGAGCAGCACCATATATGTCATTGGATTGAACCTCTGAGATACTTGGTGTAGGCGGCGATTGCGGTGCTGGAGGAGTCATTGGAGCGTCATCCCATGAACCCAACTCATCTTGAATACCCCAAGTTGCTTCTTGTAGTTCCCATGACTTACTTCTTGAGCGTTGATTACCCCTAGTTCTAACGATTGCAACTACTAAAAATACCGCTAACAGTGTCAACCCTGCTAGCAGCAAGTTGGGTGCTGTTAGTAGAGATGCAAACTCATTAGAATCTACTCCAGGTTCTTCTTTAATATCGCCAGTCTTGGATACAGGATCGATTTGAACCGATTCAACCATATTTCTATTTGTCACTTCATCGAAAGGAGAGATAGCAATATACCATGTAGATTCATTATCAAGGTCTTCGAAATTTTCACTGGTTATTAAGAATGAGTAAGATGCTTGTACTTCACCGATTAAGGCGGCATCGTCTGTGGATGAGAATTCTTCTGTCGAAATATAAATTTGGTAGCCTCTAACATCGCCGCTGTTCATATCTTCCCATGAGACCAAGATATTTGTTTCATCCTCCCATTCTAGAGTAATATCTTCAACAGGATTTAGATAATCTCCACTTGAGTCAAATCCGTCATCAATAGATTGATTAGAAACTACATTGAGGTTTTCTTCCCATGCATTTCCAGCAGAATCTCTAACTACAATACCGACCCATATTTCTTGGCCAGTTACCACAGGCTGGTCTCCTGCGACAAGGTCGATTTCCATTGGTAATTGCGGTTCTCTAGACAAAATTGCAATAGGTGTTGTAGGTCCATCACCACCGGCTACTACGCTTTGAAATGCCCATGTGGCAGCATAAATTTCGTATGTTGCAACGTCACTAACATCACTAAGTTCGAAGTCGAGAAGTAGCGCTGTTCCATCATCCATTGGCCTGTCTGTAAGTTCAATATTGAACAATCGTTCTGGTGGAGTGGTATCTTGAATATTATTAATTGGGGTAGTTGAGGCCTGAATTAGGTCGTTTAGATGTACATTACCTTTGATATCATGAATGGTTACAGTTACGAATAATTCAATATCAGGTTTAATCAATTGAGGAGAGGTTTGCGTCAAATCCATCATTCCACCTACAGTATTTTCGTAAAGGGCAGATGAGATTGTCAGCTGAATTGGGTTCTTATCTTCATCAATCCATTGCTTGTCAATCTTTAAGCAACCACAGCGAGATTCATCATCTCCAAATGCCGCCCAAGCACCAGATAAGTCCGTTACTGGTTGGTCAGCAACCCATACTACATAGTAAGCAAAATCATCAGCATCAGAAATTGTCCATATGACATCTATTGCTGTTCCATCATCATCAGGATGGTCAAATGCAGTAATCGTTCCAATACGGTCAGGGATATTGCCATTTCCAACAGTATTTCTAAACGGTGTAACTTCAACAATATCAACATCTATTAGGTCTACATTGAGCCAATCATCATAAGCGACAACAGCGACAAGGTATGACTGGCCATCTTGAAGTGAAATTCCATCAAACCCATCCACTACAGTGGAGTTTGTCGCACAGTCATCAATAATTTCTGCTTGTGAGAAACCATCTTCTTCTAAAGATAGCCCGCTTATTGGAAGTTCGGTATTTTCTTTAATCCATACAGCATAGAAGGTACAGTCATCAGCAGTACTGATCTCCCATGAGACAGTAATTCTGCCACCATCATCATCTGGAGTATCTTCAGCATTGACATTTTCTAATTTTGGAGGCGCAGTCAAATCATTTAATCCACCGGTTGGAACAACAGGCCCGATTATAGTTGCATTGAGTAAGTCTTCTTGGCCGGCTTCATCAACACAGGTAAGACCAATCCAATATGGCCTGCCGGGGTTCAAGTTTAGAATTGTAGAGTTACCTTCGCTTGGAGGCAGAGACTCTTCAGCAGTAAGTCCGAGAACATCGTTAATCTCGATAGTTGAAGTGTAAATATTTGTATTTACCAGATCTAAGGCAGTACATCTTTTCCACTCTAAGTCTAAATCACCATCATTACCACCTTCGTGAGGGCCTGCTTGAGCCCATAGTGGAGGCTCAGGAATCTCATCACTTGGAGCGGCAGGACCAATAGGAAGAGAAGGAGTTCCAAGGCGTCCATCATTATATTCAACAACAACTATTGCATAATAATCAACACCATTCTGTAGAGGCTGACCGTTTGCAGTGTCGACTTCACCTTGTAATCTGCTATGTAGAGAAATCGCTTTATCCACTTGTCTATTTGCCAAATCGAAGTCATCAACTATAGGTGTTGAGATAAAAGGTCCTTCGTTGAGATAAATCAAATATCTTGAGAAGTCATCATCGTGGACTAAACTCCAAGATGCCGTCAAAGTTTCTCCTCCATCATCAGGTCGGTCAATTAAATTGACCATATTTACAGGCGTTTCCAGTTTGATGTAGTCATATGTAAGTCTGATATGAAGGGAGCCATTTGTCAAGGAACGTAAGTTTAGTTGAACATATTTTGTTCCATTGATTTGCATTGCATTATTTATCGCAGATTGTAAGTTCTGTTGGATACTTTGGTCTTGAGAAAGATTTAGTGTAACATTATACTTCAAACTGTTTGATTTTGCCCATGTAGCAGAACCGCTTACAGGAGATGTAAAGGCAAGAGGTACTCCTTGGAAAAGAAGCCCATGTACGCCTGAGGTGCCAACGTCATCATCCAAAACGATAGTGTTTGAAAGGTTAGCAAGTTCGATTATCATGCCAGGATGTGTTAGGTCTGTAATATCTTGATTGACAAGATTGAATCCCATGTTTAGGGGGTCTGCTCTTCGAAGTTCGAAACGCTCAACTTCAGTCCATTGAGGGCTATTTACCCATCCAAATAGCCCAGAAGATTCAGTAGTAATCCAAACATTATCCGATGTTATTGTACCACCGCTGAGAACTTCATTTGGTAAAACCAAGGTTTTGACCGGAGAATGGGAGGTAGTTCTTGCCTCAATGATAGTGATAACATTATTTCCGATTACTAATAATTCATCACCATTACTGGACATTTTTTCGACAGGCCAACTTGGTATTTGCCAAGAAGCAGCACCATCTTCGAATTGTGAATTAAGACCGTTCCAATGAGTCATCGGACCTACGTCGGTTGCAATGTGAAGCCCCCACCAGTCGCTGACGACAGCAGTCACTGTATTCGATGGCAACTGATCGAATCGATGGGTTTGAGTGACAAGACTCGTACTCGTATCTACGCTTGAAACCCCAGGTCTCTCATTGCCAGCACCATCATGGCTCACATGAAGAGTTTCTACAGTTGTAACAGTTCCATTTGGAGAAATTACCGTGCCTGTAGTGGAAGTAAGTCCCCATGTTGAGGTTCCAAGTAACCCGTTTTGGTTTGTCATGATTGAGATTGAATTAGAGGTAATATCCATCTTTACAAGACCTGAAGGAGTAGCCATCCACAAATCATTGTTTACAAGTTCTAAGTCTTCCACGATGTTTGTCGGTAGCCCATCCGTAGTTGTTAACGGATTTAGCCAATCGCTAGTTAAGAAAGACCATCTACCAACTCCGCCATTTGTAGCAATGTACATCACGTCAGAATTAGAAGCAAATCCATTGATATAATTTGAAGGTAGGCCAGCAAGCAGTTTACCATTACCAAAAGTATCGGTCGTGGTATCGAAAACCTGAACTCCAGCCGACGATCCAAAATTACCTTGCAATCCAACAATTAAATCTGTTCCAACAAGTTTGAGTCCGTCCATATTACCGTGCAGTGCGCCACTTATTGGAATCAGGTTAGCAGTTAGAGTATCGAGTTTCATCAGACCACTTGGATATGTAGAAATATACAGGTCAGTACCTATAAGTTGGGTATCTTTAGCTCTTGAATTTGCAGGTAATGTCCATCCAAATTGCCACACAACCTCTCCAGATGAAGTCTTCTCACCTTGAAGGATTCCTGCACCAGTAGATTGACCAAAGCCTACATTTTCACCAATTGTAGTTACCCACACATGTGTATTATTTCCAGTCATTGTAGTAACTTGACCACTAACCAGTCCAGGTAGATTATACATTGTAATTTGACCATTAGGCCCTAACTTGTCAACATGGCTATATCCTGAAGAACCACCAGCTTGTCCAACTAACCATTCGGTTCCAAGCCATTGGAATGAAGTTATGGAAGACCCCTGTCCGTTGAAGTTTACTTGACTTGTACTGGCACCGGACGTAGTAATTACCGAGTAACCCCCACCAATTACATTAGAGCCTTGTTGGCCAAGACCATGACCAACTACTAGTTTTCCAGCAGCATAACCAATTGAATCCCACCAGATTCTATCGCTTGGCAAATTATGAGTTTGGGTTGTGATATCAGGGAGCCATTGCCCAGATGTGAAACTATATTTCTTGATAGGTTCTTCATCAGAATAGAAGGCGACATACATAGTATCTGTAGAGGTATCACAAGCCACGCCCGAAACTCTCCCTTCGCCGAGTGTGGCACGAGTAAAGGTTCCAGAAATTGTAGAAGTGGCCAAATCTAATTGTTCAATCCCACCGTTAGAATCATAAATTCCTACGTTGACTAATCCTCCACATTCAGTCATTGTTATTGGATATCCATTAAGAATTCCACCTTGACCACCAGAAGTAAATACATTCCATGAAGAACCGTCCCAGTGAGAAATAGCACCATTTTGGAATTGTCCAAAGCCATTTACATCTCCGCCACCAACAACTAAGTTTGAACCATCAGTCCAAAGTTCATAAATCTCGGAACCAGCATTATTTGGTAAACCATTGCCTTCTTGCCAAGTTGATAACCAACTTCCTGAAGAGGGGTCATATCTTGCAATACCATCTTCGGTCGCAAACAAAATATATCCATCAAATTCAATAATTTCTCTTATTGGGAATTCAAGCCCATCGTCACTATTCCAAGAACCAATTAGAGTTCCATTTTGAGCAAATGTATCCAATTTACTTTCGCCCCAAGATATCCACATTTCTCCACTGGATGTTTGGTAAGCAGTTACTCTGTCGACTTGACCAGAAGGTAAGATATCTGCTGCCCAATCATCATTCAGAATATCCCATTGGGCAATTCCTCCTCTTCCGTCATAATAGTCTGGGAAACCTCCGTTTGAAGCAACACTTATCATTAGAGTATCACCAACAATTCCCATACCCCAAGCATCACCAGTATTGTCATCCAATTGGATACCTCCATCGATATTAGATAGTCCAGTAAAGTTGGCTACATCAATACGATATACGCTGTTACTACTACTTCCTTGATGGTAATACATGATATTATTATGAATGGTCATCTGAAATGGATCTCCGTTTCCAAGGTAGATTGCATCATTCTTTTCAATGTCATAAATTTCAGTTTGATTGATAACATCAATCAATTGGAACCCATCATCCCCGCCAACCCATAGATGATTAGGTCTAATATCGGCCACGATGCCAGTAACATCCCCATTACCGGAGTCTAATATTTGGCTTCCCGATGGGCTTCCAGCGTACTCCGTCCATGTAGGCAACCAAGAATTAGTCGGGATGTCATACCTTGCAATTCCAATCCCGTCAAGTCCAACATAAGCGATATCTCCAATGACTTCTACAGGCGCGTTATCAGTATCTTCTCCTGCTTCCCAAGTACTCTTCACTTCGAATGGATTAGTAGTTAAGATCCCCACTCCTTGACTTGTACCTCCATAAATGGCTGTACCATCAGTACCTACAGAGAAGGTTGCCCAGTTAGGCATTCCATCGTAAACGTTCATACAATCATCAATATCAACAGTCGAAGTTGGATATTTACATACTCCGATGTTTGTACCAACATAAATTTCAGAACCAAGTAATGTGAAATCAAAGAATTGACTTGGTTGGCGAGTCCAACTTGAGCGGTCTCCTTGAAATTGTGTAGCAGTATTTCCATCCCATTTCACAGCGCCATTCCCAGTTCCGATGTAGATACTAGAACCATCTGAGATTAATGCGTATATGTTGTCACTAGGAAGGAAATCCAGACCATTACTTCCTCCACCACCAGTATTTCCCCCTCCCAATGATTCAAGGAACGGGAGTAAAATTTCTCCGGTCGAAAGGTCTTTTCTTACAACTCCGTAGCCTGGAAGTCCAAGATGGAGAATATCTCCTTGTACTGCAATAGGAACATTATCTGCATTATTGACTCCAGTTGAACCCCATGGGGTTAGGAATGTTTCGTTTGTGATGTCGAATCGGGCAAGCCCAATATCGTCCGTAGCAATGTAAGCAACTTCATTGTAAACGGCCATTCCATTTAATCCAAAACCATCTACTTCATATGAATTAATTGATGAAACACCGGTAGGGTCTATCACCGAAACGGCTCCAGAAGATAGGGTGACTAAATTACTTGAAGCCATAGATATAGCTTGAATACTATTTTCATCAAGCCCATTACTAGTGTCCCAGGTTTGTAGTATAGTTCCGTTATTGTGCATTTTATGAGCGCCAGATGCTTCTCCGGCGATGTAAATATACGACCCATCGGTCGAAAGTTGATTCACACTATCTCCAATAAATGTGGGCTCCAACCATCTTGATTGAATTGTATCATAGCGATTGATGAAACCACCTGCTGCGATATAAATCACTCCATTGAGTTCTACCGCATCTTCCATATCTGCAGAAGTAGGGCCGCTAGCAAGTAGCATATTTCCAGTTTGAAGCGGTGTGCTCCCTGGCGTTAATTCAGCCAACAAACCGAACCCATCACTCACTAGAATCATATCACTTGAAGGAGAACGAGCACCAATATTGGGCCAAAAAATCAAATCGTCGCCAGCATCTCCATTCAATCCAAAGTCAGAAATCGAGTAGGTCTGTTGAAACACACCATTCGCAGTATTGTAGGTGTGAAGAGAGTCACCGCTCAGAATGTAAAGAAGATTGTTGGAAACCATCATGTCGCCAACGCCATCACTAGTTAGCCAATTTGCTGAACTCCAGGTAGATAGCCAGAAACCTGCACTCCAATCATATCTTGCCAACCCATTATCATTAGATGCCATTAGTAATTGGTTTCCTGATACTAAGAATTTGGTTACAGAATCGCTGTGTAGATTATTGGCAGTAGTCCATGTAGACAGGGGAGTATTAGTATTCATATCCCATCTAACGACGCCTTCATCTTCGAAAGAGAAGTATAGAGTATTACCTGTCTCAATGATATCTAATGCCTTACCAGAGGTAGTCTTAGAGAATGCATCTGACCATGATAAGCCATCAAAGACAGAAATTCTATCTTCGTTTGAAGCGTATACATTTCCATCGCTGGCAAGGTAGAACTGTTGAAATTGAACCGGTTCTGCAACAGGATTTGAAGATGTAACAATAGTATTTGGCAGAGGCGTTAACTCAGATGAATCTATCAGGGAAAGAGAACGGAAATGGTCTGCGCTGGTCAGAACATGAAGTGCCAGATTTGTCGCATCAATCTCAATATCAATAATATTCCCTGCGTCTTCAAATTCTATGATGTCAATGATTTTCGGGTCATTATTGTAATCGATTGTAAGCAATGAATCTGACACAGCGAGATATAATCTTCCATCAACAAAGTGTACTGCTGAATCAATAATCTCTAGGTTGACCGGTTCAAAAGAAACTCCCGGGTCCACTGGTGCTAAAGCCTCTACGATCAGTTCAGTGATTTCGGCTCCAGCGGGCAAAGTCCAAACTGCTCCAGCCTCGCTGTTGGGGGAAAGTCTTCCAGAATGAGGATTCACCCCATTGAAAGAATCACTTGAGCCAAGCATCCCTAGTCCAGACCAATCAAACATATTGATTCCAGTATCTGCTGGAGTTATCACCGGTTCCTCGATCATCAAATTATCACTGCCATTAACTCTAATTTCCATTGTAAGATTAGAAATTTCAGCACCGGGTGCAAAATTCAAGCCCCAATTTGTACTTGCTTGTGTGCCGATTGCTGGGTTTGCACCTACAGTATCTAACTGAACCCACCCAGTATCGTTGCTACCTTGCTTTGGCCAAATAACATCATTTACGGTTTCATGCGCTGAAACTGGGGAAATAATTAGCATTGGCGACATTGAAGAAATCAACATTAGTAGTACAAGAAAAAGAGATTTCTTAGATTTCGAAACCGGTAATTTAGCAGCAACCGCGGATTTCATCAATATTGTGCCGTTTCTTACACTATTTGAACGCGGCCCTAGTTCGTGCGTCGAGATATCATTATTAGACGCGAGGAAATCCACTATTTGAGACTTTAAACTAGGTCATACAATCAGTGGTTTTCTATCGATATACACCAAACACTCAAACATGATACGCACTGCCACAAGAGTGGTGCCCCCATGGTAGAAGAAAAGCGTGAACGACTTTTGAAAAAAGAAGCACTAGATTATCACGAATCTTTACCACATGGTAAGATACAAGTCGTACCTACAAAACCCCATGCGACTGCTCACGAACTTAGCCTTGCATATTCCCCTGGAGTCGCCTATCCATGCTTGGAAATAGCGGAAAATCCAGAAACTGCATACTTGTATACTTCTAAAGCCAATTTAGTTGCTGTAATTTCCAATGGAACTGCCGTTTTAGGATTAGGTAATATTGGTCCATTAGCCAGCAAACCGGTCATGGAAGGTAAAGGATTACTTCTGAAAACATTTGCAGATATCGATGTTTTTGACATCGAAGTAGACACTGAAGACCCTGAGGAATTCATCAGCACTGTTGTCAATATTTCCAAAACTTTCGGTGGAATAAATCTTGAAGATATCAAAGCCCCAGAATGTTTTGAAATTGAAAGAAGAATTTCAGAAGAGACTGACATCCCAGTAATGCATGATGACCAGCATGGAACTGCAATCATTTCAGGAGCTGCTTTATTGAATGCAGCGGAGTTACAAGAAAAGAACCTGAAAGATATCAAAGTGGTAGTAGTTGGTGCAGGTGCTTCAGCAATTGCTTGTGCCAACCATTACGTTGCATTAGGGGTGACTTTGACTAATATTTCCATGGTCGATAGTAAAGGAATTGTAACCAAGAAAAGGCTAGAGGCAGGCGAGTTGAATGAATTTAAGGAAGTTTTTGCCCACGACCAAGCGGATGGAGATTTATCATCCGCTGTAAAAGGTGCAGATGTCTTGTTAGGCCTCTCAAAGGGTGGCTTAGTCAGTAAAGAAATGGTCGCCAGCATGGCGGAAAAACCGATAATTTTCGCGTTAGCAAATCCAACTCCTGAAATAATGCCAGAAGAAGTTCTCGAGATACGTCAAGATGCCATAATCGCAACAGGACGTTCCGATTACCCCAATCAGGTAAACAATGTACTCGGGTTCCCGTATATTTTTAGAGGGGCATTAGACGTTAGGGCGACTGATATTACGCAAAAGATGAAAATGGCAGCGACACTATCTTTAGCCCAGTTAGCAAAAGAGCCTGTTCCAGATTATATTTCAGCCGCTTATGATGGCGTTACGATGCAATTTGGTCCAGAATATATTATTCCAAAACCTTTCGATAGACGTGTTTTGATTTGGGAAGCATCTGCGGTTGCAAAAGCCGCGGTTGATGAAGGAGTCGCACGAATAGACCCAGCGGACTTTTCAGTTCAAAAATATCGAGAAGCCTTGGAAAGTAGGTTAGGTCAATCTTACTCGATCATGCGCCATATCATAAATCAAGTTAGACGAAGGGGGAAGAGAATTGTTTTCCCCGAAGGAGACAATGAAAAGGTTCTCAAAGCAGCAGCACAATTAGTCGAACAAAAGATATGCATACCGATACTTTTGGGTTCTAAAGAACGAATCGATGAAATGGTTGAAGAATTAGGTCTTCACTTCGAATACCAAGTATTCGACCCAAGGCATGATGAACGTCGTAAATTGATTTATGCTCCAGTATTATTCAAACGACGTCAGCGAAAAGGAATGACATTAGAAGATGCCGAAAGGTTACTCAAGAGCCGCCCCTATTTCGCTAGTCAAATGGTCGCTTCCGGTGATGCAGACGGGTTTGTTGGAGGAATAAGTCGGAATTATGCGGATGTACTTCGTCCAACTATTGAGGTAATAGGTTCTGATACTTCGGCTCATTGTGTGATTGGATGTTACATGGTTAATGTAAAAGGACGAACAATATTTTTGGCTGATGCTACAGTAAATGTCTATCCTGATAGCCCAACACTCGCTGAAATAGCAGTACAAACGTCAAAGATTGCCCGTAGGTTTGGAATCGAACCGAAAGTTGCTATGTTGTCATTTTCTAATTTTGGAAGTACTAGAGCCCAGCGCTCAGATAGAATCGAGGATGCCGTTATAATTGCCAGGGAGATCGACCCGACACTGAAAATAGATGGCCCAATGCAGGCTGATACGGCACTTAATCCGGCAGTTCAAGCAGAATATGAATTTATGAATTTCGAAGGCCCAGCTAATGTGTTGGTATTACCTAATTTAGCAGCCGCAAATATCGCCTATAAATTACTGGAAGAATTGGGTGGTGCTGAAATGACAGGCCCTATTCTTGAGGGTATGGACAAGCCAGTTCAATTAGTAGCCCGTCAAGATGGTGTTCGACATATTGTCAATATGGCTGCTATTTGTGCAGCGGATGCAATCCGTCAAGATTCTTATTGGGAAACGTTGGCTACTGGCGAGAAGTTGTGATTACTTCTCCCTCTTCATACATCACAGTAGGTCTTTTTGGTCGCCAGATAGCACCTGATACAAAACCAGCACAAAGACCTCCAAAGAGTAGATTTGCCCACCCATCTACTGCATAAGACCCCATTCCTCTAAGGATCGGTATTGCAAATGATGGGATTATACCTAGTAGAACCGTCCAGAAAAGTTCGACTTTGATATTTGACAACATATCGGCGTTAGCGGGAACGCGCACAACATCACCATTACGGATAGGAGATATAACAAACCGAACAGTTACATCCATATTTTCTCTATCCATAGGTATGCTTGATAGTGCAGTGATATCTTTTTTTGAAGGGTGGGTTTCAATAGCTGCTTTGTGATACTGCATGGGTCCAAAGCCTTCGAAACTTCTTGGCCTTCCATCCATCATAGCACCTCTGTGGTTTGAAGATGTACCATCCGATAATAATTCACGAGATTTAGTCGTTGTAATTATTTTTTTATTTTCAGATGAAAGATACCATTCACCTTGACTAGGACATCTTATTTCCCAATCTTGAGTTTGGTCTATTTGGTCTATATTTTTGGTTAATTCCTCGGACAGGTATCCAAGGACTAAATCGAATTTCTTAGCACTCCACAATTTAGAGTTTGAATCAATCTCGATTTCATTTGAGAAAGCAGAAATTTGTTCATTCGAAATCGGGCTTTCCATAATATAAAATTCAGGACACTTCACTTGATGGCGCGGCCTTTGGCTTGCATAGATCCACCCGCCTTTATTTTCACCAATCAACACAGAACCTGCTTCGACTTTCACAAACTCCAAGCCTGCTATGGTGAGCGAAGTCATCAGAATCACTCCTGACTCTCTGCAACCATTCGGTTATACCATGCCATTCCTGATTTATGGTCTTCAAGCAAAGAGAACTGAGGGAATGGCGATACTGACCTCATATAGCCAAACACTGAAAAGTCAACTAAGTTAGGTGAACTACCACCAAAGTAGTCTTCACCCTTATGTTCATCAGTGAACTCAGTCAAAAGGTCATGCCAAAGTTTCTTTGGAGTTCGACCATCCTTTTTCACTCGTTTCTTGGCGATAATTCCCCACATTACAGGGAAACCTGCCCAAGCATAAAGGCGCTTGGAAATAAAACCAAACTTTTCAATTTTTGAAATACGAGTAGTAGTCTTAAACGCGGATAATAATGTTCCATATAGGATAGGAACAGTCGCTTTGGAAACCTTTGTATCCGCCCATTCCATCCATTTATCATTACGTTCAGGAGATGATATTGCTGCCAGTTTACCCTGGTTGTAATTTGCGTCTATCAATTTTAGTAAAGGGGTAGAATCAACATGATGATTACCATTCTCATCTGTGAAAACCGGAACTTTTCCCCAGCCATCAGCAAATGAAACATCCTTCTTGATTTTTAATCCATTTACTGGAATCAATTCAACATCCATTTTTAGGTATTCTATTAGCCCACGTACTTTCCAGCAAAATGGACATGAATACAAAAGATGCAATGTTGGTTTTTGTCCCATACAAGTGCTAAAATCGAGTTACACTTCAAACCTTGTCTTCGCTATCCGATACAGGTTTCCAACCCATTTTCCAAAAATCTAGGTTATCTAGCCAATTTATCCATTCTCTGTCAGTACAACTTAACAGCCTAAACGCTCGACTTTCCAAGCCATCTTTATTGGCCGAGGACAGCGTTCCCAAATTATAACAATCATTCCATTCAATCTGCATCTGCCTAATTTGCCGTCTTGCTTCTTCGGGGTTATCAAAATTCATTTCACATAGATTACGTAAATCTGAAAGCCACATTCGGCCGTCTTTAAGTAAAGGGTCGTTGAAGGTTTTTTTTCCAGACTTCTTCCAAAATTGCCACCAACTCATAAATCTCCCTAACTTTCATACTTCTTGAACTTGGTTAGTCAAAAACATATAGTGTCTTGAAAACCTAGACCACATAGCAATATCATGGGGCGGATATTCTTACATCTGCATGGCAAGCCTAAACAAGCCTCGTATTCCGATTTAATCGATATGTATGGAGATAGGCTCAAAGGGCGGAATATTAAGATCAAAATCCACCCAGATAAGTTGTCTCCTATCGATTATCAAGATAAATTATCACAGAGTAATCTGGTATTTTTCCTTGATGAGAAGGGCGCAGAGTTTTGTTCTGTAGAACTTTCTAAGATGGTATCAAAATGGGCTTTAAAATCAGACGATGTACATTTAGCATTAGGGCCTGTTGATGGTTGGCCAAACAAGGAGCAGCTAAACAGTAAGAATACAATTACGTTATCTAAAATGACATTCCCACATGAATTGGCTGCAGTTCTTATTTTAGAGCAATTATACCGGGCAACTGAGATAATCAAAGGAACAATGTACCATAGAGAATGAGCAAATACTCAAAAATGTCGAATAAGTCGCCTTATCAGGGAGCGAGATGTTTTTCGAAGAGTCATCAACTCGCTGGGTACTAATTCTTTTTGAATTTATAATTGGCTTAATGCTGTATGTTGGCTCTAAAAGTCAACCGTTCCCAACACCATCCAAGAGGTTAGGAATGCTGCTTTTGATGATAGCCTCGTTATTTTTAATCGGGCAATCTGCTCCAAGTCCCGCTTCTGTAAATGGCCATTTAATTTTCTTATCAGTTATTGGTGCATTTGGTTTGGTTTTTGGCGTCCATCACATGCTTAGAACACGTAGAGAAGTACTTGTCGCTCCCATGTCAGGTTTTCTTTTCTGTGCTGGAGTAGGGGGCTTAATGGTTCAAACTTGGTCAACACTTAACACGGTGGAACAATGGTCGGGTTTCCTTGCTTTAATCGTATTATCTGGCGGCCAAGTGTGGTTAGTATTTCGAGGTTTATTGATTGGAAGATTGCCTCTTGCGTGGAGCCAAGCGGGAATGGTCGCTCTCAAGCGTGGCCAAATATCAGGGCTTCATGGAGCATTATCGTGTTTTGAAAAAGCTTGGGATATAGATGAAGAGCACCTCAATCCAATGGCGTATGTCGCCCTTCATAGGATAAATGCCTTCCTTGATAATCCGAAAGAAGTTGAGAAATGGTACGACGCTCTCATCGATTCAGGTGGAGAGGATGCGGTGGCAAAAGAATGGATAGAAGCTATCGAGGCCAGTCTATCCAATATAAATTCGAATTAAGCATAAATCTCCCGATTATCATCCAATATCGGCAATTAGATTCCGCAATCCGGTAAAGCGGAGCATTTTTACACACAATTAAACAAAGCAATTAATAAGATAAAAAACCAATTAATATTATGGGCGGGGATGATATTAACATTAAGAGTGGAAAGTTGACTAATTTTGGATGGTTTGTATTCATAGTTTGGTTTTGTTCAAATTTACTGTCTCAATTAGCCTATATTATTGCATATGGGCTACCTTATGACGGGATTTCTATGATGCAATCACTTGGACCTGTATATTATATTGCTATATTCATTGAAGTAGTTATGTGGTTATTCCTTGGCAGTTTTATTGGCAAGAAAGTATTGAACAAAGTCAATACTACCCAAATAAATACCGCTTAACGGGTTTTTTTCAATAAGCACAAAAACGTCACTATTAGAGTCTGATAAGCGATGAGTTCAAGACCTGTCTCGTACAAAAAGTACTGTGGCAGAGGAAAGTAACTCACCGATTTTTTCTGGAAGACCAATGGAGATCAGCATGCTAGAGAATAGTGACCAGAGAGTACAATTATTACCTCATAATGCACATCTTGTAACTATCGAACAAGCTAGAGAAAGTTTGGATGAGGCAGTACAATTGCTGATCGAATTACAAGTTATGAATGATTATGCCCACGACTTGACCGGGGAGATGGAAATATTATTGGAAGACTTAGAACCGGAAGATGAGCACGTTGTCGAGGTTGCTGATACCCTTGCTACAACCATTAGAAATTGGCAGATAATTTCTTCAAAACTAAGTTTGACCGGGGCAAGAGTTGCTTCATTAGACCCTGGTAGGCTAGAATGGTACGGGGTTGTAGACGGTGAAATCGCCCTTTATTCATGGTGTTTTGGTGAAGAAGATATCGAATGGTATCATCACGCTGATGCGACATATCTCACCCGCAAACCACTCATAGAAGCATAACCTCGCATCGATTACTCGGAGTTGTTAAATTGGTTCGAATTACTCGCGTATATACTGGGACTGGAGATGATGGGACCTCTTCATTTGTAGATGGTTCAAGGCATAACAAGTCTCACTTGCGGTTTGAAGTAGTTGGGACATGTGATGAACTAAATGCTACATTAGGACTTATTCTAATGGAATGTAATAGGCTTCAAACCCATGATGATGGTGGCCAAAGTAGTAGCATAAAGAGAGTTAGGAATGTAGTTAATTCTGCATTATCACGAATTCAAAATGAATTATTTGATTTAGGCGCTGAACTAGCATGTTTACCTAGCCAATTACCTGAATATATGGAACTGATAAGCGAAGTCCAATCACAATTACTACTCGAAGAGATGGACGCATGGCAAGAACACTTAGAGCCGTTACGCAATTTCATTTTACCTTCAGGTCAAGGGCCGGAAGCGATGATTCATTTCTCAAGAACAGTGACTAGAAGGCTAGAACGTTCAATGGTAAGATTAATGTCAAACGAAGGAGATAATTCAGTTCGCAAATTAGCATTGGTATATGTTAACAGACTTTCTGACTGGCTCTTTATACTGGGTAGATGGGTGAGTTTTAGTTTAGGTAATACAGAAACTATTTGGAAGCCTTTAGCAAAAAGAGATCAAGCAGAAGGCGTAGTGGATTTAATCAATAAAATAAATTCAAATGACAATGACTTTTCTATGATAGATTAGTCTAGTCCAGCATCTTCCATGAAAGTTTGCGCTGATGTGATAATTCCCTTTGTTTTCTCATGTGTCACCAACTCAATCGCTTGAACCCAATCTAGCCACATATAGTCGCGGTGTTCCTTTGAAAGAGATATAGACATTTTTTCTGTAGTTGCTAAGTACCAAAATACTTGCTTATTGCGAACCTTTCCCTTGTGAGTGAAATCATATTCGGTTCTATATTCAAAACCATCAATAAATTCGAACTCACTAATTCCAGTTTCTTCTTCTAGTTCTCTTCTAGCGGTCTGGAAATTATCAGAATCTGTTTCCTCAACATGGCCCTTTGGTAAATCCCAGTGGCCTTGGGGATACTGAAGTAGTAGCACAGTCCCTAGATTTACTAGAACCACTCCACAAGAGGTCTCCATATACAACTCCAACCGGTCAGTAGTCATGTGTGTTTTCCCTATTATGCTAAGAAACTACTTGGTCTAAAGGCACTAGGATTGGATATGATGGAAAAGTTCAGTATCCCTATATTTGATAGAATCGTTGCAGACTCTGACCTTGACGGTCTATGCGCAGCAGCAGTTCTAAAATCCTATAACCCTGAGGCAGAAGTGATTTTCTCACATGCAGCATTAGTTCGTTCGGGTAAAATAGATGATCTAATTACATCTTCAACCGCGATGGTAGATTTACCTTTTCACCCAAATTGTGGGTGGTACTTGGACCACCACCAAACCAATCGTCCTACAAAAGAAGAAGAAAAGCAGTTCCTAAAGTCAGGTGGTATTTGCAATTGGCAGGCGGCTCCTTCAGCAGCTAGAGTAGCATATGACCTTCTTTCACCAATAATCGACCTATCTCACCTAGAAGAAATTATGCCAATTGTCGACGCTTTAGATTCAGGTAAAATCACGCTTGAAGAATTTATTGCTGACAGTCCAGTAATACAACTATCACGTACTTTATCGCTGAGAGAAGAAAAATATATGCAAGAGGTATTGGAATTATTTGCCGCTAAGAAGTCAATTTCTGAAATACTTTCTGATGAATTGGTCTCTAATCACATTGCTCGAGTGGCGAGCGAAAGAAAAGATATCGAGGATTATATTTCAAAGAATACAATGATTATCGATAGATTAGCAGTATGTAGATTAGATAATTCGGGATTTCATTCGAATGGCTACTTAGTTACCGCTTGGGCAGGTAAAAGAGCAGATGCTTGTTGTATAGTTCACGGCTATGAAGATGGTTCTCTAGATAATCCAAGTAGACCGCCTTTATCCGCCAGTTTCTATGCAAATTCCTTCCTAGAGAATGGCCAAGACCGTTATGATTTATCGCGAATGGCCACTGCACTAGACCCTTCAGGGGGCGGCCATGTTAATGCATGCGGTTGTAGAGTTCAACCACCAGGTATAGATTCAAACCTTGAATACTGGCTAAATATGTGGGATAACCGCGAAACAGTTTTGTCTTTATCCAAGAACTGAGAACAGGTATAAGAAACCCAAGAATGCATGGATTACAGCGATCACAATAATGAAATCAGCAGCACGTCCATGCTTGAGTTTTAGATGAGTGAACTTTTCACCTGCAATTCTAGCAGACTTAGTCTGTTTACCTAGTTTGGCTAATACCAATAGCAGAATGAATCCCAATGGGCCCATAAATCCGTGAAGGTTAGTTGGCCATATCTCAGAAAAGATATCACCATTTGAGCGCCAACCAGCGATTGCCTTTCCGATAAAGGCGATTATAATCACAAAAAAGGTGGCCCAAACTAATTTGCTCCCCATTTTTTCATGTTGTTCTAGTTCTGCCTTTCTTTGCTCACCTTTCAGCAGAGTACTCTTTTTACGCCAAGAATACTGCCGCCACAACCAGAAAATTAAGCCACAGGCGAGTACAGGATGAGCAAGTAAGGCTAGGTTGCGTACTAAGTCCAAACTACCACTATTCGCAGCCAGTCGGTAATCATAGATTATATTGGCAGTTAGAAATTTAGTTTTAGAGCATAAAATAACAGTCGTTTTGCCGGTGGGTTGAAGGCCGAGTGTCTACGCGTTCCAATTACCGGAGTGATACTACTGCAACAAGAGCACATGGCAAAATGTTTGGAAGCTGTTTTCAAAGCAAATATTCCAAAGCCTCAGCGCCGTAGAGTTGTCGCTAAAACTGCTGATTGGACAATGCTCGAGAAACCATGGCGAAGTTTAGTTTACATTGCTATGGAAGAAATTGAGCCACCTGGCGATGATGAAGACAAACCCTCGATGAGCCGTCAGCACAGAGGAAGTAGAAGAAGAACGAGAGGTGGCGGGGCACAGACACCTCTAGATTGGTTACCTTCGTTAGAAGATATTATGCTTGATACAACTTCTTCGGAAGTATTTCGTTTGGCTGTTATGTTGGTCAATAAGCAATTAAAAAAGGATGAATGGAAGGAAGAATACGATGCAGAAGAACAAAAACTCCGCGACCATTGTTTGGAAAACGGCATAGAGGAAGCCTGGCAAAAGTTAGCAACCCACACAGATCTGCTCGGTCAATTCTTATCATATCCTCTTTCTAAGAAGAAGCAGAAAAAATCTACTAAGAAAGTCGATATCTCCAAAGCAAGAGTCGATATAAACGATTCAGAAAAAGTACTACAACTTCTAAATGATTTTACTCCCCTCTGTGAAGATGCAGAAACTCAAGTTGCTTTACAAAAGGTGATTTCTCAAATAAAATCAAAGAGACCAGTGTCTGCTTCAAAATCCTTATTGGAATTGAAAGGAACCGCTTCGATAATATCGGTTCTAATTACTTTGACATCAGGTAAAGACAGCACTAAAGCGATAAAACAGTTGACTAAGGTCGACTCAAAGTTAGCGTCAGAATTTGATGACCTATCTAATCTAATGAGCGGTGAAGTTAAAGATTGGAATAGCAGCATATCGGTAAATTCTGATGATGGATTATCACTACAGAGGAAATATTTAGCATGGCAATTAACTCCTCTTGAAAACGCAACTAAATTATCTTCAAAAAAACTTTCAGAAGGTATAGAACTATTGAAAGATAATTCAGAAAACAATTCAAAAATAGAACAATTAACTTGGATTTATCTTTCAGCACTAAATTCCGAAGGCTCTACAGAAGAGGCAAAGGAGTTACTTTTGAAGCAATCACTCGACCACAATGCTGACTTAACAGAACTTATGCCAGTTATCAGCAGTATTAATTCGGCTGATATTTTTGAATGGTTAGAAATGCAAATCCCAAATTTAGATGAAGCAAGTCTCGTTGAAATAATTAAGGTTCAGGATTTATCTAATACGATATTGAAACTCGCATTGAATAGATTGCAAGACCAAAATAGCGAGGCTTGGGATGATGTTGTCGAAAATGCCATTGAGATATATTCACAGACTTTGGAATTGGACCGATTGTCAAAATTATTTTCAACAAATCCAGTTCTTGTTTTGTCACACCCATATGAAGCATTACTAATTTACCACTTAGTTGCTGCAAATGGAGATTCAGAATTATTGAAAGCAGCAAGTATTGCTAGATCAAAAGGGTTATCGTCAATCCATGGAACTCAACCACCAGAGTACCTTTCTTCCACAAGCCATTCATTACTTCTGATGATGGAGGGTAGTAGCGTTGATGAAGAGAGTTTCACAATTCTAGATAAGCGTGGGTATCAAGCCCTGAAAAGCGCTAGACACTCATTGAAAGAAGGTGGAAGTGGTACCATTTCTTTAACCAACTTAGATCACTTAATCACAAGTGTAGAGCAGTGCGATTTAGACGAATTAGAAGCAAGATTATTTTCTGTTTTAATCTCCACATTGAGACTAAACCATGTACGTCAAACACTCCAACACGGAGTAAGAAGTAAAGACAATGTTAACATTTTGAGTAAACTTGTCGAAGGTGAAAATATCCCTTCAAGAATAATCAATTCTCTGAGCCAACTTGTTTTCGAACATGATATTGGACTACCTTCTCTTGTTTCATGGTATCAAGATAATGACCCACTTTCTCCTTGGCACACAGTCTCTAGAGCAGCAGTTTCTGCTGAAAACAATGATGAGATTAATGCAGCAAGAGACTACAGACGTGCTGCTGAAAACAAAGAGTTTGATTTCGAAAACTCAATGATACTTTACCGGAAAGCCCTGATTCATCTAGCCCATGCTGGTCAATGGAGTGAAGCGGTAAACCTCTTAGAACAATATCCTGCTCTGAAGACAGCAATTACGCAGAGGTTCCAACTTTATCTCAACGTGTCCTATACTGCCAACAAACAAAGTACGGATAAGGCCACTCAGATGCTGAAGAACTTCGTGAGGAGGACTAGAATAGTTCAAGAAGAAAACGAAGAGGGCGAGATTATAGAAAAAGAGCGTGTTTATTTTGCTGAAGATGAACTAGATGCACTCCGCAGTTATCCCTTTGAACATAGGAGAACTCTTCCAAATGACCCATTTTCCGGCAGGGTTACAGCAGCGATAAATACTGTTCATAAGAGCCGGAGAAGGAATCGCAAATCATTCGATATGCAATTCATGACGATAATGCAACAATCCTCTCCATTACCAATCGAAGTTTATGATTTGGCTAAAGAGGCCGCTGAGAGTAATCCAGTAGAAGGGCTGATGTTCTTTGAGCGTGCTCAAAGTTCAGGTAAATTCTCACTTCGCGACTCAAAGACACTAGCAGACGCAGAAACTAGTTTGTTTGCAAAATATAAATTGCAAATTACTAATTCCTCGAGAAGATATCTAAAACATCTTTCATTACCTCCATTGGTGATAGTAGATACCAATATTCTAATCGATGCTCTTGTGGAGAAAATATCATCACAACTTGAACTCGCTAGTGAAACCAGCCTTGATTTATCGGAAGAAAACTCTTTCCATAAAGTTCTAACCAGTAGAGCAAGAGATGGTAAAATAAGCATGTGGTTGCCTCAAATCGTCAAGAAGGAATTACAAGATATAGGCAATGGAGTCTCAAAGTTAAGAGATAAATTCAGCAATGCACTTGTCAGACCGGAAATCCTTGATACGGTTTTGACCAAAGATAACTTGGTAAAATTAATCGCTGAAGTAATTAGTGATTTCAATCAATGGAAGCCAATGGATATCCGTTTGGAAGAAGATTCTAATAGTTCAGAAAACAAAGAACAAATCAAGAAATTCTTACAAGATTATCATGACATCTACGATGAGTTGAGTTCTATGAAAAAGGCCTATGGAGGAAAGCAAAAGAGAACGAAAATCGATGGAAAAGCGATTTATCCCGAATCTCCCGATAGAGTCATCATGATGATCGCTATGCATTTGGCAAAACAATGCCTTGAAGGGCTTGGCACAGTTATTGTTGCAACCAGGGATGGCGATTTCACACTTACAGCAAGAGCGTTTGAAGAGCGCTTTGGTTTTGGCGTAGTAAAGAACAGTAGAATGTTGAATGCTTGGTTAGAATTCTAAATTCTTGCCCAAGAAGCAACAAATCGCGGGGTATCAGGAGATGCTGATTTAGTGAATAACTCGAAATCTACAATCTTTAATTCTTGAAATTGTTCTTCCAGCCAACTTCTCTTTAGTGGCCACGGCGGTGGAGTCATTTCTAACTCTCTACCGTCATCAAGCCTACCAATACATAGTAAGTGTCCACCTGAATTGAGTAGTTTAGGTAAAACTTCAGCTCCTTTTTCACGAATTCCACCACTAGGAATCGCTTGAAGAATGTGTATTTCTACAACTAAATCAAAATTCCCAATCCAATTCTGGGGAGGGTTTAGCATATCAGCAACTTGCCAATCAACATTGGACTCAGGGAATCTTTCTCTGCACCATTCGATACATGCAGATGAGATATCAAAGGCAGTTACGTTCCACCCAAGATTCTCTAAGCCAACAGCATCATCACCAAGGCCACAACCAACAATCAGTACCTTTCCCTTAATCGGGTTCTTTTCTAGCCATGATAACATGACTTGATTTGTCTCAAGAGTTGCCCAAGGAATCATTATCGAATTTCTATCTGCTCTCGAATATAATTCTTCAAACCAACGCAGGGGTTGGTCATCATCGGCTGCTTCCTTCGATAATGAAATTAGATTTTCTCTAATTTCGACAATCTTCTCATCCATCTAATCATCTCACATATGTGAAATCATAGCATCGCCAAATTCACTACATGACATCAGAGTTGCATCACCCATTAATCTTTCAAAATCATAGGTTACAGTCTTGGCTGAGATGGCACCTTCCATTCCCTTTACAATTAGGTCAGCAGCATCATTCCAACCCATGTGTCTCAACATCATTTCAGCACTAAGGATTAGGCTTCCAGGATTTACTTTATTTTGTCCAGCATACTTTGGCGCAGTACCATGAGTTGCTTCAAAGATAGAAATTCCATTATCATAATTGATGTTTGCACCAGGTGCAATTCCAATTCCTCCAACCTGAGCAGCTAGGGCATCAGAAATATAATCTCCATTCAGATTCATTGTTGTTAGAACAGAATATTCTGCTGGTCTGGTGATTATTTGTTGAAGCATAGCGTCCGCAATAACATCTTTGATGACTATTTCATTACCACTTTTTGGGTTTTTCATAGTACACCAAGGACCGCCGTCTAATTCAACAGCTCCAAATTCATCTTTGGCTAATTGGTAACCCCAGTCTCTGAAGCCTCCTTCTGTAAATTTCATTATGTTGCCTTTGTGAACTATTGTTACCGATGGTTTGTCATTATCAATAGCATATTGAAGTGCAGCTCTTACAATTCTAGCAGTCCCTTCTTGTGAGATTGGTTTTATTCCAATTCCAGAGGTATTTGGAAATCGAATCTTATCTACTCCCATTTCCTCTTGTAGAAATTTAATGACCTTAGCTACTTCTTCAGAACCAGATTCCCATTCAATTCCAGCATATACGTCTTCACTATTCTCTCTAAATATAATCATATCAACATCACCTGGAGATTTTACAGGTGAAGGCGTACCATCATACCACCTAACTGGTCGAACACAAGCATACAGGTCTAACTTTTGACGAAGTGCCACATTTAGTGAGCGAATTCCGCCGCCAACAGGAGTAGTTAGAGGGCCCTTGATTGATACCAATCCCGTTTTCATAGCATCTAGGGTTTCTTCAGGCAACCATTCACCGGTTGCATTGAATGCTTTTTCTCCAGCGAGAACTTCATTCCATTGAATCTCTTTTTGGCCTTGATATGCCATTTTTACTGCGGAATCTACCACCTTGATCATTACCGGAGTAATATCAACTCCAATTCCATCCCCTTCAATATAGTGAATTGTTGGTTTATTTGGTATATTTAAAACTCCATTTTCCATTGTAATACTGTTTTCAGACATGGCAATCGGTTTAGCCGACAGGCATTTACTTCAAGAATCAACCGCCCATGCGTTGTCTATGTACGGACGCGTGGATTGGCTTGGAGATTATTTAGTAGAGTGCAGCAATGCGAATGGACAAAAAGTTACCATTGATTGGGAAAATGGGCCATCTCCAGTTCAACTTACATTACAGATGATGGGAGCATGTGCTCTAGCAGATGTTGTTGAAGGATTGAAGCAAAGAGACTTCGATAAAGTCTGGATTGAGATGGAAAGTGAAAGAGCCGAATCTGCTCCAAGAGTATTCACATCTATACACATGGTCTACCATATTCGAGGCGATGTTCCAAGGAAACTTGTTGAAAGAATAGTTGAAAAGAGTCATGAAAAATACTGTACAGTATCTAACATTCTAAAGCACACTGCTGAGATTACCTCAAGCGTTGAGATTCACGCCAATTCTAGTTGAGTTCAAAGCATTCATTGCCTGAACTAGAAGATCTCTCAATACGTTATACAATGGGACCCAAACAGCTGGGATTGATGCTGGTGCACTGTTTGGCTTCACACCTTCCTGAGTTGATTGAACCGATGCAAAAGGTCTTACTGTGCCTGAACCATCCATGTCAATAATCAGTGATAGGTGATATGCATCTTGGTCTTTGATTACTTTGGCGGATTGAATATCAGCACGGGCTTGTGCGGGTAAATCCGACAACCATTCTTCTCCTCGACTTTGGCGTTGTTTTAATTCCTGCTTAACTAGAACTTCCAGTAATTCTGCGATTGTGTCTTCAGAAATTGCGGGCATTGTTTGAATAATTTCTTTTTCCATTGTTGGCTCCTGTTCAGAGACAAACACGAAATCATCTACTGGTTCATTTTCAACAACTTCATCATCTTCCATGAATGCTGCTAAGAGGTCCATGTGTATCTCTTGGTTCATCACTGGCTGAACTGCAGTATTGTTGTTTTGCTGTGTATTGATAACACCCAACTCTGCAAACATATCTATTTCTTCTTCATCTTTTTCTACGATTTCTGGTGTATTAAAAAAGTCCATTTTTCCCAACCTTGATTATATTGTTGTGTCTCATCATACTTGAATGCATGTTCCTGCCTTGAGCATACTGTATCATGATACTTTGACTACTAATACATGGCAAATCTCAAAGATGACCCCACAGTGGCAATGTTGAGTAGGATGCGAGTTTTGTCTCAACACTTTTTCCACTTAATGATACTAATTACAATATTTTTGATTATTCCGAGTACTCAGAGTTACCCAAATGGTGTTGGAGAAGTGGCCAATGATGGTTGTATTTGTCATGGTGCAATTCAATCAACAACAGAGATAAAGGTCGATGGACTTCCTACTAAATATGAAGCTAATACTTCTTATAACGGGAAAATAAGTATTACTAACGAAGTCCAAGAGTCATCTAATAATTCTACTATTGGAGGGTTTCGTATGTTAGTTTCTCATGGCGAACTAGAGTTTGATAATCCCGCTATTTCACAGTTTATCGAAGATGGCTGGACTCATACAGAGGACGGTAATCAATTTAGAGAATGGAATTTCACTTGGACTTCGCCAATGGATAATACGAGTTATGTAGAATTCAAAATATATGGTAATGCAGTAAATGGTAACGGAAATTCTTACGGAGATGAGTGGAACTCTCTTGAACTCAAAGTCCCAGGGGTCGAAAACTTTGATCAATTGAATACTGAGAATACAATGTATAAATTCGAACTCTATGAAAAAATCATTCTTGCTACAGTATGTTTAGCAATCGCTATACTAGGGTATAGGGCAATAAAGTAACTTTAATTTACAAATTCGATGCTCTTGTTTCTAAGTGCACGTAACTGACGATTCTCACTCGAACCATGAATCTGCTCACTCTTTACGCCGGTTAATACAAGCATTACTCTTATTTCATCGCCAAGAGATTCATCCACAGCAGCGCCCCAAATTATCTTAGCATGAGGGGATACTCTTTCTTGAATAATTTGAGCACACTTCTCAGCTTCTCCCAAGGTTAGCGAAGAGCCACCAACGACATTGATCAGTGCACCTCTTGCATCGCTTGTATCCAGTTCTAGTAATGGAGAATGTAATGCCTCAAGAGTCGCCTCTTCAGCACGGTTAGCACTCTTAGAGGCTCCAAGACCAATCATGGCCACTCCACTTCCAGACTTTATTACTGCCTTCAAATCTTCAAAGTCAAGGTTAACCATTCCATCTGTAGTCAATAGTTCCGTAACTCCAGTAATTGACCGTACAAGCAACTCATCTCCAACACGGAAAGCGCTAGCAATCGGTAAATCCTTAACTCCTTCAATTTCTAGTAACCTTTCGTTTGGAATCACTAGTATTGTATCACAATGCTCTCTAAGTCTTTCCAATCCCCATTCAGCATTCTGCTTACGTAGTGAACCTTCGGACTTGAACGGATAGGTTACAACTGCAATAGTCATAGCCCCTTGCTGTTTTGCTAATCGGGCAATATGCCCTGCAGCACCAGTACCCGAGCCTCCTCCCATTCCAGCAGTAATAATCGCTAATTGAGTATCATTAGTTATTCTTCGCAAAATCATTTCAGATTCCAAAGCAGCAGCTTCCCCTTTGGTCGGGTCGCCACCAGCACCGCGTCCTCTTGCCGTTCTTCCAATCAAAACCTTTTCTTCTATTGGAGACATTAGCAATGCTTGAGCATCTGTATTAATGGCATAGCCTGTAACATAACTATTATCGAAAAGACCTTCTTCATACAATCGATTGATAGCATTACAGCCAGCACCTCCTGCCCCGTACACTCTGATACGAGGTTGCAGTGATTCCAACAATGTACGTAATTCTTCTTCACTTCCTTGTCCAGGAGGTAGATCGCTTGGAGAAATCTTAGCTTGTTCTTCTTCACTGAGTTCAAGAACACGTTCGATTAGATGACGCATACAAGTTATCCTGCACCAAGTGTCTTTGAATATACCGACTGATTTCACCCTCAAGGGGCGTATTTGCCGAGTAACAGAGATTTTCCACTATCAGTCTTTGAGACCTTCTTGGGTGACATTGTATACGCACTCACCGTCAGGAAGATTCGGAGAGTCTACTAATCTAGCAATTCTACGTCCTGCCTTTGCTTTACGAAGGTAAAGTCTGAAAGTACTAGCGTGAGCTAATACGTGTCCACCGATAGGCTTTGTAGGGTCTCCCCACATAGCATCAGGCTTGGAATGTACCTGATTAGTAACAAGGACTAGTGCATTGTTGATGTCGGCAAGTTGCTTCAATTCCTTTAGATGCTTATTCAATTTCTGTTGTCTGTTAGCTAGCATTCCACGTCCGATATATTCTGCACGGAAGTGACTGGTTAGAGAATCAACAATTATCATCTTTACATCTAATCCTTTACTCATTCTCTTAATTTCGTCGACTAGTAACATCTGGTGAGCTGAGTTATATGCTCTAGCCACGTGTATTCTAGATAATACTTGGTCAGGATCTAGGTCTAAGCCACGAGCCATCTGAGTAATTCTTTCAGGTCTAAAGGTATCTTCAGTATCGATATAAAATACATCTCCATCCAGTCCACCAGATTCAAGTGGTAATGTACAGTTGACCGCTAATTGATGGCCGATTTGTGTTTTACCACTACCAAAAGCACCGTAAACCTCAACCAATGCTTGAGTTTCAAAACCGCCACCTAGTAAGTCATCTATCGATTGAACCTTAGAAGATAATTTTTGGACTTCTCTCCTTCTTTCTAATAGCGCACCGCCAGAAAGAAAACCACCAATATTTGCCATCTTCTTTGAGGCCGCAATAATCTTACTAGCTACTGCTTCTCCGATTTCTGCTTGGTCGGCTAAATCAGCTGGAGACATTACTGCTAATGCCAATAATTCATCAAAACCGGCTTCACGTAGTTTTTCTGCTGTCGCAGGTCCAACGCCCGGTAGGTCTTCGATTCCGACCTCAGGCCCCTCTTCGTCTTCTGGCATCAATACTAACGCTTCCTCCAGAGGGTCTTGATTCTTTTCAACTTCAATCTTCACTTTTTTCTTCGCTTTTCCTACCATATCTCATCACTTCAAACCGTCTTATTGGGCTAGAGTATATCAATAAACTAAGCAGACCAATTGAATAAATATTATAAATTTGCTATAAAATCAAGTTTCTAATAGAGCCACTAAGGCTATATTTTCACTTTTAGTTCAGATTAACCAAAACTGAAAGTAAAATCATGATTCTTGATTTTCACCAGTGGGCATAGGATTTACTGAACTTTCGTCCGCACTATATTTTATTGAGACGTTATGTTCGATGTTGACTTGTTCATTATCATGATTAAGGCCGACTTCCAAAGTCCAAGTTTCAGGAGAAGGGCCGATTTCATTGTGCGGCCAAGGGGCTGTTTGCCCATCACCAAGGTTTTCAGGGTTTGATTCTCTAAATACTTCACTACTATTTAGATACCAAGTTACAGTAACAGGCTCACCTGTGTTAACGCCTCCAATACTTGGATTCTCTGGATTTGTAACATTGGAGTTGATTTCAATCTGACTTGGCGAATTACATTCGCAGTCCGGAGTAGTATCGATATTCATTGTATCTGGATTGTCAGTTTGACTTTGACTCCACTGAGTTGTTTTATCAATTCTAATATTCAAGGACATCATTTCTTCATTACCGGCATCATCTAATGCCCCTAAAGTCGCAGTAAATAGTCCATGAGTGACGTATTCATAGGTGATCTCACCGGTATCATTTGCATTTACTTCAGTTCTTGTACTACCATCACCAGATTCGAAATAGAATGTGGTAATCTCTCCAGCAGAAGATTTGGTAAATGCATAGTTGAATGTTAATTCAACTCCAGTAAAAGATATTTGGTTGCTATTTTGGATACTTTCTTGTATTGTTCCAGATGTAGTTTCATAGTAAATAATTAGGTCTAGCTCACTATCATCAGTTGAATCATCATCGCTTCCAAGGCATCCTGAAAGAGAAGCGGAGAGAATAAATAAGCAAGTTATAATGCTGAGCATGTGCTGTCGCATAGTCAAATGTAGAAGTTACTTGTTGATAAATAAATACCATTTATACATAATTTTGTGCCGATTTTGTTAATTTTAGTCTTCTCCCAGATGCCAAAACAAGCGGTGCATTGAAAATGGGGAAGGTCGGCCGTTGAGATAACGAGGTGGGGTAGTCTGGATATCCCGTCGGGCTCATAACCCGGAGATCGATGGTTCAAATCCATCCCTCGTTACCAATCTAAACATAGTCATGGTAGTCATACTTGGGCTTCAATGAATCAAGTGCACTTTGCAATCTTACGTTAGCAGCGGCCTCGCCACGCTCAATCGCTCCCATTTCTTGGATGATTCTTTCTGATTGTGCTACAGCCTCTGAAATTCCCTTTTCACCGATCAGACTCAACGCTTGACTAACTTCGTGAGCCGGGGCTGGTGGCAAATTCAGGGGCTGAAGAACATAATTGCCATTACTTCTGATTACAGGGCCAGCGGAAGTTATACAATTCAACAAACGCTTAATGATTTTTTTATCATCACTATAGTAGCCAAATGCTTCTAGGGCTACAGCGATATTACCTGGTGAGTCACGTTCACATTTAGAGTAATACTTTTTTGCAGCCCGGTTTTTATTGGCTGCTGCGAAAACATTTGCACATCTTCTATAATCTTCAAAGATTGGCCTCATCATATCTAGCGACATAGAATCGCTGGATTTTATCATCGAGGTTAATTTTTTCCGTTCTCGCAGAAGAGTTTTTGCTGAAGCAATGGCCCTTATCGCTTTTTTTCTAATCAAAAGAACATCACATAATATCCGAAGACCTTTGACCAGCATTAACTGAGAACCCAAGTCCTTTTTTTTCATTGAGATAAACATATCAGTAAACTGCGTTGCCATAACTTCCGACATTTCTAGACGCCCATCTTTGACGTAACTCTCCAGTTGGAGAAGCGTTTGGTTAGGGTCACTCATTCCAAACATAATGAACAAACAATGCAAAACGGCATTACCTTTCATGCCTTCTATGTTTGGAGTAAATTCATCAGTTTTACATTCCAATGCAATATTGTTTAATCAATGACTTTGAGGCACGGTTATGCAGGAAAACTTGTGTATCGCAATTTCAGGAACTCCTGGGAGTGGGAAAACGTCATTAGCAAATTTATTTGATAGTGAAAAGGTTACAGTTTATTCAGTAAAAGAGTTAGCTGAAGAGTATGGTTGTATTGGGGAGGTAGACCCTACTGACGGAACTCAAGAAATAGATATCCACCGGCTGGCAGAGGAATGGGAAAATGAGGACTTAGGACTCGTCATCATAGAAGGTCATCTGTCTCATTTTCTTGACTTAGATGCTATTATCATTTTACGATGTAGTCCAATGGAATTAGAGAAGAGACTTGCTGCTAGAGGATATCCGGACCAAAAGATTAGAGCAAATACTGAATGGGAGTTAATAGCAGGAAATTGGTCTGAATTACTGGAGTTCGAAATTGAGTTACCAATTATTGAATTCGATTCAACCTCTCAAAACCCCGAGCAGATTCTTGAAAAGGTCACCCAATGGATTGCAGACGGAATGCCGTATACTTCTATTGCCGAAGAATCTCAAGTTGCGATAGATTGGCTAGAAAGTTAAATTTCCAACCGCAACAATCAACCCCCTAATCTAACTGCGTGGAGCCGAGGAAGTCAAATGGCTCTTGAAAAACTGAGGGATTATTGGGAGCAAGCACTTGTTCCAATCGTTAAATCATTATCAAAATTTTCCCCTGCTACAATAACTTGGGCTGCTTTGCCAATAGGGATACTCGGAGGCTTGGCAGTTTATACCGCCTCAGAAGATAGTTTTGGAGCATCGATGCTATTTGGAGGGGGTTTATTGATAACCTTCGCAATGATTCTTGATGGATTGGATGGACCAGTGGCGAGGGCTACTGGTAGAGTTACAAGGTGGGGAGATTATTTGGACCATACATTTGATAGATTGCTAGATGCTACATGGATAATTTGTATATCCGGTTCAGTATTTGTCAACGATTTAGTTTTAGGACTTACCGCGGCATGGCTAACACTTCTTGGCTCTTACATGGGGACTCAGGCACAAGCAGTAGCAGGGAGTAGAAACTATCGAGGCTTTTCCCGCGCAGATAGAACAATTTTGAGTATAGTAGCAATATTTGCAATGGGCATTATGCTATACATGGACGTGAGTAGTTGGGGTACTTTCCCAGGATTTTTTGACCATATTTCGATAAATCCTCTAAGTCTAGTAGTATTTATCTCAGCGCTTGGAGGTTTCTGGACATTCTTGATTCGCTTTATTCAAGCGAGAGATAAAATAAAGCAAATAGACCGTGAAAACCCATTGCCTCAAAAGAATACCCAAGAAGAATAAATCGTACTTGGGTGGTCTTAAAAGCCTCAAAAATCAGCGTATTTATCTCTCTACTAAGCGGTATACTCATAACAGTTGCAGGTTAGAAAGGAACGATGACGGGTAGTTCGCACGGTAAAGATGGGAAACTTATCGCTACATTGTTAGTCATATTAATGGCATTTTCTTTAATTCCAATGATGACAACATCGGCTGAAGACTACGGAGACCCATTAAGCCTTCAAGCACAAGATATTATTGCAACTTTTGATACAAGTACTGAATTAACAACCATCACTTGGCGTAACATTGATTCGCCAGGGGCCGAACTAAACAATATCTTTGATGCTGTATATAATTTATATCGGCACACAGAAAACATCACAAGAGATAATGTCGATAAAGCGGAACTAATTTATCAAGTAGATGCGTGTAATTCTTCACAAATTGGAGGTTCCTCTAGTAGATATGATTGTATGGCATTTAATGGCTCACACCCGGGTCATAGTTTCTCATATCTAATCTCACCAGGAACCGATGATCTGTTCTATTATGGAATTACAACTACTATTAGTTCATTAGACACCTTTGCTGAATTAATTTTTAATGAATCCAGCCTATACGCTGGAGTACAAGAAGTAACGACTCCTATTAGAACGCCTTATAATTTACAAGCAAGTTTTGATGCAACTTCCAGTAAGACAACTCTTAGTTGGGTTAATTATAACGACATATATCCAATATTACCCGAAACTGGACCAGATGCATATTCTACAAGAGTTTGGAAAACGACAGAACCAGTTACCCGGCAAACAGCCTTTTCACTACTAAATACGGCAACTCCAATAGCGAATATAAGTGCTGGAGTTTCAACTTATGACATAGATATTCCAGCACAAACAGATGCCGATTACTATTATTCAATTACGTACTTCTTACCTAACTGGACAAATGGAAATCAAGACTATGAAGATATAAGATTCTTATCCAACAATGCACTAACAACACCAATAACTGAAGATAACTTGCCACCACAAAAAGTCAATTCTGTTTCTACTTCATTCCTACCAAACCCGTCTACAGGAGGGGGTAAAACTGTGATTTCTTGGGCAGAGATCCAAGGCGAAACAGGTGAGACATATGCGATATATTCATCCGGTTCGACATTTAATAACACCACTTCCTTCGGCCCAACTATAATTTCAGTAGTTCCTGAAGGCCAAGAATCATTTGAACACAATCTACCCATCGGTAGGCTAGGGCACTCAACTTATTGTGTGGTAGTTATTGATATAAATGGGATTTTTGATACCTTTATTCCTGAATCATCTTGCTCGACAGTTTACGAAGATGCATTCTATAATTGGACAGCAGAACCAACTCAAGTATCTGCAGAGTTCATAGGAAATACTACCACTCTGATTCAATGGAAAGATCAACTAGGGGCAGAAGGAGAAGTATACCATATATGGCGGTCTGACTATCTAGTAAGCGGTAGTCAATTTGTTCCAAATCAAACTATATTTTGGATGGCCAGTGTTCCAGATGGCATTCAAACGGCAAATATCGAAGTGCCAGCCGAAGTGGACAGACTCTCCTTTTACTTTGTAACTTCTGAAGCACTTTACCAGCACGTGAATGGCACTTACCATTACACAGAACTAGTTCAAAATTGGGCAGGGGCAATCGAAGAGAATACTAAAACCCCAGTTGCTCCGTTAGTCAGTTCTTTAACGGTAGATGGCCAATCTAATTTAGTGACACTAGAATGGTTAAACAACGGTCAAGTTGATTTTGAAGAGTATACTGTTTGGAAACACTTTGGCCAACCTTTTGGTGAAGGAGAAGACCAATCAACAAATATTTCTTTTGATAACGGTTGGGTACTTCATGAAAGAAGAATAATGGATTCAGGAGCAACTTGGCATAGCCATAGTTTTTCAAAAACTTACAGTATTGAGAGCGATGTAGACAGAGAAGTTTGGTATGCTGTCACTATTTCTGATATGTTTAGTAATCAAAACATAGTTGCCAATCCAGGCTCAGGTGGAAATGCCTTGAAAGTTAAAGAAGATACAACCAAACCTTCAGCCTCTTTCACTTTATATGATGGAAATGATGACCGTTATTCGAGCCCTTCTCTAGTGTCAGGTAGTTATAAGATCATAGTTTCCGTTGATGAGAACCTCTTTACAATGCCTAAAATGGAAATTACTACCGTTACAGGAGGTATTATCACAGGTGGGGAAAAGCAGATGCTACAATTTGCAGATAACCTAGGAAATCCTGAGTTAGGCCCACAGTACTACCTTACCTTCGACATATCGAATTCGGTTTCAGCGGGTATAATAAATATTAATATTACAATGACAGATGAAAGTCAGAATGAAGTTGCTGTTCAATGGGATAATCTTAGTTTAGATGCTAAAAACCCTATTATGCAAGTATATTCTCCAGCTTCAGGTAGCGACGGCTCCAAATACCTATATGGTAATTCTATTCAATTATTAGCAGGAGTGACCGATGATGTACAAGTTTCTTCATTCCAATATCGCTTCACTTACAACTATGGGACAGGGTCTTCATCAACCTCGCCTTGGACAACTCCCGGAGAAATTGAAGATTTATCCAGTGATAACAGTTCTCTTGTAATGGATGTACTAATAAATGCGGGTAATTTTGAATCTGGCCAACATGCAGTTACATTCAGAGCTATTGATTCAGCAGGTAATGAGGTATTTTCACAAGTAGTATTTATTGTTGATAATTGTAGAAATCGTTTAGATGGTACCACTGTATGTAATTACGAAGAGTCCTTGAAACCACAACCTGAACCACTAGTGGTTAATCCTTCATTTAGTGACCCGCCGTATGTCATGGTTTGGGTTCTTTCAGCCGTCGTTATATTCTCTCTATTGATCATGCTATTAGTTATACGAACAAGTATGAAGACTCCGAAGAAATCTTCTGGTGATGAGGAAGATGAAGATGATTGGATGTCTGAATTCATTGGTACATCGCAAGAAGTTGACATGGATGCAATAACTCAGACTCAACCAACTGAGAAAGAACTTCCAACTATTGATGAAGAGGAAGAGGAAGCCGAAGAGGAAGAAGATCCATTTGCAGTGAATGTTCCGGCTCGTAAATCTCGTAGAAGGAAAGCCCCTGTTGTTGAAGAGGACGATGAAGAAGACGATGACCTATTCTTCGGACTAGATGATGAAGAGGAAGAGGCGCCTAAGAAGCGTCCAGTTGGTAGACGTACCGCTCCAAAGAATGCCCCTAAGAGACGGCAAGTCGGACGACGTAAGAAAGCAGATGATTAATGAGAAATCAATAGATTAACTCAAAGAGTAACTTCCATTGCCTCTAATTATGTCGCAGTCAGTTACTGAAGATATCGTTGAAGAAACTATTGAACA
>TARA_B110000459_G_scaffold38538_2_pt1 | contig 35155 bp, 20 predicted proteins | sample TARA_B110000459 | Tara Oceans TARA_B110000459 (sample SAMEA4398296) | marine metagenome | biome: Polar Biome; feature: [SRF] surface water layer (ENVO:00010504); material: water (ENVO:00002006), including particulate matter (ENVO:01000060) such as... | depth 5 m | reverse complement strand
ATGCCAATCCTGCTTCTGCTCCAGCGACATGCAAGCGCCATCCGAGCGGGCTGCGTTTGAAAAACCACAAAGCAGATCCGGCAAAGAGCACGCCGAAAGCAATGAAAGCAGCCCACGCAGCAGGCACGTGCCAGTAAAAAATGCGCTGGGCAGCAGGGGATTCAAAGGCATCAATGGCCACGCTTGGTGCCCATTGAAAACCGAGGTAGAGGGTGGTCATCACACCGAGGAAACCGATGCCCAAGAGGGCCTCCGCACTACGACCTGCCATGGTGTTAACCTCGCGGTTCCCCTTCTTGAACTTGGGTGTTCTCACCAGTTGGATGCCCAACTGACCATCAAGGCCCATGGCAGAATAAAGATAGGGAGGAGCAAGCGAATGAACACAGCGTTCGGTCGGGAAAGGCGATGCGTTGAGTTGTGCAACATCCGAACGCTTGTCATGGTCAGTTCGCCAACAACCGCTCCTGCTGCGATGAGGTACAGGTCCAAACTTCCGAGGAAAAGAACACTTGCGAGTGCGGTGCTCCATGCACCGATACCAAGGCCAAGGCCAAGGGCAGTCGGGGCCTTTTGAGCTTGTGCGCGCCACCAATCACTGGCTCGCCCTTCACGCATGAGGTGCGTCGTAGGATCGCCAGCAAGGCCGGCCGCAAATGCTGGTGCGAGCACGCCCCCAGTCACCCACAAACCACGTGGTAAAACGGATGGGTCGCCCAAAGCCAGAACACACCCGAGCACCATCAATGCTGCAAGGCCATTTCTGGCAAAACCAGCACGTGTCGAACGACTGTAGCGGTGACCGGTTCGGACCAAGAGCCAATTCGAGGCTGTAGGTGTGCCAAGCGGCACCCATGGTTCCACATTGACCGACTCATGTACGGTTTTCGTGGTAAGGTCGTGCAGGTGCGTAGCGATGGACAACAGGCGCGCGTTGTGCGTGGCGATCAGGAAGGCATGCCCTGCAGCTGCAAGTCCTGTGACGTGTTGGCAAAGCGAATCAATCGCCGCTTCATCCAAACCGGAATCAGGTTCGTCAAGCATGATTACGCAAGGCGATGTTGCAAGCATAGCGGGCATCAAACCTGCAAGAACTGCAACCTTTCGGGCTTGGCCACCCGAAAGATGAGCAATGCGATCTTGGGCTCGATGTTGCAACCCATAGGCTGCCAACAGTGGATTGAGTTCAAGGGATACGCCCGATAATTCGGCCACTGCTGTGAGGTGTGAATGAACTCGCTCACTGCCAATGACCCCATTGGATTGGAGGGTAAGTCCGAACGGAGAGGCGGGTTTGATGCGCCGCCCATCGGCATGTGCTGTGAGCTTGCCATGGTGAGCCACGCTGCCTTGTTCGAGGGGGAGCAGGCCCGCAGCAGTTTCAATGACGGTGGATTTGCCAGCACCGTTCGCTCCATGAAGGACCAATATTTCACCTGAGGCGAGGGTCAAATCAAACGCTGATAAGACGACACCCATGCCTCGTCGGACTTCGACGCCTTCGATGTTTAGAAGGGCCTCTGCCATGAGATTGCCAGCGGGTGAGTTGTCATCAATCCTTGCCTGCCTCATTTTACCCAATGGTCTCAAAAGTCAGCCCAGTATGGAAAGGGTATGGCCAGTGGTATGGACCTGTTCGGGGGCGGGGAATGGACCCTTCTCGGCCTGTGGTTTCTGGCGCTTCTGTGGCCCATTTTCTCTGCCCTTCGTCACAAATCCTCACTTGCTTTGTCAATCACTGTGGGGCTCCTTTTTGCCTACATTGTGCAGGTGCTTTACCTGTTTTTACTGAGGCAAGGGGTCCTCGAAGGCACGGGTTACTACCTCTGGGATGATTTCTGGCTGATCCCTTCACGAATCGGCGCCTTCGACTGGCCACATACACTGATCACGGCCGGTTTCCTTCACAGCCCATTTGACGCCACTCACGTGCTTGGCAACATCCTTGTCATCGTGCTCGTCGGTGTCCCACTTGAGCAGCGTCTGGGCATGAAACGTTTCGCAGCAGTGTATGTTGTGGGTTTGCTCGGTGGCTCGATAGCCTGGTGGGTCATGAACATCGATTCGAACACCCCTTCCTTAGGGGCTTCCGGGGCAGCGTTCGGTCTGTTTGGAGCCTACCTTGCCGGGTGGCCGCGCGATGAGATCGCCTTTCCTTTGATTTTAATTCGCAAATGGCCAGTCTATGTCATTGCTTTGATTTACTTCGCCCTCGAGGTTGCTCGTGCCTACCAAACCCTTGGTTTAAACCAAGCCAGTGATGTTGCGCACATGGCTCACTTGGGCGGTTTTTTGGCTGCTTATTTCTTGTTGCCCTTCATTGCCAAAGGTGGCCCATATGCACTCGGAGTCCAAGATGACGGACCGAGTTCTTCCAGCGATGTACGCGCCCGTTTGAACCAGATGAAAGCCAACATGGTTGACCTTGGGGACATGGAAGATCCTTGGACGGCAAAAGGCCTTCCACTGCCCCGTTCAATCCGTGAACCGCTTCGAAACTTGCGCGCTTCTGCAGACGAACCTGAAACCCGCCTCGCGTGGATGGAGCATCTTGCCGACCTGGCCACGTGCCCGGAATGCGAAGGGTCGCTGGGCGTGGTGGAGCGAAAGGGTGGTCCCCAATTGCAGTGTTCCAAGAACCACGAGCACCTGTGTTGGCCATGATTTCGAACTCCCCTAGCCCCTAAGGGGCTGGGGAGGAGACATTCCACGGATACCCTCAAAGCCATGCGCCGACACCAAAGGGCGAGTGGATGACCATGAGTGACGAATCTTCCCGGAAAACACCCCTCATTTCCCTCATGTTGGTAGCGGTTTTCTTGATTGCTGACCTTGGTGCAATGGCAACTGAATCGACGGTTCAATCAGCTGATGTGCCTGAGGTTTTCTCCGACCCCATCCTCGTTGATGGTCTCCCTCCACTGATGTGCGGTGAAGACCTGTGCATGCGCCCTCTCCGGGACATTGACCGAGGCGATCGCCCTTCATCCGAGAGCATCGATTGGTGGCAAAGTTACGGCCCTGACCTTGATTGGAATGGAATGGACGATCGCCTACAACGCGTTCTCGCCGGGGCAGAATCCGTGTCCCCTACTGCGATCATCGGCAACGATGGACGCAAAACAGTCGCCATTGTGGTCGATTATGCTTGGCACCCTGGTGAAAGCGAAATCGAGACGCTACGAACCATGCTCGAAGTGCACGGGTGGATTGGCGAAGAGGAAGGCGCCTGGTTCCAGGTGCTGGATGATATTGATTCAATTGCAGTCGATAAGGTGCCCATCAGCGCCTTAATGGACATCTATGCCTCCTATGGCGTCGTTGTCATCGAGATGCAAAACGTGATGATTCCGTTCAACGATGTCGCAGCAAAGGCAGCCCGTGCTCGCCCTTCCGAAGTCTATTCACAGTCAGCCTACGAGCGAGATTACATCGGCGAAGACGTCGTTGTGGCAGTCTTGGACACCGGCGTGGATAACGAACATGAAGCCCTCAACGACTTCGACGACGAAGACGACGAACCGACAGAAGATGCAACCTCCTACGACGATCAGAAATGGGTGGCTGGATACGATGCAACATCGTCTGCAGGTGCGACCGACGGGACGCAAGATCCGGATGACGGCAATGGACACGGCACCCACGTTGCTGGGTCGGTCGTGGGCACAGGGGATTCGACGAGGGTTCACATGGGAACAGCACCAGGTGCATACCTTGTGGATGTCAAGGTCCTCACGGACACCGGTGGTACCAACTCTCAAGCCTCCCTGAATGGCATCCAATGGGTCATCAACAACGTCAACACCGATTGGGGCAACAACGCCTCAAGCCGCGGTATTCAAGTTGCTTCAATGTCCTTTGGTTCAGCATCCTCACCGCTCAACCCCGGCGATCAAGGCGACAATGGTTCAGGTGCTGAAGCACGCCTCGTCAACGATGCGGTCAATGCCTCAATCGTCTGCGTGGTTGCCATGGGCAACGACGGGACCAACCGCGTTCCTTCCCCTGCCAGTGCGGATGGAGCAATTTCAGTCGGTGCGGCCACCGACCGCGGCACCGTCAACCGAACAAACGACAACGTTGCGGATTACTCAAACACAGGCCCACGCATTGACGACGGCGACGATGATGAGTGGGACGAGTTGAAGCCAGATATCACCTCTTACGGTTCAGGCATCATGTCAGCGACAGCTCAGACCGGTTCCTCCTTCCCAGGCCAGCCCGGTCGCCCATTGGCTTCCAATGAGTACGATGAGAAGGATGGGACAAGCATGGCAACACCAATCGCCGCAGGCGTGGTCGCAACAATGCTTCAAGCAGAACCCTCCCTCACTCCACAAGAAGTCAAGGACATCCTCCGAAATTCTTCGGAACAACGAGGCACAGCATCCGAACCTTCAATCTCCAACCGATGGAATGCAGATTGGGGCTTTGGCCTGATCGATGCATCATGTGCCATTGACACCATCCTCGAGCGGTCATGCACCCCTCTCGACGGAGGTGGCGGCGTCGCTCCACCTCCAACCGGAAACGGAACTGGTGACCACGTAACAATGGAAAAACCAACCAATGGCTCGTGGTGGATCGAAGACGACCGTGCTCGAATTTCAGGCACATCCATCGATGGCGATGACGGTGCGTATGATTCGGTTCAGGTTCGCATCGAGCAACACCTCGAATCCGGTACGGTGCGTGAACTGCAGGGCTGGGTCGATGCAGGTGGCGATGTGGACAATTGGTTCCTCGACGTTTCAGTGAAATCGGATTGGATTCGTCAAGATGAAGACTACGTCCTCATTCTTTCACGTGCCATCAACGACGAAGGCCAAGAATCCTCAATCGAAGCGCGATTTGTCAACCTTGCTCGCATGGCTGTCACCTTAGCAGGACCTTCAGTTGGCACGCTTCTCGCTGGTTCTGTAGAATTCTCGGGGACCGTCGAAGGCCTCGAACACGATCGCTTGGAATACAAGGTCGACAGCGGTGAATGGACCCTCGGTGAAGAACTTGAGTTCATCGAAGTGGGATCGCAAGATTGGTCATTCTCATGGAACTCAAACTCGGTGGAAGACGGTTCGCACCGTCTCAATTTCCGTATGCTCAATGACAGTGGCGTTGCCACTGACACCATCCGCCGCACCTATACGGTGGACAATCAACCAGCTGCACCAGACTTCGAGTTCCAAGGTTCGGTTGAAATTATGGATCAAGGTTTGCCAGTTTACTCAGCAGTCGCTGGGACCGTGCTCGAGATTGACTTCACAATCGCTAACGTTGGCGATTTGGACGCAAACGATGTCTATGTCAGTCTTAGCGCTCAAGGTTCCGCTTCCGATACCTACCCTTCGGAACACAGCATCCCAATCCTCAACGAAGGTGAGAGCCAACAAGTTACGCTCTATTGGTGGGCCACAGAGGCGGGAGTGCAAGATGTCTCCATCACTGTGGACCCTACTGGCCAGCATGCCGATCCTACACCAGAAAACAACGTCTACACATTCTCGTTTGATGTTGAAGAACGGCCAGTCGAAGCCATGCTTCGCTACTTGCCCGGTGCGGTAACGACCCTACCAAACATACCAATTCCAGAAGAACCCTACACGCTTCGGCTTCGTATCGATAACCTCGGTAAAACCGATGCAACCGACCTGACGATGAAATTAGAACGCAGGAGCGAAGAACAGGGCGCATGGCTCCAAATCGGCAGCCAAAGCATTGCAGTTGTTCCCGGTTCAGACACCAGTTCAGGTTACAATGTCGTTAGTTTTTCCATCAACGCCAGCGAAACGAGCGGTGCCGTGAAATTCCGAGCCCTTCTGGAGGGGAACGGTGTTGAAACCGCATTCAGTGAGCAGCGTTTCACTTTGGTCATCGACGATGTTTCACTCGGTTCTCAAGTCAACATCGACTTGTCGAACGGTGAAGTCCCTGTTGAATTCATCGGACTTGAAGATGGAGCTTTGCTGTTCACAACCGTCGATGGTGAACTCCATGTTCGAAGCATCACGAAATCCATGTCGGTGCAAACCGATTTATTGCTCGAAAACAATTGGGGTGGAGAACTCGCAGTTCTCGAACGAGAAGATGGAGCCATTCATGCCTCGTGGACACGAAAAAGCGTCAGCACCGATGGTTACACCCTCACCAACATTGGAATGACCTCGCTTTCGAAGGTGGAAATGATCACGCCTGTGCACTACCAAATGCCGGCGCAAAAATTGTCTGAGGGATCGTATTGGGGGCTCACGATGGCTGAATATGACGGCACAGTGGTGCTTGCAGGTTATCATCGAGACATCTCAACTTCAGGTTCATGGCAAGATGTGACTTCAATCTTCACGCTCGTCTCAAAGAATCCAGACAGCCCAACAAGTTGGGGCAATCCAATCAATGTCCTTTCCGACATCGATATTCGCCCTTCAAAGGGGGACCCTCTTGCCGTTGGCTTTGGTGAGGAAAACCTTCACATTCTCTATCAGGAAATGCGAGATGACATCACTGGAATCAACCGAGTTGGCTTGATGTACACCCACGGTGACCCGACACTGTCTTCTTGGAGTTTCCAATCCTCTGTTGGTGATGACGCTTCGAACGCTCGAATGATTGTGAAGCAATCGAAGGGCGATGACGTGTTGATCGCAGCGTGGATCGAAGGGCGCGGCCGCGATGCCATGATTGCCCACGTGGTCACCGACAATGCTTGGAGCATTGACGATGCCTCGAGGATTGAAGCACCAGGTGTGCTGAGGCTTGAACTTCACGCATCTTCTCAAGGGGTTCAAGCACTGTATGACGAAATCAATACCTACGGGCCAACCACCCGATACGGTCTGCTCACCAACAGCGATCACGAAGCCATTTCCGGGATGTCTGATTTGATGGCTCAAGGTTTCTTAGAAGGGTATGCTGGGATGGAATCAGATGGCATCGTGATGCTTTCGACCGCTTCAGGATCTCTTAAATTGCGCACATTGGCTTCCCTTTCTGGCGATGATCGTCCAATCATTGATGACAGCTCCTTGCTGGATGCTCTGCTGGCACCGTTGCCCGGATCTCAACAAATGAAACTGACCATTCTCGGTGTTGTTGGACTTGTCATGATGCTCTTCTTGGTCACCATTGTTGTTTCAATCCGTCGAGCACGAAATGAAGAACAAAAGGTGCTCGTAGCCACAGAAATCGTAAGTGAAGGTGAAGATTCTATCGAATTGATGATTCAACCTGAAGACGATGCTGGTCCGCTTCTTGCTATCGATACCGATGCCGAAGAACTGGTCATCTCTTCAAGCGCTGCAGTTGTCATGATGGATGATGAATCGCCCACACTGGCGGAGAGCCTTGAAGCAAAGGCTGAATCCGGTGAAGGAAATGCACGGCTCAATCGTCGAATGCAACGGAAGCAACAAAGGGAGTTTGCTGAAATCACTCAAACATTGCAACCCTTGCCTCCATTGCCAGCACTCGGTGCTGTTGGCGCAGGAACCCTCGAACTTCCACCGCTTCCATCTTCTGGAGAACTCCCACCGCTTCCAGCCCCTGGTGAACTTCCAGCGCTCGGGGTATTGCCTCTGTTGGGTGGCTTGCCACCTTTGCCAGCCATCGCTCCTCCACAACGCGATGTGACCTGTAACGAATGTCAAGCAGGGTTTGTCGTCAAGGACATGACACTTCGAAAGGTAACCTGTCCGATCTGTTCGAACCAAATTCAATGTTGAAGTGATTATCATGTGTGGAATTTTTGGATACATTGGCCCACATCAGGCCTCCCCTATCTTGCTGGAAGGATTGCGCCGATTGGAATATCGAGGGTACGATTCAACAGGCCTGGCCGTGAAAAACGGAGCCATCAGCATTTACAAAAAAGTGGGCAAGGTTCAACAATTGCGTGAGATTCTTCCGCAGACCATCGAAGGGAACATGGGAATTGCTCACACCAGATGGGCAACACATGGCGGCGTTACCGATGAAAATTCCCACCCTCACCCTTCAGCGCAAGGAAAGGTCGTCATCGTCCACAATGGCATCATCGAAAACGCTCGCATGTTGCGCACATCACTCAATGTCCAGGGTGTCAAGCTGGTTAGCGAAACAGATTCCGAGGTACTCGCACACATCATTGAGCGCGAGTTGTCCATCGACGATAACCCAGAGGAGGCAGTTCGGCGTGCCCTCCGACAAGCCCGTGGGACATGGGGTATTTGTGCTGTTTTCAAAGACCATGACATGATTGTCTGTGCACGCAACGGATCACCGTTAATCATCGGTCAAGGGATTAATGAAATGTTCATCTCAAGCGACCCGCACGCCTTAACAGCTCACACTGAGCAAGTGATTTATTTGGAAGATGGTGATTTAGCAACCCTTACTGCAACCTCCGTCAAATTGTCAACGCTGACCGGTGGCGACAGTTCAACCAAAGGCACAACGTTGGAAAACGATTGGGGCGAATCTGAACTCGGTGATTACCCTCACTTTATGCTGAAAGAAATCTATGAGCAACCCGATGCACTCCGCCACTGCATCAACGGTCGCTTGGACCGAACACGAGGCAGTGGGAAACTTGGAGGTTTGAAACTCTCACCTGCAGCGTTAGCAAAAGTTCCTCATGTACGCCTGCTTGGTTGCGGGACATCCTACAACGCAGCCGAAATCGGGCGACTCCTGATTGAAAAATTAGCCAGGATCCCAACATTCGCCCACATTTCCAGTGAATTTAGGCATAACGACCCTGTGATTCACCCGAGCGCCCTGCATTTTGCAGTCACTCAGTCAGGTGAAACCGCAGACACTCTTTCTGCGATTAAGGAAATTCAACTCAAAGGTGGCAACGTCCATGGTGTTGTCAATGTGGTTGGTTCTTCCATCGCTCGATTGTGTGGACGGGGCGTTTACATTCACTCTGGACCCGAACAAGCGGTTGCATCAACCAAGGCGTTCTCGAACATGGTTGCCGCTTTGTCGATGTTTGCGCTTCAAATTGGTCGTTCTCGAAACATCAGCAAAGAGCGTGGCGTTGAATTGATTCATGGTCTTCAACAAGTACCTCACCTCGTGGAGTCTTACCTCGAAAACCAAGGTCCAATCCTCGAAGCCGTTGAATTGGTTAAAAACGCCAAAAGCGTTCTTTTCCTTGGTCGTGGAATATCTGCTCCAGTTGCAAAAGAAGGAGCTCTCAAACTGATGGAAATCGCTTACATTCCTTGCCTTGCTTACCCTGCTGGTGAGATGAAGCACGGGCCGATTGCTCTGTTAGAAGAAGGCAGTCCAGTGATTTTCATTGCTCCAAATGATCACGTAAAGACCAAGACTGCTTCAGCGATTCACGAATGCCGTGCCCGTGGTGCTAAGATTATTCTGATTCACGAAGAAGGTGACGAGATTGCAGAAGAAGGCGATGTTTGCATTTCGGTACCGCCTGTTCACAATCTTCTCTCGCCTTTACTGACCGTTGTACCATTGCAGTTGATTGCCTACCACACGGCACTTGAACTTGGATGCGATGTTGACCGTCCTCGTAACTTGGCGAAATCAGTCACCGTCGAGTGATGCCTTCACAGAATGGTGAAGCGCTGCTCGTCTTCCTTCCAGTTGAAGGGCTTGTAACCAAGGCTGTGACGCGTATGCCGCATCTTGACAATGCCCAGCTTTCGGTTGACGTCATCACCAGATCGTTCCATGACCAAGTGCAGCACACCGTCAGAAAGGTAATCCTCAACACCATATTCACCGAATTGCTTGTTGTCTTCACCGGTCATTTCACAGATGAAGTACGCCGTCAAACCGAGTCGGCGAACAGCCTCAAAGAGGCGGAAAATCTCATCCCGAGGGTTTTCCATTTTGGTGAGTGTGAAGAAGGCACCAAGGGAATCGAACACCAGAAGTTCAAACCCGATTGCTTCTCGGTATGAGGTGAGTTGCTTGATTAATTGGCCCATCCAATCGACACGATCGCTCATTCCTTGCTTATCGAGTTCAACCCGCAAATCTGAAAGATCGATGATGGCAATTCGGTTTCGAACCCGTGCGTCATCAACGTTCATGCCCATGTTGGCCATATGCGATCGCAGTGAATCCTTCCCTTGTTCAAGCGTGACATAGATACCACTTGTTTCGCCATAGAGGACAGCGTTGTAGAGGACAGAGAAGGTCAAACTTGACTTCATTGCACCGGATGCACCAGCGACAATACAGATGTGCCCTTGTGGGATTCCACCCTGCATATTTTCATCCAATCCTTCAATGTGAGTAGGGATTCTTTCAACATCGCTCATGCCGGCACCGTTTGCTGGAAGACGGGTCGATTCTTCAACCTCTCCCCTCTCCACTTTCGCCAAAAGCGGTTCAATTCCAGTGAAAACAGTAAATGGAATGGACCCTCTCACAGCGTTTGAAGCACATGGTCTCTCTCTGGTTGGCATCGCAATCCCCTCGTCGCGCTTCGATGGTTCAGGCACTGTTTCCTGAAGTGCATTGCAAAGGACTGGATGGCGTCGATGAGACGCCACCTTCATCCGGTTCCATCGCAGAAAAAATTGCTTCAATCTGTAAAAACAAAGCAGATGCGGTCCCCTCGGATCACGGTTACGATGTGGTGTTGGTGTGCGATACGGTTCTTGCGGATCCAGATGAGGTGAATTTACTTCTTGGAAAACCAAGGGATGCTGTTCATGCTGCAACAATGCTCCATCGTCTTTCAGGGCGCCGTCATCAAGTGTGGTCGGCGGCGGGTTTGTGTGTTCACGGCACATGGCGCTATTTCGTCGAACATTCTGTTGTTGAAATCGACGCACTTACCGATGAAAAACTCGTGGAATTGGTTCTCAACGATTCTTGGAAAGGAAAAGCAGGTGGGTATGATTTGGCAGGTCCAATGCGGGACCATGCGCGTCTTGTTGACGGTTCGGAAGCAACGGTTTTGGGCATACCTCAAGGAGCAATAGAAGCCCTTGAACTCCTCCGTTGATTCATGAAGTAAGCAATCCGGTGAGCCCGAGTTCATGGCTCTGGACATCCACGACAACATCGTTTCCGGGCATCAACAACAACTTATCCTCAGCATCAAGGGCAAAAACACCGACACCGACATCGTCGCTCAATTGCTTCAACTCTCTGCGAACGACATTTTGATGCGTGTCCATATGGACGAGGGGGCGTAAGTCGACAATCACTGTGTCACCTTGACCAAGGCGAGAAGCAATACCCCGGGTTGGGATACGGTTCATCACGTCGGGAGCGACATAGCGAAGTGCTCTGTTTGGGATCACTGGTGGTGCCGCTGATAGCGCAGCAAGATCATGGAAGGGTTCCCCATCAGACGTCACTGGACCGTTCCAACCAAGCGGGACTGGTTTGCGTGATGGTTGAACACCGATTGGTTCAGGAACCAGGTGTTGAACTGAGACGACTGGCTCGCGAAGAGGTGCAATCTGTTGCTGAACACCCTCGGGTGTTTGCTGCGCTTGCCTCGCTGGGCGTTTGGAATGCGGCGCTGCTTCGGGATCTGGAAGTCCGAAAAATTGCCAAAGACTTGCCATATTCTCACCGTTCACAAATCAAGATCGTCGAGCAATCCTGTTATGTCCGATACTGGAGAGGCCGCTGGGGTATCAGTACTTGCCGGTTGAATCGCAGTTGGTTGGCCCTGTTGGGCTGCCAAGTACTGCGCTCCATAGTGGCTCCATTGTTCCATGGACCATCCTTCTGGCAGGCCGGTCACGGGCAATGGTGGCCCGCTTTGGACCGGTGCTGGTGCGATTTGTTGGACCACTGCAGCAGGTGCAGGTGCAGGTGCAACAGGTGCAGGTGCGATTGCAGCGAAGGGGTCGGATTTAGGGCGTGGAACTGCTGCGAAGGCTTGTGTTGGTGCGTACATCTGGTCGGCAGCACCTGCTGGGGTCGGTTGTTGACCATAGCCAGTTTGGCCATAGATGTCTGCTTGTGCAGCATAATCTGGAGCAGCTACCGGTGCTGTTGAGTTTATCACAGGTGCCGGTGGCTCCCCAGAAGGCATTGCAGCAAAGGATGAGAAATTCTCTTCGTCTCGGTTATTCTTTCCGCGTGTGAGCAACAAGAATCCAGCGAGAAGCACAACGATGATGCCGAGGCCTCCGATGATGGCGCCTGGAACGGTTCCAATTGCTCCGCTGACGGATTCAATGAATCCTTCAGAAGGTCGCTCTGTTACGGTGAGTTGTATCGAAGCCGTTGAGAATTCACCATCATCATCGGTCACGGTTAGGACGACGATCCACTGGCCCGGCGGGAGATCTTCAATCGTGTACATTGGACCAGAAAAGTCCACATCGCCCGTTTTTATTTGGTCGAGGTCAGAATCATAATGGTCGCTGTCCCATTGATAGAGAAGGGTCAATTTGTCACCTGCTGTTTCTCGCGAAGTCAATCCTGAAAGCGTGATGTTTTCGCCTTCCATCAGCTCAATGACGCTGGTGGAATTTGTAATGGTTGCCGAGGGGGGAAGGTTCTGTACGCTTACGTTGACCGAGGCCAGTGCTTGAGCTCCATCGTCATCGGTGACGGTTGCTGTGATCTGACGGATGCCTCGCGTCGACCACATAGCAGTAATCTCAGTTCCTTCCATCTCACAATCATTGAGGGCATTGCCGTCGCTGTCACTGTCGATTGCAGCGTTCATGTCCCAGCACACCACAAGCGTGTCAAGGTCCGAAGCAGTGTCATCAACGATGGCAGTAAAGGTCACGTTTGCATCTTCCAAAATGGGCACATCAGAGCCTAGGCCTGTGATGGTAGGAGCGACGTTGCGAATGTTGACGCTGGCTGTTTGAACAGTTGAGCGTTCTCCATCATCGTCGTACGCAACCACTGAGATATTGTGGATGCCAGATGTAATCCATGCCACAGTTGCAGTCGATGCAGGACCACGCGTGGTCTCTGTCCAGTTGAGGTTGCGATCTGAAGGCGTCCATTCAATGTTGATGTCATCACGATCTGAAAGCGTATCATCTGCGTTGATTCGAAGTAAAGCCACTTGATCTTCATCCAAGTTCCATACGCCGAGGCTATCGACGCTCAAGTTCGAGCCACCGTACCACAGTTCTGGTGCAGCAAGTGTAGGTGCAACGTTGAGCACATCAAGCGGGGTTTCCACCGTTGTTGTTGCGCCGTCATCATCGGTTGCAACGGCGGTGATCATCATGACGCCTTCCGCCATGGGTGTGATTGTGCATGTTGGTTGGGTGAGCCCCTCTTCACACGCCATGCCCGGCCAAGAAATACTGACTTGTTGGCCTGAAGGAGAAACAGTGTCGACGTCACCGCTGTCGGTGGCGTCAATGGTGACCTTTTCTTCGACATCAATGCTTGGGACGACGCTGAGGTTGAGGTATGGGTTTCGGTTGAGGACGGTCACGTTGTAATGAATGATATCCGTGTCGAGTTCTTCATCCGTGACGATGAGCCTGATGCTCCATTCGCCATCATCGGACCAGTTCCATTGTGTCCAGCAATCTTGTGATTCAATCACATCGATGAGGCCTGGTCGCGATTCAATTTCGAATTTACAGTTGACATCTCCGCCATCTTCATCGAAACTCTGAGTGGCGTTGAGGGTGACGTTTTCGAAGGTTAGTTTGTTCATATCCACGACCAGGGATCCGGTTGGTGCTCGACCGATGAAGATGTTGATTTCAGCATCGTTGTTGCTTCTGTTGGCATCCTCTGTAACCAGTTGATCTGGATCAACGGTGAACGAAAGAGTTTGGTTGCCGACTGGTGTTTCGGCAGGGACGGTCCAGTTGACGGTAATGCGTTCCTCACTGTAGGATGAAATCGCTGGAATGGTTTGCCGAATGCTGGTGCCATCGGGTGTGATGACTTCGATTTCTGTCGCTGGTGAGGTCAGAACGCCGCGATTTTGCGCAGGAATTGAGAAACTGATCAGATCGCCTGGAAGGGCTGCATACCCAATGACCTTGCTCAAAATAGATGCTTCACCGTCACGAGTTCGGGTGACGATGATTGAATCTGCTTGGGCTACAAGATCAATACCGACCACCGTCAAGTCGATGACAACGGTTGCCGCACCGATAATTTCTGTTGCCGGGTCCCACACAATCACGCCGTTGCTGGTGAAATCATCGCTCGAAGGGGTGCTGTCAACGACGTTGGAGACGTTGAGTTGACTCGTAATTACCCCACTTCCATCGGTTGTGGGGTTAGCCAAATGGCTGTCCAACTCATAGCGCAATTGGAGGTTTTTATTGGCCTGCGGGACATTGTTCGGAGAGGTGAGGTAGGTGGCCGTCACGGTTTGTTCAGAATCAGGAAGGGTGGCTAAAAATTGCATATCAACATCAATTTCCACGTTGCGTGTTCCTGGGGTGGAAGAAGAGGAAACGCCGTAGGAGTCGGTTGGATTGTATTCCTTCAACAACCAATCAATGGTGAATCCGGCAGCGTTTGAGACTCGCATCCAGGAGTTGTAACGGACAGCGGGGCAGTACCAATTGTAGCCAGCGGACACACCCGTTACGTTCACTTCATTGATCTTGTAAGAGTCGGCGCACCCAGAGTAATCAATGCTGTTCGTCCCATCCGTTGGGGCACCGTTGGCAGTGATTTGCCAGCTGGCGTTTTCGGGTCCAGCGGTGTCGAATGCACTCGGGTCGAAGTACTCCGAACTTCCAGAAACAGACGTTCCAGACATGAAATTCATGTACCACTGGTCACCGAGGTGAATAGGGAAGTCGTACTTTTCCTTTGGTGGGAGGTAAATGGTGTCGAAGGTAATCTCCGCGATGTCTTGTTCAAGGAATCCCAAATTAAAAGGTCGGAATTTGACATCCAATGTGAAATCGGAATTAATGACGGCGAGGTCGCGCACTCGGACCAAATCTTCGCCTTGGTAACCGATGTTGAGTCGGCCAGAGACTCCTTCGAGGGTGGCGCCACTGTTCCCAGAGGTGAAATCGCCATCGATTTCCAGTTTGTAGGCCAGCGTTTGTATGCCATCAACGGTGGTGAACAGAATGTCAGTCACGGTGTACGTTGTTTCCCCTGTGAGGGTGTTGAGCGAAGCGGAAACATTCGCTTGAGCAATCAATTGTGCGACATCAAATTTTGTGTCGTAAACCCATTCGTCGCCAATGCGCCACGTGGGTAGATCCTTGTCCTTATCCCACCCTTCAGCGTTCATTGCTTCAGTTGCTTCCTCAAGGAAACTCGATGAGGTGACTAAGGCTGTGAAAGGGGACGCGAACATTAGGAAAATCAAGCCAAGAACAATTGGTCGGAGTTGATTCATGCTTTTGGGATGAAGTACTCCTACTTGAGGTCGGTGGCACTTTGTGAAAAACTTGTGGCTTGCGAACCCTGAGCATCGAGGTATTGTTGGCCATAGTGCCCCCATTGCTCAATCGTCCACCCGTTCGGCAAACCTTCTGCTGGTATATTCGGAACAAGTCCAACAGGTGTCATCTTCTCCTCTTCTGCCACGGCTGTGGGTGCTGGTTGAGCGGTGTTGGTCGGCTCTGAGGGTGCGGGTTGTGCTCCGAACGCATCCATTCTCGGTGGTGTTGAAGGTCGACGCGCCTGTGCCTCTTCGATGAGCGATGGCGTATCGAAGATGTCATCGAGCATGCCCTCTTCATTGCCTTCCCACGGTGTATCATTGCCGCCTCTCCTTCTGCGGGTGAGCAAAGCGAGCAAGAGTAAAACTCCGAACAGTAATCCTATTTGAGCGAGGGAATTTGCTTCCTCGCCGATCAGTCCAGCACTGATTTGTTCGATGGAATTGCGTTCAGGTGGCGCCACATCGATCACCATTGTGGCTTGACCTGGGCGCTCAGGATTTTCATCCCAAGCAATCGCTTTCACTCGAACTTTGCCAGATGTCCTGAACATGTGCTGAACCGTTGTTCCAACCAAATCAGCATCGTTGTCCTTGATGCCATCACCGTTGCTGTCAACGGTGGTGTCCAGATCCCAAACGATGGTCAGTGAACCGATGTCATTTGCAGAGTCAATGGTTTGTTGAGCGCTCAAGACGCATGCTTGTAACGCCATGCATGCGAGGTTTTGCAGCCTCACAATCGGCGGCATGTTGAGCACTTCCACATTGAGCACCTCGCTTGTCTGAGCGCCATCATCATCGGTGACGTGGTAGATGATGGTGTGCGTACCGCTTCGGTTCCAAGCATAGGTGAGCACATCGCCTTTCACATCACAATCGTCGTCGGCCCCACCAATGTCGTTGCTGTCGACGCCCGGGTCAATGTCCCAACAACGAACAAGTGAATCTTTATCGCTTGCTGTGTCGGTGGCGTTTCCAGTAATCGTGATCGATTGACCCTCTGCAATTGGGAGGATGGAAACAAGTGGTTCAATCACGGGCGGAACATTGCGAACATTGACCCATCGCTCGTTGATGGTGCTCGATTCCCCGTCTGTATCGCTGACTTCCAAACGAATCGTGTGGAGGCCAGAGGTCGACCACAGCATCGGGAAGGTGGAGACTCGACCAGAGTAGGTGTACATCAGGGATGGTTCTTGACCATCTGGCCACCATGTGTGGGCGAGGGTTTCCAAGTCGTCAACAGAGTCCAAAGCTTGCCCTCGCACCGTGATGATTTCATCTTCATCCAAGTGCCATATTTGTTGTTCATCGCTGATGAGAATCGAATCGTCCTTCAGCAAAGAAATCGTGGTGCTGTGCGGTGCTATGTTGGTGAATTTGATCTGAATGCTCGCCATCGTGATGGCTGAGTCATCATCGGTTCCAACCGCTGTGAATGTGTGCCACCCCTCTGTTGGAGCCGTTGTTGTGCACACCCGGGTGTAGTAGCCTTCTTGGCACAGCGTGTCGGGCCAAAACACATCGACGACACCAGGCCAAACGTCCTCAGAATCTGAATCGTTGGCGTAGGCATAGAGGGTGATTGGGTGCTCGACCTTGGCTTCGCTTCTGGCGCTGCGGATTTCGATTTTCGGGGCTCTGTTTCCAATTGAGGCGATGAGTGTGGTTTGGCTTTCATCCCGCTCTTCATCGATCACGGTGACTTCAACGGGGTATTCACCATCATCCATCCACGTCCAATTGACGCTGCAATCCTTTGAGGCCATCTTGATGTAAGCCCAAGTGCGGGTTCCGTCATCGTATGGGATGTTGAATTCACATGTGACGGTTCCACCGTCTTCATCAAAGCTGTTTTCAGCACTCAGTGTGACTTCTTCCATCGTAAGTGCGCTGGTGTTTTCAAGAACAGGAGTTGGGAGTCGGCCGACAAACATGGCCAGTTGGGCGACATCATTCGCAGCATTGGCATCGGCTGAGTTGATGTTGGTTGGATCTGCTTCCCATGTCACCGGGACAATGCCTATGGCTTGTTCTTCAGGGACCAACCAAGTGAAATTGATTTTGTGCGCTGCGTAGGTGGCCAGCGGTGGAAGGGGGTAGGTGCTTGACTGTCCATCTGGGCCAGTGACGCTGACGGTGGAGGTGGCGGAAGTGGAGATTCCCCTGTTTTGAACACCGACTTCCACGAGTAATTCGTCACCAGGTAAGACGTTCCATCCAGAGAGTGAATTCAACTCCGTGGTCACACCGCTCCTGTTTCGAAGCACTTTGGCAAAGTCCTCACTTGCGATTAAATCGAGCCCAACCAAGAACTCATCGAGGGTGACGGTGGTGGCGCCAACATGGGTGGTTGGGGATTCAGAGGCCGGGTCGATGCGAGCGACGATGCCATGGCTGGCCCAATCAAGCAAGGTTGCAGAGGGGTCCTTCGCATCGCCAACATCGAGGGTAAAGTAAGCTGTTCCGTTGCTTGCTGTTGTGGCAGATTGGATTGAGCCAGTGGTTTCATGACGCAATTCGATTGGTAGATTATTGACGCTGTTAAAGCATGACGCAGAAGCATTGACCCACACACCCATCGGTGTGTTCAATGCCGTGATTGGGTTTTCCAGATCGACCGCAAGGCATGCATCGCGTGAACCCGGATTGTTGTATTCATCAACGCCAGTTGCTCCAACGGGGATGTACCTCTTGAGTCGGAAGTCGATGGTCAAACCGATGTCATCTTCGGTATGGAGCCAAGCATAGTTCGATACTTCTGGGCAGTACCATCGGTAACCAGTTGGCGCCCCATCGCTGTTGACAGATTGCAGTTCGTACGATGCATTGCATCCGCCATAGCCAATGGTTTGCCCGAAACTGTTGCGTGGCTTGCCAACGCTCGTGACTTCCCATGTGGAACTGTTTGCGTCGTTCGTAGGTGCAGGGAATGGGGTGATGTAATCGCTTGAACCGGACCACTGTGCAGAGGAAGTGGTTGTTGTCGTCCATTGTTCATTCAATCGCAATGGAAAATCATAGGTTTCTGAAACAGGGCTGTAGGTAGTGGTGATGGTGATGTCACCAAGAATTTGGGTGAGGCTGGAAATACCGTAAGGGACGAAGCGGATGTACATGTCCAGCTCACTGCGGAGGCTTGCCAAGTCGCTGACTCGTAGGTATTCTGTCTGACTGTAGGTGATGTAGACGTTACCGGTGTACCCTTCAAGCGAGACGCCAGATTTGTCGAAGTTGGCAGAAGCACGAAGCGTATAGGCCATCACAGACATGTTGTCAACGGTTCGTTCTGTGATTCCCAACACCTCGGACACCGTGTCGCCATAGATCTCGCCAACCGTGGCTTGAACACCGGTATTGGTGACCAGCAATGTTGGATCGAACGTGCCGGAGTAGACCCATTTGTCGCCGACACGCCATGTTGGTACGTCGCTTACACCGGGGTCCTGGGCGCTTGTTTGGGCACTGATTGGCTGTTCAGAAAGGGTGGTGTGGAACAGAGGTGCTTGGACGCTCAAAAACAGGAGCACCACGAGCGAGACAGCCGGGATGGCTCGCCTAAGGTTCGGGTGCATGCTACGCCACTCACTCAATAGAACATCAACGCTTCTCCTGTTGGAGCAGCAATTCTGGCCGAATCAGTATTCTAACAAGTCAGCAAGTTCGTCCTTGATAATCTCGACTGCTTCAAGGATTTCGTCCTTGTGTCGAGCACCGGTGATCACCATTTTGCCGCTGCCGAAAATGAGGCAAACGACTTTCGGGTAGTCAAGGCGATAAATGAGCCCAGGGAATTGTTCTGGTTCGTATTCGACCTTGTCAAACGGAAGGTGGAAGGTCAAGTTGTTGAGGTTCAATTTGCGAGGGACGCCAGCTTGTGGCTCTCCGGTGAACTTGTCGTTCCCAGGATAGTCTTCAGGGTAATGGAGGGCATAGGTTGCAACCATGTTCTGAACTTCGATTTCGACTTGGTCCAGGTCCCATGTTTCGATGCCAGCAGCGCGCAAGTCATCGATCATACGCTCGATACCAGTGTGAATGTTGTCTTCGTTCTTACCACCGGTGCAAACAGCACGACCTGAGCGGAACATAAGGATGGCCAACTTTGGGTCAGTGACTCGGTAAACGACACCAGGGAATTGTTCTGGTTCGTATTCGCAATTCAATTGAATGGCAATATCTGGGAGGTCCAGTTCCTCAGCAACTCGTGTGCTGGCAACCACGTTCACGACGGTTAGACGTTCTTCATCGGTAGTCATGATGTGAGCCATATATAACCCCTATATAAAGAAAAGGCACACTCCATGGGAGACTGAGATTGTATAAACGACGTACTGTGGTCTTTTTACTGACCCGGTGACCAAAATGGTACATCTTTTGCGACTTCAACCCTTAATCCAAGGTTGCCAAATTTGGAAATATGTGTGCGTCCACCTGCCAATTCTATGGCTTCACTCGTCGCCTTTGGGTTCTTGGTTAAGGCGACCATGCAGCCCCCTCCACCAGCGCCAGTGAGTTTTGCTCCAAGCGATGATGGGCCTGCTGCACGGATCAGTGTGTCAAGTTCAGGGCATGAGACGCCAAGTCCTTTGAGCATGACTTGATTCTCGATCATCGCTCTTCCAACCGCTTCGAAATCGCCTTTCTTGAGGGCGAGAATACCTCTTCGAGCAATGGTACCGATCGTTTCGATTTCTTTCATCCGCTGCGGTTCGATTCGAATGGCTTCTGCCACTTTGGCAACCTGGACTGCAGTTGGGGCGTAAACGCCGGTGTTGCCAATGACAAGGTAGACTTCATCTCCGCCTTTTGGCATGCCGAGGTCGTGAAGTTCCCAAGTGCGCATACCATCGCGCATGGCGAGGCGTCGTTGATACAGGTGTTCGACTTCGGGTTCGAGCACATCACTGAGCAGCACCACTCCGCCATGGGCGCATGTTGATGCATCCATCGGCGATGCTCTTCCTCCTTGCGCCGCCGCTTCCACGGCGTGGCCGAGAAGGGCACACTCATCGATGCTAACTGCCTCATTTCCAACCAAATGGCGCTCTCTTTTGTCGAATTGGTCCAAACGTATGCCTGCTTCCGGATCATCCTTTGCCTCGAAAGCATCTGTATCGGTCACGGTGCTGGCATACCCTTCAGCCCAGCCATCAGTGCCGGTAACGTTCTCGGTGATCCACCGCCCACGAGCTGCGCGAAGAGCCGCACATGCAGCAACGCTCAATGCAGCAGAGGAGCCAAGACCGGATGCACGTGGAATGTCGCCCTTGATGTGAATCGATAAGGCAGGTGCACCCGCACTTTTGGGCCACAAACGGTGGCGAAGCGTGTTGAGGTGAGGGTGCTTCGATGCATCGAGTCTTCCACCTTCCAACTTCCAATATTCGCCCTCGATTGGCTCAATGATGACGGTGATCCGTTGCTCGATGGCTACCGCAACAGCCGGCTGACCGAAAACCACAGCATGTTCTCCAAAGAGGATGCATTTTCCAGGAGCGCTTGCTTCGACCTTCATCTTGCTTGAGCCCCTCATGTCGGACCACACGCTCGCGCTTCATATCCCTTGTTGAAAGTCATTCGGGATTGATGATATTGTGACGGTGCATTCAAGCATTGGTTTTGGCTGGGTGTGGATAAGGGAGCCGCGCTTTCCTTGTGATTTGCTATGGAACACCCCCTGACAATGACATACGGTCCTTTGCCTGGGTGGGTTTTCCTTCTCGTGCTTGGAGGCGTATCAGGTGGCTTTTTCCTGTACCAGGTCATCAAGGCCACTCGGCTTGTCATGGTCGGTGCTCCAGACGACCGCTTCGATAATTGGGGCGCTCGTGTCAAGGAGGTCATCACGGGTTGGCTCGGTCAAAAGCGAGTGCTGGAGGATCGAATCGCTGGTGGAATTCACGTCCTCATGTTCTGGGGATTCCTCATGCTCTCCACCGATATGTTCGACCTTGCCACTGCCAACTGGTTCTCTCACAACATTCTGCCAGAAATCACCCGTGGTCCCTGGAACCTCATCGTTGAGACCGGGTACACCATTGCGCTCATCGGTTGTGTTGCTGCTTTGTTCCGCAGGGTCGTGTTCACACCTGACAAACTGAAGGGAAAGTCGCAGCTTGAAGGGAATTTCATTTTGGTTCTGATCATGACCATCACCCTCACATCGTTCGTGGTTGAAGCCGGCGAAACTGGGGTTTCATCGACATGGGAGCCAATCGGGGCTTGGGTCTTCGAAACCCTGAACCCGAGCACCATTATCGTCGTGGCATCGTATTGGATGCACATGTTGGCCATCTCGACCTTCCTCTTCCTCATCCCACTCTCCAAGCACATGCACCTTGTCATGGCGTTCCCGAATGTGTTCTTCCACGACATGCGCCCAATGGCGACGATGGAACCCCTCGCCCGTGGCGAAGACGGGAAAGCCGTTCTCTTGGACGACCTCGACATCGAATCGTTTGGAACGGTCAACTACACAGACCTCACCTGGCGTAACCTGATCGACGGCTGGGCTTGCACTTCCTGTGCCCGATGCCAAGATGTCTGCCCTGCTTTTGCAAGCGGAAAATCCCTCAATCCAATGCAGATCATCAAAGATGTACGAAACTATGCCAATGACAATTCAACGGCTCTCATTGCGGGCGAAACACCTGCAGAAGACATCATTGCCCGCTTTGGTGAAGAAGCGATTTGGGCATGCACCACCTGCCACGCATGCGTTGAGGCCTGCCCAATTTACATCGACCACGTACCTAAGTTGACCGATGCCCGTCGTCACTTGATGATGGAACGCATGGAATTCGACGAAAGCGTCGAAGACACCATTGCACCTTTGATGGCCACAATCGAGAACTTGGAATCTGACTCCAATCCTTACGGATTGCCAGCCCACGAGCGAGGCGATTGGGCAGAAGGCCTGGACGTCAAGGTTGCCGAACCTGCTGAATACATCTACTTTGCAGGATGCGCTGCATCGTTTGATGAACGCAATAAGAAGGTCGCACGTGACACCATCAGCGTGATGAAAGAAGCAGGCCTCGACGTTGGTATTCTCGGAATGCAAGAAGGCTGCAGCGGTGACTCAGCGCGTCGTGCAGGCAATGAGTATTTGTTCCAAATGTTGGCTGAAACCAACCTCGCCACGTTCGAAGAAATCGGTGTCAAGAAGATCGTTGCTTCATGCCCACACTGCTTCCACACCCTTGGAAAAGAGTACAAGGATTACGGCGGTCAAGACATCGAAGTGATGCACCACTCTCAACTCATCAACCATCTGCAACAAGAAGGAAAACTACCAGCCCCACAACACGACCCTTCCGTCACCTTCCACGATCCGTGCTACCTTGGACGGATTGGTGGAGAATTAGAAGCACCTCGCAATGCGATCGGTGGCGTCGATGTGGAAATTGAACGCCACGGAAAGCAATCGTTCTGTTGCGGTGCTGGTGGTGCTCAAATGTGGATGGAAGAAGACGCTGACCAACGAGTCAACGTCATTCGAGCGAAGGAAATCGCAGAAACCGGTGCAGATACAGTGGCCGTTGGTTGCCCATTCTGTTCAACGATGGTAAGCGACGGTTTGTCAGCGATTGAATCTGATATGGAAGTCAAAGACATTGCTGAAATCGTTTGGGAACAAATCAAGGCAAACGATGCAGCAATCGAAGCAAAGAAAACAGCAACAGCTGAAGCAGAAGCCTGATTCTGGTGGTGGCTTCGTGGTCTCAGCCATCGATCAAGCATCCCTCCTGGGATGGTATGCACAACATCAACGAGATTTACCTTGGCGCCATACACAGGACCCGTGGCCCATTCTCCTTTCAGAAATACTCCTTCAACAAACTCAAGTGAGCCGAGGTACTGTGTTTTGGCAACGCCTCTACAAACGCTATCCTACCGTTCAGAGCATGGCTGATTCAACCGAAGAGGAGGTCCTTTTTCTCTGGCAAGGTGCAGGGTATTACAGCCGTGCTCGCCGTTTGTTTCAATTGTCAAAAGTGGTATGTGCTGGCGTGTCCGCTGGAGGCTTTGGGGGGCGTATGCCAACCACGGCAAAGGAACTCCAAACTCTTCCTGGCGTTGGCCCTTACACCGCAGCAGCAGTTGCAAGCATCGCTCATGGGGAAGCAGTGGCGTGCGTTGACGGCAACGTACGACGCGTGATGGCTCGTCAGACCGCTCAAGCAAAACCCTCAGACCGTTCGTTACAAACATGGGCTGATGCATCGCTTTGGAAGGTTGATGCGGGGAATTGGAATCAGGCGGTTATGGAACTTGGGGCCACGGTTTGCACGCCAAGAAAACCGCTGTGCAACCGGTGTGCAATCCGTTCATCATGCACGGGTATCGAGTCGCCTGAGATGTACCCTGCTCCGAAAGTGCGACCCAAGAAGCGTGTTGATTTGATGTGCATTCTCCTGTTCGATTCAAACGGTTTTCCTCATCTTGAGCAGCGTGACACCTCTGGTATTCTCGCAGGCATGTGGGGTCCAGCGATGGCACAGGAACTCGATGTCGAATCCCTTGACTACCTCGGGGAGGTTCACCACGTTCTTTCACACCGAGATTTACATGTCCGGGTTTGGATCGGCCAGATTGGAAAAGGCGTTGACCCAACGACGGTCCCTCTCTCTTCGCTCGACCACAAAGTTCTGGCTCTTGCAGGATCATCAGCCAATAAGTGAAGAGCACCAAAGGTGCACGCCTCTCAGTCCTGATGATTCGCCCTTGCTACCTTGAGGTCATGTTCGAATGAAGCGAGCATCATGAGGAGGCTGAAGAACAGAAGGTACTCCGCAGGAGCGGCAATGTTGATCGAGGCTTGTGCCATATCGAGAAATGATGCTACATCCCGTATGTTCCCATCGATGACAAAGGATTTGATTGGTTTGGCGAGCGCGAGGTTCATCACCAACAGCGAAGCTCCCGCAATCCCAATCCAGTACTTCCGGTGCTTATGGCCGGTTGTTTGAGATCCCGCAAGGGCTGCATGGGCTGAACAAGCCCAGATGTAGCCGCCGCCAAAAGTGGTCAAGGCGAAGATGGAGTGGAGCACAATTTGGTCGTGCATGTTGAACCATGAAAGTAAAGCCAAAGCCAAGCCAGTGATGAGTCCGCTTATTCTTGAAATCCGGAGTGCACCCGGTTTGGTTGAAGATTCAAAGTTGGCTGATAGCCGAATGGCGAGAACGCATAACATCAGACCGGCGGCAGTCAGTCCAAGTGTGAACACCACCCTTTCCAATCCGGGAAAATCAGATTCCGAAATGAAGAACGGTATGTCCCTTGCGTGGCCAGACAGGGCATGAATGAGCATTGAAGACGAAATTGTGACCAAAATCAAGATCCACGTAGCTCGCAAGGTTCGGAGATCGTCAAACATGAACCTGCCGACACGCAATTGTTTGCGCATCGACCAGTCGATCACAAAAATTCCCTCACAGTATCGTGGATACATTGGTCAAAGGAGTGCCATTCCATCTCCAATACATCGGTTGCTTTTTGTGAGGAGAAGTCAGCATCGCCTCTGAAAAACCCCTTGACTGTTTTCCGAGTCATTCTGCGCGGAGCACCAAACAGTCCCATCATCCAATCGAAAAAGACAAACATGGGCATGAATGTGACGGGGATTGCTCGTTTTGGGGACTTGGTTTCGGGATACAGTTCTCGAATTCGTTGGCACACGGCGGCGATGGTCGAGTTGTTATGAGGTGCCACAATGAAACGACCCTTTGCTTCATCGATTTCATACGCTTTGCGATGAGCAGTCGCCACATCCACAACATGAACAAAGGCCATTGGAATTTTTGGTGCCAATGGAAACTTTCCTTTCATGGCATCATCAAACCACTCGACGCTCGGTGTTGCTCTGGAAAAACCGCCTCCAAGCACACCGCCAGGGTTGATCACGCGCAGGTCCAAATCCCAACGTTTAGCGAGTTCCCAAGCAAGCCGTTCAGAGTCAGTTTTGGCGATGACATAGGGTGACGAGCGATCGGTTTGCCAATCTTCCTCACTTTTCTCTTGGCCCTTAGGCATCGAGCCAACTGCAGCGATGCTCGACGTGTAAATCACGCGCTTTATGCCGTTTGAATGGGCGGCATAAAACAGATGCTGTGTCCCTTTGTTGGCGGTGTCGATGATGGTGTTTGCTTCACCGCTTGTAGCATAGACTGTGGCGGTGTGGAACAGGGTCGCGCAGCCATTCAAGTGTTCGGTCCACCCATCGGCTTCAAGCACGTCACCTTGAACGATTTCAAGCCGTTCTGGAACGCCCAAATCCAAAGCATGCTGGCGAACATGGTCGACCTTCTTTGGATCATTTAAATCTCGAACAGAACCTTTGACATTGTAGCCATGTTTGAGTAAATCACGCACGATGTGATTTCCTATGTGGCCGTTGACACCGGTGACAAAAACGGTGTTGCCATTGGCTTCACCTGCTTCGCTCATGGTAGGTCCATGGGCCGAAGCGTCTTAACCTTCAAGTGAGGAAGGCCACACCCAAGACCGTATCCCATGCCTTTACGCCTGCACGACACCCGTCGAAGAGAGAAAGTAGATTTCTCGACAATCGAACCTGGAAAGGTATCGATGTATGTGTGCGGCGTGACCGTCTATGACCGGTGCCATCTCGGCCACGCTCGATGTTACCTTGCCTTCGATTTGATTCATCGCTGGCTTGAAGCATCAGGCTTTGACGTCCATTACGTTCAGAACTTCACAGATATTGATGACAAAATCATCGTCCGAGCAAATGAATTGGACGGGGATTGGAAGGCACTTGTCGATGCAAACATCGAGGCGTATTACGAAGACATGGATGCCTTGAACATTCTTCGTGCGGATGACTACCCCCGATGCACAGATTATGTCGATGATATGATTCGAATCACGAAGGATTTGATTGACAAAGGCAATGCCTATCAAGCCAACGATGGCGTTTACTTCCACATTGATTCAGCCCCCGAAAAGTACGGCGCCCTCACTGGACAAAACATCGAAGCAGTGCGCTCTGGCGCCGGTGGCAGGGTTGACGGGACAGGCTCAGGTAAACGCGATCACAAGGACTTCGCCCTATGGAAAGCGGCCAAGCCCGGCGAGCCAACATGGGATTCACCATGGGGACCTGGTCGTCCCGGCTGGCACATTGAATGCACAGCAATGAGCATGGACTATTTCGGTGCTCAATTTGATATTCATGGCGGCGGGCATGATCTCCGTTTCCCACATCATGAAGCAGAAATCTTCCAAGGCGAATGCCACACAGGCTGCAGTCCTGTTGTCCAGCATTGGTTGCACAATGGTTTTGTCAACATCGATGGGGAGAAAATGAGTAAATCGCTTGGTAACTTCTGGACGATTCGGGATATCTTGCAACAAGTCGACGCCATGGTGTTGCGATTTGCCCTCATCAATGCTCACTACCGTTCACCCATCGACATGAACGAGACGCTGCTCAAGAACGCTGAGCGCAATTACAACAAGGTGCTGGAAACCTACGTGGCAATGCTCAAAGGACGCACCACTGAATCACCAGTTGACTTGCCTCATGCCGATTTGACCTCCGCACTACCACTTTCCAAATCACTTGGACTTCTGGAAAAGATGGGCGAAGGTTTCGCCCGTGCCATGGATGATGACTTCAACAGCAGAGAAGCCGTTGCCAAAGTCCTCGGAGCGGTTCGAGAGATGATGAAAACCTTAGGTTCTGGTCTTGATGCTACGGATGCTGATGCCTTTGCTCACTACGCTGTTGGTTGGCTTGAAGAAACCGCTGGAACGGTGCTCGGTGTGCTCCCGACAAGGGAGATGGCCTTGGCAGAACCGGAAGAAGACCCACGCAAGGCAGCCGTTGCTGAGCAGGTTGAGGCCTTGTTGCTTGAGCGCACGGAAGCTCGTTCGTCAAAGGATTGGGCAAGCGCAGATCGAATTCGTGATGAACTCAACACCATCGGTGTCGTTGTCGTCGACACACCTGAAGGTCCCACATGGGACCTCGGTTGAGCTCACTTCTCTTTCTTCGTGACCTTTTTCGCTTCAATTGGAGGCGGTGCAGGTACGAAATCAGGTTCAGTTGCAGCCGGTTCGAGTTCTTCCTCGTCCCAGATTTTCTCAATGCGTGCTTCATCGCTGAGGTTCAAATCCTCGCCGCCGGTTTTACTGATCAAAAACAAACCTACGCCCATCGCTACAATGATCCCAACCATGGCCAGTTTGGCATTTTGCTTGGTGCTTTGAGAACTTGCACCATCGTTGTCAGATGTCGTTTCCTCTTCGTTGTCAGCGTTTGGGTTGACGAGGCAAGGTGGAGCGGAGCCATCCTCGCACAATTCGATGGTGGTGCCATCATCATTGCTTGGAGGCGTGGTCACATCGGTGTCATCGGTCCCGCCATCATCAGTTCCGGTGTCGTCGACTCCACTGTCGTCGTTACCGCTGTTCCCACCGGTGTTCTCGTCATCGGTTGGCAGGGTGACAGCAACGTTTGTTCGGTCACCGTCAGCGTCCATTGCAACGTCATAATAATCGTAAAGTTTGGTAAGGTCGATGTGTGTGTTGGCCCAGGAAGAGCGGTTGATGACGTCGAAGAACCGTTCATCTCCGGTTGTGAAAATTGGATCGAGAACCATGTTCTTCAGGTGAGATTCCCCGTCCCTGTAATCGCCATCAAAGGCCTCATCGAGGTAGGCTTGCACTTCAGCGTCGCTTTTCATTTCTGAGACTTCTGACCAGTGTTCACGGATGTCGCTCAATTCGTTTCGCATGGCCATCGACAATCCTTCTTCAATGCTGGCAAAAGATTGGCTTCCATCAACAACGGAGGTCGAGGTGATGTCAACAGCCTTTGCCACACCACCGCCAACGAGGGGTTCCCAATCGTCGCCCTTGATTGTGGTCATGATGTCTTCATCACCAAACAGGGCCTTTCCTTGAACGAGGGTGAGGCGGATATCTGCATCGATTGCTTCGATGAGGTTGCGGTAGGGATCGTCATGGAAGGTGTCAATGACGACCATGTCAGCAACCATGCCAGTCTTGATTTGCCCGACATAGTTTTGCCACTTTGCAGCAGCAGCAGGGTTGGAAGTGACCATCTCAGCCATTTCATAGTTGGTAAAGTGGGAGTTCATCACTTCCGTGTTCCACAAGTCAGCTACTTTCAATTCGTGAAGGTTGGATTTTGAACCACTTGGTCCCCAATCCGGTGCGATTGAAATTTTCACGCCCGCATTGTCCGCAGCGCGCACATCGGTCGTGTTGCCATAGAGCAGGAGGTTGGAAAGAGGTGACCACACGAGGTTTGAACCAACATCGGCCATCTGACCAAACTGCGAAGGGGTGAGTGCTGTGCCGTGAATCACCACGGTTGGTTGTGCGAGAAGACCCTTGCTGTTGAGCAGGTCAAATTCATCTCGACTTGTTTGGTCGACCCCTTCAGAGAGGTGGATGAACCATGCCTCGAGATCGCCATCGTTGAAATCGGCAATCTTTCCGTCAGCGTTGTACGATGACTTGTACCATTCACACACGGCGCACGTGAGGATGTTGTCTTGTCCAAAGTTGTAGAGTTCCACGTTGCGGGAGAGGGTGCTGTCCCAGGCATCGCTTCCAGAAGGAGATCCTTGAACCGCAGTGACGCCACCAGCGATTGCTTGCACTTCTGCATACTTCATTTGTTCATTTGCCATGCCCCATCGGTTGTTGTTTTGGACGTTGCCTTTGTTCCATGTGATGCTTGGGCCATAATCGTAATTGTCGCCCCATTGTCCACGGTTGGTGTAGCCGCCTTCAGCAGATTTTTGGTTGTCATTGAGGTGAACTTCGAAATCCCAAAGTGGGATGTGGTTGTAATGCATGTGGTTGTGCAAATCAATCAATCCAGGGTAAATGGTGCCTTCGGTTTCGATGACCGGTACGTTGGTCAAGTCAACACCGCTTGGAATTGAGGAACCTGTGGACCAAACCCCTGTGATTTGCCCATCTCGGACCATCACGTTTCCTTGGTTCAAGACGTTGGTTTCGCCATCCATGGTGACCACGCGGCCCTTCAAGAGGAAGGCATCGTTGGAGACTGGATCGGGAATGTTGTAACATCGCACGATGTTCATTGCGACCTCTGAATCAGCACCACCGGGTCCCCACCCAGGGGTTGGGCTGACCTTTTCCAAAGCACCGTTGCTGTCTTGGACGTAGGATTGACCGTACCGCGAATCTTGGGCAGGGAACGACATTGAATTCATTGCTGCACCGGTTGTGTCGCTGATGGTGACAGTGTCGCCATCGTAGTAAGAGAGAAGGATGGTTGAGTCAGCACTGAACACAGAAATGCGTCCATCGGCTGGAATTGTGGTGTTCCAAGCAAGTTGGCATGGAGGGCTACCGCTTGTCACTGAAATTTGCCAATCGGAGATGTCCACTGAAGTCGAACCGCTGTTCCAGATTTCGATGAATTGGTCAGAGTACTTTCCGAATTCCCCGTCTTGGTTCCAATCGACTGCGCCGTAGACGTTTTGCGATGTTTCATTCGAGACAAGGTTATTCGGACTGATGAACAATTCTGAAACAACGACCGTGCTTTCTCGGGCTTGAGGGGCATCAGCACCTTGCACCGAACCAACCGATAGGCTCGGGAGAAGCATCAAGAAGAACATGGCAAGGGCGGCACCGCGAATGAGTCGCATGGGGGGTCCTTGTAGAGTGAGCACATGAACTCGTCGGCACAAGTTGATGCGGTGGTATTGAAGAACCTCCGACCAACAGAAAGTGTCATGGCTGTTGTAAACCTCACCGAACCAGAATTTGCTGACACCGTTGAAAACAACAATATTGTCCTTCTCGACTTTTGGGCGGAATGGTGCGGGCCCTGCAAAGCATACGGCCCGGTGTACGAGCGTGTGTCGGAAGAATTCCCAGATGTCGTGTTTGGAAAGATCGATACTGAGGCTGAACCTCAACTTGCTCAAGCATTCAACATCAAGTCCATACCCACCACGATTGCGTTCAAGGAAGGCATCGGGGTGTTCATTCAGCCGGGCGCGCTTCCTGAAGACGCACTTCGTGACCTCGTGACCAAACTTGCAACGCTGGACATGGATGAGGTAAGAGCCGAAATACATGCCCAAGAAGCCGCTTCAGAACAACCAAAGTGATCTGAAACGCAACAGCATGGAACCAATGTGTTCAAAACTCCCCGAGCCCCCCCGTATTCCATGAACCTACGGCCTTGGCTTATTTTGTTCGTTTTGATGACGACCAGTCTTTCAGGTTGTTTCGGAGAGCAAGCCGGCGATGACGGCGAGGTGATGCCCGCATATGACGTCTATCCTGAGCCGTGGGACCGCAGCGATTTGCTGTACGACGACAGCGATGTCTTCTCTCGAGTCACCAACAACGGTTCCTATGGAATTGACACAGTACGCTCAGTCTTTGTTGCAGTCCCTTCGATCACGCTTGCTGATGGCGGTGCTGGAGCAACAGGCGGAGCAGAGGTCCACCTCGGTCTTTGGTTGCCGGTCATCGAAGGATGCGATTGGGAAGCAGGCAATGTTTCCGCAGAATGTCAAGTTCCAGTGATTGCAGAAGTCGGCCCCTACTACAACGATGGCGACGTCGATGCCTTGAGTCCTGCAGACCGCCTTGGTCGTATGCTCATTGAAAATTATGTTCCACACGGCTACGGTGTTGCACAGGTGTCGGTCTTTGGTACCGGTGAATCAAATCACTGTATGGATCTCATGGGCACAGATGAACAGCGCGGCATTGATGCGGCGGTGACATGGCTGGGCACTCAAGGATGGTCCAATGGCAACGTTGGACTCATCGGAAAATCATACGACGGATCGACACCATGGCAAGCAGCAACCACAGGAAATCCACACTTGGCAACCATTGTTCCAATGTCTGGGCTGATTGGCGTTCATGAATTGATGTGGCGCAATGGAAGCATGGAAGCACGAGGTATGATCATGCACAATGGTGTGTATGGTTCATTCGGCGTCGATGGTGACACAGAAGACACAGAAAACCTCTGTGAAGGATACATCCAAGGGTACGCTAACGGCCCAGCAGCTTACCTTTCAGGCGGCATGGTCGACTACGCTGGCAATGACTACTGGACCTCCCGCTCCTTCCTCGACCGCGTTCTTGAAAATTACAACGGCTCGGTTTACATTATCCAAGGCATGCAGGATTGGAACGTCGATCCGCACATGGCGTTCCCAACCCACCAACTTGTCGAAGACGCTGGCATTGAAGTCAAGACCCTTGCAGGGCAATGGGCTCACGATTACCCAGACCGCCTATCAGGTCACAGCACCCTTCCATCTGGTGAAGGCGGCGAGGCTTACCCCTACACACTCCGCTGGGATTGGGCAGATGAAATGCTGTACTGGTTCGATTGGTACCTCAAAGGCGAAGGCCGTGCCCCAACCCTGGGCGTCGAGATGCAAGACAACCAAGGTGGTTGGAGGTTTGAGGCCACTTATCCAGCAGAGGACACCTTCTACATGAAAATCGGTGCTGCTGATATGAATCCAAGCGGTGCATCAATCCTGACTGGAACCGAGAGCATCACACTCACCTACGGTCCGTTTGAAGAAGATGTTTACATCGCAGGTATGCCAACATTCCACATTCCAATCACGCCACACACAGCAAACGGTGCTCACGCATACCTCGAAATGTCGGATGAATCCGGTATGCGACTCGGCCATGCAGTTATGGATTTCCGATTTGCAGATGGAGGGCGTGATGGCAGCCTCGCTTTGGTCGCCTTTTCCACGGTAACTGGTCAGATGGAATTCATGCCAATGGATGTCTTTTTGCAAGCAGGGGAATCAATCTACATCACGATGACTCAAACCGGACAGGATTACGTCCCATCGCCAGCTGCACTGGGGGGATATTCGATTGCATGGGCTGGGGCAGAAATGACCCTTCCTCTTGTCAATCGCACATGCGCTGACCTGTTCCAGGCACCCTTGCATGACTATGGCGAAGATGTTGGTCGCACCTGTTGATCATTGAAACATTTTCAAAATGTCTCTGAACAACGTTTGAGCATGCCCCTCGCTTCGTTCGACTAAACGCTTAACGATGAGCTCAGGCGTGGACCTTGCAAGATGGTTACGTTTGGGGGTACGATCAACCATGAGTTCCAAATCAGCATCCAATCCAGTCGCTTCAATCCCGTCCACCCGTAGGTCAGTGCGACCCGTCGCTTTGATGATCGAAGGTGCGAGGTGAGTCACCAACATCATGGTCGTATCCTCTTGTGCTTCAGCTGCTAACAACATTCCCGCGATGATACGTGCTCCAGCACCGGGTTCAGTGATGGCTTCAAGTTCATCTGCAAGGATCAGTTTTGGTGTTGGGTCGCTGACCACGCTTGCCAGTTCGACAAGGGTTTGTTCGAGGGCCCCTGCGCTTTGGGTTCCACCAGCTTTTGCAAGGATGTGCAATGCTTGGACTTGACCAACCACTGCGTGGCGGGCAGGCACAGGTAGGCCCATGTGAGCCAAAATGCAGGTGTGCGCCAGCAATTCCAAAAGGGTAGTTTTGCCACCAGAATTCGCACCCGTCAACAGAGCGAGCGATTGGCGGTCGACCTTTTTGGCGCACTGCCCAAGTCCATACGTCACAGCGTCGGGTTCCACGCCAAGAAGCAAGTGACGCCCTGCCTCGATGTGAATTCCATGATCGGCCAATTCCGGCATAGTGCATTGATTATCCACTGCCCAACGAGCCACAGCGACCCATTGATCAAGCTCGATGAGGTTGCGAACGGCTTGCTCGCAGTGAGGCTGGAGTGGGCCGAGGTTTCTCGCTAAGTTGAGCATGTGTTCCGCTTCACCCGTGGAGAGTTTGTTGGCAAGAGCCGTATCGAGTTCATCAACGACTTTGCGATCTACCTTTGCTGGCCAATCTTTGGTGAAAATCGAATATGGTACTCGCACACCGGTGCCCTCCAATTCTTCTGCAAGTCGTTGTTTGGCAACTTCCATGGCATCGGTGATGACCACACTGGTTGCGTTCTGCAGTTTCCGTTGGAACGCAGCCCCATCCGACAAAGCCTCGAGCAGTTCACTGCCACTGAGGTCCATCTTGGCACTGTCCATCGCTTTAGCCACTTCTTCATTGACTTCAGATTCAAGAGCCTTGACAATCTTCCAAAGACGGTCCTTGACATCAGCGATAGCGTCTAAATCACCTTGTTCATCAATGCTGTTGAGCCATTCAGGCAGGCTTTTCAATTCCGCGACAGCATCGTGAATCTGTTGGAGGAAGGCATCGTCTTCATCGCCAAGGTGTGCATCATCAACAAGTGCAACAAGGGTGGAAAGCGTTCGTTGATTGTTCTTGAACCAAGCGATGGTTCGCTCGGGTACAATCATTTCTGGCATTGGATTGGCACCTAGGACGACCCATCCTTCGGGAGCATCAGCGGGTGCTCCTCCTCCGATCCATGTGACTCGCTTGAACACGGTGTAATCTTTCCAAGTCTCTCCTTCACCTGGCTGCAGAACCCTGCACCATTTCTTCAACGAGTCCATCGGTTTCTTACTGACGACAACGCGCTCGTACCGGTCACCACTGTGGCGTGTTTGTCCAAGCCCCTTGAGGATGGATGCGATTTCATTCATGCGTTTCGGGTGGTTGGCGGCAAAACGCATGGCATCGGTGGATTTCTGACGACGGGGGGAAGGGTCTTCGACCGGCATCAAGAGTTGCATACGCTGACGTGTTGCGGGAGCCGATGCATAATTCTGAATGTGATTGAGAATGTCCTTGTGGAGTTTTTCAGCTTCCTTGGTGGCTAAAAAAGATCCTGAATCACCAGCTACGAGCCGAGCAAGCGAGAGCGCACGTTTTGGTGAGACGCCATCAATTTCAGCCACTCGAGCAATGTCACCGCACCTCAGTGAATCTAAAGCCGCTTGTTCATCACCAAAATGATCGGTGATTTTCTTAGCCAATCGGTCGCCGACACCCGGCAATGCACTGAGAACCATGAACGACTTCGTTTGTCAAGGGCTTTTGAGGATATTGCCCACCGAAGGGCCAACATACTGAATTTGAAACCAGGTAGATGTCTAGCGATGATCAGGGCGAACTTCAATCGCTTGTGAATATACCTTCCATGCATAGGGGTAGCCTCTCTTGAAATTTTGAGAAGGCTTTTGCATAGTTATATCAATGTTATTTAACGAGGCGTTAATATGTAGTCTCGTGCACTTATGTTGACCTTGTCTGGGATACTTACCATTTTGTCAATCCCATTAGTTTCTGCCCATGGTGACGAAAGCACTGGTGGCTTCACGAATATTCAAATCATGCTAATTTCGATTGGAATTTCTGCTTCCATATATATTCTAATCACTCGAGTCCTTAAAACTCAAACATATTTCTCAAGCCCATTGGTCTTCACACTCGTATCATTCACAGGATCTGTACATATCTTGTTGGGTTTGAATGATAATCTGCTACTGTTAGGTGGAGTTGGGGTTATTGGGATTCTAACCTTATCCTTATTCGTCAATTTTAGTCAATGGCAGGAGAAAATCGCTAGGTTAGGATTGGGATTGGTCGTTACAATCATGTTCGCCGCATATTTTGTTTCCAATCATGATTTACATTACATCGCCGAAGATTACCTAGGCATTACAACGAAATTAGCCGAATTATCCATCATTATTTTACTGAACAAAGAGCGAAAACAAGAAACAAGGGATTCTGAAGAAGAATGAGGTCTATTCTTCAACATGACCAACCCATCGGTGTGGTATTGTAAAGGGCCCCCCCTCTGAAGCGACGGGTGTTGGA
>TARA_B110000459_G_scaffold188882_1_pt1 | contig 35510 bp, 31 predicted proteins | sample TARA_B110000459 | Tara Oceans TARA_B110000459 (sample SAMEA4398296) | marine metagenome | biome: Polar Biome; feature: [SRF] surface water layer (ENVO:00010504); material: water (ENVO:00002006), including particulate matter (ENVO:01000060) such as... | depth 5 m | reverse complement strand
GTTTACGAGGGAGAATCACGCAAGGGTTCCGTTTTGGTAGTCCGTCACCGCTTGATGTATTTCCTCACGGGTGTTCATGACAAATGGGCCGTACCGAGCGATTGGTTCATTCAATTCGGGTCCAGCAAGGATCAGCAGCTCTGCATCCCCATCAGGCGACTCAAGCAGCACTTCATCCCCATCGCTCATCAAGCCAAGTTGACCATCGTGGACAGGTCGACCGTTGAGGTTCACGGTCCCTCCAAAGACGTAGACCATGCCGTTGAGCCCTTGGTCAATCTGTTGCACATGTGCGCCTCCTTGTTCGATTTTCATGTGAATGTAGGTGATTGGAATCACAGTGTCGATTACGGCCTTAATCCCCATGGTTTGGCCAGCAATGACGTTGGCCCATACTTTACCGTCTTCAGAGCGGATGCTCGGAATGTCTGCTGCGGGAATGTCTTGGTAGCGAGGTTGCATCATTTTGTCTTTAGCGGGGAGGTTGACCCAAATTTGGAACCCGTGGGTCGTACCACCGGTTTCATAGAAATCGTCTTGGGGCAATTCTGAATGAATGATGCCTCGACCTGCAGTCATCCATTGCACATCACCTGGGTTCAAATCGCCTTTATTTCCTGCACTGTCCCTGTGTTGCATAGCGCCCTGAAGCATGTACGTCACCGTTTCAAAGCCTCGATGCGGATGGTCAGGGGCACCGATGGCGGAGCGTGGATCCCAATGGACAGGCCCCATTTCATCAAGCAACAAAAACGGGCTCATCAGCGAACCCATTGCAGCAGGCCTTCGCACTGGAAATCCGCCACCTTCGAGCACGGTGTGCGTTGGCACGGTTGTTTTCAGGGTTCGACGCTTCATGCAATCACCCCTTGCACAAGTGCTTCAATGGATTGGAGGTTGATGGGTTTGCTTGAATTGACAATCGCTACACGACCGAGGACATTCGCACCGAGATGGGAAAACTGAATTCTCATGGAGGTCATCAAGTTGTGCCCTCCGCCACCGCTATGGCTGGCAAGCGCAACGAATTTACCATTGAAGTGTTCGCGGAAATCCTCGGTGCTCGTAGAAAGCCAAGCAATGAAGTTATTCAAAACTGGAGGCATCGAGCCGTTGTATTCTGGAGCGCATACAATAATGCCCTTTGCACCTTTTATCGCATCAGATGCTTCCTTGAAGCCAGGCATCTCAAGGTTCTTTTCCTCCTGCTCCGTGGTGTACATTGGCAGATTTAAATCACAAAGATGAAGCGTTTTGAAAGCAATGCTTTTCGAGGTCAATTGTTGCTCGAAGGCCTCAGCAAGTGCAACGTTTTTGCCGGTAGAAGCTACAAGAATTGTCACACTGTCCATGTTCTAACGAACAACCGGTCCTTCTTCAACACAGGGGTCTCAAAGAAACTACCATCGAACCCTGTATGCAATCAGCAGACCGCCAAGAACAGTGGGCACGAGGGCCATTGTTAAGATGCCAAAAATCAGGGTTCGCACCTTGCTCTCATCTTCAGTTGCCTGAGGTTCGATTTCATCGGATACTGTTTCGTTGCAAGTCGTGACAAAGGGGTTACATTCCACACCATTCTCTGCGGCTTCTGGTGCTTCGTAGTCCAAATCTTCTGTCAGATCTTGGCACCCATCAGCATCAGAGTCGGTCGTGTTGGTCGATAGCCAATTCAGGTCGCCCTTTTGGCAAGAATCAAGGAGGTCTGTCATCCCATCATTATCGTCATCTAAGTCCTCGGTGGCGTCGCGGCATCCATCGTCATCGTAGTCAAGAACGGTTTCTGAAATCCATTTCAATTCTCCAAGAGGACAATTGTCAGAACTATCTTCAACGCCGTCGTTGTCATCGTCTCGATCTTCCGTTGAGTCCTGGCAGCCATCTGCGTCAAAGTCGGTACTCGCTTCTGAGTTCCATCCAACGGATCCAGCAAGACAGAAATCCAGTGCATCGGGGATGAGATCATTATCATCATCAAGATCTTCGAGGCTGTCTTGGCACCCATCGGTATCAAAATCGGTGAGGCCATTAGAAATCCAATTTATATCACCTTTAGGGCACTCATCGGTGGTGTCCTCAACGAGGTCATTGTCATCATCAAGATCTTCTCCTGAATCCTGACAACCATCGCTGTCATAATCTGTAGAGGCGGACGCAACCCAATCCACATCACCTGAAGGGCATTGATCAAGTGCGTCCAGTATTCCATCATTATCATCATCTGTGTCTTCAAGGAGGTCCAAACACCCATCGGAGTCCTTATCCACCGTTGGAGTAGGGACCCAATCAATTGTACCAAGAGGACAAGTGTCTTCTAAATCCAAGTACGAATCATTGTCATCGTCTAAATCTTCGTCGGAATCTCTGCACCCATCGCCATCATGATCAGTCACCTCCGTCGAACTCCAATTTACTGCACCCTTGCAGTCGTCAAAAATATCCGCCACTTGGTCATTATCATCGTCTGAATCCTCTGTCGCATCTAAGCAACCATCGCCATCATAATCCAAATCTGGGGCCGACGTCCAATTTAACACACCTGCCTTACAGGTATCGTAGTCGTTCAGTACTCCGTCATTATCCCAATCCTCGTCTTCATAGGTGTCGTAGCAGCCATCCTGGTCATAATCAACTCCGGGGATGGGGGCAGAAATCCAACCGACGATTCCTGTTGGGCATAAATCGTTTTCATCAAGGATACCGTCATTGTCATCATCAAGGTCTTCTACGTCATCTTTGCAGCCATCGCTATCGTGGTCTGTTCCTGCCTCTGAAAGCCAGTCAAGAATGGTGAATGGGCATAAATCGTTTGAATCAAATACACCGTCATTGTCATCATCGACATCTTCCCCGGTATCTTGGCATCCGTCTGAATCAAAATCCGTCAACGCAGTCGGTGTCCACCCCACATCCCCTCGAGGGCATGAATCTGCACCGTCAAAAATTGAATCGTTATCATCATCCGTATCTTCGTTGTCGTCCTGGCAGCCATCGGCATCATGGTCTGTTGAAACGGAGCTTATCCAGAATAAATCCCCATAGTGGCACACATCGGAGACGTCGAGAACTTGATCGTTATCATCGTCAAGGTCTTCTTCCATCGAAAAGAATCCATTGTTCCACATGTCATCCATGCAACCATCGCTGTCGTGATCGCCGAAATTAGCAGAAGACCAATTCCAATGTGTAAACCTCGGGCAAAGGTCATTGTTATCCAAGACTCTGTCGTTATCGTCATCAAGGTCCTCACCGACGTCCCGACAGCCGTCGCCGTCCCAGTCAGTGATGAGGTTTTGATCGACGCTCATGAACACTGAGGTCCATCCGACGTCGCCTGCTTTGCACGCATCGATGTTATCTGGGACCCCGTCGTTGTCGTCATCATCGTCTTCAGACGCATCATTGCACCCATCTGCATCGTTGTCAGATGATGCATTGGAAGTCCATCCTAAATCACCAGGCATGCACTGGTCGTCGTCGTCAAAGATACCATCGTTGTCATCGTCGAGATCTTCGGTTGCATCTCTGCAGCCATCTGAGTCGTAATCATTGAGAGCGGTCGAAATCCATCCGAGATCACCCAGACGGCAGTCATCATTGACATCGGTCACGCCATCATTGTCATCGTCTAAATCCTCTTGCGAATCTTGGCAACCATCGCTGTCGTAATCTGTAGCACCGGAGGAGACCCAGCCGATATCACCACGTACGCAAACATCGACGTTATCGAGCACGCCGTCGTCGTCGTCATCATTGTCTTCGACGTCATCCTTGCACCCGTCCGAATCGTAATCGTTGGCGAGGGTGGGCGTCCACCCCATGAGTCCCTTTGGACAGTTGTCATCGAGATCGATCACGCCATCGTTGTCATCGTCATCGTCTTCGAGCGCGTCTTGGCAACCATCACTGTCGTAATCGGTTGTTGGGCCTGAAATCCAGCCAATATCACCGGGAGTGCAATCGTCATTCGCATCAATGATTCCATCATCGTCGTCGTCGTTGTCTTCAGAAGTTGCGTCCTTGCATCCATCCCCGTCGTGGTCGTTGGCCCCAGATGAAATCCAATTCTTCTCAGAAGGGTTCCTTGGGCATCGATCGTTCCAGTCGTTGACACCATCACCATCATCATCATCATCACAAGCGTCACCCTGAGCGTCACCATCGTAATCGGTTTGAGTTGGGTTCCATGTAAAGCGGCAATTATCGGTTCCGTCGGCTATGCCGTCATTGTCATCATCCGTATCTTCGCCGGTTGAATCCTGGCATCCGTCGCCATCAGAATCTGATGCTGCGTTCGAAGTCCAGCCAAGGTTTCCTTTCGGGCATGCATCGCTGCCGTCGGAAACGCCGTCGTTGTCATCATCGCCATCTTCGGCGCTGTCTTGACAGCCGTCCGAATCGTAGTCTGTTAACGAACCGGGCGACCAGCCAACATCGCCACTTGGGCAATCATCAACGCCATCGAGGATGCCATCGTTGTCATCGTCATCATCTTCGCCTGTATCATCCTTGCAACCATCACCGTCGTTGTCGGAGCCTGAATTGGAAACCCAGGCAATTTGGCCCAACGGGCAGCTATCTGAGCCATCGCTGACACCATCATTGTCATCGTCTGAATCTTCCGTCCCGTCACGGCATCCGTCGGAATCGTGGTCATTGGAGGAGGAAGATGTCCAAGATCGGTCCCCTTGGGAACAACCGTCGTCAACATCGTCAATGCCATCATTGTCGTCATCTGGGTCGCATGCATCGCCCATGGAATCAAAATCATAGTTTTCTTGGAGCTCGTTTGCATCGACTGGGCAATTGTCACTGCTGTCCGCTGTACCGTCGTTGTCATCATCGCTGTCTTCAGCGGCATCATTGCATCCATCACCGTCGATGTCTGATGCTGGTGTGGAATTCCATCCAAGTAAGCCTTTGGCGCACAAATCGGAATCATCCTCAACACCATCATTGTCATCGTCATCGTCTTCTCCAGAATCCCGACAACCGTCGCTGTCGTAATCGGTTGCTGAACCGGGAGACCAGCCAACATCACCAGCAGGGCAGTCGTCATTCCCGTCAATAATTCCATCGTTGTCGTCGTCGCCGTCTTCGCCAGCGTCTTGGCAACCATCAGCGTCGTTGTCTGTTGCTCCAGTGGAGGTCCAATCGAGATCGCCAGTAGGGCAATCATCGATGAGATCAGCGACACCATCATTGTCGATATCGAGATCTTCCGAGGAAGAATCCAGGCACCCATCTGAATCATAGTCGTTGGACGAGGTAGAGGTCCAGCCCATTTCACCAGTCTGGCAGTCGTCATCGCCATCAAGAATACCGTCGTTATCGTCATCGTTGTCTTCGCCGCTGTCTTGGCAGCCGTCTGAATCGTAATCGGTTGAAGCATCAGGTGTCCATCCAACGTCTCCATCGCTGCAGTTATCTGCACCATCGGACAAACCATCGTTGTCGTCATCTGAATCTTCTGTGGAATCACGGCAGCCATCTCCATCGTTGTCGCTTGCTGGATTTGAATTCCATGACAGATCTCCCACGGGACACGTGTCGCTTGAATCTTCGACGCCATCGTTGTCGTCATCCTCGTCCTCCAAGCTGTCTTGACAGCCATCCGAGTCATAGTCTGTCGAAGGTGATGGGGTCCAGCCCATATCCCCATCTCGACATTGATCAAGGCTGTCTTGAATGCCGTCGTTGTCGTCATCGGGATCTTCGCCGGCATCTTCGCAGCCGTCACCGTCGTGATCGGTTGCAGGATTTGAACCCCAGGCTATGCTGCCTTTGGGGCAGGCATCATCGCCATCATCGACATCGTCATTGTCGTCATCACCGTCTTCGAGGGAATCTTGACAACCGTCTGAATCATGATCCGATGTGGCGCTTGAAAGCCAGCCTAGATCGCCGGTTTGGCAGTCATCAAAGAAATCTGGTCTGTCATCATTGTCGTCATCTGAGTCTTCAATGTGGTCGTCTTTGCAACCGTCTGAATCGTAATCGGTAGAATTGGTCGGAGTCCAGCCAATTTGGCCCATCGGGCAGTCATCGTTTGAATCTGTGATGCCATCATTGTCATCATCGTCGTCTTCGGGAGTGTTGTCTCGGCAACCGTCACCGTCATGATCGGTTGAAGAGGAGGAGGTCCAACCGAGAACGCCCACTGGACAATCGTCATCGCCATCATCGATGGAGTCATCGTCATCGTCGTCATCTTCGTCGGAGTCCCGACACCCGTCGGAATCGTAGTCTGTAGCAGGGGTGGAATTCCATCCTGTTGCTCCGCTTGGACAACTGTCATCGCCGTCGGGGACATTGTCTCCATCCGCATCATTGCGAGCACCCGCATCGAAGGCTGCAAACGGGTCGTCTAAAGCGAGGGTTGGGGGGTGGATTGCAACAGATAATGAACTGAAGATAAACAGGGCAAGTGTCGCCATAACAGCGGCCTTCTTGCGTACAGCCACCTCATCCATGAAGAAAGGTAACGGCGTGGTCTTTTTATCCTTCCGTTGATTCATTCCAAGACCTTCTTCAACAGTCCTTGTATTCTACCCTGTTCCACTTAGATGTATTGACCGTGTGGGAGGGAGCAACACAAACAACTTCATGCCCCAAACGCCGACGCTAAATCATGCGGGGCTTGCGCTTCTTTGGCAACCTTGCCGTGCACCGCGACTGGATTGAAGCCTCAGGATGGGCGATTGAGGTATTGGACGGCCTCTCCAATCGATTGCTTGTTTGTACGTTTGACAATCAATCTTCGGATCCACTCAAACGGCTTGAAGGCACGATTAAGCCGATGCGCGAAGCGATGACTGTTGTTCAACAAGGTGGGATCGAATGCGTGGTGCTTGTCACCGATGGCGCAGGTTATGCTGGCAACAGAAAAATTGCAGACTCACCAAAAAGTGCTACGTTCCTTGACGGTCACGGCATGGGGTGCCTCACCTCAGAAGTGCTGGCAAACATAGCGAGAAACGCCGGATCCAGAGTCACCATCATCCATGGAGAGGCTGACACAAACGAGCAAATAAGGCAAGAAGTATTGCAAGCCCTTGATTGAGGCAAGGTCGTCTCGCCCCAGGGGATTGCGTTCAAATAGGCCTTGTGAGTGACCAGCACCATGAGTGAAACTACAATCATCAACGATGCTGCCAATGCAGGAACCGAATTCCTGGTCTACACTGGGAACTTTTGTGGATATTGCACAGCAGCAAAGCGATTGCTTGAACGGAAAAACCTCAGTTTTACTGAATTGAACTTCGATGCAGGTCAAGCTGAACGCAGTGACATTGTTGCCGCAACAGGGCACAGAACCGTACCGGTTATTTTGGATCTGCGCCAAGAACAACCGATGTTCATTGGTGGTTTTGACCAGTTACAAGCCTACTTGTCCTAAAGCGGTCAGCCATTCTTTCAAGGCCTCATGGTGCTCCATTGGTATCAGGTGGCCCTTTTTGTGTTCAATTAATTCCAAAGCCCAACCTGCTGCTTCGAAGGTGTGAGCAACAGCCCACCCGTCTTGAATCGAAACTCGAACATCGCGTTCACCGTGCATCCAAAACAAATGCTTGGGGTCGAGTTCGGCCAATCGAAGGCCAAGTTCCATGCCACGGACCAATCGCGTGCCAATCGCCACAACGCCGACGATTCGATCCGCAAGCGGCAATTGAAGCAATTCTTGAGCCATTGCCCCACCTTGGGAGAAACCTCCAACCACCAACGGGCCCATAGGGGCGCGTTCAGCAATGATTTGTTCGAGTTGTGACAGGCTTGAATCTACATCGATTAATTCTCGGCGCGAGAGGTTCATGCGGCGCGTAGCATCCGCATCTTCGTCTTCATAGCGCCACCAGGTTCTGCCCCTCCGAGGGTGCTTGTAGCGCGCCTCAGGAACAATGAGCGTCCAACCATCTGGGAGCATCTTTTCAGCAAAAGGACGCATCATGCTGGCATCGCCAGTCATGCCGTGCATCATCACCAAGGTTGGCATGGTGTTGACCTCAAAGGGTGTACTCGAACACCTGTGCTCCGGCCACACGAAGATGAATGAAGGAATCAGGGCCTCGAACGGTAACCGTCAAGGAGTATTCACCTGAATTGGATGGAATGGTGCCAATGGCGCCCTTTTCTGTTGCACCAGCGCCCCAGGCACGGGTGAGGGGGGAGGCACCCGCATGGTCTTTCATAGAGAGGGAACCAGAAGCAGCCCCTGCGGAAGCGATTTCCACATCGAGGTACCACACAAGGGTGTCCCAATCGCCATCGTTGGGATGGCCTTCATCGATGAAGGTGTCATAGATTTCTTGGTCGTTCTCTTCGTACAAACTGTCAAGTAAATCCCGTGCCCGGTAGAAGAAGACATCTCCAGAATAACCGGTACGAGCAACATTGAGATCCATGCGAAGTTGACGCACGCCTTCGTCATCGATCCAAACAAAGTTTTCCATGAAGCTTTTGCCGCCGCTGAAGGTGTAGCTGAGTTCGTGGCCTTCGGAAGAAACGGCCGTAACACGGGCGTTGCCGTTGGTGATTGAGTTGGTCGTTGCGGTCCATTCTTGACCAAGCAAGGTGAAACTCCAACTGTCCCCAACCGTCCAAGGGAATGAAAACACCTGTTGAGGCTCTCCGTTTTCATAAACAGAAAGGCCGTCCATGGTCACTCGACCCAAGAACGGGTTGTGATTGATTACGGCATGCCGTTGCGCTTCCCGTTCCGATGAAATGCCAAGTTGGTACAGGCCTTCGCCTTCATCGATTTCAGCCACGACGAGTCGTGCGCTGTCCTCGCCAAATTGTGGTGTGATGAAGGTGTAAAGCCACTGATCGCCAACTTCCCATTCTGGAAGCATCTTTTGTGCTTCTGTGGTTGTGTCTTCGGAGGACCCACCCATGGCACCATCCGTGCAGCCTGCAAGTGTTGTTGAACACACAAACAGCGTAGCGAGAATAAACGCACGTGTTGGTCCCTTCATGGTACGGGGTACAGTGAGGCCTTCAAGAGCCTAACGCTTCGAAGGGTCTCACAAAAGTTGGCCAGTACCAGCCAACACAACTGCAACAATTGACATCAACTTGATGAGAATGTTGAGCGATGGACCGGATGTGTCCTTGAACGGGTCGCCAATGGTATCACCGATGACGGCTGCTTCGTGAGCAGCGTCGCCTTTCTTAGCACCTTCAATGTGACCTTGTTCGATGGCTTTCTTTGCGTTGTCCCAAGCGCCGCCGGCGTTGGCCATGAAGAGCGCCATGAGCACACCTGTCACGAGGGAACCTGCGAGAAGTCCGCCAAGGGCATCTGGGCCAAGTGCCAGTCCAACGATGACTGGTGCAAGAATTGCAACAACACCAGGCCCGACCATTTCTCGGAGAGCTGCCTTGGTCGAGATGTCGACGCATGTTTGTGAATCAGGGTAGGTTGTGTCGCCTACAACGATCTTTTCAGGCCATGTTGTAGCGTCTTCGATGTTTCCTTCGAAGGAAGAATCCTGTGACAGACTTTCCCGCATGATAGCAAATTGGCGTCGAATTTCGACAACCATGTCACCTGCAGCCTTACCGACTGAAGTCATGGTCATAGCAGCAACAACGAACGGTAGGCCGCCACCAATCAGCAGGCCGATAACGACCTCTGGATTGGTTAATGTCAAGTCAAGATTATCTGGGCCGACTGCTGCAGTGTAAGCTGCGAACAGTGCAAGTGCAGTCAATGCAGCAGATCCAATTGCGAATCCTTTACCGACTGCTGCGGTTGTGTTGCCGATTGAATCAAGTTCATCGGTGATGGCCCGAACATCGGAACCAAGTCCACTCATCTCAGCAATTCCACCTGCGTTGTCGGCAACTGGTCCGTAAGCATCGACGGTCATGGTGACGCCAACAGTAGCGAGCATGCCCATTGCAGCCATTGCGATGCAGTAGAGACCGAGATCATCTCCACCAAAGTGATTGGCTCCAAAGATACCAGCAGCGATCAAGAGGATCGGAATGAATGTCGACATCATACCAACCGAAAGTCCTGCAATAGCGTTTGTCGCAGGTCCAGTCTTGGACATTTCACCAATGTGAGGGATCGCCTTGGTCTTAATTCCAAAGACCGGTTCGATTCCAGTGTAGTATTCGGTAACAAGTCCGATAGCGATTCCAACCACGCTGCCCAAAACAACGGAATGCATGACGCCGATGTCGACATCAATCAGGCCTTGGCCCAAGGCGCCTTCGTAAAGAGAAATGTAACCGCCCAGCCAGAAGAGGAGGGCTGCGATGAAGGTCGTGTTTCGAAGTGCTGCTGCTGCATCTTTGCCGTTCTTGAGAATGAACATCGAGAACACACCAATGATCGAGGCAACGTAACCAATGAGTCCAAGCATAATTGGCATCATGATGTAGTCTGCCCCCATTGCTGAGGAATTGTCAGCGATAATCATTGCGGCAATGATTGAACCAACGAAAGATTCGAAGATATCGGCACCCATTCCAGCGACGTCACCAACGTTGTCCCCAACGTTGTCTGCGATCACACCAGGGTTGCGTGGGTCGTCTTCAGGAATACCTGCTTCGACTTTACCAACAAGGTCGGCACCGACGTCGGCAGCCTTTGTGTAAATACCGCCACCAACACGAGCGAAAAGGGCGATTGATGATGCACCCATACCGAATCCTGCTGCTGCTGAGAGGTTTGAGCCAGACGAGCCAGCGTCGAGCCAGTAAGCCACGAGGGAAATTCCGAGCAGGCCAAGTCCACCAACGGAGAGGCCCATGACTGCGCCGCCGTTGTACGATACTGCCAATGCTCCGGCTTTACCGTCGTTCTTAGCAGCCATGGTGGTTCGGCCGTTGGCCGAGGTCGCTGCACGCATTCCAGAGAACCCAGCAATGACCGATGCAATAGCACCTGCGAAGAAGGCGATGGCGGTTTCCATATCGTTGAGTTGGGTCAATGCGAGACCGACAACAACAACGAAAATCGAGAGTACCTTGTATTCTGCAAAGAGGAAGGCCATTGCACCCTCTTGGATTTCTTGAGTGATTCCAGCGACTTTTTCATTGTCGATCTTCACTTTATTCACTTGTTGATACAACATAAACGCAATGAGAAGTCCGACGACACCTGCAACTGCGGCAATTATTGGTATATTTTCCATCATAACAGAACACCTGTGCCTCGGCGACCCAAGAACCCCTCATAAGTGGTTCCCCTTGTAAAACCGTCACTCCTGCTCTTTTTCGCACAGTTCTAAACCCGCCGAGCCATCGCTCACAAGGACTTGAAAGAAGCAATCGTTGAAAGGGGAGAAACCCAAGGGGCTAATATGACCATCACTGCTGAGGAGGTGCTTGCCGAGATTGGACCGGTTCAAGAAATCCTTGACGAACACGATGGTGTCGTGACCGTGCTGGACACAAGCGATGGCAACATCATGTTGTCTTTAGACGGCGGATGCAACGGCTGTTCCTCGACCCCAATGACGGCCATGCAAATCTACTATTCACTGAAGAAATTGGAGGCGATCAACGATGTCATTTTTGTCAACGGCGAACTTCCAGAATACATGCGCACCTTCATCGACCAGAAAATGGCAAAGGAGCAGTTGCAAAACTCAACCAGCGACGAAGACAAAGACGAAGGCGGCCCTCAACCTCAGGGCGAGATTGTTTGATCACTCTTCAGCGCTTTCTTTACCAATCGTGTGTGGATTGGCCCCAAACGAAACGTTCTCCCCCTTGAGGTTCATTCGAGCTGAAATCGCAATGACAATACAAACCAGGGACAGCGGTTTTGGCAGGTAATTCGAGCCCCACAGTTCACCACCAGATAACGACAGCCACCACAGCACACCCGCTGCGGCAATCAAAGAAGCCGCAATCAAGTTCTGAACAAAGCGTTCAATCGGCGGGGAGCGGGAAAAAGTCGCTATGAAGGTGAATAAGATTGCTGAAATCCCACACAAGCCTTCCGCCAGATGTTCAATGGTGGCGGGGTCGACCATGGCTAAGGGAAGCGCCCGGAGTTCTTCAATGTGAAGACCAAAACCACAATGCTACAGCGCAATCTTTGACAAGTGTCGCCGACACAGACCTTCCATGGCAGGCGGCGGTTTTTCCCTTCCGAAAGCACGTCCGAGCGGTCCACCCTATTTTTCCCGCAACCAAGTGGCCAATGCACTGCATCAAGTCGCGGTTCTTTTGGAACTTCAAGGTGCCAATGTGTTCAGGGTCCGTTCCTACCAAAACGCCAGCCGCATGCTCGGTTCCTTGACTGAAGACCTCGGTGAACTCGTTGCAACAGGGCGCCTGTTGGAAATGAAAGGCATCGGAAAAGGGCTAGGTTCTGCATTGACTCAAGTGATTGCAGAAGGCCTATGGCCAAGCGACTGGGTCGAACTACATGCCTCCACGCCAGAAGGCATGATCGAAATGCTTGGCATCCCGGGATTAGGCCCAAAGAGAATCAAACTGATGAATCAAGAACTTGGCGTGGACTCGGTTGCCTCCTTGAAGGAAGCTGCAGAAGCAGGAAAAATTGCCCCGATGAAGGGGTTTGGAGAAAAATCACAGGCACGGATGCTCGATGGAATTGAACTCTTAGCCCGGTTCCGAGCGCGCCGAAGGCTCGACGTTGGTTTGATGTACGGTGAGGCCTTTGAAGCAAGAATCAGTCAAATCCCAGGTGTGCTCAAGGTGCAATTAGCAGGGAGTGCCAGGCGGAGAAAGGAAACAATCGGCGACCTCGATCTGGTTGTTGGCGTCGATGCAGAACACCATGAAAGCGTGGCGAATGCCATTCTCAGCCTCCCCGGTATTGCGGATATCAAGGGCGCTGGAGATTCTAAAATCAGCCTCATTTTGGACACTTCCATTTTCGAAGAAGGCTTCACAGTGGGTCACATCGATCCGAATGTGCTCGACGCTATTGGCGGCGATGATTATGAACAACTCGAAAGCGGTGGTACCATCGATGCACAGGTCCGTTTAGTCCCACCCGAAGTGTTTCCGTTTACCTTGGCTTACTTCACAGGAAGCAAAGAACACAACATCGCCATGCGTCAACGCGCCATCGATCGCGGCATGCGGCTCAATGAATTTGGATTGATCCCCGAAGCAAAGGCAGGGGACCTAAAGGGCATGGCTGCGGCTCAATACTCTCTTCCCGCCGTGGATGAGGCTGAAATTTACGCTCACCTCGACTTGCCTTGGGTCACCCCCGAGTTGCGCGAAGACACCGGTGAAATCAAGGCCGCAGAACTTCAAAACCTCCCTGATTTAATCACAAGCCCAAACATTCGAGGGGCGTGGCACAATCACACCACTCTGTCTGACGGCGAAGCGAGCCTCGAAGAAATGGCTGAAACAGCCCGCAAGATGGGATGGAATTGGCTGGGTATTGCCGACCATTCACCGACGTTGAAAATCGCCAATGGTGCAAGCGCTGATGACTTGCTGGCTCAAGGTACGACGATTCAATCCTACAACGCAGCATGGGTCAAAGAAGGGGTTGATTTCCGTCTGTTCCACGGGGTGGAATCTGATATTTTACCTGGAGGAAAACTCGACCACCCCGATGACGTGCTCGCCACCCTCGATTACACCGTGGCCTCAGTGCACGCTATTTCCAAATGGCGGGCGCGGGATGAATTGGAAAACACTGAGGAATTGATTCGCTGCATTGATCATCCAGCCACAACGGTTCTCGGCCATCCTACCGGTCGCATCCTTCAGGGGAGGGACGGGTATGAAGTCGATTTGTTCGCTGTTCTTGAACACATGGCAGAGCACAACGAAGAGGGGCGATTGAAGGCGGTGGAACTGAACGCCAGCCCTTACCGGTTGGATCTTGATTGGCGCTTGTGCAAGCACGCTAAGGGCCTTGGCGTCCCAGTTATCATCAATCCAGATGCACACTCTGTCCGAGGTCTGGCCGACATAAGTTACGGCGTGATGGCGGCGAGAAAAGGCTGGCTTGAACAGGGGGATGTGCTCAACACCCTCCCCGCTGAAGAGTTAGCCAGCCGCCTTGTCTGAAAGGGTTGAATGCACACCTTCTTGACTCCGGGCCTGTTGCTTTGTCCATGCGCCTGCTCCGTACACTCATCATGGGAACGACCATGCTTATTCCGGGATTGCTGCTTGCGTTCTTGATATGGTACATTGCTGGCAAGCCAACAAGCGAGCCAATAGAGAGTTTGATCTGCAACGGTATCCCCCTGCTTTCCGTGACGTCTGGTCTCGTGTTTGGTTGGATGACGGGTGAGGCTTACTCCGTCCAAATGGAACTTGAATGAGGCGGTTTTGATGGCAGCGTCCTTTGCATTGTCACAGTGGCAAGAACTCAAGGTCGCGTTCCAGTCTTTTTTTGGCGAATTGGGTGAAATTGACGCTACCAACGAACGGCTTCATTTTCGTTCCGTGCCCCCCCATGTGCAAACACAATTCACAATCCACGCCAACGGAATCGTAATCGCGTCAATGCCATTGCATGGCCTCGAGGCATTGTTTGATGGATTTGAGTTCGACCATATTCGAAATGCAGTGTGTTGCACCGGGAACGGAGCCACTTACACATACACCGTACCTCAAGAACTGCTTCAATTGAAAGGTGGAAACGAATGAAACGCAGTGAAAAGGCTGATCTCATCGCTTCGATGCTTGAGGAACTTTACCCTGAAACACCGGTCCCGCTCGACCACACGAACACCTTCGAACTTCTTGTCGCCGTCTTGATGAGCGCTCAAACAACCGACCTCAAGGTCAACGAAGTCACGCCCGCTCTCTTTGCAAAAGCGAACACACCGCAAAAGATGGCGAACCTACCGGTTGAAACAATCTTGAACGACATTCGTCAAGTTGGCCTAGCTCCAACCAAAGCTCGAAACATCCGACGCCTCTCTGAACTGCTTGTTGAACGCCATGGAGGAATCATTCCAGACACATTCGAAGCACTGGAAGCACTTCCGGGCGTAGGGCACAAAACGGCTGGTGTTGTTCTGGCGCAAGCGTTTGACATTCCTGCCTTTCCAATCGACACTCACATCCACCGCCTTGCTGCGCGCTGGGGCCTTTCTAATGACACAACGGTTGAACGCACTGAAAAGGACTTGAAGGCGCTTTTTCCCAAGCATTTGTGGAATAAATTGCATCTGCAAATCATTTTCTTTGGGCGAGAATACTGCCCCGCACGGCGCCACGATCTGACGCAATGCCCCATCTGTTCATGGACAGCGACCAAAAAGCGAATTGCCGAAGAGGCAAGGCGCTGATTAGAACAAGTTTAGACTTCGCGCTGCGAGGTTCGTCACCACGATTACACCAAGGATCATCGATGTCACACGCAAAGCTGTATGCTCATGCTTGCTGGAATGAGATTCCCTCAACAAAGCATAGCCGATAAGTCCCAACCCAACGGTCTGAAGGATGGTCCCAATCGAAGTGACAACACGGTCCAGGTCGTTGTATCCATCAAGGTCTTCGAGGTATTCAGACAAATCATCCAACGTGGCATCAACAGCAGGTTCATCCGGTGGCCCCCACATGGCAACGACTTCAGAAAAGAGACCCGCAGCAAGGATGAGAACAATTCCCACCATCAACCAGCGTTCAAATGAATACGAAAGGCTGGCTTTGTCAAAACCCTTTGCGGGCTGATAGGGAGAAACTGGTGAGGGTGTAGGTGCAACAACGGGGACGGGTTGGGCGGTTGGGCCGGGGGGTGGAGGGATGGCTTGCATGCCCCGCCATCGACATTCAAGTTATTGTCCTTCGCTCGTGAAAACTCAAACGCCAAAGATTCCAGAAGCGCTTTCCAAGACAACCGAAGTCAAGAACGATGTAATTCCGCCAACCCATAGCAATTGTATGGCTTGACCAAGCGCAGTGGTTTTCCCTCCGCCGCGCAAACGGTTGGAAATCAAGGAAACTGCTATGACTTGGAACAAAACAAGGATCGATACAATAACCTTGAACATTCGAATGTTTTCTCCAACAGCAGAAGCATCTTCCATCACTGGCAGTGCTAAATCAGAACCAAAACGTGACAGCGCAGAGACATCGGTATCAACAAAACCTTCGGCGACGCCAGCGATCGAGTCTCCTAATTTCAATACGATTGCAATCGTTACGTTGAGGCTTGTAACCGTTGCAATAAGCAAACCCAGAGCGACCCCGCGCATTGTGTTGGCAGAGAGAGCCCGTCGACGGCGCAGTGAGAGAAGATTTCCGACCGAGCGTGAGACCATTTCTGCGGTTCCTGCTGGTTGACCTGATGACTGTGAACCTTCGATGTAAATTCGGGTGTAACGAGAGATAACGGCAGAATTTGTGTCGGCGGTGAAATAATCCCAAGCTCTGTCGGAATTAATTCTGGTCGAGAGGCGCTTTTCCAATCGGTCGATTGAATTGTCCAAGACCCCAAAATCAATGCCGCGTAGGGCTTTGATGGTGGCTGAAGGTTCCGCTGACCGGGCCTGTGCAGTTCCTCCGAGTGCGCGGATAAAATCAGGATAGGTTTCGTCTCGCCGAAGAACAGAACTCTCTTCACGCCCGACCATGAATGCGGGAATGAGCATCGGGGAGAGTGGGGCAGCAATAAGAAGCAAACCATACCGATCCCATTGAGTGCTAACTTCTCGCCAAGATGCCAGAATGACAATGATGGTGACCACGAGTAATAATGCAGAGATCAGCGAGGAAGCAATGAGCGCTCTTAGAAAATTGATTCGAAACGGAGTGTCCATTTCGTCACGTGCAAAGGTCGGGTCTTCTGGAATCGTCGAATTAAACGAATAGACGCCACCAATCTGAACGATGGTAAACATCAACCCCGCTAACAAAAGAAAACGGAGGCGACTGGCCACTTCGATTGGAGCGTCGCCTGCCGAACCGACTTCGAACAAAACGAGGTGGATGCCGGCAATCACAAGTCCGAATAAACCCGCAGACACAAGTGAAACATAAATTTCCTTCATCATATCAACTGATTCCAAACGAGTGTCGTAGAGCGTTGTATATTGCTCTGCGATTGTTTCCTGTTCCGAGCGCATGAACTCATCAATCGGTTGGCCTGCTTCGATGGAAAACGCCATCCTGTCGAGGAAATCGGCCCATAGAGGGGACGGGCTTTGTTGCGCTACAATTCGTGAAGCCTCGGGGAGGGAGGTGTGCCATTTGTCGACAAGGGTTTCAATTCGCTGGACTTCACTGGCCAATTCTCCATAATCCCTCATTTGTTTGAGAATGTCGAAGATGGACTGAGCCCCTACTTCGCCCAATGAAAGAATACCCATCCGGGTGATGAACATGTGCATTTCTTTCTCGATCAGTGTAGCTGATCGTTGCACATCAAGAAGGGGGAATGCAATTGCCGCACCCCCTGTGAGGATTGGAAGCAAAAGAATGAGAAGGATTCCGGCGAACCCTGAAAACAAAGCGCCTTCCGATAGACCACCCGTGAGAAGAATAAGAACCACTGCGAAGAATAGACCGGCAAAAGCGGCACCGCCCACAAAGTAAGCGAGGAAATTCAAAATGGGCATTTCAAGACGCCGCAAAGCGATTTGCCACATCGACATTCGCTTCATTCATCATCCCTCACTCGTGATTGATGCCCTTCCATGAATCGACGGCGCGATCGAAGTGATCCCATCCGCTGTTGTAGTAGATTCCAAGCAGATCGAACACATCATCGTAATGAGTGAGGTCTCGGTCCACCATTCGTTGGAGCGCTGCGGCTCGCTTCAGCATTTCATCGTAAATGTCTCGCTTGTTGGCGAATCCGGCCATTGCGGCAATTTTGTTTTCAAGCAAGTGGCTTTGGAACATTCCGCGGAAGTAATGCTTATCCTTGACCGGATCCCATTCGAACATACCACGGGTCAACACACCATCGCTGTGTTTGTTGTATCCAATGACCTCGTCAATACCAGTGACGCGCCGAGCGATTCCTCCGCCAGGTGCTTCAACAACTTCTTGGAAAATTGCAAAGTTTAGGTTGTCGAAGAAACGAATTGGAACGTTAATCGGGTCCCCTGTGAAACGCTGAATCATCTTGACAATCGACGATGCGTGGAAGGTCGCAATAACGGGGTGACCGGTCTGCATGGCTTGGAACGCTGTCGCCCCTTCAACACCACGAATTTCACCGATGATGATGTAGCGAGGCCGGCTACGCAATGCTGCTTTGAGTAAATCGAACATTTCCACACGCGACTCTTCGTTCTTTGAAGAACGGGTCACCAGACGTTGCCAAATCTTGTGGCGCACCTTGACTTCAGGTGTGTCTTCTGCGGAGTAAATCTTGACGTTATGATCGATGAAAGGAAGAATTGCATTGAGCGTTGTGGTTTTCCCGGATGCTGTTTCACCGGACACAAGGACAGACATGCCGTATTCAAGGCAGATCCAAATGTAAGCAGCCACTTGGGATGAAATGGTGCCCCATGCAATGAGTTGTGTGATGGAAATTGTTTCTTCAGCGAACTTACGAATGGTGAATGACGGTCCTAACATAGAGACGTCATCAGAGAAAATGATGTTGATACGGGAACCATCAAGCAGCGCACCGTCGATGATTGGCTTGTTGTCGGAAACAGGGCGTCCAATACGTTCTGACATGGCTCGAAGGAAACGAGACAACAGTTCTCGATCTCGGAACCGGATGTTCGAGGTCACCATACCGAACACCTTGTGATCCATGTGAACATGCTTCAGACCAATGGAGTGAATATCTTCCAGCATCTCATCTGAGAGCAGGGGTTCAAGTGGACCATTGCGAATCAGGTCACGAATCACGATGTATTCCAACCGTGTGCGTTGCTCTTGATTGACGACAAGCCGTCGATCCTCTAATCCAAGCATCTCCCAGAGGCGCCCTTGGCGCCGTGGGGCCAGACCGACTTCCGTGTCGAGAACGGTATAACGAGCGACCATCTGTCGTAGGATATTTTCAAACTCGTTGTCTGTTGTGAATGAGGGTGCGGCGGGTGCTTCTTGGAGGAGGGTTTCGGTTAATTCTCGGCGAATGTTTTCTTCTTCCTCAGTCAACTGAGGTTCAAGACCAAACCACAGGACTTGGCCGCCTCCTTCTTCGTCTGCAGGTGGTTCGTAAATGTGAATAAAAATTGGTTCCTTGGCAAGGTAAATCAGATTGAGCGGTCGTTCTTTTTTCGCTCCACGGTCAAGGTCACCGTAGTAAATTGGACGAGTTCCGTAACGTGCCTCGAAATCACGCACCCAGTCGGCCACGTGTTGGTGTGCTGCCATAACGGCAGCTAGGTCGCCCTTAGCAAATGGTGGATCGTCGGACATTCTTGATACCTCCTTCAGCTGACCGCCGTAATGTCGACGATGAAGCCCATGCTTGGCTCAACACGCCATCCGACTGAAGTTTGAACCGGGCCTGCAGCCCTCAAAAACCTCGTAACCACGATGTTTCTCTTGATTTCGCCACCAATCATAGCGGTGGCGAGGTCAAGAACGATTTCTGCTGATGCACGCAATGTATGCATCATTTTGTGATCCATTTCGTCAGGGTCAATGCACAACATGAGCGAACGGCCATCCGCACAAATGCGGCGGAGGCGTTGCATCATGGCAAACCGTTGAGATTCGTCGAGTGAATCTGGCATAAGTGAACTCGCCGCATCGATAATCACGACGTCAGCAAGAGCGATCGCCTCTGACTCAAGCAGTTCATTGAGACCGACATTAGGCAGGGCTTCTGCAATGGTTCCAAATCGAGAGAAGACCATGAGTTGGCCTTCCCGTATGGCATCCGTGATGCCATAACCAATGGACTCCATTTGTTCAATCCATCCACGCGTCGTGAGTTCCGTTGTGATGACAAGGACCTTCACTCCGTTTTCGACCATGCCAAAGGCAAGTCGTTGTGAGATCAGTGATTTACCGCCACCTACGCCTCCTTGGAGAACGTAGAGGGAACGGTTTGGTAAACGCAAGCCCATCGAATCACCCAGGGAGTCTGTTTCCAAATCGAATGGAAAGCCGTCTTCCTTTGGCTTGTGAGCCGTCAAAAATGGATCTTCTTTCAAGAGAGCCTCACCTCGACATTCATTGATGCACTTGAGGACATACCACTAACGTCTTCCGACGTAACGATGGCGTACAACTTGACGTCGTCCCCTGTAGCAAATGGAGTGGTTCCGTAAGAGGTGTCTTCAACCACAATTTCTGCGATTTCGTTCGTATCCCAAGTCGGTCCGGTTATTGTGGCAGTGGTGCTGGTTGGGGCTTGACCGTTCACGAGTACGGCGATGAGGGCCTCGTCGAGGGGGTGAATTCCGGTGTTTTGCAGGTAGAAAGTGATGCTTGGCGTTGTTCCTGTGGTGTCAACATCAACCATCATTGGGTCGCCGGCAAAATCCAATCCAAGTTCACCTGCGAAGGTGATGCCTTGCTGGGTTTTTTGCGCTGCCCTCGCCATCGCTGACCACTCTGTGATGAGCAATGCACTCACAGAACTTGAGATCAACAGGCCCGTAATGAGCATGATGAATGTTGATGCGCCACCGTCTGCCATAGCCAATCCTCAGAGTGTCGTACCCACGGTTCTACCGCCTGAGGTGAAGGCAAGGCGGGTATGACTTGTAGGCGATAATTCCCAACGCAAATCAAGCGTTTCCCCCGAGTACCAATACTCGCTGGACAAGCCAACCGGATTGGATCCTGAAAGGGTTTGAGGATTTGCCCCATCGAAGAACAGCCAAACGTCCTCGGTAGGAAGAGTGACTGTACCATCGTTGGTGACCTCGGCGAAGACATACGTCTTCATGACTGGAGCAAGTGTTGCGGTAAGCGTAGGGTTTTGAGCGGGGATTCCAAAAGAGATGACAGGAGTGGATGTCGAACAATCGCCGGTGCTGGTGATGGACACGGCGTCGATGACTCCATTGCTGTCAACTGTGAAACTTGCGCTAAAACCCGTACACGAAGACGCAACAAGGGTCCCGTTCACGTAATCTGTTCCTCCATCGGTGATGGTGAGATCCTCAAGGGCAAACTCCCAGATCTCACTCGAATCAACGGTAAAACTCGGTAGAGGCTCGGCAGCGGCTTCAATCGAATCCATTGAGGATTCCATTTGATAACTCATTGTTTGAACGGCCATGGAAAACACGACCAACAATGAGACCCCAATAATGAGGCCACCAATACCTACCGAGCCAGCCATTTCAAGCTCCACCTCGGAGGGAACTCACACTTCGCCAGGAACTGACGAGCGATGAGAACGTTAGCAAATCTTTGTGCGGCAGATGATCATCAAGTGCAGCCTCGGCTTCCCCGGGTGCTGCGAGTTGAACAATGGCCAAAACGGACCGACCTTCTTGGTCGTTCAGCATACCTGAAGACATGGCCTTCTGAGTGAAACTGACTGCCGCCATGCCCGACATGTTGTCGAGCAGGAGTGCAGAAACCGTTGGGGCACCCACGCTGTTTCCAGCAGCGGTTGCGCCATGTGATGGAGCGTGCAAGAATGGATTTGCTGCGAGAGCTTGCGCTTCGTACAATTCCACCAAGGGTGCTTCATCAACTTCCTTCAGTCGGTCGTTGCCTGCAACGGAGATGACTTCACCGCTCGCGGTGACAATCATGTCACCATCAAGCGCTGATGCGTCGCCATCGCCGCCTTCAGTTGCCACGCCCTCTGCAGCAGATGCTGCAGAAGATGATTCCAGACTCACTTCGACATTCCGAAGCACATCCTCGACCATGTCGAGGCGGCTGCTGATCATGCGTTCGAGTCCAGATGTGTCAATTGTAGCGTTTACAGGTGCAGTCGATGCTGGTGCGAGGCTTGCCGCCACGCTCGGCACACTGCCGATGCTGTTGAGACGTGCCTTGGTGGGACCTGCGGAGATGGTCCACGCATCTTCTTCTCCGAGTTCTCCTTCTTCAGGGAGAGGGACCTGCTCAATGGCGATGTTCGCCATGATTTTGAGCCGATCTTCGGTGAGAGCTGCGTCTTCATCAACGTCCTCATTTGCACTGTTGCCAAATGGCCATGCCATGATAATTCCTCCTCTAAGGGCGCTTTTTCAAGCAGAGCCCTTAGAAAGCATCAAACAACCTTGGACCCAGCAGCTGTGGCACCCAAACTAAGGGTCTCAAAGGTGGTTCCTCCGGAGCCGACGTGGATGTAAGCTTGGACTGAGCTACCGGTGCCTACGGTGGCAGCGGTACAATCTAGAGCTCCAGTCGTACCAGAAAGGATCATTGTGTAACCGGTCGAGGGTTGCATGGTAGCAACTGCTCCGCCAGTTCCATCCATCAGAACAACGTTTCCAACTGCGCCTTCAACTGGCAATGTACCTGGGCACATCAATTGGTAAGTGATTGCGTTGGTTGGTGCTGGCTCACTGCCTGGTGCGAGACGCACGAACAGCTTGTAGCCAGTGGTTCCGTCGACGTATGCGGCATTGATCATGACTTTACCAGCCATGTTGTCTGCGGTGTCGTCGCCAGTTTGTTGAGCGTTCTGTTGAAGCGCTTCAGCAGTTTGGATGATCACGGCTGCTGCAACTGCAGCAACAAGGATCAAAGCGATGAAGACGATCATAGCGCCGATACCAATGGCAGCGACCTTGTCATCTTGGAATTCTTGATTGCGAGTGTTTGCCTTCATACAACCACCACTCCTCTGTCGACACTACCGCCGTAGCTGAGTAGTTCGTAAGTGAATCCACCGGATCCGGATTGGATCATGAATTCATTTGCGGTGTTTGCTGTTGGTGGGCAGTTTGTAGCGCCCGCCAAACTTAGCGTGATGCTGTAGGTAGAACCGGTGTTGAGGGTACCTGCGTTTCCGACTGCGCCAACTTGGCTAGCCGTTGTGAAATCGCCTGCGTTTGAGTTTGCCCCACACTGAATTGCCCACATGACGTTTGCAGCAGTGATTGAATCAGAGCCGGGTGCGAGTTCAAATGTGACAAAGATCGATGTTGCAGGGTCTGCAGCACCGGTTGTCACAATGCTCTTGATGAAGACCTTGGATGACAACAAATCTGTTGTTTCTTCACCAGTTGTTTGTGCGTTTTGTTGCAATTGCTCTGCAGTCTGAATAATGACTGCGGCTGCAACCGCCGCAACAAGAATCAGGGCAATGAAGACAATCATTGCACCAATACCAATTGCAGCGAGGTTATCGCTGTTTTCGTTCGTATTTTCTTTCATATTTTTCACCATTTTTTGTTTTTTGTATCCCCCATGTAGGGTGGAATCGGAGCGGTTCAGGCTTTGCCTCCTGAACCAATTTTAATGCGCAGAGGCATGCGAATAAGAGCGACTTCGTCTGGTGCGAGTCGATTGATGAAGGGGACCTTTGGCGTTGTAAAGCCTGGCGGAATCCATGGGGAGAGCACGATGTCTTGGAGGGGTTCCATCGAACGGTTTTGGGCTCGAATGGTTGCGGTGATCTCGCCAGTTCGCATCTCATATGCGGTCGAAATCGCAAGTTTGCGGGAGAGGGGGACCTCATCAGCACCATAGCGCCGGTTGGCTTTGACTTCAAATCGAAGAGGGAGATTGCCACCAGGAGCAATGATTGGTAAATCAACCGAAGTAGGCACGCAAGTCCACCCCTCAGGGATTGGTGGGGACAAGCGCATGTTTGGCATGGCAACTGGCCCATCGTTAATGATTCGAACAATGAGGATACCTTCGTCGCCGCCAGCAGGCCAGCGTGTGTCGAGGCCAAGCCAAAAGTGTCTGAAAAGGAACGGGTTGAGCGTAGAGGTGTTGCCCCCAATCAGATCGTCGACAAGGTTCTCAACTTCATCTGCGGCAACGCTTACATCCCCCATTTCAGCAGCACCTGTGGCTGAGCGCAAACGCAAAAGTATGGTTTCCACTTCGCCTTCATTGATTTTCTTCTCGGTCAAGAGTCGGTGAACCATGGCGATGTTCCTCCTCAGGTGAAGCACGTCTTCTTCGAGTGTGAGAAGGGATTTTTCGGCCTTTTTCACTGATTTCTTAGCCTTTTTGAGGCTATGGGTGTTAAGATATTCTTTGGCGTCAGCGATGTCCACTTCGGTGCCAGCCAGTGAATTCCCCTCATCTTGGATGACTCCAAAAACAAGCGTTTCAAGTTCACGGGATGCGTTAATTAACTGGTCTGCTGAATCTTTGCTCGCCGAGATTGCTGCCCGAGCGTCAGCAACTTCGGCTTCTGTCATGTTTCCTGTTGCATCAGCGGATTCACCGTCGGTTGCTGGATCAGGATCTATCATCTCAGGAGCTGTGAAATCAAAACTTGCATCGACTTCATCGAGGAACATGTCTGGGTCGTCAATGACATCAACATCTTTCTTAGCCATCTTCATTCACCTCCTCCGAACCGGTTTCAGCGTTGACGAGGCTGCCAACAGTGGCTGTCGTCGAAACATCACCAAAGATTTCGTCGAGGTTGAGCCCATCACCAGCGAGTTCATTGAACAGCCGGGCAGGGTCTCCGAGGTCTCGCTCAATGCGTGTAGCCTTAACTTCGACATCAGTCAGTCGACCGTAGAGGTTGCCATAGGCGCGGTCAGCGCGGAAGATAAGCAGCCAGACGCCGATCATCACTACGGCCATGTAAACCAGCACTGAGACAAGGTTGTTTGGATCGTTTGAGATCTGTGGGGGAAGCCCAAGCACAACGCCGACGAAACCGAGTACAGGTGCAGCAAGAATCACGCTGAGTTGCCTTCTGCTGTTCCGAAGAGCGTCGAAGTGGTCAGCGTAGATGGTGGACACACCTCGCCGGGCTCGTTGATAGTCTTCGTGAATCAGTTTGAATTCTTCTCCACTCGTCCAACTCATGCGCCAAATCCACAAGGCAGCAAGGACCAAAATTGCAACGCCCCAATAGGCAACGTTGAGCACATGGAAGGCAAACCCAAAGCCAAGCACTCCTGCGTAAGTAGCAAGCAATCTGAACTTTTCATTTTGCCTGGTGAGGCGCAGAAGAATAAACGAGGTCAAGAAGCACACAATGAGGGCAATGAAGCTGACCGAAACGCCTGGGGAAGAAGATTCGACGGAAATATCAATGTTGCGTACATCGTTTCCTACAACGTTTTTATCCCAATAAAGGGCATCCACTGTAGCAGTACAACTGCTTTCCTTCGTTGACGTCCACCAATCGATGGTTGTTGGTTGAATCCTCCAGACAAGGTACATATCCTCCCCAGGCCCAAGCACGCCAATCATTGGCTCCGCATCTGGTTGACTTAGAATGATTGCATCTGGGCAAACCAGCGCTACATTCACACCCAATGTTGTCGCTGTTCCTGCGTTGATTACCTTCAGTTTGAGTTCAATTTCCTCACCCTCTTGGACGGTTACAGGTGGCAGGAATTCAATCATAGGATCTGCGAATACGTCAAGGGTGAAATTGAAAGTTACTTCTTCATACACGCTGTGTGACTCCATCTCTTCTAGATTGTAGAGACGGAACGTGAGCGCCCAACCATCACCGGAGAGTATGTTTGGTCGGTTCGGTGCGTCAATCAATATTTTCAGCGGATCAGTGGTCTCCCAAGCCGGTCGGTCAGGGATGGTGATTCTTGAAGATGCTCCTTGTGTGCCTGATTGGCATGAAGCGGTGTCGATAGGGAGGGTGACGTCAGTGCCATTTCCTCCTGGAATTACGATGCTGAAGGCCCAGGGGTAGTCGGCTCCGTTAAGGTTTAGAGCGCTGAAATCAAGCAATCGCTCCGCTTCACAGAGTTCCAGTTCATAGGTACTGGGCGACTCTTCAGAATCACCTAGAACAGAGGGTATGTGGGAAAACGGAATTGTCTTCTCGAGGACGGGATCGCCAAGAAGTGGACTCAAAACCAAATCATTTGTTGTGTAAAACCTCGACATGATGAGGCTCGTGGTTGCTGAATAATTACCTTCAATCGTCCCGTCGTTTATGCTGGGTGCATAGATGATGTTCAAATCAGCAGTCAAGGACAGGTCCGGTTGGAAGTCAATGCCTTCTAGAGTGAAAATGTGACTCACGGGGACGCCAACAGGAAGGTACACTTCGCTCGTGTAACCATCGACCATTGCCCATTGATCGGAAAGAAGGTTGGTGCCGGGCCGGGTAATGGAATATCCGACATCGACGCTGAGATCAATATTCCCAGTGTTGGTCAGCATGAGGTCCCATGTCCTGGTCCCTTGACGGGAAAATTCCATCACGCTAGGCCAGCCTTCTGCCACAAGGTCGAACAGTGCGCCCACTCTGAGTTGTATAATCATGGTGTCGAGCGTCTTGGGCGGTGTTGATGTGTCTTTAACAGTCAACGTGAGGTAGTAAACAGCACCGTCAAGGAGCGTTTGTGAGCCTCCGAGGCCTGGTACATTGACAACGATTTGCCCAGCAAGAGTTTGATTGATGCTGAGCGTCATCCCAATTTCAGACACATCGGTCGTCCATTCTTCATTCTCTTCCATCTCACCCCAAGAAGGTGTGATGAGGACAGATTGTAGCAAGTTTCCAGTGTTGGTGACGTTGAATTCAACCTTGGCCATTTTCCCAGGTGTGACCGGGACAATCGTTGGCCCGGTAATCATGACCGTTTCGGATTTACTGAGGTTCGCAACGATGGTCGCAGATGCGTTGACTGTACCACTCGCGTCCGTCACCAAAACAACGGCTGTATAATTCACATCGGCTTTGGCCGAAGAGGTGGCCTGTATGGCCACTCGAATCACTTCAGTGCGATCGGGCGCGAGGATGAAAGACGGATTCGAATCCAAGGCGAAAATCATGCCAGCTGCGTCGCTGGTGTCGAAGTTAACGTAAAAGGCAGTTTGTGAATTGCCGGTGTTTTTGACTTGAATGGTCCTGAATACCTCGGTATCCTGTAATTCGAGAGTGGCGTTTTGTGTCACGGGTAAAAGTGATGCATTTCTGAGCGCACCGACCTCGATTTGGAGCGGGTATTCGCTGATTATGACTCCTGTTGTCAAATCTTCGACGATTATAGGGAGGATAATGTAGTCCTCGCCAACTGTCTGAAGCGATGTGCTGTTGGTGGTGACGAGCAATTCAATGTCTTGGTTGATGTGAGCGGCTCCGGTAGCTGGGAAATCTGCAACATCTGCAGAGAGATCGGTGATCAAATTTGTCGTGCCGTTCCAAGTCACATTCCAACCCTCTGGAATATTGGTTGCTGAGAGTTTGTATGAAGTCATATCATTGCCTATGTTTTGGAGGCTAAGTGGGATGCTCGTGGGGTCTGCCACTGGCACGGACACCACTCCAACAGGGGTGATTTCTCCGCCAAGAACAGATGGTACAACCACCTGGATCGTTTTGGTGATCGATTCTGCTTCCACATTGCTACCCAGGTAACCGCCACCCAGAGTAGGGTCAAGCGTCACGGAAATGGTATGGGTGCCAGCCATTGCATAGTTGGGGTTGGTTGAGGTTCCCTTGGGGCCGGTGATGATTAAGTGGGTTGTTTGAGTATCACCTGGCTTGAGGTTGAACATTTTTGGTTGGGTAATCTTAGACTCCCACCGTTCTACAACTTCTTCAAACCCACCGGTGTTGGCAGCAAGGAATTGATGGTCGATCTCGATATCCACGTCCAACTCATCATCGAGGTTTGAGTTCAAGTTGTGACGAACCTCTACATTGAGAAGGGTGTTGGGCACTTCCCCGCCCCCGTTGCGAACCCATTCCTTGGAAAGGGTGATCGTATCGCCGATGAGGTCGAAGCCGGGATCAACGGTGATTCGAGGAAGAATCAGAATATTGGTGGTTGCGGCTGTGGATGGAAGCCCGCCGCCGGAGGGTGTCGCAGTTGCCCAGAACTGGAGCGGTTGTCCTGCAAGGTTGAAATCTGCGGGATCCAGAGGGAATTTGATGCTTGGCGGCTTGACGTTAATGTTGATGCTGACAGAAAGGCCCTGCCCGATGTAAGTCGGGAGCATCTGGTCGCAATCGGTGGCGCCGACTTTCAAGTCCCAAGCGGCCGAAACTGAAAGACCACAGTCGATTGAAAAGAAGCCACCCAAATTGCCGGTGTTTGATACGGTGGCGAGGATATCTGTTCCGACTCCGGGAGTAAGGCTGGTGGTGGCGATTGGTAAGGTGACTTCGGCAGCATGGTATTCCCCTGCTTGAACGACCAAACTGGTGGTGTGCGTGTAGGGTTCAGCGGAAAGGCTTTTGATTTTGAGTATGATTTGAACTGCATCGCCTCGAGGTGTGCCCGCCGGGACGGTCACTGTGATGGGGATGTCAACGGTTCCATTCACATTGAGCGTGGGGATCGAAGGAGCGGGCCCAGCCCAAGGTCGACTTGCCGGTATGGATGTGATTGAGTCAACGTCGAAATCATCCGAAAGCCCATGGTTGACCAAGCGGAATGTTAGGGTTCCCGTTTGCCCCGGTTCAATAGAGCGATCGCCAAGAGTGGACAGTGTTGAGACGTAGTTTGAGGGGCGTACGGTTGTTTCGTTCGTCACATGCCCAAGAGGATTCCAACCCCCTCCAAGGTAAAGGAACTCGACCTTCATGTCCCACAGACCAGAGTTGCCGGTTGGGAAGGTGCGGGGATCAACCGTGATGGAAAGTGATTCTGCCGTCGACGGTGCAAAAAGTGACCCAGCTTCCAGCGTCTCAGTGCCTCCGAAGAATTCGCTGGTTGCCCGGGGCATAGGACAATCGACTTGCGGCGATACTTGGTCGTTGTCTTTGCAAGTGAACGTCACTTTCATCTGAGCAGAAATGTCCCGTACGCCATTGTTTCGGACTAAAGCATTCCATGTCTTTTCAGTCAGTGTCATCCCACGCGAGTTGTTCTCATCGAGATCATCCATCTGGAAGACTTCGGTGTCGCCACCCACCACGATTGCGCTGTGCAGGTCAGTGACGTTGAAGTCCTTCCGTTGTTCATTGTTTGATGGATTGGTGTCGCCGTTTCCAGAAACACGGGCGAACAAAGTTTGGCCGTCCCCTGTCGTTGCGGTCCATGGGATGACAATTGGGTTAGAGGTCGCCGCTGGAGGGATGGTTCCAAGAGCGATGGTGGTGACAATGTATTCGCCCGCTGTTGGCGAACCTTTGTGAACGAGGTGGAGCGAAGCGCTTCCCCCTACATCGCCGGTGTTTCGAACGGTGATCCTCACATTGTGGTCCGCTGGTTCAAGGATGATTCCAGTGCCAGGGTCGATAGAACCAGCGCCTTCGAACGTCATGATAGTCACGCCAAAATCGGGAGCCGCACGGCCCGAAGTGCCTGCATCGGTGCTGCCGATAAGGGGCGTTGCCATCGGAATGAGGAAGAGAACTACAAGCATCAATGCAAGTTTCGTCCCTGGTGGTGGAAGTTCACGCAGAAGCCTCACCTCCTGGCTTATCGAAGCGATCAATCGTGACTCGCTTGCCCTGTGATTTCCACTGAAGGAGCAGCTGATGCAAGAGTCGATCGTGGACTTGTTCGCTGATGCCGAGCCGGCGCCGCTCCTCCCAGAGAAGGAGTTGTTCTGTGCGGGTTAACAGGGCATCCCGAAGGTAGAGTTCAAGCGTTCGCCTGTAGGCATCTCGATCCGACACAGCATACACAATGGTGTCCCCAGGCAGTTGATCGGAACGATGTTGAATCATATTTCCAAGGGACAATGCTTCGTCATAGGAGACATTCCGCTTGTCCAAATCTGTTTGGATGCTGCTTGCGATCGCTTGAAGGTCAAACTTGGTCGTCACCCGTTGAATCCGCTTGAGATAACGGCGAGAACGTCTTGACATCCGTCCTGCGACCATAAGCCTTGGTCAACCTGCCGGTTATTGAAAGAATCGGTTCCTATGAGGCGTTTTACGCATAGTAAATCAAAAATCATGCATCGTGCATTAATGGGGGGCTGCGCTGCCACTCCATCCAACTTATGCATTGGAATAGTTCCAAAACCCTTCTTTTCGGCCAAAAGCAACCCTTCTTGATGTACCAGCCTGACCCAGCCTCATGACCGACGCTGTTTCTCACGAAGTTGGAGCCCTTGCCCCGCTGTTCAAATCTGTTGATTCAACTGGGAAGACCCACGAACTTGAATCGTACATGAATGAGGGAAAAAGCGTTATTTTGTATTTCTATCCTCGGGATTCTACGCCTGGTTGCACAACCCAAGCATGCGATTTTAGAGATAACATGGCTCTGTTCCAATCCTCCAATACGGTCGTGCTCGGCGTTTCTAAGGATTCAGAACGATCCCATGGCAAGTTCATTGACAAGCAAACATTGAATTTTCCGCTGCTGATGGATACCGAAGGGGAATTGCATGAATTATTCGGAACATGGCGGATGAAGAAAAATTATGGAAGGGAATACATGGGCTGCGCCCGTTCAACTTTCGTCATCAATCCAGACGGCTCGTTTCGATGGCTACGCTACAACGTCAAAGCAAAGGGGCATGTTGGCATGCTGATGCGAGAACTTGGCATGAGCGAGTGAGCGTGAAACCATGGCTTCGACCACCAAAATCGATCTCGAAAACGGCAGCGTGGCTTGGAGCCCTTGCCACATTGGAGAAGGGCTCAAGATTGGAAAAGAGGCTTCAATCGGAGCATTGGCGCACATCGGGCGCAATGTTGAGGTTGGCCCCGGGTGCAGAATCCAAGGCGGTGCTTACCTCGCCGATGGCACTGTGCTCGGAGAACATGTCTTCATTGGTCCAAATGCCACCGTTCTCAACGACCGTTACCCCCCTTCAAGAGATTCAAACAAATGGGTTCCTGTGAACATCGAGGCGGGTGCAGTCATCGGCGGCGGGGCAACGATCGTAGCAGGGGTTAGCATTGGCAAAAACGCAGTGCTTGGAGCCGGCTCAACCTTAACAAAAAACCTCCCTGCTGATGAAGTGTGGGCTGGAAACCCGGCAAAGCGATTGATGACTCGAGAAGCGTATGAACAAAAAGGTGGGCGCATGCACCACGAAAATGGGGGCAACTGAATGGACCGAAAAGGCGTCGTCGTAGATTATCTGAAAAAATGCAACTCGTACGCACAGGCATCGATTGCACGCAAAGAAGAACGGGGTGAGGGTGAGGACACCGAAGCTTGGCGCTCATACATTGCATTCAACGACCATGCCATCGAAGAACTGGGCAATGGAAAACTCGATGCCTGGTTCACGCCAAAACCAACCCAAACCATGGCTTCGGCTCGCCGAATTGAGGCTGAAGCATTGGACCATCCAATCCGAGCAGGTTGGCTGTCAGGGCTTCTTTCGCCGCGTCCGCTTATTCTCGCCTCAACACAAGATGCCGAAGGCAGACTCAACCTCGCTCCTTACACATCAGTGATGGCGGTCTCCACCGGACCCCCGCTGCTCATCGCTTCCTTCAGTTGCAACAGAGAAGGGACCTATCGCGACACGTTGCACAATTTGCGAAGCACCAAACGGGCGTTCCTTCACTTGATGCCTGCGACCTTGGACATGGTGTCATCGGTCGACGAAACGGCAGCACCTCTTCCAAGTGGGGAAAGTGAATGGAACATGGCAGCGTTCACCCATCATGCCGATGAACCTCTGCTCATCAACGAATCTGTTGCTGCTTTGGAAGTTGAATTCCTTGAGGACCGCCCCTTGCCGGATGCAGTAGCTCGCCTCGCCGTGATGCGAGTCATTGCGTTGTGGACCACCAGCGACGAAATACCTGCAGAAGGCCTGGATGTCCTGTGTCAACACGGCCACGATCGCTTGACGCCAGCGCCTGCCCAATGGGGCGAAAAAGTCGCCAAGCATTACAACCGCTGATCACGAACGCAAAGACGCCCACATCAGGGTTAGACCCTCAACCAATGTTGTTTTACAACTCCATTTGAGTTCAACTTCGCTCATCGAAACATCAGGTAAACGGCGCCCTGCATCCCCTGGGTAGCCTTCACTGGCCTCAACAGGTGGCAAACCGCCCGCCCATGTATCGTCTGCCTCTACAACCTCGAAGATAGCATGCTGCAATCCAGCAATGCTGATTTCCTCGGTTGAACCGATGTTAAACGCAAGTCCGGATAAGTGCGAAGGTGAAGCGTTCGAATCGGTAAGACCAGCTTTCAGAAAGCCATCGGTGACATCGTCAATCCATGTGAACGACCTCGTTTGTCGGCCTTGGTTGTGCAATTGAATCGGTTTCCCATTAAGAATTGAATCAAAAAACATCGCCACCACTTGACCGTATTCACCGCCGTCCAATCGAGGACCGTAGGCGTTGAACGGTCGAACAATTCGAACATCCAAACCATCCCTTGCAGCATGCTGGGCTGCGACTTCATCGAGGTACTTACTCGCTCCGTAGGAGTGGCGTTGATGGAGGTGCGGGTCGGTGAAATGCATCGGATTGCCGTTGGCAATCGGTTGTTTTTCTGCTTCTCCGAAGGCCTCTGGCGATGAGGCCAGCACGTAACGAGCCTCATTGGCCATAGCGAGTTCAAGCGTCCTCAAGGTCCCGTTAATGTTGACATCGATCACTGAATGAGCGGCCTCATGAAACCATTTCGTCCCATTGATCGCAGCCAAATGAAACACCAAATCGAGACCACCCATGGCCTCAACACAAGCATCGAGCGCGTCGACATCTCGAACATCACCCTCGAGAAAAATGAAGTTGGAATGGTCTTCCAACGCCTTTAGGTTGGCAAGGGACCCTCGGAACAGTGAATCGAGGGCTGTAACTTGATGGCCTTGGCCGATTAATGCTTCACACAAGGAAGACCCAAGAAATCCAGCCCCGCCTGTGACAAGAATGCGCATCGTCATACGATTCAACCCGCTCGTTCAAGGATTTCAATGGTCACCGTACCGTTTTTCGAAGTCATCTCAATGAGGTCGCCATCGTTGATGCTCATGCAAGGGTCGACGTCGAATCCGTGGCCGTAAGGAACGTTAAGCAATGAACAGGCTGGAAGCGTCAAGGGGCAAACATCGCTGTTGATGATTGCTTTCGGGCCTTTACCGGTGTACAATAAGCCCATCAAAACATAAGGAGCAACTGTGGAACCAGACCCTTTTGGATAGATCAAAATACGATCTTCAATCGCTCGCCCATCCAGTGGATGGCCGTATTCTTCCACAACGCCGGTGTCCCTATTCACGTAACCAAGGTAGGTAATGGGGACATCCGTAACCATCGCCGTTCCACGCACGCTAAAGGAATCTTGACTCAACAGGCCTTGGCCTGCAAGCGATGCAGTTCCTGTTTGAACCGTCTTGTTGCTGGCGTGTTGGGGTTGTGCTTTGGCCGCCAATTTTGGGCGTTCTCCGGCGGACAGTTCGGGATCGAACGCATGAGCCACGCAACCTTCAATCGGGAGCACGCTTGTTGGCAAACGGTTGAGGCCGCTCGTCAAGTAATGCTCTGCCTTCAGCGAATTTGTCAACAGGTGGTTGTACTTCGACCGGTTGTAAGGTGTGACTTCGGGGCAGGTGTCTTGCAAAATGACCGCCCCTGCTTGCTCCAAAACCTCGATGCTTCCATCGGCTAAAGCCAAATCATGGTTGGCCCCACTCGTGAACACCCAAAGCCGCTGGTCTGGCATTTTCAGTCCCATCTCTGCATAGGAGCGCACTGCTGAGGCGGTGATTCGAATTTCCTCAAGGCTTGCTTGCGGGCATCCAATGACGATGAGGTCGACTTGGCCCTGTGGAGCGAGGTCCGCATAGCGCGATTGGAGATCGGCTTCTGTGAACACCAACTCGCCTTGCCAGCCATCAACAGGTGCGTCCCATTGGCCCTGGGCATCTTTTGGCAAGGGTGGGTCTGCCGACAACCCTTCAGCCCACAGCATCGGCGTACCATAATTCGCAGCAGCCGCTGTAAGCGCTTTCTTCCGTGCAAAGCTCGCACGTTGCGGCAAACCTTGGATGAACGGCATTGGGCCCCATGGCAGGCGCCAGCCGGGTCTCACTTGCTTGCCAATCCAATCCCCAAGGATGGACCAGTCGGAAAGCGTGTTGAGTTGACACTGGACGTCAACTTTGATGTTGGGTGTTCGGTTTTCGACGAGGTGCAAGCCCCACTTGGGAGCAAAACCAGTCAATGCAGTGGCTAAAGCTGAAAGGCCTGATTCACGGTTTGTGATCAATGAAGTCCATGTGTTGGAAAAGCAAACTGCGTTTGATTCAGCCCATGAAGCAACACCCGCTTCATCCTCGACCCCTCGGTCATAAGGCGTGCAGGAAAGTGTGGCATCGATGCCAAGTGCCTCGTAGGCTTGGACAATTTCGAATTGCTGTTCGAGAAAATCGGGCCACTCGATGTCCATTTCTTTCATTTTTTCTTTGTCGCAACCGGCTGAATTCAAGGTTGTAGGGATGAGAACTTGGCCGTCGCCAGAACTCGACAAGTCCGCCAAAAAGCGTCGCAGCCCGTGGCCACCCGTGATGACTGAAACGCCTGAAACGTGAGCGTGATCTACTTCGATGAACCCTTGAGCACGAGCCGTTATTGCGAGGTCAACCACAAGCCGGGCCGCTTTCTGTCGCGTCGGGCCTTCATCGCCGTTCAGTTGTGCTGAGAGGCGTCCAGGCAAGTCCATGATGCACGCACGCAGAGGACGCTCATGAACTCACCCCCTCGGAAAAGTACTACCAAGGCGAGTCTAGAAAACCGAAACTGGCTAAAACAGGTCAGAACCGAAGGATTTGATACCATTGAGGTTGTTTTCGGAACACATGTCAACCCCCAATGAACTGGATGGTCCGGCCCCTATTGCAGGAGAACCTGCATCTGAAAACCCCAATAAAGCGGTGCCTGCGCTTCATGGGCAACGCACACAACCTCAACACGTACAAGCGCGCCCTCACCGCGCCACAAAGGTGCTCGCTGTGCTTCAAGTGATGTTACTGATTGGTGCCTTAGGTATCTCGAGTTACGCAATGTACACCGTTGCCACATGGCCTGACGCCTCTGAAAGCAACACTGCTTCCACAAACGAATTGCTCGTTCGAACTGAAGGAAGGGGTGCAGATGGAATTTGCCTCTATGGTGGCTCTACCGTGATGATTGGCCTTGATCTCAACCTCAATCAATACCTCGATGGCGATGAAATCACCTCCGAAACAAACCTCTGCCATGGTTTACCCGGACTCACAGGCAACGATGGAGTCGGCATTGCTGAGTCGGCAAGCCTCATCGAAACAGTGGACATACCACTTGGCAACTCCACCTGCCCAACTGGCGGAATCGCCTTGTTGGGTGGCATCGATGCGAATCAGGATGGTGCCTTAGGTGAAGAAGAAATCACATCCACCGATCACCTGTGTCACGGCTCATTGGGTCAAGCTGGGAACAACGGAGTCACGGGGCTCAACGGCGCAGAAGGCATGCCTGGTGCACCAGCCCTTGTGGCCCAACGCACCCCCCTAGCAAGCGTTTGTGCCAGCGGCTTGGTCATTGACTTCGGCCTCGACGACGGGAAGGGTGATGCAACCGCTCTTGACGGCATTATGCACCGCGATGAAGTCATCAGCAGCCTAAAAATCTGCAATCAACCGTTGTTCGTTGGTCCTGTTGACGATTA
>TARA_B110000459_G_scaffold4030_2_pt1 | contig 35850 bp, 32 predicted proteins | sample TARA_B110000459 | Tara Oceans TARA_B110000459 (sample SAMEA4398296) | marine metagenome | biome: Polar Biome; feature: [SRF] surface water layer (ENVO:00010504); material: water (ENVO:00002006), including particulate matter (ENVO:01000060) such as... | depth 5 m | reverse complement strand
TACTCGAGAAATTAGTATCTCAGGGAAGACTAGGCAAAAAGACCGGTTTAGGGATTTATGATTGGTCAAGTGGAAGTGCAGAAGAAACTAAGTTACCAGAATAATTAATTAAATTCGGGTTTCCTCTTTTCTAAAAAGGCACTGACCCCTTCTTTGAATGCTTCAGTAGTACCTGCTGCTTCAATTAATGTTCTTTCATGTTTAAGGTGTGTTTCAAAATCTTGGACAGACTGTACATCGAGTAAATGTTTGGTAGCCTCTTTGGTATGACTGCCCCATTGACTCCATTTAATTGCAAGTTCTGCAGCCCTATCAAGGAGTGATTCTTCATCGACAAGGACATCGATCGCTCCGACATCTTCCGCCTCTTGCGCCGACCATACTTCGTTCTCAAAGAAAAAGCGTCGAGCGGTTTGATCTCCTACTAAACGTGGAAGTAACCATGTCGTACCACCATCGGGAGAAAGTCCCATTCCGGAGTATGATGCAGCCATCTTAGCATGAGGGTTACCAATTCGAATATCACATGCAAGAGCAAGACCAAGTCCGCCTCCAGCACATGCACCATTGATTGCAGCCACACAAATAGTTGGTGATTGACGCATTCTAACAAGCAAAGGATGCAACACACCAGTGAGGGCTCTAATCAATTCTGGCGCATCTCCATCTTTGATCGATTGAGAAAATGCACGAATATCTGCACCAGCAGAGAAGAACTTCCCCTCCCCTGTAAGAACCAATGCTCGAACTTCTGGTGCCGTTAAACCGGCATCGATAGCTTTAGCAATTTGTGGTAAGAACTCTCTAGAAAAGGATTGAGTAGCAGATTGCCCAGATAAACGAATTAATCGTACCCCATTACCCATATCGCTGAATTCAACACTCATCTCTCCACCTCAAAGTTTAATGTTAACGTTCTTCACTTTAGTGTAGAAGCGTAAAGCATCTTGACTTTGCTCAATTCCAATTCCGGATTGTTTCCATCCAGTAAATGCTGTTTGTGGGAAGGTAATAGGATACTCATTGATAGAAACCATACCCGATTCTAAATCTCTTGCCATATTGTGGGCACGACTTAGGTCATTTGTCCAAATACCATTCAATAATCCAAATGGTGTGTCGTTGGCCAGTTCAAGAGCCTGGGAATCCTCACTAAATTTAGTAACTGAAAGTACTGGACCAAATAATTCATCCTTGAATAAAAGATTATCACTAGATACATCGGTAACTACTGTTGCTTCCATAAAAGCCCCTTCACCATCGATTACATTTCCTCCACAAACCACAGTTCCACCCATTTTCAGACCTGCCTGTAATTTCTCTAAAACTTCATCACGATGATTCTGATGTACTAGACTCCCAATCCTGACTCCTTCTTCCATACCAGGTCCAACTTTCCACTTAGCGACTTCTGCAACAACTGCATCGACCAGTTCATCATGAACATCTTCGTGAACGATCAATCTTGAACCTGCCCAACACATCTGACCTGCATTCATGAAAATTCCAAAACAAATCGCTTTTGCTGCATATCTCAAATTAGCATCTGGGAATATGATATTAGCACCTTTTCCACCAAGTTCTAGTGTCACTGGGGTTAAGTTTTCACTGGCTTTAGCCATGACGGTCTGACCTGTAGGAACTCCTCCAGTCAGTACGATTCCATCAACATCTGAATGTCCTGCTAAAGCATCTCCAATCAATCCACCTGAACCGGTTATCACTTGAAGAACTCCTGTAGGTAAACCAACTTCTGCCGCTTCCATTTTCTCCGCCCAAGCAATTAATGAAAGGGGAGTCCAAGACGCTGGCTTGGCAATTACAGTACAACCCGCAGCTAATGCTGGGGCAATCGAACGAATTGCTAATTGAAGAGGGAAGTTCCAAGGAACTATATGTGCTGTAACACCTAAAGGCTGTCTTAAAGTATAATTTAACCGATTACCTGGAACTGGAATGGTACTTCCCTCAATCTTATCTGAAAGACCTGCAAAGTATTCCAAAGTCCACGCCCCATAACGAATCTCTGAAAGAGCCTCTCGGAAAGTTTTTCCATTATTCTCTGACTCAATCTTTGCTAGTTCTTTAGCAGCCCCATAAGTTGCAGCAGCCATCTTATTGAGAATTCGCCCTCTCTGGGCTGGGTCCATATTCTTCCAAGATTTATCCTTGAATGCTGCTCTAGATGCTGAAACACAAGTCTCAACATCAGAAACTGTTGCTCTAGGAACTGTTGCAATTATTGTTCCGTTGGCTGGATTGATAACATCGCTAGTATCTCCGTTTTCGGCATTCACCCATTTTCCGTTAATCAGCATTTGTTGTGCGCTCATAAACCCTCCATGAAGTGACCGTTAAAGGTATTCGCTTCTTTTGAATTATTAAAATAAGCGAGATTTACTTTGTTAATGAGGCAAGACTCATGAGTAAAGACCACTCAAAGTGATTCATGGCGAGTACGATAGGGTTGGCTGAAACAACTGCTAGAACCCTCGCAGACCGTGCCCCCAGATTACTAATAATATCTGGAGCCACTGGAACTGGTAAATCTACAGCCGCACTAAACATTGCATCAATGAGTAATTTCTCTAGGATTCTTTCTACAGATGCCATTCGTGAAATTATGCGAAGTTGCGACCAAGGAGATATGCAAGAAGCATTACATCGGTCTTCTTTTTCTATAGGTTCGGCCAATGACCCAATAATAGATTGGCTTGATACATGCCAGTCTGTGGAAACTGGAATTGAAGCGACTATCAATAGAGCCCTACGTGAAGGTATTGATCTATTACTTGAAGGAGTACATATTATTCCAAGTGAGAAATTACTGAGCGCCTGGAGAGATGCAGGTGGAATTGCACTTGGAATAATTATGGCAGTTAGTGATGAAAATAAGCATAAAGAAATGATACGTTCAAGAGATGCTCATTCATTTAGAAGAGCTGATAGATATCTAGCCAATTTTGGACGGATAAGAAGTATACAAGAAGGTCTAATAGAAAGGTCTAGGATTTCGAACTGGCCAGTTGTAGATATATCAAAAGTTAAAGATGATACCGAAAGAATTCAACATCTACTAGACCTTGCTTGGAATGAAAGACGTATCAAACAGAAATGATAAACGACACGTTGGATTGAAGCGTAGTCGAACTGTCAGAAACCCCTAATTCACCAGTTATTAGTATCGATGTACCATCTATATCTGAAAATATAAAATCTAAGATCTTTACTTCAACTCCTCTTATTTCACCGTGATGTAATAAATCATCATGAACACTATCAATCGATAATTGTGCTGCCTCTAATCTATCAATTCCAGCATCCATCCAAGATAATGTTCGGTTCTCAATTAGAATTGGAATTGCCTCTATTACTTCAGTCGAGGTTTGAATAACACCATTAGATGATGGATCTGAAGATTGGGTAATTCCTGCAACTTTCACACTGAAAACAGCCATAGATAGTAGAGATAACAGTAGAACTACCCCTGTTGCCAATAACATTTGACCAGCATCTCTGTCGGTTGACTTAGCTTCTTTAACGTACATCAAGCCCCACCTCCATTACTCCAAATATCAAGAGTTACTGTCCATAAATCATCATTGACAACCACTAGCCTATGCACTGCTAAAGTAGTTCCTGAAGGAGTTCCTACTAAACCATGGGGTGATGAAGTTGCACTATTCTTAGCAATCCAACAATTACTCTCTTTGCCACTAATTATTGCATCTTGTAATAAATCACAAGCACCATCGAAATTACTGTTGTTAAGTAATTCTGTCAATCTATTCTCGCCTTCAATCTCAGCATCTAAGCCTAGCCCATATAGGAATGCAGTTTCTCCTGCAGCCTCTAAAGAGGAATCATGAGCAATAGATGGGGAATCTGGAACATCAATTCTAATAAGGAATGTAGCAGACATGAAAAATAGCCAAAATAAAGTTAGCATCTCAAGAATATGTATCTGAGCATTCTCATCTTTACGCAATGTATCAACTTCCATCAGGGGGTACCCCAAATCAGAGGAGTTGGGGTAAATGTACCACCAGATGGATTAAGACCAATCATGTAAGAAGAATCTGGAGTTGAAATTAGTTTGGTAACAGCATAAGCCGAATCACCAATCAGTTCAGGGTTGAAGACTAATAAATTAAAAGCAAGTAATGCTGCTAATATCATCCTTCCAGAATGTTTGAAACCTGAAGAAAAACGTCCATTAGCCATTAATCCAGCTATAGTGCCATTACCGATTGCCTGCATAGTTACTCCGTAGTAAAACACGGTAACGAAGAAAAGTGGGTCTATGGCTCTAATTGTCATGTTTCCAATATTAGCACCACCAGAATCACCTTCATCACCCGAATTAGATTTAGCAATCGCGGGAATAAAGATTCTTCCAAGTAGAGTAATAACCCCTAAAAATACGAAATAAGATGTCCAAATAACAGCAATATAAGACCCAATGGCTCTTCTTCTCTCACCTTCTAAGAATTTAATCTCTCGAGAATCGTTAGCAGCAGTTACCAGAATATCGGAGATCTTACCTCCGGCTCTATCCGCTTCAGCAATCAATGTAATCGCCCTCTTAACCAAAGGAGTACCGACTCTTTCAGCAAATTGCTTTATGACATCACTGAATTTTATTCCCCAACTTAATTGGTCTGACATTTTCTTAACTTCGTTATTTAGAGCGCCATATTCAGATTTAGCGAGGGTTTGAACCGCTACGGTCATCGATAAACCTCCCTTCCAATACTCGGCCATATCTCTAAGGAAATCAGGGAACTTTTCTTCAACTTCATTCTTCTTTTTCTCGACAATTTCCCAGTAATAGGAGGCTGGATAGATGAAGAAGAAAAATGCTAGACCAAAGAAATTCAAAAAGATCGTAGGTCTAAATTTGAATGTACCCAAATCTATCTTTGGACCAATCCAAAAGGACTTATTGTTCATATTAGTTGGAATACCATCATAGTAATCTACAGTCATATCAAACTCTGCAGATGATAATGATTTACCATCTTCTGCTGATGAGAAGGCAATTTGATATCTCTCTCCTGGGTCGATATTATCTAATGAAATCGAACAAACGTCACTGTCCTTACCTGTTGTACCATTAACAAAAGATAGGGTTTTTCCATCAGAGTCTCTTATCACAGCAGTATATTTGGTCGGAGTAGATGCTAAAACTTCACACTTCATCTCAAGCGGCTGAACCACTACTACTCCTTCTTTATCATCTTCAGATATCCCTGGAACATCAAATGTTTTCCCTTGATATTGGAAATTAACCCAAGGCTGTTCCACCCAAGTTAACTGATCTGGGTTATCCTTCAAGATGGAACACGATTCATTCGCTTTGTAAGATGGTTTATTGACTGCACTAAATTCATCAGCCATTGAATTACCTGCGGAGTCAACTGCTGTAGCCCCACAATAGACGTTGGTGAACATCGGTTCCCCGTTCGTAGTAGGGATAAAACTAGAGTTTGCTGCCCACATTACTCCTGAACTAAGACCAATGATTATCGAAAAGAAAAGAATGATATAGAGATTTTTCAATGTCTTATCGTTCTTTGGAAGGTCGAGTTCGACAACCAACTTCTTCTTTTTCTTCTTAGCCATCAAATCACCTCCATCACATTTCTTGTTCCTTACTGCTGGTGTAAACTAATACAGCATAAGCAACGTGAATCATAGGTATGAACCCTAGAACAATTCCGTATAGCATACCTTCTGACATTTGAGCCCCAGAACCCGATACCCAGAACATAATTACAAGCATGACAATTAAGAACAGAGGCATAGCAACTGCGACTACAATATATGATTCAGCAAGTAATGCTATTGACTCCAAAAATTGTTGCAGTCTTGTTCTATTTTCTCTCATGTAGTGCTCTGCTCTGTTGAGGAAATATAATTTCAAGTGACCACCAGCAGTTAAGGTTCCAACCATTCCTTGGAAAAACTCAGTCAGCCATACTGACGCAGCTCTATCAACACTCATCTTAATTGCTGTAATCAAGTCATATCCAAGCAATGTAACATCTCGATAAATCAGTCCAGCATCATCAGCTACATCCCCATAGATATCGCTATTGGTCGCTAGAGAACGGAAAATTTTCGCCGGAGTAGCGTTTGCTGCTGCCATAGCAGCAGTATAAGATGCAGCATATGGAAGATATTTTTCAATTTGAGCGCCTCTTCTATTGGCTTCACGTTTGGCTCCACCACGTACAATTCTAAAACCGGTATATGGGATTATTACTCCACCCATGACTAATATCAAGCTCTTTAGAGATACTGAGAATACTTGAGTTTCATACTCTGGGCATCCGTTTCCTGGCTTAGATTTGTCAACAAGTTCTGGCTCCCAGTATTCCCAATCAAGACAAGGGTTTACTGTGGTAGGATCTTGAAGCCCTTCCCAAAAAGCAATTACTCCAATCTCAGGAATGAAGAATAATGAAACAATACCCCAACAGATTACAATTATAGCAAATGAAGTCATAATTACTGTCGAAAGATAAACTTCAGGCATAATTCCCATAGAACCCTTGACTAAATTATCTGCAAGTTCTTTGTCCCTACGGGCTCTCTTCTTGATTAACCTGCCAAGGATTCTATTGCAGAATCTCTGCCAAGCGGTTAGTTCCATTCATCTCCCCCCATCAACGCAGACCGTCAACTCGTGCTAAAATCTCAGTAGGACGGACATAGTATTCTGTTACGATCTGCGAAACCTGGTCGGCCTTTCGGATATCGTTCAATACCATCCATTCAAGAATTCTTTTACGTGTCCTTAACTCTCTTCTCATATCATCTTGTGAATAATTCAATTTAACCATGATTTTCTCAAGAACATAAGATTTACCGCTAAAGATGAAGTCATCGGTGTTTACATCCCAACGGAATACTTCATTTGTGATTACTTCTAGAGAGTTAGGGTCAATACCGACAATCTCAACCAATTGCTTTGTTCTTCTAACACGGTTACCGTTTATTCTTGTCTGAATTTGAATACAACATGCTTCAAGTGCAGGAAGAAGAACACGAGGAATATCAATTGGTTTATTCTCTAGTCTGTGGACAAGTGATGGTACAGAATCAGCGTGCACTGTAGAGTAAGCACAGTGACCTGTAGCCATTGCTTGGAACAGTACGTATGCTTCAGCACCACGTATTTCCCCCACAATGATATATTCCGGCCGTTCACGCAGTGCGGCTTTTAGCAACTCGAATTCTCCGATGACTCCTTCGGTAGATTCTCCACCAAAACCTTGTCGTGTAAGGCCTGGAACCCAGTTGGGCTGAGGAATGTTAACTTCACGTGTAGATTCAATTGAAACGATTTTCATTTGCCAAGGAATAAAGATGCACATTGCGTTTAGCGTAGTTGTCTTACCTGAAGCAGTACCTCCTACAAATAGCATTGGAACTTCATTTTGGAACCCTATCCAAAGATACGCTACCATCAGTGAAGACATTGTTCTAAATGCAATAATATCTGCTGGAGAAAACGGATCATCCTTGAATCTACGAATACAGAACGAAGAACCACGAGTAGAAACTTCATGACCAAGTTTCATAACAATTCTGGAACCATCCATCAGTGTAGCATCTAGTAGCGGGTCAGCAACTGAAATGTGCTTACCACATCGCTGTGCAAGTTTGATAACATAAGATTCTAAAACATCATCTTCAGGCCAAACACAAGTTGTTTCAACTGATTCGAACTTACGATGGTAAGCAAAAATGGGGACATTTGTTCCATCACAGGAAATATCTTCTACGTTAGCATCGTTCATCAAAACATCCATTTGACCATAACCGATCAAATCTCTTCTTAGATAATAGAAAATTTTAGACTTGGATTTCTTATTAATCTTCATTCCATAAGATTTGATTACTTTATCCATTGCTGTTCTAACATAGGCTTCAGGATTGGCATCAATCTCATCGATGTTTGCCGTCAAAGAGCGGATGAAAATATCCATAATTTCGTCTCTATACTCTTCTTCCTTCTTTGTCATAGGAGGCTCGATTATCTGGTAAATGATGTTTAGAGTTTGTCTATCTCTGACGACTCTAGCGAAAGCATGCGGTGGTAAAACGGGGTATTTGTCAAGCTCATCATATTGCGCTTTTTGCTGGGCTCTTTGGCGTTTACCTCTGCTCCCTTTCTTTCGCGCCATACATCATCCCTCGCCGAAGCAATCTATCACACGCCTCGGCCGACTATAACACTTCGGTGAAATCACAACAGAAAACCATAACCCTGCGAGACAAAATCCAAAGCCATCATGACTTTTGTAATTGCCCAAGTAAATTTTCACAGAGGGCATAAAAATCTTGCAGGTTCGAATCATTTGGTAATACGAAATCGGCTGCATCTATCAATTTATCAAGACCCCATCCAGTTTCTCGTTTCTCCCTTACTTCAAAAGCAGCATAATCGCCATCTTCAGAACGGCCTCTACTCTGTATTCTTTGAAACCGAATCTCCATGGAAGCTGTGATGGCAATCGTAGAGAATTTATCACCCCATCTAGATTGAAATAAATCAAATTCGGCAGTGCCCCTTAGGCCCTCGATGAGAATTATTTTATTGCCAGTAAGTAATTCATCTACCGCATCACACAATCTTTTAGCCAGTACATCATCACCATGATCTGCCCTTAACTGGGCTGCTATTTGCCCAAAGATACCAGGACTTTCTTCAATCCCCAAGCGCGTAACTTCTGCCCTGACCATGTCACCCATCGATAAAATAGGGATGCCTGATTTTTGAATAACTGCCGCGAATTCACCCTTACCTGAACCGGGCAATCCACACACAGCAAGGACTCTTCCCATACTTCATGCTCGAGCAGGACGCCCTTGAATATACCCCCTTATGCATTACGCATGGAGTTTAACTCATAGTGAATCAGTTATTGAAATGTGAGTCTCCCCAGCGCCTATCCATTAATTTCCAGAGTAGTGTGGAGGCCAAGAGCAAGATTACTGATATTACAAGCATACCCACATATCCTTGTTGAACTAGACTTTCGTCATACATCGCTGCTGTAGCTGCAAGTCCATCTTGTGAAGCTCTCTCCCACCAATTGCCGTAAAGTGAAACATCACCTTGGGTAAATGATAGTAAGAATAAACCTAGTAGCGGCAGTACAGTACCTATCCAAAACCAAATCATAATTGACGCATCAAATATTGCCTGGTTTGGCCTAAGCCCCATCAAGTAAGCAGTTAATGCGACGATGTATATCGAATTTGCAAACATTACGATTATACTAGTAGGAAGAGATGCCCATTCGTCTAACCTCCAGGCCATCAAAACAATGAAAATTAGTGAAATCCAAGAGGTTGCCAAAAAATAAACCACAACTTTAGCCCTGATCAACTGCGGGACTCTTAATGGAAGGCCATTCATGAATTCGGGAGAATCCAATATAGTGAGCCATGAATAAAAGTTGAAACCAAAAAATCCCAAGAATGGAGCATATGAAAGAAGATTAATTGGAATTGGGGCCTCGGCAAAATCGATCAGCCAAGCCATCCCAAGTAGTACTAAAAGTGGAATCGCATAAGAAACCGTCATTTTCTTGATAGAGCCTGAACGAACTAAATCCACAAATTCTTTTGCTACAATCAGCCTTACTTCTCCTTTACCAAGGAACCCTAGCCTCTGATAGATTGGTTCCAACATGTCGCCTTTTTCGACTACACTTACATCAAAATCATCCACGATTAAAAGAGAGGAGAGATAGCCAAGACCAATACATATGACAAATGAAAAAATGGCAATAAATATATTTTGACTCGACTGAACCTTTAATCCGAGTAATAGCCATTCTAAATCATAAACTCCGATACCAGCAGTAATTCCAAATAGCACTATCAATATTGGACCTAGTATGGTATAAGGTCGGCCACGCATCCATAGTGCTGAGGCGAGGAATGAGAATACAAGCCCTTGAGCAAGCGTTACTACCATTGCAATCCACGTCCATGGAAGACTACTAACTTGCAAAGGAGTATTGATAGAAGCAACTGTTTCAAGACCAATCCCTAAAAACATTCCAAAGATGATTGGAGAAAGAATTAGTAGAACATAGAAACATAAATCTTTGACAAAATATACGAAATGGGCTACTGAATTAGGCAGAGGTTGTAGTGCAGGTGATGCTAGTAAGAAATTCTTAGTTCCAGTTCTACGAATTAAAGCCTCTCGACCCATAAATGCAAATGTACCCATTCCAAGACTAAAAACCAATAAAGGAAGATGCAGCCCAAAACGTAATTCTTGCCAAGTAAAAGTTTTTGACTCCATGTCACTAGTTTGTGCTGCGGAATCTCCTACTAGGAATTGTAACCCAATTGTAGAAATCATGGTGACAAATGATAGCAGAAGAGGGAATAATACCACTTGTCGGGCTTTAGCAAATTCTATATTTTTACGAAACTCTTCTTTGAACATTACTTTGAAGGTCGCAATAAATGCAGAGACACCACGCATTGGGGTATGCAGTTTTTTGCCTTGAGAACCAGTACCAAGACTAGTGAGTGTGGAATTAGATTCAACTTCGTCCCAATCTTTAGATGAAATCAAAACGCCTGACAAGACTATTCCTCCTCAGAAATACCTTCTTCGCTGAGCCTTTCCATATCACCAATGGAACGGCCTACAAGTCTAATGAAAACATCTTCTAAAGTTTCTTCACTTGAAAGTTTTAAATCCTTTACCGAACCTGCTGCAAGTACTTTCCCATCATTGATAATAGCCATTCTATTACACATTCGTTCTGCCATCTCGAGTACGTGAGAGCAAAGGAATATGGTTCCACCTTCCTTCACATGGTCAAGCAGCCATTGCCTGCATTTACGTTGATAGATTGGGTCTAAATTGGCAAATGGTTCATCTAAAAATAACAACTTAGGACGATGAATGAAGGCTGCAGCAAGCATAACTTTTTGTCGCTGGCCCTTAGATAAATCCTTACACATTGTATTTCTTTTCTCTTCTAAGCCAAACCAATCAAGCCAATATTCTACTTCATTTTTGAAATCATCTACGTTTCTCAAAGTTGCCACAAATTCAAGGAATTCCACCGGAGTTAGAAATGACGGTGGCGACTCAGACTCAGGAACAATTCCAATATTGGCTTTGAGCTTCTGAGGGTTTTTTACAGCATTAATCCCCAGAATTTCTATCAACCCTTTACTTGGTTTCAATTGACCTGTTAGAAGTTTTATGAATGTAGATTTACCAGCGCCATTTGGTCCAAAAACCCCGAAGAATTCACCGGAATGAACTTCTACATTTAGTGGGTGTAAAGCGATGAAGTCGCCGTATTTCTTGGCCATATCTACTGCCTTAACCAAGGCTACTTGCTTCTCACCCATGTGATGACCTAACATCGCCTTGCTTTTTACTATTGGTTTGCTAAATTAATACGCATAAATCATGAAGTCGTTTCCACTGGCATGGTCATGAGCGCACCACAAAGCCAAGTTCTTCATATTGAATTAATCGCATCTGATGAAGAAGATGTAAGCAAAGGAAGTATTGCACTAGTGACTATCAACAGACCAAATAAATTGAATGCATTAAACTTGGAAGTTATGGATTCAATTAAAAAAATGTGTAAATGGGTAGAGTCAGAAGATTCTATTCGATGTATTGTCATTACAGGAGCTCAGCCACTTCCTCCAGCTGAAGGGAAAAGAGCGAAACCTAATGCCTTTGTTGCTGGTGCAGATATTACCGAATTCGTTGGTAAAAGTAGTGGTGAAATTAAAATTCAATTCACAGATAATGCTGTTGAAGCGATTTGGTCTTTGAGTAAGCCAACAATTGCAATGGTAGATGGTTTTGCTCTGGGTGGGGGATGTGAAGTTGCTTGCTCTTGCGACATACGAATTGCCAGTTCCCGCTCTAAATTTGGAACTCCTGAGATAAATCTTGGATTAATCCCCGGATATGGCGCAACTCAACGTTTAGTGAAACTTCTAGGATATGGTAAAACGATGGAATTAGTCATGACTGGTGAAATGATCGATGCTGAAGAAGCACAACGAATTGGACTGGTAAATCATATTGTAAATCCCGAAGAATTACTAGAATTTACGATTAATATGGCAAAGATAATTTCAAGTAAGTCCTCTAATACACTCAATGTCGCTAAATCCACCATTAGAACAGCACTTGAAGTAGGACTAGAAGAAGGAGTTTCTATCGAAGCAGAAGCATTTGCTGGGCTTTTTGATAGCGAAGACAAAGAAATTGGAGTACAAGCTTTCTTGAATAGAGACACTCCACAATGGAAGCATAAGTAATTCAAAATCCGATGACCATGGACCAGCCGATAATAAAAATTGCAATATCGGCGATTGCATGGGCAATCCAAGCTATCCAAATACTTCGGTATTGTATGTATAACCAAGAAAAAATAGCTCCTCCAATAAATACTCCAAGAGATGCGAGAAGGTTTCCAACCGGGTCGATAAAAAACGCTAGTGCAATAGTATGATGAATTGTGAAAATTCCAGCGGAAAGAAAGACAGGCAACCAAACACCTCCAACCAATTGTTCAATCTTAGATGTGATGAACCATCTAAATACATACTCTTCTAATACCGAATTAATGAATACCCAAAAGAGGATTGCAAGAGCAAATTTCCAAGCAACAGTCAGACCAACAGTATCTAAAATCTCAGTTAATTCACCAGCTTTAAGCAACTTGTCTCCCAGTAAAAAATATGCAATAAATATCACTATAAGCATTCCAATTCCCAGAAATATGGAAACTTTCCACCCCCCATCTTGGGGTATAGACCATGATTTTTCGCCTTTTTCAACATGTAAATACCAGAAAGCAGGTAATCCAAACATCCAAACTTTAGTAAAAATAAATACAAATATTGCGAGTAAACCTGCTTTAAATGCAAATCCAGTAATGACTGAAATACTCGGCGCAATAGCAACTAAAAATAATCCTAGAAGGGCTAAATTTCTTTGATTGGATAGATCAGTATTTTCTGATTCACCTTCCAAGATCATTAGCAAGACCTCATCAATCTTCCATTTCGTCTTTCAATGCAGCAAGAGCACTACTTGCTGAAGGGTTTAGTTCTGGAAGAGATGGAAGGGGAGGAAGTGGAAGACCATCCATACCTGGAAGAGGAGGCAATGCTTTGCCATCTATACCTATTAGTTCAGGCAATTTTGGCTTCTTTTCAACTTCTTCAAAACCATCATCTAGGGGAGTCCTTAATTTCAAAATATTATTTTCATTTAATCTAATGAATGTGGCTCCATAAATGTGACCTGGTTGAGGGTTTTCTGGTTCCACTAATACAGTTTGTCCATGGTTTTCGGTTTGAAGTACTTCGACCAAATCTTCACCTGCAGTATGTTCTTCCCACATTCTAACTGTTGAAGCCCTAATCTCAGCCAGTTGGCCTCTACGCCTTTTCTCTATTCTGTTTCTAATTTCTTGATGCTTAATTCTACGATTAGAAACTGTGACTTCGATATCTGCGTCTTCTACAGATTCAGGACTCACCTCGACAACATATTCATCAGCGGTATGTAAATCGTCTATTTCAACTTCGATTTCTTGTATAACTTCCATATCGCCATCTTCTGACTGCAAACTTTGTTGCTCTAATTCTGCAGCCTTGATTTTAGCTAATTTTCGCTCACGCAGTGAAGCACCATCGAGTGAGTTTTGTTTCACTGGTTGCGGTATATCAGAATCATCTTCTATTTCTTCTTCTACTGTATCTTCTATTGCTGAATCTTGTAAGACTGCAGGCTTTACAGGAGATTTAGGTACTTTACGACTACCCATCAATACCCAAATCGAAGTGAAGGCAAAAGTAACTCCTATCAAAGTCCACTTGCCACTATCTGTCAAACTAGAAGCCGAAGTCAAGTAAAAAAAACCGGAAGTAAGGGCAATCAAACCAGTTACAGTACGTGCAAACCCCATGTCCCTCACCACTATGCAACTGCTTCTAACTTATCATGATGATGGCAATTGGTTAAACAAGTCGTTTAATGCTCTACTTCTGTGACTAAATTTCTTCTTGATATCAATTCCCACACCACCAAATGGAGAGCCATGAGTACTGACTTCTCCGTACTCTCCAGCCTTCAGCGATTCACCGATGGAATCTAAATCATATGGAACAAAGATTGGGTCATAGCCAAATCCATTACCTTCGGTCATATTTTGAGAGATATAGCCTGGACAATTTCCATTACCAACAAATGTCTCCCCGTTGTCCCAGAGAACTGCCACTGCTCTAAATTCAGCGGACCTAAGGTTCGCTAATCTGACACTATCTTCTGTAATGAGGTGCGATAATAGTTTTATGATTCCCTCGCAACCAATTGTTTTGTGAACATATGCAGAATAAACTCCAGGAAAACCTGATAATGAATCTATGAATAAACCTGCATCTTCGATCATTAACATGTCACCCGAATCCAATCCATTTGGCAGATGAGACTTAGCCTGTTCTATCTTGGCCATTGCAACTTCTGTAAGACTATCTGATTGTGGTTCAATAATTGTATTATCTGGTACTAATAACTGTTTGACTTCATACCCTAATGGAGTGAGGTGTTCGCTAGCCTCCGCCACTTTACCAAGATTGCCAGTTAGAAACCAAATTTTCCGGACCATGTTACCCGTATGGGGTATGCATTTTCATGTCTATTGCTAAAAAATATGTATTTGATAGATTTCCTACATAGGCTTGAAGTGGCCACCACCTCAGCGCTACATATGCTCCAGCAGATTGGACTAGTGGCTATTGGGGGAGCCATTGGAGCTGGACTACGTTACATGATTGGAACTTGGATTTCTTATGAAACATTCCCATTGGCAACTATTACAGTAAATTTAGTTGGTTCTTTTTTACTTGGAATCATAGCACTAAGTACATCTCAAAATCTTATTTCTACTGAATTAGCACTATTCATTGGAACTGGCGTTGTAGGTGCATTTACTACAATGTCGGCTTTTTCAGTCGATACTATTGAATTATTACAAAATGGAAACACCTCTACTGCAGGCCTATACGTAATACTAACATTCACTCTATGCCCTATTCTGGCATGGTGTGGTTGGTTAGTCGGTGATAAATTTCTCGTTTGAAATAACATCCCTTAAGTAGTGGTTCCGTGATGGAAATATAAGGCCAGTGAGGCAAAATTGTTTTCGTATGCCCTAAGAGAGATGATGAAATGACAAATGAACATATAATCGAACAAATGAATGTAGCACTAGGATGGGAATTGCGCGCAGTAAACATGTATGCACATTACTCTGCGAATGTAAGAGGGATTCATAGACTCCAATTATCTCCTCTTTTCAATACCGAAATGACTGAATCTCTAACTCATGCCGACATAGTTCGTAAAGCAATTGTTCAACTTGGAGGCGTCCCCGTTACTGAAAGAAACAGTCATGCTATTGTACATACAACCAACTATCTGGAGACTCTAAACTATTCGCTGGAAACCGAAGCTAAAGCGGCTGAAGTATACGAAGAACTGTTAAAATTAATTGAAAGAACGGACGAGCAAGACCTCTATGACTCAATAGAACAAATTTATCTTTCTGAACTTCGAAGTCTTGAGGAGTTAAGATTAGTTGTTAGCGAAAGTTAACCGTGATATCTAACCCTTGAACGAACCTGCTCAAGTCTGTTCATAACTGACTGAGCGCTTGGAACTACTCCTCCGGATTGTTCTTCAGCAGTACCTAATCTAGACTCTTCTTCGATATATCCTTTCAAAAATATCTCAATACCATCTTCAATCGATGGATGAGATGCCCCGAGTATCTCGTCTATTACGTGTAGATCAATTCCAAACCTTTCTACTTCATAGTCGATTGTTGCTAGGCCAAAATCCACGAGAGATGCATTGAATTGTTCATCGACAAGAATATTATTTGTCGAAAGGTCACCATGAGTAATTGCTAAGCGGTGTAATCTACGAACCAATGCTCCGGAGTTGTATAGGGAATTTGTAATTACTTGTTGAGTTATATTATCATCTCTTAGAATTTCGATTAATGGACGACCAGGTAGCATTTCCATTACTAATGTACCTCCATCTAAATCAACATCCCATACCGCTGGCACCTCTAAACCTAATCTGCGTGCTCGAATCAATAATCTAGCTTCACTTAGAAGTCTTCTAAACCCAAGTCGCTTTTCCAGACTAGGATGTCTCCATCCCCTTTTACGTCTAATTTTCCTCACTGCTTGGCGACCCATCCACAAACCAGACCATACTTCTGCCTCAGCGCCGAGATGAAGTCGCTCATGTGGTTGGAAGACCATAACAGACCCTTGAGGTATTACTTTATCAAAATCACCTATTCACAACCATTGAAAAAGGAGTACTTGTTGGGCATAATGAAAGCAATGACGATTTCACTACCAATGTGTTCAATTGATTTCATGGATACTACTTTGTCTCCTGAAGAACAACTGATCTCAGAAAGAATTACTGAGTTAAAGCAGCAACTGGGGGATGACTTGCTAGTTCTTGGCCACCACTACCAAAGAGACAGTATTGTAATGCATGCTGATTTCCTTGGAGATTCATTTATGTTAAGTCAAAAAGCAGCCGAATCATCTGCCAAATATATTGTATTTTGCGGAGTACATTTCATGGCTGAGTCAGCAGACATTCTAACCGAAGATAATCAAGTAGTTATTCTACCGAACCTTCGTGCTGGTTGCTCAATGGCAGATATGGCGAACCTAGAAGATGTAACAAAATGCTGGAATGAAATTATAGGAAATACAGAACTGATGGACCCTATTAACCGCGAAAACCCTGATTCCCCTTGCCCAGAAAATGAAAATTATCTAATCCCTGTAACATATATGAATTCCAGTGCTGCTCTGAAATCATTTGTTGGTGAGCATGGTGGTATTGTTTGCACCTCATCTAACGCTCAAGGTATCTTGAATTGGGCATTTGAAAGAGCCGGTAAAAACGGTAAAGTTTTGTTTTTCCCTGACCAACACCTAGGTAGAAATACTGGCCTAGCAATGGGATTATCTGTAGAGGAAATGACTACTTGGACTCCAGGAGAAGAATTAGATCAGGGTTCTTGGCAAGCAATAAATGATTCTAGGATGATACTATGGCATGGTTTTTGCTCAGTTCACAAGAGATTTACCGTTGAACAAATTGAAGAGTTCCGTAGTGAAAACCCAGATGGAATAGTGATTGTTCACCCTGAATGTCCAAGAGAAACTGTTGATGCTAGCGACTGCAATGGCTCGACACAATTCATTAGAAACTTTGTTGAGCAACAAAAACCTGGTTCATCAATAGCGATTGGAACTGAAATAAACATGGTTGCTAGACTGGCCAATGAACATCCAGATAAGAATATTGAATGTCTCGATGATAAAATCTGTCCTTGTTCTACCATGTATATGGTTCATCCAGCATACCTCATGGATGTACTTGAAAGGTTAGTCGATGGTGAAATCCCTAACCAAATTGCAGTCACTAAAGATATTCAAGATGGTTCACTATTGGCACTTGAAAGAATGTTGAGCATTAAGAAATAATTACTCTTCTTCATCTAAATTACGTACTACTTTTGCCTCTTGTTGTCTTTGAGTTAGGTGAATAAATACTAGAATAATTCCTAATATAGTTCCTATTTGAAGAATTATATTAGAATAAGTTTTCAATTCTGGCTCCCATGAATGAATCTTGATAATTGCTCCTTCTTCACTCTCTTCAAAGAAGACCAAATGATTATCTAGAACAATTGGACCCCACTGATTTAATTCATCTGAGGTCAGGGTATGGGTATAGTTTGTGGTCAAGTTCAAGTAATAAATCTCTCCATCAAGATATTCATCAAGAGGTAAGACCGGATTTAGGTGGTCGAAACCTGCCCATGCTAGAATTCCATTCGACAAGGATGGGTCTAAAGCAGAATATTTTCCATCTCCAACAATCCATTGCTCATTAGAGCCTCGATTTAGTAATATTAAGCGATCTACAGTACTCACGTTGACAGTGGAAACTATGAATGAAGAATCAAATTCAATTTGTGTTATTGAGGCATTAGCCATATCGACAGGTGTACCCCATTGCTCAAGAACAAGGTCTTGTTCAGCAGAAGCAGTTGCATTCACCTCATATGAGATAGAACCTAGTGTTCCAATTCGACCAATATGAACAGTTGTTGGTTGTGAAGTTGTGACATAAGCATATTCTAATCCATTTGCAGAAACAAATAATATATCGTCAGCAGTAATTCCAAGAGGGATACTTACACCAGTCAAAGATATTGCTTCCAGTTTGTCATCTGATAAAATCAAAATCACATCTTGCTCATTAGTAGAGGTAATAAGAACCTGTTGTGGATTATCAATTGGATATTCTAATAAAACGATATTTGGATAATTAACATCCACAAGGAACAATAAAGTATCATTTGCCATAACAAGATTATTGCCTATTAACGAGTATGAAGAATTAAGCGTCATAATTGGTTGAACTACTTGGATTGCCTCAGAGTCTACCTGTGAGATGTCTTGAATTAAAATCAATGCTCCATATTCACTACGGTTATCCATTGTAACCAACCATCCATCGGCTGCTGATGCGCCTTCAGGTGCTTCTGCACCATCTGCTGAAAGTGATTGGTGCGTTAGATCCCAAGTGATGACTGAAACAACTAATAGCATCAAAACAACTACTAAAACTCCAGTTTGTTTAGCCTTAGGTCTAACATAGGATTTGACAAGAGATGTTGACTTATTAGAAATAATTTTCAACGCTTTCTTAGGATTGGTTAACAAAGTAACTAGCCTAGAATTTATTGTCCTTTCATCAAAAACCTTCCACCATGAATCTGAGGTTTTCTCGGCCATTGAAACTGCTGCTGCTGCAACTAGCATTCCTCCAATTATATCTAAAATCCAATGAATCCCTAAATAGATGATAGTAAAGCATGTCAGTAGAGTATAGACTAGTACAATCTTACGATAAAGCGCCCATCGGTTATCTTCATCAAACCTTTTCAAACAAAGCCAAACAGAAAAAGGGACTCCTATGTGCAATGAAGGCATACAATTAGTGAATGGGTCGATTCTTCTGAACCAATCCGCTATTTCAGGATTTAAGCTGTAGGCTAAGGTCTCCATTTCCGGAATATAGTCCCCAGTCACCCTAACATTGAAAAATAGATAGAATGGAATTGCAAAAATATAAACCCAAGCGATAGTTAGTGTCACCCTATCAGAAATCCAACGATCATCGAAATAAGCAAAGTAGAATACCGATACATAGCAGATGAACATGAAACCAGCCACATAGAAATGTGTCAGTAATACAGTCAACCATTCAGCTTCAAAAAAATTTTGAATATTCAGAACTAAATCTCCTTCTATTGCATAGATCCAAGGAGTCATATCCAATCCAGTATTAGCCATAAGAATTCTATCGACTTGATCTAATCCATCTTTGGCATTATAAATCATGAACAACATCGAAATATGTAGCCAATATCTTCTAAAGAAATCTACAAAGGTAGTTAATTTTAGTTCCATCCATGGAGGTTTGAAGACTGGAAGTAGAAGGACACCTAGTGCTAAAGCACTAATCATCCAAGTCAAATAGATTCCATCCAAACTATGACCTCCATGTTTACGGTTAGATGATTATACATCAAACCCTCGCCTTCATTTGACTAATTTGAGGCTATATTTTCACTTACCATGCTCCGTGGACATATGATTTACCATCATCTGGGTCTAATTTGTTGGCTAGAGCCCAAATTCTTTCAAATCGATAGATTCCACTTGAACATCCCTTTATCCATCCAAAAGACAATGCATACTTCCCGACAGTCTTAACTTCAGGCTTCTCCGGAGACATAGATTCAATCTCCCTTCGTAGAAATTTACTTGATTCATCACTATTCCTCTGAGGAGAGCATTTAGCACAAGGACAAGCGTGCTTGATATCATCATAGGTAACTACAAAGCTTTCATCATTATCATATGATAGTAATACATCCAAGTCTCTTCTTTCAAGACGTTTTAGTTCGGGAATAGTTTTGGACATTTTATCCCTCAAACAATCTCTAATCCTTCACTTGGAGATTCGCTTATTTGTCCAAGGATTGATTCTACAACCTTTGAAAAAGCCTTAGCTGATTCACCATCAGGTTCACTAACTATTCGGTGGACTCCGTCATCTCCGCCTCTTACAAATCCAGGATCAAATGGCAATGCTCCCAAAAATGGGACTCCAAATTCTTCAGCAGTATCTTTGCCTCCTCCTTTTTTGAAAATATCTAAAGTTACACTGAAATTACCTTCTGCATCTGATGAAGCATTATGTGATTTTCCTCCGGGTCCTGCAATAGTCACTTCAGAATTAGGGGCAGTCTTACCACTTATTGTATAACCACTCATATTTTCAACTACACCAAGTACTGGAACTTTAAGAGATTCAGAGAAGGTAATTGATTTTCTACTATCCAATAGTGCGACATCTTGAGGAGTGGTGACAATTACCATTCCATCTATATCAGGTAATGACTGAGCAACTGTCAAAGGTTCATCGGAAGTACCAGGAGGGAAATCGATAATTAAATAATCTAATTCGCCCCATTCTACATCACCAATGAATTGCTGAATTGCACCTAATTTAATTGGACCTCGCCAAACTACCGGAGTATCTTCATCCTCAAGTAAAAATGCCATTGAGATCACTTTAACCCCCAAGTGACCTTGAGCCGGATGGATTCTACCTTCTTCGACATGCAGCCTTCTACCGTCTAAACCCATCATCTTTGGAACATTCGGACCTGTGATATCAATATCTAAAATACCAACACTTTTACCTTGTTGAGCCAATGATAATGCTAAGCCTGTAGAGACTGTAGACTTACCAACGCCGCCTTTACCAGACAAAACCATAATCTTGTGTTTTATTTTACGACCAATCTCTTGCATTGACATTTTTCTCTTCATTTGAGCATATGCTTGCTCCATCTGCTTTTGTTGTTGAGGACTTGCATTTGGTTCATCTGAATCATCCGCATTAGGATTGTGAATTGACACTGGTGGTTCCGCCATGCCAATATGAAACAAAAGACCTACTTCAAATCATGGTGTTCTATAAAAAATATTCTTTCCATAATCCAATGGCACAAAGCGGTACAAATAGGCCATAATAGAATGCTCCAATGCCATTTCATCCCTGCATAAGCCCAACCAAGGCCGAATCCCAAAATTATAGAAATCATTCCCCCCAAGCGATTTATTTCTACTCGTTGTGACCCGATTTTTCCAAAATAAATTATTGAGGTGCCTACAAAGAAAGTCAATATAGTAATTGATATGGCGACAATTTTGAATGCAATATCGAAATCTTTTGATGCAAAGATAATGTGTAAAATAAATAATGAAGCGAATAGGATAGCATAACTAAAAGTTCCTCTCAAAAATTGACTCTTGAGGCCTTGCTCCATGACAGTGCGTTAGCATAAGGTTTGAAAAACCTTCATAGATTCTAAATAGAAATAAATTAAATATGACTGAACTAATCAGTAGTCATGAGACTTCTATTTGTTTGCGTAGGAAATTCATGTCGCTCCCAAATGGCTGAAGGTATTGCCCGTTCTATGGGATACATTGCTGATTCAGCAGGTACTCACCCTGCTGAAAATATAGCCCCTAATGCTATCAAAGTGTTAAATTCCAAAGGTATCTCTACTGCGGGGATGGTACCAAAAAGTGTAGATTTATTCTCTGCTGATGATTATGACATGGTAATTTCAATGGGTTGCGGAGTAAACTGCCCACTCATGCGAATTGATGACGATTGGGAATTAGAAGACCCTGTAGGGCAAGAACTAGCAGTTTACCAAACAACGGCTGGCGAAATTGAGAGAAGATTAAATCTGATTAAGTAATTATTCTTCTTCTTCTTTGGCTGGAACATCTCCAACTCCGTCTAGTTCAATTTGTAAAACACTTACTGTACGATCTCTACCATCCTCAGAAGGTATAACTTCAGAACTGCATGAAATATCACCGATTATCACTTCTTCGGGTAATCCTTGGGCAATAAATCCATTTCGTCTTCGGCAAACTTCAGCAACATCAACTGCTCTACCGATGGTGGCGCCTCTAGCCACAAGTTGCAAATTTCTATCTCCTGCTTCCATTGCCATTACAACAGCTCTTACATATGCGTGAAGTGGTTTTTTGCCGATATAGATTATACGTCGTTCAGTCATAGTGAGCCCTAACCACCCATAGAGGTGAAGGCGTTAAGTGTTCCTATTTATAGCAAAATAACGGTTTTGGTGCGAGCGCCGGGACTTGAACCCGGGTTCAAGCGTTGGCAACGCTCGGTGATAACCACTACACTACGCTCGCAGGGTTAACCTGCCCATTAAACAACAGTATAAACCGTTATCGCTTAGAAAATAATTATTCAAAGCCGAACCTATCTCCGCCCGGTCCATCTTCATCTTTATTTCTAATCAACATGGCACTAACTGCAATAATGGCAACTACTAAAATTCCAAAAACTCCTATCAATAGTCCTGTTGACATAGAGGCATCATCTAAGCCTGGAACAATGTTTGAATCATCGTCAACAGTAATGGACATCGGAACTTGACCAGTGATAACATCATAATTATCTGCCGCTTGAATCAATATATCATGGGTGCCAAGCGGAGTACTACTTCTAACTGAAATTTCAACGGTGAAAATACCATCATTAGCGACTCTATCTCCGTTGGTTCCGTCATCGTACATTAAGGCCCACCCATTGCTTCCAAGTGGAGCAAATACTCCAAGCTCTGCACGTGCATTTGAAATTCCATCAGAGTCTATAATTTCAACCTCTAATATTTCGACTGAAGAAGAATCTGTCCGAGAAAATCTAACATCGGATGGAACTATTATCTCAGGAGCAGCATTTAGAACCTTAATTTCTATTGGTACTGTAACTTGATCAGAAATATAGTGTGGACCTCTAGGGTCTTGAATATCTGGTTGGTCTTGATACCAAACCTTAGAGGTACCAATTTTTCCTTCTCCATCTTCCAGAATTAATTCAATATCTTGGAAACCTGGGGACATGCCTTGTGGAATTACTACTTGACCAGCCCAAATACCTGAGGTTTCGATAAGAGATATTTGTTCACCACCGTAATTCCTTAAATCTACGCTAACATTACTAACTCCATGACCGTCATATGCTTGAGCATTAACTACTAAAATGGCACCTCTATAACCCATATTTGGCATTATTTCCACCGAGGTTAATCTTGGAGCTTGATTGATAACTTCTATTTGACCTGAACTAATGCTAGTTACATCAAATTTATCTGTAGCTGTAACATTAAGTTCGATTAATCCAATTTCAAGACCTGGAACTGAAATTATTATGGTATACAAATCATCACCAACTGCCTGATCCCCATCTAGTCCTCTATCATTCATTTCTACAATCTCTCCACCAATAGGAGTTAAATCAACTATTACAGTATCAATATTCCAATCAATGTCTGTAATATTCGCAATTAGAGTAGCACTACTCCCACCCTCACCTATTACGAGTCCTTGTTGTAATATAATCTCACCAATTACTGGCGCTGAGTTTTCTTCTAGCGTAACAATTGATGGAGAAAGTACTCTCTCTAAAGTCTGACTCTCATTGAGGAAAGCGGTCTGATTATCATCTCCATAAGGTATTTCTAAGGTTCTATTGACATTAGATAGTAAGCCTTTGAGTGGACCTTGGTCGATGATCGCTCCAGTTGCATAACCTGAACTATCACCCTCATATTGACCCGTCCAAGTAACAACATGGAAGTTATGTCCGTCTCGTGGATCAAAGGAAACTGAGTCCGCTGTGATTTGTAATACTAATCCATCTTGCCCATCTAAGCGGACATTATCACCTGGAATCATTGGAATTGGCATAAACCCTGTTTCTCTGGAAATTGTAATGTTGCCTAAACCTTCTTCGGCTTCTGGCGCTGATGCGTTATCCTGAATCGGACTATGTTCGGGGAACTCTTCACCGCTTGAAGCGTCAGCACCTGTTTCTTCCCAAACAAATCTTACTGTACGATTATCCCAATCGGATTGAACTACTTGATAATCCCAAGAATTATTGTTACTCGAACCAATTCCTGCTCCGTCAAAGAAGTTACCACCATTTATCCCAGTGAGGTTGAACCATGACTCTTCATGAATCACGTTGACAAGGAAACTTACGCCTGATGCATTTACTTGTTGACCTGTTTCTTCGATATAACGAACTATTCCGAAGGAACCTTGGACATCGCCAGTAATGTCGCCATCTACGTGAATATCATCGATTTTAGTCTGCCCATCTTCAATCAGTGAATGGAAATCATAAATAGTTCCATTAATGGCAATTGAAGACTCATTATCTTGCTCTTCAAAGCCAAATGTTCCACTGCCGATAGCCTCTTCTTTATGCATGGTTCTGATACCATCTTCCCATCGCTCCGAAGATGTTAGACCTTCCAAAGAAATATCTAATCTAGTGCCTTCATCAATTATTATCAGTTCAGCTAATGCTTCGAATTGTTGGTCTTGTAATCTGCGGATTCCATTTTCATCCCACGTTTCCAAGTAGAAAACGCTGACTTCACCGTCGATATTGGTTGAAGAATCATTGGATTCTGATGAGGTGATATTTAGAATTCCTGTTGCTTCAAGACGTAATCGTTCAGAAATGTCATCTCCTGCCATACTACGATTAAGCCAAGCCTCTGAAACATTAGCCAAAATGTGTGTTTGAGTTTCTCCGTCGTCATCTACTAGATTTAGAACACCATACCCCTTGGCATCGAAAATTTGAGTAGTAAGGACACCACCTACAATGGTTTCATTCTTCCAAATAGAATCTAAGATTAGTGATAAGTTATTGGTGGAACCATTTGTTGATTCTACAGTAATCAGTGAACCATTACCTAATTCCCATGAGTTGAGAACTTGACCTTCTCGTTTCTGCCATCCTTGTCCTTCAAAATTTAAGAAGAATCCTTGTTCTCCCTCTTCATTATCAAAGGATTGGTCTAAATCCCAAGAAGTTGAAAGCAATATCTCATGGTCATCCATAGGTTGATTCCATGTACCAATAATAATTTCTCTTGAAGAGGTAACCGGGATAATTACTAGTCCATTTACGGAATTTACTTCTACTGTTATAGTGATTTGATCCGCCCACTGTAAAGTAGTGTTAACAAAGACGTCTACGACTCTTTGAGAGTCAATTGTGCTCCATTGTAGTAATTCATAGGTTGATAATTCCTCCTCACCCCTGAGATGGTTTATTTCAATTTCGACATCAAATGATGAATTATCGTAAAATGTAATCCTGTAGGCATGTGCATTATTTCCAGTTTCGTCCAGGATCCATAAGATATTAATTTCTGGCTCTCCAGTAGTTGGAACTTGAGCAGAAGCCGTCAAAGGAGACAATAACATCAATAATGAAATGATTATAGCAGAGGAAGTTCGATTGCTCATGGTATTATGTGCATCCTACTACTCTTCAATACTTACCCTTCATCGCATCAATAAATTAGCCACTTAGTATGGTAATTAGTGCGGCGGATTCATGAAGGATAAGCGAACCCCCATCATTGAAGGAGATTGCTTCATGGCGCTAATAAACATCACTCTGCCCGACGGAACAGTCAATGAATACGCGTCGGGCATCACATGCGCTGAGGTAGTAACTGATGCCATGGGTCGAAAACATGGCTGTTTGGCAGCTAATGTTGATGGAATCCAAAGAGACATGTCTCATCAAATCGAACAATCATGCTCTGTCGAAGGAATCCTATCACACTCTGATGAAGGAATTCATATTCTAAAGCACAGTGCAGCACACCTTTTAGCACAGGCAGTAATGGAATTATATCCTGGAGCCAAACCTACCATCGGACCTGCAATCGACCGTGGATTCTACTATGATTTCGCCATGGATCCAATAACAGAGTCTGACCTTAAACCGATTCAAAAGAAAATGCAGGAACTGGCGAGAAAGAACTTCACCGTCGAGCGATTAGAATTAACCGATGAAGAATTACAGCAACACTTTGCTGATAATCCCTATAAATTGGAAATAATCAATGATAAAATCGAAGATGGAGGAGGCTCAACTATCTACAAGCAAGGTGAATGGTATGACTTGTGTCTTGGACCTCACGTACCAAATACCTCTAGATTGATGTTTTGTAAATTGACTAGTGTATCTTCTGCTTATTGGAGAGGAGACCAAGAGCGTGAACAGTTGGTTAGAATCTATGGCCTTGTAGAACCTTCCAAAGAGGCGTTAAAAACGACTCTACACCGTATGGAAGAAGCCAAAAAGAGAGACCATCGAAAGTTGGGTAAAGATTTACAATTATTCCATATCGATGAAGAAGTTGGTCAAGGTCTAATTCTATGGACTCCAAGAGGCTCTATAATTCGTCAAGAATTACAAGATTTCATCAGCTACCACCTAAGAAGGCAAGGCTACTCTCAAGTTTTCACCCCCCACGTAGGAAAATTAGACCTATACCGGACTTCTGGGCATTTCCCTTATTATCAAGATTCACAATATCCTCCTTTGGTTGAAAAAGACCTAATGAAGAAACTAGCAGATGAAGGATGTACATGTTCTGAATTATCAAACCTGATGAAAACTGGAGATATTGATGGATATATGTTGAAACCAATGAATTGTCCTCATCACGTCAAAATTTATTCATCTCAGGCCCGTTCTTATAGAGACCTCCCTCTCAGACTTGCAGAGTTTGGAACTGTATACAGATGGGAACAATCAGGGGAGATCTCTGGGATGACAAGGGTTAGAGGCTTCACTCAGGATGATGCTCACTTATTTGTTACTGAAGATCAAATCGCTCAAGAAGTGCTTGGTTGTATTGAATTGGTTCAGATTATCTTTGATAAATTAGGTATGACTGATTACAGAGTTCGTGTTGGGTTAAGAGACCCTGACTCAACTAAATATGTCGGAGAGACTGAAGGTTGGGATAAAGCCGAAAAGGCTTGTCGAGATGCTGCTGAATCACTTGGAGTTGAATGGTCTGAAGAACATGGAGAGGCTGCTTTCTATGGTCCAAAAATTGACTTTGTCGTAAAAGATGTTATTGGCCGTGAATGGCAATTAGGTACTGTACAAGTTGATTATAATCTACCCGAGCGATTCGACTTATCATACAAAGGAAACGATGGAGAGATGCATCGTCCTGTAATGATTCATCGCGCTCCATTCGGCTCAATGGAAAGATTCTGTGGAGTGCTTATCGAACATTTTGCTGGTAAGTTCCCAACTTGGCTAACTCCAACACAATGTCACATAATAACTATCTCAGAGAGGCATAAGAAGTATGCTAATGAAGTTGCTCAGCTATTACGTGAAAATAATATTCGTGTACTAATTGATGATGGCGATGATACAATCGGAAAGAAGATTAGAAATCACCGTAAACTACAGCCTGCTTACATGATTATTCTAGGCGATGGTGAAGAAGAAGGTCGAACAGTCAGTCTTAGAGCTCGTAATGGAGATCAAATTGCTGGGGTCTCTTTAGAGGATTTCATTATCCAAATCAATCAGGAAATTACCGACAAAGTTTCAATTCCAAGTCTAGTGATAAAACAAGAATAATCATGAAGGTGATACTATTTCTGCCCCACCGATAATTGACGAAGTTACCCCGGCTGCAATGATTCCATTCATTTTAGCAGGTTTGACTGCATGGATATTTTGGACACAAGTGGTCCCAAGACAATTACGCGGACTACAGGTTGCTTTCCAGACTGGTGAAAAGAGATATGAAGTTCACAAAGTAACAACATCTACCAAAGATGTAAAAAATCTATTATCTACTCAAGGAATGAGGTTTGGAGTTACTACTTACCTGTTCGCACTAACCGGTGCGCTAATTCTTTTCTTTGAATTTATGACTATAAAGCTAGAACTATCTGATGGATATCACGCTTTGTCTCTGGCGATCGGTCTATGCTTTATTGCGGTGCCAGCGGTGATTTCAAGTGGTTCTTCGCTCGGTGCACAAGTGATTAAGCCCCTTGGTCAAGGTAAGGCCACCTTGCAAGATTCTAATATTTGGCGTAGTTATTCTTATGTCTTAGTAACTATCTTGTGGATGGCCTTAGTTCTAGCCCTAGGTTTAATCCTAGATATATTAGAAGTACCAGCATTTAGAATTTTTAGTATCTGTTGTTTTGCAGCATTCGCCCCAGCAGTTCTAGCCTATGGTAGAGTCCTAGGTTCATCTTGGCAAGCATTGAGGCAATCCTCACAGCAAATCGCTAAAGGAGAAGCCTCTCCTTTCCATAACCACAAGCCTAATGCAAAGCAGCAAGCGGTTGCACTTATTGTAAATATCAACTTAGTCGCTATGCCATATGTTGCTCTAAATACTGTAATTTCCATTATGGCATTATCTATTAGCCCTGATTTATTTACTCATTCTGATAGAGTACTAGACTTACCGGAATATCGAGTTCAATCTTCAATTATGGAAGAAGGTGGAATTCTTGGTTTTGCTTTAATAGAATTATTTTCCTTTATCCCTGAGGATGGCATAAGAGTCCCGATGGTTAGTATGGTACTACTCTTTCTTCTCCTCAACGTTGCTCTAATTGGGTTCTTATTCGTCTATGAAGTCGCTAGAATCTTATTCTTAGATGTGCAAGATGTATCAGGTAAAGGTGGAATTAAATTAGCAGATAGTCGTTTACTTAGGGCGGAACGTTCTCAACAAGCTAAAGTTCTAAATTTTTGTTTTACGGGCTTTGCTGGACAATCGATGCTATTATTGGCTTTAGCGATGATCACCTTTTGGGATTCCAGTTTCCTTCCTCAAGGCGAACAATGTGGAGTTTGGGAGAATAGTATCTGTAAGGTTTTGCAAAAAGATTCTCTAGAAGAATTAACTTGGATGTTGGCATCTGGCGGCCAAGTTGCCTTTATTGTGATATGGGCTCGTTCTAGAAAAATAGGTTCGAGTTTAGACGAGATTTCTTTCGATGCCTCAATGGGTGAAAACCGAGCAAGAATGTCTCAGTTAGAAGACGTAATTTATCTTAAGCAAAAAGCGATTAGAAATTTAATTATGGAAGATGAGTGGGATAAGGCCTTAATCCGTATTGATTCGGTTATCGAAGGTCATGGTGAGCAACTCGAAGGTCTAGATTTATTGAGGAAAACCGATGCGATGATGGAAATTTATGCCGCCATGGGTCGATGGGATGATGCTGAGAATAATGCTGTATCTATTCTAGCACTACGTGGAGGGAGAGAAGCCCAGATAGCAAGACTGATATTGGTGGCTGCAAGTCTAAGTCAAAGAGATTTAGCAGAAGCCAAGCCAAGATTGAATATGATTCCTGACGATGATGTAGAATCGGCTAGATTACAATGGTTTGCTTCTTTGATGCAACCTAAAAGAAGGCCATTGAATCCAACCATATCGTCGCTATTGACAATGGATCCACTAACAAAAAGAAATATTGATTTGATTAAAAGGTTCGAACAAAATACAAGTGTTTCAACATTAAAAATGAGAAATACACCATCTGATAGAATGTTCATTCTTGGAGATGCTGCTAGACTGAGATTAGAAGGACGTTCAGGAGAAGCTCTGAACCTAATTGAAAGATTCATCAAAAATAATAATATCGAAAAATGGACTCATGGAGAAGTGGTTAGAAGTCTTCTTCACCTCGATGAAGGCAGAGTTAATACCGCTACTAGTATTGCAGAAAAGTTAGGTAAAAAGCGTTCTAGGCACCCACATCTTAGAAGTTTACTAAGATACTTAGAATCGATTGGAGAGACTATTTCTGCAAGCAGTGAGCCGACTGGAATTGAATGGTTGATCGATTCTGGTCTTGATTGGGTTCAAGCATGGCCGTATAGACATACTGTGGCCCCAGCACCTGCATTGGTTACAAAAGACCTTCAAAAACATGCTTGGAATGCAAATGGATGGATTGCCCATTCGGCAGAAGATACCCTTGATAGAGCGAAATCAAAAGGAAATAATGGTTGGAAGATACTTTCTAAATACAAAGAAGAAAGAGACTTCCCCCCATGTTTATTCACACATTTGACTGGAATAATTGTAACGATTGGGGGCATGCCGGTTGATTTGGGATTACCCGGTCATCTTAATCTTGCAGCAATAAACAAAGCTGGACTATTAGATCTTTAGTCAACCCCAATTACAAGGCTCTAGAATCTCTTGTCCACCCATGTGTGGTCTTAGAACTTCAGGAACCATTACCCGTCCGTCTTCCATCTGATTCTGTTCCATAATAGCAACAAGTGCTCTAGAAGTAGCGACTGCTGTTGAGTTCAAAGTGTGAGCAATCGGTTGTCCTGAGTGCCCCGGTTGACCATATCTAATTTGCAGCCTATTGGCTTGATAGTCAGTACAGTTCGAACAAGATACAATCTCCTTATACTGATTAGCACCTGGAATCCAAGCCTCTAAGTCGTACTTCTTTGCTGCAACAGTACCCATATCACCAGTACATATGTTGACTACTTCATAGTGAATACCAAGTTCATCCCACAAATCGACACAATTTCTCAGTAATTCTTCCTGTAACTCCCATGAATCCTCGGGTTTAGAGATTATTATTTGTTCAATTTTGGTGAATTGATGAACACGCCAAATCCCTAAATCGGACTGCCCATGAGACCCTACCTCTCTTCGAAAACAAGGAGATAGCCCAACTATTTTCAGTGGCAATTGTTCTTCAGGGATAGTTTCTCCCATGAACATAGATGTCAAAGGATGTTCTGAAGTAGCTATCATGTAGTAACCATCTGGTTCAACACCATACATCACCGTTTCAAAATCCGCTAAGTCCGTTACTCCTTCATATGATTCTCTATTCATCATCATAGGAGGTTGGACAAAAGTATACCCTCTTCTACGAATAAAATCTACAGAAAATTGTTGAAGAGCGAATTCAAGACGGGCTAAATCTCCTTTGAGAAAGAAGAATCTACTTCCAGTAATCTTGGCAGCCCTCTTGAGGTCAACCCACTTATTCATCTCAATTAATTCATTATGGGTCCTAGGTTCAAAGTCGAAAACTGGTTTATCTCCATGAACACTGTGTAGGGTATTACCACCTTCATCGGCACCAACTGGTACATCGTTATGAAGTATATTTGGAATTGTCATTCTGATTTTATCACGAGTTGCTAAGGCTTCATCGGTCTGACTTTCTAAATCTGAGATTTCGGAACCAAGACTTGCGACCTCTGCTAGAATTTCTTGTGCCTTTTGTGTATCACCGGATTTCTTGGCAGCACCGATACCCTTAGCAGCTGTATTCTTTCTTTGACGTAATTGGTTGGATTGATGTTGAAGGCTTAACCACTTTTGATCATAATCGATTACTTGGTCAATCTTATCATGAGGAATTCCTCTCTTGTCATGGTCAGCACGAATCAAGTCCGGTGTATCTCTAAAAAGGTGAATTCCAAGCATAATAACCCTACCATGTAATTCCTAATTCAAATATTGCTGTTCCGGCAAAAATCAATCCGCCAATAAAATATCCGAGTATAGCACCACCATTTAGCAGTGGAAGTCCGGCTTGAGCTTTACCTCTAGCCACATAAGTCATCAGTGCAGTATATCCTAGTAATCCTCCAAGTAGTGTTGAAAAGGCGACACTTAAGCCATAGTCTGAATCCAGCCATTGTACTGCTGATAAAACTAACATTCCAGGGAATATTACATCCCCAAGACCCATAAACATAGCTTCCTTATGCTTCTTTGGCTTGGAATTCTTATTTGGATTAACCATAGGTCTTGGAGTTTCTGTTCCGCTCTTATTTGATATTGGAGTCTTCTCCTCTCTAAATGAATATCCTTTATCCTGCGGTGCGACAAGAAGTATTGGAAGTTGTAATCCAATCATTGTATCAGCAAGTTCAAGCATATGCTTCGACTTGTAAACAGCCCAAGCATCATAAACAGCAGCAAGAACCATGAATATGATAATCAATGTTGGAACAAATGCCACCCCAAGCATTACTATTACTCCTGCTCCGACCAATACTCCTACAGTATTTACAACATACCATTCACTGTGAACAAATAATAGAACCATCAAGATTAATGCTACAAATACACCAATAAAAAATGGTATATCGTAAAGTTGTAATCCTTCGAGAACAAACATGTCATCTGTTATTTCACCGCTACTTACTGTTAAATCTTGATTCGCATTAATAGAATAAAATTGTATATCTCCATTTGCATCATCAGCAAATATACCCATAGTAAAATTGTCTTCAACTGGGAATGATATTTTATTTTTCAATAATATAGTATGCAGCCAATATGATTTATCTTGCGAGGTTACGAGTAAATCTGTTTTACCCGATTCATCTAAATCTGTAATCTGAACATTCTTTATAGAATCGACAAAGTTTTCTAGATTCATTTTGTCTTGAATCGTAAATGCTCCTTCATCATTTGGTAGGTTATCTTGCCATTCCCAACCGATTACTTTCCCATCCTGTTCCCCAATAATCAGTAATCCTTCATCACCCATATTATTCGAGATATTATTCTCCGACCAAGGCGAATGTCCAAAATCAACCGCAGTTATGCTGCTGGAAGAATTATACTGAAAAATTATTTTTTGAAGGTCGAGGTCTAGTGTGCCAGAGTTTTCTTCAAGGTGCAATACAAGAGCGCTTGATTTAGTAACCAATAACATCCTTTCATCCTCAATCATAGTGGCCTCAACAAATTCATTTCTAATGTCAATGTTTGGAGGTAATCCCCATTTTGACTGGTAAGCCATAACGCCAGGAGATTGTTCGAACGTTCGGTAGAATACTACATCTCCACCAGTCGAAAAAGTATAGACTCCTCCATCCACAATCACCGCCATATCACAAAAACTATAATCGGTTCCGAGGGTTATTTGACCGCCCACTTCTGAATGGCAAGCATAGGTTTCAATCAGTTCACCTGTATTGATATCAACAGAAGAAATCCATGCTCCATTGGTTATTGTGAGGTGCTCTGGAGATTTTACAACACGAAAAATTTGAGAGTCTCCAGCGGGAAGTCTAGACTGATTAAATGTCCACTCAGGAGTTCCACTAACCATACTATCCTGATTCCAATAACTTACTGAGTCTTGCCAATTCGTGCTATTGCCAATCAAATCATGGGATATAAAAGACCCCATTCCAATATCCACTAGGTAAGTATCTTCTGAATCAAAAGAATCCGTATAGTGAAAGTCGTCAGAATCGAAATCTATGACAAACATATGAGCCAAAGGAACTGTGGTATACATCAATGCAATAGTAAGAACGCCTAAAATTCCATATTTAATCAACCACTCTTTCTTATATCTGGCCAGCATAATTACAAATGCAGTGAATATGAAAATCATAACTAATTCTAGAACTATGTACCTTGCTTGAGTTGAACCTGCTTCACCAAATGCATGTAAATCGGCAACATCATACCACGGTCTGATGAATAAAGAAATTAAGATTGTTATCACGAACATGGAAACCATGCCAACCATAGAACGCATCTGTTCTTTCATAAGCGAGAAAACTGAAGTTTCTTTATTCAGTTCTTTCTCGATTTGAGCAAACTCTCGTGAAACTTCTTTTTCACTATGCTCGCCTGTTGATTGCTCGCTCATAGTGTAGCCTAGCCTATGTTGCATTTGAGTGTCACGGGTATTCGCCCCCTTAAGGGGGCGATAAATTAAGCAAGAAATCCATAGGAGATGCTATGCAATAAAACTTGATGCATTGACTCGAGCGACTATGTCTGAAGCAGGCCAGTGGCTAGAATCAACACGTAATAATGGCATGTCTCTTGGACTTAGAAATACTCACGATATGATTGAAAGATTAAACTTAGATTTCAGTTCAACAAAAATCATCCATGTTGCAGGTAGTAATGGTAAAGGTTCAGCTTGCTCCTTAATGGCTACTTCACTGACTCTTTCCGGGATATCTAACCTAATGTTTACATCCCCCCATGTGTCTAGAATAGAAGAAAGATTTAGAATCAACAGCAGACCGATTTCTAATGTTCTATTCCAAGAAATGTTGGAAGAAATATATGATACTGCAATGGGGAAAGATGGAAAGGAAGCCATTGAATTGACTTTTTTTGAAACTACTTTCCTAATTGCTACGCTGTGTGCCATTAAATCAGAGGTTGAGGTTATGATTGTGGAAACAGGACTTGGTGGGAGACTTGATGCCACTAGATGTCTACCGGCTGATGCCTGCCTATTGACATCTATTTCATGTGAGCACACCGAAATTTTAGGTAATAAACTAAGCCAAATAGCAGCAGAAAAAGCAGCTATTGCAAGACCAAATAAACCATTAATCATTAGAGATATGGAAGATGTAGAATTTAAGCAAGCAGTCTTATTACAATCGGAAAATGCTGGGAATGAAAGTCTTGGAGAAATTAAATCTCCTGCAAAGCCATACTTTGTATCAATTCCTGATTCTTACAACATTAAAGATGAAGCGGAAATTCTAGTGTCTGAACTATTCCAAAAATTAGAATTGCCCCTAGGTAAATTAACCGAGGCTAAGAAGAAAGTTCGGTGGCCTGCAAGGATGCAAGTTATTGAAGCAGAGTCAAACTTATTTTTATTAGACGCTGCCCATAACCCCTCTGGTTTGTTAAGAGTACTTCCAGAACTCAAGCAAAACATCAAAGATTTATCGCCTGTAGCTAATGAAGGACAGAATTGGACATTGGTATTTGGCACCTCTCCACAAAAAAATATGAAAGAAATGCTTGATCATGTTTCGGAATTATGTAATCCTATTTTACCAAATACAATATGCTTGACAATGCCGCTTGGTGGTCGATATACTGGAGTTGATACAGGTGTTTTAGCACAACATAAATGGCCAATTGATAATGTTAAAGAATTTGAAAGTGCTGAAAGGACACTTGAATTTTTATTTCAAAATAGTCCTGATTCTAATGGACTAATCGTTAGTATAGGGTCGTTATATCTTCAAGGAAATATCCTAAATCATCTCGGACTGGACAGCGATGATGAACTTTCAACATTGCCGAAGCAATCATAGAGAAGAGGTATGTGAGAAGACTGGTGAGGACATGAGCGATAAATGGGATGAAAGATTTGTAAAACTCGCTATGCATATTGCTAAATGGAGTAAAGACCCATCTACAAAAGTTGGATGTGTTGTAGTTGGTGAAGATAGGGAAATACGTTCAACTGGATTTAATGGCTTTCCCCGCGGAATCGAAGATGATGCAGTTAGATTACTAGATAGAGAAAAAAAATATCCTCTTATTTGTCATGCTGAAGAAAATGCAATAATGCATGCTGCAAGAATAGGAATCTCACTCAAAGGGAGTACTGCTTACGTAACTTGGCCACCATGCTCACGTTGCGCACGTTCGTTAATTCAATCAGGAATAAAGGAAATAATTTACCCTACACCAGGAGAAATACCTGAAAGATGGGTTGAGGACTTTAAGATCTCAAGTGGCATGATTTCAGAAGCTGGAGTTATTGTTAGAACAATCGACCTATAACCGCTGAATTGATGGGTTAAATCCTGCTGGGATGTTCATGGGCCGGACAATCTCTGCATTGTTTGTAGTAATTTTGATGCTATTATCGGGATGTATAGACCCTACTGACCCTTTAGGAAAAAATCAATCAGAAGAT
>TARA_B110000459_G_scaffold43285_1_pt1 | contig 36083 bp, 24 predicted proteins | sample TARA_B110000459 | Tara Oceans TARA_B110000459 (sample SAMEA4398296) | marine metagenome | biome: Polar Biome; feature: [SRF] surface water layer (ENVO:00010504); material: water (ENVO:00002006), including particulate matter (ENVO:01000060) such as... | depth 5 m | reverse complement strand
TATCGTCTCCACTACCGCCGGAATTATCATCGGTTTGATTTTGATTTTGGTTATCAGTATTATCTCCTGAACCCCCAGTGTCATCACTAGTACCGCCTCCACCATCTTCAGAATTATCATCTGTTCCATTTACATTATCGGGAATAGGTGATGTGTCATCTTCGGGAGTAGTTTCCTCTTCAGGAGTAGTTTCTTCAAGACAGCCAGTAATAGGTGCTAAAAGTAAAATCAAACAAAATAAGAACGTTAGAAACTTGTTCATAAATTAACGAGTTATAACTTTGTATAAAACATATTCACTAAAATTTTCAGTAATGAGTGAATTCTACACCTGCGATTGCATGAGTCACTTTATGGCCATTTTCTAATACGTTTCCAATAATTTCAACACCTGCCATTTTTTCTTGTAACCAACTACAGATTGCCTCTGCTTTATCGGCACTAACCGCAATAATGATGCCAATACCCATATTGAAAGTTCGATACATTTCACGTGTTTCAACTCCACCTATTTCTTGGAGCCAAGAAAACTCTGGATGTACTGGAAGTGGGTTGCTGATATGCCAGCCCAAATTATCGTGTAGTCTCAGTAGGTTGGATAAACCGCCACCAGTAACATGGCATATTGCACGAAGGTCGCTGATTGAGAAGTCATCATTTTTCTGAGCATGATGAATTAGATCTACAACAGGGTCGCAGTAGATACGAGTTGGGTTTAGGAATATCTCTCCTAATGTTATCTTTTGATTTTCCCTTCCATTAAAGCGCAATACATCCCTACCAATACTAGTTGGTTCAAATGGAGCATCGTTGGTATAATCATAATCTGAATGCTCAATAATTCGTCTAACCAAAGAATACCCATTAGAATGAATTCCCGAGGATGGTAAACCGATTAATACGTCACCCTCTTGTAGATTTTCACCTGTTATCGCTTCACCTTTTTTGACATATCCTAAGGCAGTTCCTGAAAGGTCTAACTCGGTTACGATACCGGGTAATGAAGCGGTCTCTCCACCGGCTAAAGTGACCCTAGCAAGTCTACAAGCCTCTGCTAAAGAAGCGCCTAAAGCGGCATGAGTTTCTGGGTCTGGTTTAGGAACAGCAACATAGTCTACAAATGCGATTGGCTCTGCGCCAACACATAGTAAATCATTGACATTCATAGCCATACAGTCTATCCCTACTCCGCCCCATTGATTGAGCATCGAAGCAATTTGAAGTTTACTTCCCACCCCATCTGTAGCTAGTGCAAGAAGATTATCTCCAAATTCAATGAGACCGCCAAAACCGCCGGGTAAATCTACAGGCGCCCCTGGCGTACCTGCAGGTCTAACAGAGCGACCCAGGGAAGCGATTAAAGAAGCAACTGCAGTGCCTTCTAAGTCAATATCGACCCCTGCACTCGCATAGTCCATTGGCTCGGCCATGACTATTCCATCCAAAGGCAAGTCATGAATAAACCGGCTCAACTCATTAGAGACTTAGATAGTAATGGAAGGCTAATATCTAGCCGATGATCAATACTAGAATGAGTTCCATCAAACTCTTGCCACGTATGATTGACTCCTAACTGCGACAGCCTCGCAGTCAATTTCCTACTTCCATATTGAATCCCATATTGGTCTTGATTTCCACAGTCAATAAATAATAAATTTAATAATTTTAGATTCTCAAAATGAGTCTCTATCAATTTCAAAGTATCAAATTCAAGCCATTTCGACCAACGCTTTTCGTCGATGTCACAATAATTCATCTCAACAGGAAGTTGTATGCCAAAAGGATTAGAGTCACTAATTTCACCAGGGTCATATGAAGCAGCCATTGCACAAATCATCAATGTATGAAAATCAGCAGAGTTCATTTTTGGAGCTTTTAGAATAGAATCAACGTATTTGGCTGGAGACTCATATCGTGAAATGTGAGTGATTGTTTCGGCAAAAGTAGGCATGAACATAGTATCAAACCCAACATCTCCAGAATGACTTACAACAGCATCCCAATGGTTCGGTTTGACCAGGGCATTGTACATAGCCCCATATCCACCCGAAGATTTTCCTATCAAGCCAAATTTCCCATTACATGAATATCGTTGCATTATCGAGTCTTTTAGGTCACTGGATAACCATGTACTCCAATTTCCCATGACTGGTGAATCAACGAACTGATTTCCACCAAGAGAAGTAAAAGTATCTGGCATTACCAAGATACATGGAAGCATTTCACCAGACTCAACCAAACGCTCATGACGTTGTATGAGGCTTTCAGAAAAAGCCTTCCACCCCGCTCTTGCGGGTCCTGAAGAAGTAAATGGCGCCAAGTAGACAATAGCGGGTAATTCTTCGCCCTTTTTGATTAGTTCAACACCTCTGGGGGAAATATGAATCAAGACTTCTCTAGAAGTAGGGTCTCCAAGTCGGTTTTCTAAGTTGTTAGAATCCAAAATGAATCGGCCTATTTGTCCAAGTATTGGCGCGAAAGAATGTTTGGGCATGTACCGACCAAACCTTACCCATTCATTGGTTCTGTGGTTGTGGCAAATGGGCAATGGACATCAAATAAATTTGTAAAAAAAGGACATAGAGCCACCATTTCTCCAGTGGAAAGGAAGGGGTGAGGGGAGGCTGCCAAATGAATTCATATACTGTTGCCAATTATGTCTCATAGTCGCGAGATTCAATATAGGAGGTGAGAAGTTGTTACAAGAATTTGATTTACCAGCACGTTGGACTTCAATGATTCAAGATTTGTATGCTGAAGCGGTCCATAACCTCGCACAGAATTGGCCTGACGACCAATCAATTGAAGTTTCTTACAGGATAATCGAGGGCTTTGATGATGAATTCGCTCATGATATTATCGAACACCCCGATCTACATTTTCACGCAGCCAATCACGCACTTAGGCAGTTTTTACGAGATGCAGGACACACTAACATGTTTCCATTTGTTAGAATCGTTCACTTACCAAGTGACCAGATAAGAGTTGTTTCTCAACTCCGTTCAGACGATATAGGTCAGATGCTGGCAATAGATGCAGTTACAACAAAAATTTCAGGTGTACGCCCTAGGATATATTCTGCATCATTTGAATGTGCATCTTGCGGGCATGTTATGATTATCAATCAACCAAATGAACAGGAATTAATCGAGCCGATTGAATGTTCACAAATCGATGGTGGTTGTGGTAAACCCAAAAGACAGACTAGATTTGTATTACAGCAAGAAGAATCGATACTGATAAACTCTCAATTTATTGAACTTCAAGAACTACCAGAACAAATGAAAGGTGGAATCCAGCCTGAACGGATTATTTGTATCGGGGAACATGATTTGGCGGGTAAATTAAACCCTGGGGATAGAGTCAAAGCGAATGGTGTTCTTTTCATACGCTCACAAAGGAAAGGTGGCAAAGATACCCCCGTTTTCGATATATTCCTTAGAATTCATTCTCTCGAAAGGCAGAATATCCCATTAGAAGAGATTAAAATTTCTGAAGATGAAGAATTGGAAATAAAGGAATTAGCGAGCAGAGACGATATCTATGATTTATTCACTAAAAGTATCGCTCCCTCAATATTTGGCATGGACCGAGTCAAAGAATCATTGATGCTTCAATTATTCGGTGGAGTTGCGCGTTTAAATCCCGATGGAACAAGAAATAGAGGAGATATCCACATACTCTTGATGGGAGACCCTGGTGTTGCTAAATCTCAATTACTCAATTATATGTCAAGAATATCTCCTCGTGGAAGATTCACTTCTGGGCAGTCAGCCTCCGCCGCAGGTTTGACTGCAGCGGCAGTACAAGACTCTGCAGCAGATGGAAGGTGGACACTAGAGGCAGGAGCATTGGTTCTTGCAGATTTAGGATTAGCCGCTATTGACGAATTCGACAAAATGAATGAAGGCGATAGGTCTAGTATGCACGAAGCAATGGAGCAACAAACAATCTCTATTTCCAAGGCAGGAATTAATGCAAGTCTAAGAACAAGGTGTGCCGTATTAGCCGCTGCTAACCCTAAAAATGGACGTTTCGAGCCGATTTCAGAAACACCTTTCACCGGACAAATAAATCTCGCTCCACCACTTATATCGAGATTTGACATAATTTGGTTACTCACAGATGATGCGGATGAATCCAAGGATGCTAGGATTGCTGATCACATAATCAAGAACCGCCTTATTGGAACTAGTGAATTACTTGTTACCGAAGGAAGTGCTCCTGACCCGGCTAAGAACTCGATAGTAGGTATACAAAAATCACAAGAAGGTGATGAAATATTAGCTCGTGATTTAATCCGTAAATATATTGCTTATGCTAAGAGGTCAATTCATCCTAAATTAGAGGAAGAAGCCCAGAAAAAGATTGTTGAGTTTTATGTTGAAACCAGAAAAAAAGGCGGAGAATCATCAGATAGCGTTTCGATAACTGCTCGTTCTTTGGAAGCAGTTGCTAGAATGGCCGAAGCCAGTGCTAGAATTAGACTCTCCAACGTATCTACTATCGGGGATGTTGAAAGAGCCATTAGGCTAACAAAGACTTGGAGAAATTTATTGATGGGTGAAAACTTTGACATGACAACCATCGAAACCGGCAAGAAAACATCGGTTAGAAACCAAGAGCGAATGCTCATGGAAATAATATCTACTTTGCAGAACCAATCATCAAATCAAGTGAAGGTTGCAAATATCTTAGATGTTTATACAGAGGCAGAAAAATACAAAATTTCTAGGACTAAAGCCGAAGAAATAATTGAGAAGCTAGTTAGTCAAGGTGCTATTATGCGACCGTCAGGATATGAGACACTGCAAGTAGTCTGATTTCATGCGTTGCTATCTTGAATGATGAACGATTGGGATGGCTATGGCCGAAGTACAGGTTACTGAACCGGAAGGTCAAGTTAACAATGCCACTGCTCTTGACCCCGAGGGTTTGGGTTTCATGTGCGGACTTGAGGTTCACCAACAACTTTCTACTGGTAAACTACATTCAAGACAATCTGGCGAATTATATGATGTTACTATCGAAACAGTTCCAGAAGACTGGCCTAGATTTTCACGTAAACTGCGCGCTTCGAGAGGCGAAGGCGGTAAAATCGATGTTGCTGCACGCTTTGAATCAAGAAGAAATCGTTCCTTCATATATGCCCGTTCTCCAAATTCTGGATTGATCGAACTGGATGAGCAACCTCCATTATCCCATGATAAAGAAGCGCTAGATATCGCTCTAACAGTATCAGCCTTAGTGGGTGCTAAACCAGTATCATTGATTCAAACAATGCGAAAGACAGTGGTTGATGGCTCCAATACAAGTGGATTTCAACGCACTACTCTAATTTCAACAGACGGTATCTTAGATACAGAAGATGGACCAGTAGGAATTGATGTACTATGCTTAGAAGAGGATAGTGCTAGAAAACTCGATACCATTTCAACACCTAATGGCGAACAAGTGATTTATAATTTAGACAGATTAGGCCTCCCACTTATTGAGATTGCAACGGCCCCAGACGTACTAACTCCAGAACACGCTAAGCAAACTGCGATAGCGCTTGGTAGGTCTCTAAGGCAGACTAGAAGGGTTAGAAGGGGCCTTGGAAGTATTAGGCAAGACCTCAATGTATCAATCGCATGCGGGGATAGAATCGAAATCAAAGGGTGTCAAGACCTATCATGGATACCTCGGATTATAAGACTAGAAATGGCTAGACAACTACACTTTTACCGATTATCTAACAAACTCAGGGGAGCCATGAAATTACCGCTACTTCCTCCAGATAGACGTTCAACTGACAATTCGGTCGAGCAAGATGTTGCAGAGAAAGTGGCTATCGCATTACCACTCGAACTGACAGACGTTTCTGCCCATTTTTCAAATTGCGATTCTAAAATGGTAAAAGCAGGATTATCAAAAAATAACACCATGTTGGCACTACCATTACCAGGACTAGCAGGCCTTATTGGAATAAAGGAACTCGATGAGGAAGGCTCTCAATTACCAAGACTTGGCAGAGAATTAGCGGGTGCTGCTAAATTAGCTGGTGTAAAAGGAGTTTTTCATTCTGATGAACTACCCGCCTATGGCATTGAACAGGAGCATGTAGACCTTGTAAGAAAGCAATTATCTTTACAGAAGCAAGACGGCTTTGTTTTGTGTTTAGCGCCTGGTTGGCAAGCCGAATTAGCTTTGGAGAGCGTTCTAACTAGAGCGAGACTAGCATGGCACAGAGTTTCTCAAGAAGTAAGAAATGTAGTGGTCAAGAAAGGTGCGCCTGAAGATGGAACAACCTCTCCAATGCGCCCACTCCCCGGCGGGGCAAGAATGTACCCTGAAACCGACATCCCCACTCTTCAATTAACATCTCAAATGTGGAAAGACGTGGTTTCGAATTTACCTATGACCGATTCAGAGAGGTCAGAAAGAATTGATAATTATGATATTTCTAAAGACCAGTCAAGCCAATTATTAGCGAGAGAATTAGACGATTTATTTGTTGACTTCTGTGCTGAATTACCTCACAAGGGCTGGGCTACTGTATTGCTAGAAAATGATGACAAAGACCCACAACTATGCAGTTTGGTTTTGACAGCAAAAGAAAACGGCGACCTAACTCGTGAAGCGGTTAATTCTGTCATTTTAGAATATTCCAATAAGTCTCTTCCAAGTTTAGAAGAAATTACTAAATTTGCATCAGATAATGGTTTGAAACCAGCAGACTTAGGAGACTTAGAATCGATAGTTAACGAGATTGTAAGCCAAAGAGCAGATTTCGTCAAGGAAAGAGGAATGGGCGCTATGGGGCCACTGATGGGTATTGTAATGCAGGCCGCCGGAGCGGCTGATGGAAAAGCAGTCAGTGCTTTACTTAGGTCTGCAATACAAAAATTAACGGAGTGATAATTATGCGCTACGGTGCCTATTTTCTATTGACTTTAGTATTACTAAGTGGACTTTCTAATGTTTCTGCACAAACAGAACCACTCGAAATTCAAGGTTTAGAATTAGATTGGGAATATGATTTTCAAGCAACTTATATCTCAACAAAACCATTAATTGTAAATGAGACACTTTTCATTAGGACTTCAACCTCCACTCCAAATACAGATGCAGCAGGAGTTTATGCATTTGATTTAGAAGGAAAATTAATCTGGTCTAAATTAAATTTCAATTCAACATTCCACGATATGTCACCAATAACTTATGTTGAGCATGGAGAAGGTGACTGTGGCGCATGGCCTGAAATGATAATGGTTGGATGGTCAGATGGGGTATTAGAAGCATTAGACCCCCGGACAGGAGATACATATTGGAGTCAAAAAACAGAAGTTGTAACTTGGGGGATTACCGGCTCATTATTGATAGATTCAGACCAACTCATAGTCCCGACAAGGAAGGGGGTCGCGAATTATTGTCTTTCTACAGGTTCTAATATATTTGATATTGAGACAGGCCTTAGTTGGAGAAACGGAGTAACTAAATTCGGAAATCAGTATTTTTTAGGTGATGAACAGGGTACACTTTGGAGTGTATCTAAAGAAGGTAATGTAACTTCCAAATCCCTAGGTATCGGTAAAATCAGACACGCACCTTTGGTGGTTGGTGATAAATTATTAGTCCACGCACAAGGACTAACGGAAAGTACAATTGCTCTTGTAACACCTTCGAATTTCTCCTTTGAAGTAATATCAAAAGCAGGTCCTTCACCAGGGATTCCAACCATTTGGAATGATCTAATAATTACAACTGACTCGTATAATCTCGGTTTATTAGACTGTAGTTCTACTTGTCAATTGATTGACCAGCACCCTTTCACCTCCAATGGAGAATCATCATTGGTGTTTGAAGATATGATAATGCTGCCAAGAAATACAGTAGAAGGCGGATGGGGTCTATTTTCAATAAATAATTCGAGTGATTTGAGTTTAGTAGAATTAGTCTCTACTGAGTATGATTGGTATGGAACAGCAGGACCAGTATTTCATTCAGTAGATGGCAGGCAAATTTTAGCAATTGGAAATGATAATGGAATTCTTCAAGTATTCTCATCTACAATTATTGAGGTTCCTGAACAAGATATCACTAAAACTAGCTATGTATCCCAAATCATAACATTAATATTATTCATTTTGATAGTAATATCTGGAGTACAATTCTTAGGAGGAAATTACCGTTCATCATTGAAATACTTCTTGATAATTTTAGTAATCATTTTCACTCTTGGATTCGGCGATATATCTTCATCTTGGTCATCTTATATTTCGCAGTTTAATGATGAAACACAAAGTCCAGAGTCACTGTGGGACGAAAATTGGCCTGAAGAGTGGATGGGTACCCAGATCATTATATTCGAATTTGATAATCAAACCTTAGTTTCTGGAGGCCATCTAAATCTTTCTACAGCATTAGAATTAACTTACAAAGGAGCAGACAGTCTAGAGTTATCGGTGGAGGAAAAGTCATATCTTTCATTAGGCAAATATATTGAAAGTTTTAATGGCGAAAGAGGAGATTGGATATTTTTGGTAGATGGCTCTGAAGCGATAGTTTCCTTCGAATATGCACAAATAAATAGCGATAGTATTGTACATTGGAAGATAATTTAGATGACAACGCTCAAGACATTTCACTTTGTGGCTAGTTCATGTTCCAAGCAACAGGTATTCACGGTCCGGTTTTGGGTCCGTTGGGAAGTCTTGTACTAGACACCGTTTTACTTGGGATTGTTTTCTGGACTTTATTGAGTTCAACAAAGCGTAGTGCATCAGATATCGTTCTTTTTACTTGTTTAATCGCAGTTGTATCTTTCTTAAGAATTATCATGACGTCGTTACCAAATGTCCAACCAGTTACCGTTGCGGCACTGTTGGTTGGTGCACAATTAGGGGCTAAGAGAGGAGTTTCATTCGCAATACTCGTGACGATGATTTCAAATTTTATAATTGGGAATGGGATTTGGACCCTTTATCAGGCGCTAGGATGGTCTATAGTTGCCATAATTGGGGCAAATGCAAAACTGGTTATTTCAGGTCGATTAAATATGAGAAGAGTCTTTTTATTGTCTATTTTTAGTGCCTTTTTGTTTGATTTAATAGTTTCCTTTTCGGTCATTGATAGTTCGACAAGTTTGACCCAATTCTTGATTTATCTAGCCAACGGAATTCCTTATGATTTAATGCATGCTCTTGGTAATTTAACATTCGCGGCATGGTTCAGCGCGTGGTTTACTAAGGTCCTACAACACCAACCAACTCTTGAAGAAATAGAAGTATCAGTAGTTGAAGGTTATGTCATCGAATCATAATGAGGCAACAATGGCCTTAATTGTGCGTAAAGACTTGAAGTTGTCTGCCGGTAAATTAGCAGTTCAGTGTTCACATGCAGCAACTAGTTGCGCTCTTGCGGCTAACAAGTCTGAGAAGCGCCTTCTCGAAAGATGGAAAGACGGTGGAGCAAGAAAAATCTGCTTACAGATAGAAGACTTAGCATCACTACAAAGGCTAGCAGGGCAAGCACAATCAGCGAACTTAATCACCCATATCGTCAAAGATGCAGGGCATACCGAAATTCCATCAGGAACGATAACAGTTCTTGGAATAGGACCAGGACCACGAAGAAGTATCGATGCTTTAATTCAAGACTTGAAGCCTTATTGAGGAAGAGTCCGTGCTATGGATGAGTCGCAATGGGTCTACGTTCTTTCATTCATAGTTTGACAGCACCACCCTTTAGACATCAAAACATAGTTGAACAAGATGTTAAATTAGTTTTAATCGTAAATATGGAATTGAAAATGGGCAAGGGCAAAATCGCAGCACAAGTTGGTCATGCAGCAGTATCATCGACACTAAAGTGCGGAAAGAAAGAGCCAGGATTACTAGATTCATGGCTTGCTTCTGGTCAAAAAAAGATATGCGTCAAAGGTTTAGATGCCAATCATTTACTTGCCTTAGAAAAATCAGCCAACTCAAAAGGAATATTGTCTACTAAAATTCACGATGCAGGGCATACACAAATTCCCAGCGGCTCATTGACGGTATTAGCGCTAGGCCCAGATACAGAATCGGCTTTATCTTCTATTACTGGTGATTTGAAATTATTATGACCATCGCCGCATTGATGAGTGATGGATAATACGACAACATATGCGCGAGTATCCAAGTGAACGTGTAGACCTTCGCAGTGACACAGTCACCCAACCAACAACCGCTATGAGAGAGACCATGATGAACGCTCCAGTGGGCGATGATGTTCTTGGTGACGACCAAACTGTAATTCAATTACAAGAGATGCTGGCTAAGATGCTTGGAAAAGAAGCAGCACTTTTCGTACCTAGCGGAACCATGTCTAACGCAATAGCAATAAAAGCACATACTAATCCCGGAGATGAAATAATTACAGAAACTGCAAGCCATATCTATGTCTATGAGGGCGGCGGATATGCCGCTCTTTCGGGCTGTTCTGTAGCGCTTGTTCAAGGCAAGTCAGGAATAATGGAAGCGCACGATGTTAGAAAAGCAATTCGAAAACAAGAAGGTAGTCTAGGGCATTATCCAAACGGCTCTTTAGTCTGTGTTGAGAATACAGCAAATAGAGGTGGAGGTACATGTTATCCTCAAGATAAACTGGATGAAATCGCTAAAGTGGCTCATGAAAATGGTTGTGCTGCACATATTGATGGTGCTAGGCTTTTCAATGCAGTAATAGCAACTGGTACTTCAGCATCAAGAATGGTTCGAGATTATGATTCGATCTCAATTTGCTTATCAAAAGGATTGGGAACTCCAGTAGGAAGTGTTCTAGTGGGTGCATCTGACTTTATTGCTAAAGCACACAGGTGGCGAAAGGTGCTTGGTGGCGGTATGCGACAAGCGGGAGTCTTAGCAGCCTGTGGAATCTATGCCTTAGAGAATCATATTGAGCGAATGTCAGAAGACCATAGTAGGGCAAAGAGGTTAGCAGAAGCAATAAACCAAATCGATGGATTTAGCGTAGATTTAGAAAGTGTGGAGACTAATATGGTTTACATTCAAGGGGACCAAGGGGCTAAAATTATTTTATCAAAATTGGCAGCTTTAGGTATAGATGTTCTAGAAGTTGGCCCAATTGCAGTTAGAGCAGTCACTCACCTCCATATTACAGATGAAGATATACAACGTACTATCGATGCATTCAAGCAAATAGCCAATTCTTAGTCGTTTATTGAAATACTCTCGCCAAATTATCAAAGCGATAGGGATGGCTAAACAGGGTGGTAAGTGCCAAATTTGTAGTTCAAAGGCTACAAAAGTCAATATGTGCGCTTTATGCTCTTCCTTGATAAAGAATCAAAAAAATAAAACCTGGGGGAAAGAAATTCACCCTGAAGCCTCCATTAAAGCAGTTGATTTCATCGGAGGAGGAGATAAAACCAGTAAGAAGCGCTGGGAATACTTTGAATCTTCAGTTCTTGAAACCAAACTAGCCGATTGGGCTAGGTTAGAAGAAAAAATTGACCCCGTGATAAATACTCCTTGTAGCATAGAAAAAGGGTTTCAAATCTGTAGTGATTTAGAAAACGGAACACGCCTAACATCTGAAGATAGATCAATTTTACATCATGGGTTTGAAATGATTGATGAAATTCATCTGTCTTTTTTATCATCCAAGGCAGTGATAAATGGTAGAGAATTACCTAATGATATACCAGTTGCATCTGTTGTTCGTATGCTTTTTGATAAAAAGCAACGCATAGGTTGGGATATTGGTCAATTAGTAATCACCCTAGGTTCAATTCAATTACCCGAACAAAACAATATTCATGAACGTATACAGTTCAGACGAAGACAGAGGCGTAAGCATGTGGATAGAGATTCGGTCATGGCTACTTTATCTTGGATAGAATGGATGGCTGAAGAGAGTATATCGCCACCCGAAAATTATCGTATACATCCTCTTTCAGCATGGGCTAGAGACTTAAGGACAAGTATCACCAATATTGGTGGTTCAGTATTTCATGAAACGGTTAATGCAGCATTTCATAATCATCCAAATGGAATGAGTGAACTTTCAGATTATCCTTGGATAGAGCAATGGCAAGATTATCGGTGCCCTTCGATACATAATACTGCAACAAAATGGCCGCTGAAAATATTTGGTATGAACTTAAGATTGCAGGTAAGGACGAAGTCCAATGGAACCCGTTTAGCAATAATCCCAGATAAAGCTGCGATTTGGGCAGCCTTGATATGTCTATCATTTTCACCAGCATCTTCTCTAAACGGACATCTTCTATATGCTATTCAGTATAATTGGACCCATCAAAACGAGGTCTTAACTAATATTGAACCACCACTCCGCCGCTCTATTCAACTATTGAATGAGGTGATTTCAGGTAGCGCAGCAGAAGTTTACATTGAGCAGGATACGATTCTTGTAATCGGCAGATTAGGTCATTTTTATGAAATAAAAGTCGGAGAAGGAGCCCATGGATCTCCTTATGTCATTCGGCATGTTAAGTCTTTAAATCCACGAAAGACGCACTTAATCTGTATTCATAGCGGACGTTTCCATTCAAATTTACCATTAGGCGATATAATTGCTTCAGTAGTACTTTCACTTATCGATGACGTTTCTACAAGCGAAAAGGTAGAAAGTTTACGCAATGAATTAGTTGATAATCAGCCATTAGGTTTCCCCGCACTACTATCTAAAGAATATACGAAATTGATTGGTAAAGACTCACTTCAAGATTTTATTAACTCTCTTTCTCGCACTGGTTCAGTCCATCCAAAATGGCTATCTCGTAACGAAAAAGAATGGTCTCGTATCGAAGAACAAGGGTTTGTAGCCGAAGACCGAGTTCGTCAGCAATTCAATTTCATAATGCGCAGAAATCGGTATTTTGTAGAACTCGGAGAGCAGGCCAATAGAGAAGCAGAGGCAGTCGACAAAGCTAGAGAAGTGATCAATCAAGACCTGGAAAAAGGCAATCAGGTTATTTCGAGAGGAAAGTTAGTTCAGATATGGAGGGATAACTTCACCGAACTTCAAGACACTAATAATTATCAAGATTTTGCCGGTAGATATTGGAATGAGTTCCGCGGCCGGAGAGACTGGATGTACTTACGTAATTACGGACGCCCAGAACAAGAGTTTCCAATAGGTGATATAAGAAATGGCGAAAGAAGATATTGTGAGATTCTCCCGCGCGTATGGGAGGCTTTGATGTTACAACCAATAGGTTCTCAAGTAATCCTCCCAACCGTTACTAACAAGGATGTAACTTTTCAATACTGTCAATTAAAAGTAACCTTACGAGATGCTTCAGAGATTAGATTATTGAAAAGATTCCTGGTAATACTCGGTTATCGTGAGGAAGATGGAGATCAATTAGAGAGGACTCAGGCATACTACCGCAGAGACCACCCACATCCCCGTAATAGACGAATGCTGACCCAATCTTTGTCCAACTTTCAACGTCAAACAGGGGCTCGTGGAGCACCACCATGGTGGTGGCATTATGCTGACGTTGTGGAGCCTCCGCATGAAATACCAGAGTTTAGATGGCAACTTGAAGAAGACCTTAGCGATAAGAGGTAAAGTGGAACGAAATCATTTCCTCTTAACTAAAGTTGCAGCGATTACTATACAACCCAAACTAGCGATTATCGATATTGATGGCAGAGCGCTGGAATCATCATTTTCTTCGACTTCATCCACTCCAGTACCTTCACCAGTTTCAATCGGTATCAGATGATACATTAGGTGAACTTGCATATCATTGCCATCATAGGCTTCTGGAATACTTATTGTTGCAGTTCCCGTAGTAGCAGTCCCCAACTTAATTATTTTAGAGACTATACTAGGGTATATTTCTTCACCATTAGATCCCTCAGAAAACTCTGCTGAAGCCTCTACAAACCAAGCATTTACACTTAAGTCATGAGTCACTCCAATTGCTGCTGATTGAACAGAGCCTAATTCTACAGCCCAAGACGCAATTCCTTCTTTACCATCTTGGGCAGTCCAAGAGAAGGTAGTATTACCATCTCCTAAATCTAGAGATTGGCTGATTAAAGAACGATAGTCCTCCGTCAAAGAATCGCCATTCGGGGAGCTACCGATTTGCTTTTGAGTTCCATTGAATACTACAATAGGGGGAGCACCAGCACTGTACCGCTCCTCGAAATGCTGCTCAGTATTAGCAGAACCAAAAGGGTCTTCATGGTCATTAGCACGGTGGAAATGATACTTCTGAATAGTTCCCTCGTCTTGTAAATCTTCTAGAACATGCTCCACTTTAACACAGTTAGTACACCATGTCGCTGTATAGTCTTCAGCGATAGATGGTAACATACTTAGAGTAGTAGTCTGGGAACTTGTGTTATTTGCCCATGCCCATTGTCCACCGAATAAAGGACCAGCATCGGTATCTTCAGGAGCCTTTGCAGAGACGCCACTAGTTCCAGTAGAACTGATCATCACTAATAAAAAACATACAATCAAAACACGGCGCATATACTTCGCTAATGTTAGTATGATTTGAACTAATCTATTTCGTGTTATTCACCTTCTCCCTCATACCAACCTTCATCGGTATCAAAAGCCCCATTGTCTATTATTGAACCATTCTTGACTTTCTTTTGGAAGTTGTCTAAGCTCGAACTAACGCCACTACCAGTCCTATAGAGGCACTTGGCGATTCTTGCCAATAGTCCTTTTTCTAAACCTAGCATAGTAAGGCTTGCATAAGTCAAAGTTGCAATAAGCATTCTGGCCTCAGTATTAATGGTTGTAGCACTACTCTCCCCTTCACCCAATGCTTGAATTCTAGCACTCACGTCTTGCAAGACTTTGTCAACCATTTGTTCGGATAGGAAATCCAGCAACATCTGGTCGGTATGAAGCATTGCTTGCTGAATATCATCATATCTTTTCTCACCCTGCTTTTTCCTAGGTATGGCTCTTGCAACCCAGCCCATCCTAGACCTTGCTTTCCAATGTTTTAGGATAATAATTCTAGCACTAACAATTTGCTTTGAGGTAACACCATCGTTTTTCAATGAACGCCTTCTATCGAATTTAGGTAAAATCCCCGATTCTCCAGCTAATTCAACAATCGCATCAGCGATGATTAGGGCATTTTGATGCTCACTTTCACCTTTAATGCCTTTTTTCTGTCGACATATACTCTGTTTCGCCATCGACAAAGCCTTCTTCAAACCTTTGTCTTTCAATAGAGCCCTCTCTTTCTCTTGCTCAGAAGTAAGAGGCATACAAGCCATTTCAGTTATGTCGTAAACAACATCTCTAACATTCTTCCCATAGCGAGACTCAATCAAAGCATGTACTTTTTTACAGAAAGGGTGCTTTTCTCTAAACGAATCATACTTCCTCTTGTCAAATTTCCAGAACCCTGGGTTTTTGACACCTTTTAGGTCGCCAGGTAAAATTCTAGCTCCGCTCGTACCGGGCTTATTGCCTCGACTAACACGCTCAGTTTGTCTTTCTGGGCCCTGTGTTATAGAATCAGACACACCATCTAGTGGAGAGTAATCCACGTCTACAAGTCCACAACTCGAACATGTTTTTTCACCCATTTTAGAGTCATAGTCCCAATCTGAACCACTACAGTAATCGCAATTATCTTCTCTTCTTGTATCTTTCTTATTATTTTCCATAGTATCAAGCCTCTATCATATTATGCGACAACATGTCTCCTTTTCCGTGAACCCCAGTGTTTTTGTGACGGAATAAATGGGGTACGGCAAGAGTTTTTGTTACGCAGGAATATAGATGTGTCAGTTCTCGTTGATAAAACCTTCGGAAAAAACCCCAAATTATATCTAAACATGAATGATTCATATTGGCAATCATGAATCTCATCTAATTCGACACTATATAAACAATGATAACAAGAAAAGATTAATCGCGAATTGGTAGAAAAGCCTTCAATAAGTGTCGGCGTATGTATGAATAGTCGAGGGGAGGTGAGGGCGTGTCTGTTAGCAATTTGAATGCGAAAATTTCGATAGAAGCCGCGCCAAGTGGAGAAAACTTACCTGAATGGCTACACCAAGCTCTCGTATCTCCCGAACCACCAGAATTATTGATTTTACACCCTAGTGAAAGAGCGAGAAAAGCGGCTCTTAGTTCACTCTCGCAAACGAAATCTTCGATAGATACATCCAAGCATTTCACCATCCAACGCCTCTTTAATACTCTTCATCTCGATTTTCGATTACCAAATATGATGGATGATGACGCACTATTATTTTCCTTAACTCACGATACGGTACAGAAGCATGCACAAAAGGGCAACTTACCACTCATGTTTTCTCCTTTCAAAAATAAACAATGGGGCGAGTACAAGACCCAGAGGCTACAACAATTACACAGGGAGTTGAGTGAAGTAAAAACCCCGTGGAAGTGGGGTAATGATCCGGGTGTGAAGGAATTTAGAAACCTATTATTAGATATGGAGAAACGAACTAATAAGACACATCCTCACCTAATGAAACACCACCTGTTAGCAAGAATTAAAGAAGTTATATCCGATGACGAATTACCATTTTGTTTAAAGAGCATAGATGGCATAGTTATTCTAAACCATCCTCCAGAATTTAGTGAAATAGACCGAGAACTACTCATTCATATTTCTGAAATTATTCCAATTCACCAGTTATGTAATCCGGGTTCTTTCCGTTTAGGTTTTCACGGGGCTTATGTCAAAGATATTGATTGGACGGATGAAGAATCATTACCTTCTTGGCTACCTGAACATAAAGTTTGGACTTACCCAAAGAATACCAGTTGGATATCACCTATTGGGTTGAAAAGAGAGACCAAAATCCATAGGGTTTCATTGGAAAGGAAAGAGCATAATCTCGATGCAGCCTTTCAAATTATATCGGATTATATCAACCATGTCAATAATAAGATACTAATTATTGATGCAGCTGTAAAGTCTAATCGACGTATTTGGTCGAGTAGATTGAAGGATTTAGGTATAATCACTAATTTTGGTTCAGTAAGCCTACATGAGCAACCTTCAATTTCAGGTTTTACAAATCTATTACAGTTAGGAGAAGGACTTGAAGCATGGTCGTTTGATAAATTTAGAAGAATCGTTGAAAATGGTGGGTTGCCATTAAACTTTGAATCCTTTTCCGATTTAATTCACCCTAAAGAGCCTGATTGGAAACCACAGCCTCACCTGGAAGTGCTTGAGAAAATATCACGTAGTTTCCACGTACTTGGCGGACCAGGGGCTTTGATTCGTTGGTTCAAGACTTTAGAGGCAGCAACTCCGATTTTAGGTGATGATGCAGCCGTTATGAGGCAGAAATTAGAAGAGACTCTATGGTGGCTTGCCAATGTCGTAAAGGTCTGGTCTCCCTTGTACGAAGATGCTAACATGGCCTCATCACAAACAGTAGTTGGATGCTCATCAGGAATTGAATTACCAACAATTGAGAGATTAAAAGACGGAACAGAATGGTTGAATTTCGTCTATAATTCTGTCAATTGGGAGAAATTAGCACAGTCGGATGCGATATTTTCAAATTCTATTTCAGCTCTTCAGACACTGAATGAAGAACATCATAGGTTATTTTCTTCACTTAATGAATTAGAATTTGAAGTCCCATACCAAGGGCTAAATTTCATTAGACACATAATGAGAATAATAGATAATACCAAACTCTCCAATTCACGTACCCAGTCAAAAAACGTGACTATATTGACGCCCAGTGATGCGTTTGGGCTTGAAGCAGATTTGATAATATTGGTGGGCTTAGATGTTGAATCATGGTCTATGAAATCTCCAAATATTCCATGGTTAGATTCGGAGGCGAGACTACAATTAGGAATATTAAATTCAGATATAGAGATTCGTAAAGGAAGACATCAATTAAAGCATCTAATTAATGCCGGTAAAGAAGTAATGATTTTTGATAGTAGTGCAGATGAATCAACAGGTCCAAGTGCGCCACTGGTTGAATTCTTTGAGGAAATGAAAAGAGTCGGTAAGTTCGAACAACTAAGCAGCATCCCTTCGTTCATACCAAATAAATCATATCAGCAAGGCTGGGCAGACCGCCCATGGCATCTATGTGCTCAAGACGATAACAAGGAAGAAATTTGGCTAACTCCTAGGCCGTATTCGATGTCTATGACTAGCCAAGGTGCGATAGGGCACCGCTCTGGGTCAAGGGGGCGCGACTTTAGGCAAAGAACCGGTCTTAATTTACTCGATGGGGGACCGTCTCAAATTGCACCAATTTCAATAAATAATTTAGCGCATGCTCATGAGTTCATTATTTTTGATGACCGTTTGAAAAGGCAACCGAACCATAAAAACCTGGAGAAGCAAGAATACTTGAATTGGGAATCAAGAAACTCTCTTGTAAGTGTTGATGATTTGACACTTAGGCCAACTAAATCTCAGGTAAAAGAAGGCTCGAAAAATAGTAAGGTTTGGCCGCATTTGGGAATGAAAGGTTCGAGAAGTAATGGCCCTGCTATCGACCCAAGACCACTTCCAATGTTCCAGTCTGGCAGCCAAAACTTTCAATCCATAACCGGTGATACAAATCATAGAATAGGTCGTAAAATATGGTCTGCTAGTAGAATTCAGACCTGGTTGTCATGCCCGCGTCAAGCATGGTTATCCAAACATCTTGGAGCATCCCAGTTAGAGCAACCCACAGAAGATATCGATAGTAGAACAAGGGGCTTACTAATTCACGATATTGAAGCAGTTATACTTGAAAAGCATGGAGTTATCATAGCAGGTGAAGCCTCCAATAATCCCTTAGCACTCTCTAAAGGTCCACTAAATACCATTGATAAATTATGGAAAGTCGCCCTTGAATATCTTGAAGAAAACGCTTCTTGGTTATCACGTTCTAATGCAGTAGCATACCAGAGATGCCGGGATATGCTTGGAGTTACTTCGGAACGATGGTCGCAGTATCTTGAAGACCAGATAGACATTTCTCCAGCAGGGCGAATTGGCCGTATGTTGGAAGCAGATATTCAATTAGAAAATAGTGCACCAATTGCTTGCGAATGGGAGATCGCCGATAAGGGTAAGAAAAGTCTTAGAATTGAAGTAAAATCTGATGATGGGGCTTCTATTAAATTTGACTTATTTGGTCGAATTGACAGGGTAGACTGTGTTATTCTTGATGAAGATATGAAGAATAAAGCGATTGCTGATGGAGAATTGACTAAAGAGGAATCAACTCAACATAGATGGGTAATAATTAGGGATCTAAAGAGTATAGAAGGTCCTAAGCAAAGCGACAAAGGTGATCGCCATAGAAGAGCCATTTTTGACGAAATCCAACTTGCTCTATATGCAAAAGCATGGGAGATTTCTAATCCAGGAGACAGAGTAGTCGGTGTCGGAATTAGTGAAATTGGAGAGACTACTACTCATTATGTTGAGTTAGACCACAATATCTCCAAGTATATTGAAAATGCTCAAATAGGCACTCCAAGTTACTACACATCCCTCCACCATCGTCCATTAAAATTAACAGATAGTTCTGAAGAAAACGGCTTTAGAGACTGGCTAGATGAGAGATTAAGAACTGTAGCGAGAGTAATCTTGCATGCTGATTTAGGTTATACTCAACCTGTGCCGGGTAAACACTGTTCATATTGTTCAGCAAGAGTCATGTGTCCATCTGCAGAGTTAGGCGGTGATGAGAAATGATTCCATTCAATAATAGTCAAATCCTTGGATTGGACTTAGACAAGCATATTGCCCTAGATGCAGGTGCGGGAACTGGTAAAACAGCAGTCATGGCTGAACGGTTTGTTCAACATTTGATTTCTGCAGAACAAAGGGCTACGATTTTATTACCAAACGGACCTAGAGAGCCATTGGAAGGTCATGGTGCTCTTAGAGCACCAGCCAGAGAGCGAACAGAACTGAAGAGTTGGCCCGGTCTATTGCCAAATGAAATTGTCGCTATTACCTTTACTAAGAAAGCGGCTGCAGAATTGAAATCAAGAATACGGACTAGGCTAGCAATGACTCGTTCTACACCAGTAGACATAGGAGAAAAAGGAATTTTTGACCCAAGAATACACCGTTCTGGTGATTTGGAAATGCTCTTATCAGGGTTAGATGAAGCACCTATCTCAACAATTGATGCATTTCTTTCACAACTTGTCTCTCCGCATTTAGATGTAGTTGCAATTCACCCAACAAGGGAACAAATATCGGAAGTTCGCTCTCCTCTTTTAGTTAAGGAAACGATTCGTTCTGCTTGGAGAATAAGAACTCCTAGCGATGCTAGAGAGGCTGGGGTAAGGGGCGATGTGAGTGAATTCATTGCTGCAAGAAACCGATTAGCAGTTCTAGTTGGAGGCCAGGCTAGAGCAGAGGTAATTTTGACAGGGATGCTGAACACCTCCCTTTTCGTAGAGGAATCTAAACGTTCAATCAATAAGAGAACGTCACAAAGAGGCCTTGATTGGGACGGAATTGAACCTATTAAGCGTGAGATTATTCTTGATATGTTTTTGGAGCCGGCCGAAAATATAATCGATAACTTTGCTAATAAATTACATAATTTACTGAATCAATGGATTGATGAGGCTTTAACACAGGCTGCTGCTTTTGTTACTGCTTGTGAAACAGAACAAGGAACAAGAAATACACGATTTAATCACCTAATTGACTTAGCCCGTCACAACTATCCCAGTAAGAAAGAGGAAAAGTTACAGTGGGTTTGGATGGTGTCTTTAGCCGCAGCTTCATATTCGTCACTGATCAAAGATGAGATGACCTTTTTCCCAAAAGCAGGTCTTCCTCAACCCAATCATTGTAATGGATGGATGCCAGGGCTATTCCCTAAGAGCAAGGTAAAGGGAATTCCAGGTTCTGTCAAAGAATCGATAAGTGAAAATTTGACTAAGTTGGGCGCCTCAATGAATGAACATCTCTGTAATCAAGACGGTCGTTTAGTGAGGTTATTGGGCCGAAGTTCATACTTATTTAGCCCAATGTTTGACCTAAACTTCATGGATGCTGATTGTCCTTTACGAGCCCATCCATTAGATGATGAATTAACTGATATAGCCCCAATTGGGAAACTAAGGATTACTGAAGAGCAACAAACAAAAGTATTGGCTGACTTACTATTGGTTCATTATGGATGTCAAGAAATTTTAACCTTGAAGAAAATCAATGAAGGTGTTCATGATTTCGACGACGTACAACGATTAGCCGCAGACTTATTGCTTGCAAGATGTCCGGATGCAGTTCGATTTGAGTATCCTGAAAAAGTGGTCGAAGCATTGGATAGCCTCGATGATGAACCATGGCTTGACTTACATATTTCATCAGCGATGACGCTTGCTCAAGACAATCCGAAATGTCTTGCAGATTTACAGCAAAGATTTTCCATATTACAAACACTCAGAAGAAGGTTTTGTGCTTTTATCATCGATGAATATCAAGATACTAATCCCGCTCATTTTAGATTATTATCTAGGCTATGGGGTCGAAGAGGAAAGCAGCATGATGACCCTGAAAGACCCTTAGGTCCATGGGACCCAACAGTTTGTATCGTGGGAGATATGAAACAGAGTATATACAGATTTAGGCAGGCAGAGGTCACTGTAATGCGACGTACTGTTGAATCTATAAAACTAATAAACCAAATAGAACAATCCGAATCAAGACTTCTTCATCTCAGGAAAGTGAATCATGGTAGAGACCCAAGACCTACCGGTGCTGGTGGGGAAATAGGTTCTTTTTCCAATCAACACCCCTCATCTGGGCCAAAAGAAGAATCGAAGCCATGGCAGCATATTTGTGCTGAATTCGAAGATTCTCCCAAGGGCATTAAGACCTATGTTCCAGTTTCCAAAGAGCGCCTAAACAGGAGGGTTCTAGGCCATATTGACCTTACTTCTAACCATCGAACTTTACACAATCTAATGCGTACAATGAATGGAATCTTCGATGATGTTTTCGACAAGCGCCATTACATTCTTCCGGGCGACTGGCACGCAGAAGCCCAAGAATTAAAATCAGCCAGAGATGATGAAAAACTTGGTATTTTAGAATGGTTATTACCACTTCAAACCGATACTATGCCTCCATCAGTTGACCCCTCTTCATCAAACCCCGTATTTACAGACCCTAATGCCAAGAGCATTCACCTTGAACATGAATTGATCGCGTTGAGGCTGCATAGTCTCCTGTCTAATACCAATACTAAATTATGGAATAGTGATTCAGCATCTTACATTGAAATTAACGATGACGCAATAACACTTTCACCTAAAGATATTACAATCTTAGTACATTCGAGAAAACATATTCCCGATTTATTACAAAGACTAGAGAATAAAGGCATACCAGTAATTTCCGATAGACAGGGAGAGTTGCTGAAACGGCCCGTGGTTAAGACTTTGATGTCTGTGCTTCATTTAGTCGCTTATCCGAGTTCTAAATTTGCAGCTATATCGTTTGCTCGCTCTCCAATTTTGGGATTAACAGACGGACAAATACATGATATCTTTTCAACGCGTAAGCAGGCGATTGATTGGTGGGATATTCTCTGTGATAATGCACCATCAACGCGTGCAAAAACGCTTGTTAACCACCTTTCAGTTTTAGTTAGTAAAGGGGCAGTACACCAAGTATTAGATACGGTACTAGACCATTCGGATTTATTGATAGCTTTCCCAGATGATACTTCAAGACAAAATGCAGAGTTATGGTGCGGATTAGTATACAATATTGGAAGTGAATATGGGCATGAGCCTACAGAAATATATTCTCATCTAAAATCACTTCAAGGCTTGGCAAATAAAGGTCCTCAAGCAATAACAATTCCTTCAGGTGGGGCGGTAAGAATAATGACAATCCATGGTGCTAAAGGGTTGCAATCAAAAGTAGTTGTAGTAGCAGGTATGTTCCATGCTGGTAAATCAGACTCATCTTTAGCAGCAAGAAATAATGTTCTAGTTACTCCACAAATAGTTGCTGGTAGAATTAACCCCTGGGCGTCTCGTGATAGGCCATATGATGGCCTTTGGGAATTTGCTAAGAAAATGGATGGAGCGCAGAGGCAAGCAGAGAGAAGAAGAGAGTTTTATGTGGCATTAACACGAGTTAAAGACCATTTAATTGTAGTAGGTGCTCCAAATGCAAAATGTAGTTTTGAGGACAAAACAAATAATTTATCATTCAAGAGTAAACCATCGATGAAAACAATGGGTGCTATGTGGATGGATGGTCTAAGACACTTGTCTCATAAAAACCAAGTTAAAGACTCTCCATGGTTGCTTCCAAAGGATGAGTTCGCCAAACCATTAGTTGGATATAAGGAGAATAAAGTCAGTATTAACCCATATTCATTATTCAAAGACTCGATGTTCGGGGGAGAGAGTATCAATTCGATTAGAGTCTATCATTCTCCAGAATGTTTTGATAATACCAGTGAAGAAACACCACTTTCTAGATGGAATAATATTGAGAAGCGGGCAAATAAGTTAATACAACAATCGCCACCAATAATTAAAGATGATAGTTTGAATGTAATTGTTGAGCATAAAGTTAGGATGAGTGCTCATGGTTTAGACTCAACTTTCCAGTGCCCCCGCCGTCATTGGCTTACAGAGATTAAAGGATGGAATGCTGAACCGTTTTACTTGAGAAGTTCAAGACACATCACCAATAAAAGCAATGACCAATTCACAAGTCCCGCACTATTTGGAACCTTAATGCATAGACTCTTAGAAGTTGGACTCAAAAATCCTGCACATGTTAATTCCCCTTCTATCTTACCTCTTCCTATGAGTTGGAAAAACAAAAACGAAAACCGACTTGGAGAAGAAAAAGCAGTAGATGATGTCTTGCTTGAGGAAGGAATAACCAGTTCGGGAACTAGCCAAGAAAAGAAGAAAGCATTAGCAATGAAGCAACGATTATCTCATTTATCTAAGTTGGCCGATAAAGGTTTGATTGGACGGTATGCTGAAGGGGAAGAACACCATAATCGTATTCCTGAAGGCTTGAGAACTGAACTCCCGTTCTTTTATCAAAATATTGTCAAGATGAAAGATGTTTACCGTCTAGGATTCACTATTGATGGACTTAGTAAACTTGCTAATGTAGCGGGCGTAGAGATATCCTTTGATGGCAGGGCAGACTTAGTTCTAGCCTACAGAGACCGAGGCGGCCAAGGATATTTACAGGTTTCAGATTTGAAAACCACAGATTGTCGAGCAAACTTCAATCCTAATGACTCCAATGAAGGCTCCCCCCTTCAAGTTGTCAAAGGAGATTTATTAGACCGTTATCCTCAAACAGAGGCAGAAATAGAAATTCTCCATGAGCATAGGCTCCAATTAACGCTTTATTCAATGGCCTTAGAGGCGATTGAATCTGATAAGCCACAAAAAGAAAGACGTAAGGTCCTACCCCCCTCTATACTCATCGGGGCTTCAGGGCGCAATGTAGAGTTGACAGAGAAACAGTATGAAACTTCTAAACAAGATTTACAAAATCACCTAAATTGGATTGCTGAATTGGCAGCTGAACCAGAATCAGTAGTTGAGCCAGAGAGATTAGTAGGTGCCGAAAATAGTACTTGTATGAAATGTCCATTTTATCGAGGCGATATCAAGTTGTGCGGGCCTCAAGAAGAATCAGATAATTGAATCATTTTTTTTGTCCGACTATAACCAGAGTACCAGGTGACTTTTTTCCTGCTTGCCAGTTCGAGACATTTGAAAATCCAGCATCTTTCCATGCTTCAATCCATTCTTGAGTACTCAGGGTCGTCATGTGAACTCCAACATGCTCAGGCCAGGATAAACTGTCTTCATGTTCAAGATAATGATCTATTCCAACAACTAGCCACCCATCATCAGCAACCCAATTATCAAAGAATAATTTTAGCATTGACTGGGGGTCTTCTAAGTAATACAAGAATTCCATAGAATGTATCATGTCATATTTCTTTGAAGGCTTATATTCAGGTAGTTGACACAGAGAGTAATCTCCTTCGCTATCTATCTCCTTGGCTTTCTCAATCATAGCCGGAGCGCCATCAATACCTTCCGCCAAAGAACAGAGAGGGTGGTCATTCAGCAGTCTTACGACCCACCCATTGCCACATCCAACATCTATTGCAGCGAATTCTTTTTGCGAATTTTCTGCTTTTTTAAAGATAAAATCTAACATCTCAGAAACAGCGTTTGAATGTCCTTTTTCCATACCTTCATCTTTACCCTTTAGAGCCCAATCATGGAATACCTCTGTCGCTTTTCTTATCGCCATGGTTTTATGCGAGAGCCGATATTCAATAAAGCGTGTGATAGTATAACTATCGAAAGGAAGAAAGTATTGTTCAAGTTGCGACAAATATGTCCAATCAGCACCCGCCTCTAAGTGAGGTATTATATCCTAAAATAGAGCCTCATAGTATGGGGGATTTACAGGTCTCAGATTTACATACAATCGCTTGGGAAAGATGCGGAAACCCTGATGGCCAATCTGTAATAGTTATTCATGGCGGCCCAGGAGGAGGTAGCCAACCCTCTTATCGTCAGTATTTTGACTCCGAGAAATTCGATATAATTCAGTTTGACCAGAGAGGGTGTGGAAAATCTAAGCCTTATGCGGAATTAGAAGATAATAATACTCATGCATCAGTTAGTGATATCGAGGCACTGAGGACTCATTTAGGTATTGACTCATGGCATGTTTTTGGTGGTTCATGGGGCTCTACATTAGCACTAATTTATGCACAAAACAACCCACAGAGAACTGAAAGTTTAATTCTCAGGGGTATTTTCATGTGTCGTAAAAGTGAACTTCATTGGTTTTATCAAGAAGGAGCAAGCCACATTTTCCCAGATGCCTTTGATTCTTATCGCGATCATATTCCAGTAGAGGAACAAGACGACTTAATCGAAGCATATTATCATCGTTTAACCAGCCAAGATGTAGAGGTTAGAAGGGCTGCAGCCAAGCAGTGGACACGCTGGGAAATGGCAACAAGTCGCCTAATTCCGGACGCTGAATATTTAGAAAAGGCTGAAGACTTAGATTTCGCTGTAGCCTTTGCTAGAATAGAATGTCATTATTTTATCAATGCTATTTTCGTTGAGGAAGCACATATTCTAAATAACGTAGCAAAAATTCAACATATTCCTACCTTTATTGTACAAGGCCGATATGACGTGGTTTGTCCGACGAGAAGCGCTTGGGAGTTACACAAGGCCATGCCAAATAGTAAACTGAGTATAATACCTGATTCTGGTCATTCAATGGGAGAATTTGGCATAGCAAAGGAATTAGTCAATATTACAGATAGTGTTTAATTTACTTCAGTTTAACAATTTCCTGACCTAATCAAGCGTCGGCTTGATATGCTCAATGCGTGTGGACTAATTTGGAGGCAAGCCTCCGGGTGAAGAAAAATGACCGAAGAAGGAACCATTACACCTGAAATAAGGATTCAAGCACTTGAAGAAGCACTGGCAACTGAAACAGAGCGAGTACAGAAGTTATTCGCTGCCTATGAAGGTCAAGAAAAAGATTTGATGGATTCACGCGCTGAGATTGAAGTTCTTGAAAAAGAAATCATCGAAAGAGAGATCGAAAAAGAAACTCAAGAGGCTCTTTTATCCGAAAAAGAAGTAAGAATCAGAGAACTTGAGTTGAGAGCAGTAAAGGCATCTAAGAAAGTTGAGCATCTTGAACCAGAACTCGAAAAGATGGAAGAAAAATACTCTCGTGAAAAAGACCGGTTGGGTAAAATATTCAATATTGCAACAGAATTGGACGATGATTTGAAACTAGCAGTTTCTGAAATGAAGGCTAGAGACGATTGGTATGTTGCTCACATGTCACTATTTGAAGACCTAAACAAGGCTATCAAAGAACGCTATGAGATGATTGAAAAGGCAGTTGAAGCGGAAAGAAAGTCTCAACATATGGCCCGTGCATTCGATGACCGTATGGAAGAAATGGTAAGCGCTAGAGCTGCTGAAATGACCATTGAAGAGGCTGAAGCAACAGTAACTCCAACCGAGAAAGTCAAGGCTGATGATAACAAAGACTACAATGAAGAAGAAGTAGAAGAAGCGATAGAAGCAGCAGTCGAGGATGCTAGCTCCGAAACGGAAGAACCTACTACTGAAAAAGTCTCTGAAGAGCCAAAAGAAGAGTCAAAAGAAGAAACTCAATCGCCTACTTGGGGAGACGACTCCGACCCATGGGCCGATAACTAGGTGATTCTATGAGTGGACTGGCCCGAGGCGGTCATGCCCCTGTTTTGATTACCTTCATGATGGGCACTAGCGCCATAATTATCGGAATCACAGTCGATTCTTTGAACGGTTTAGTTCATTTATTTGGGATACTATGTTGGATGATTTCAGCATTCTTTGCTAATTTCTGGAGAGACCCTGACCGACCGGTTCCCTCCGATGAAGGAATACTTGTCTCTCCGGCGGATGGGCATGTAATGTTTGCAAGAAGAGAGAAAGCGACTGGTCGCCGCCCTTCTTCTACAGAATTGGAAAATTTGAAAATGGAAGAAGACCCGCAAACCGGAACTTGGTATCCTGAGCCATTAGATGAACCATTGAAATTCTCAACTGAACAACGCTTTGAAGCAGTAAAAGAAGGCGAAGAGTCTGATACTGATGTATGGAGGATTGCGGTATTCATGTCGCCACTCGATGTCCATGTCAACCGTTCTCCATTGGAATCGATAATAGAAAGAATGGAGCATAGAGTTGGAAAAGGTCGCAAGAGGGGACCATTTCTACCGGCAATGAAGAAAGAGAGTGAGAATAATGAAAGAGTTAGAACCGTATTTCTTGCAGATGATGAAACTCGTATCGAGGTTTGTCAGATTTCAGGAGCATTAGCACGTACTATTGTGCCATGGCTTTCAATAGACTCAAAGGTTAGAAGAGGGCAAAGATATGGCATGATAAGACTTGGTTCAAGAGTCGATGTTAGAGTACCAGCAAATAAATTTAAGCCAGCAGTTGTATCTGCAGAATCAAAAAATCCACAATTTCCTAAAGGGCAATTTGTTCAGGCAGGCTCGACAATAATTTTCCACCCTGTTAACTAAGGTAATTTATCGGTGGTTTGAAACATAATACCCAGTACGCAAGTTTAGGAGGAATTCGATGACAGCACCAAAATCTTTGACTTTAGTTGGCGAAGGTGGCAAAAGTGCTCGTATTCATGACCTTGTAAAAGCACCAGCTAATACCCCTTGGGCTAAGGCTAAACAACAATCCTGGGATGGAAATGAACCAGCGACTGTTTACTATACTCCAGAAACACTATCCGATGGTACACCCTGTAGTGCAATTACTGTCATTTTGCGAACCAAAGGTTGCCACTGGTGGTGGTCGAGTGGATGTACATTTTGTGGTTATTTCAACGATACAAGAGACGATGTTACTAGCGAGAACCTTCACGCTCAGTGGAATAAAGCCAAAGCAGATTTTGATGATTTCAAGAAACATCAGATGGTCAAGGTATATACCTCGGGTTCTTTGCTAGAAGATAGGGAAATACCTGTTGATTTTCAAGAGACAGTTCTAAGAGACTGCCATGAGATGGGCAAAGAACTGATTGTGGAAAGCCGATGCGAACAACTCACTGAAGAGAAACTAGCATGGGCGACTTCGATTAATGATAAATTTTCAGTTGCTATTGGACTAGAAGCATATGACGACGAGGTTCTACGCTTCCATGTCAATAAGGGATTTACCACTAAATCCTGGGATAGAGCGGTTAAGAATCTTGAGAAATTCAACCTAAGAATAAAGACATACTTGATGTTTAAACCACCATTTATGAGCGAGAATGACGCACTTGAACATGGAGTCAAATGGATCGCTGCTGTCGCAGATAAGAGTGATGAGATATCTGTCAATCCAATGAATATTCAAAGAGGTACCGTGATAGACAGGCTGCATAGAAATAACGAGTATAGGCCACCATGGCTTTGGTCTCTAGTTGAGATGATTCGTCGTGCTCACCCAATCATCCATCCTAATGGTGGAGTGAATGGTGATAAAGACCAGATTTCTAGATTAATTATCCACCCGACTGCTGGAGGGAAAATTAGAGGCGCCCATAATTGCGGTTCGTGCGATAGTCAAGTCGTAACTGCCATTGAGAATTATGCTGTATCAGGTGACTTATCAGAATTTGATGGACTTGAATGTGCATGTCAATCTATTTGGTTAGAAGAATTATCATTGGAATCAGATTTACCTGTTCCTTTAGGAATTTCGAAGCCAAGGCGTGGCAATTTACTCAATAGATTACGCTCTTTTTAGTGTATCTTTGAAGGTAAAAATTAGTGAATCTTTATGACTACTTCTCCGGTGGACGGATTGACCCCTACGGGGTCATGGGTGAAGACATGTCAAACAATGCGATTTTACCAGACACAACAGTAGGAACTGGACAACCAACATTCGGAAGAGTAGTACTAACTCTAATGCTCGTCGGAATTGTCGGTCTATTTGCCTTATTTTCAAACGTATTCGGATGGGATTCCATGCCAATTATTGGTGATGTAGTACCATTTATCGGCAACTTAGGTGGTAGCGGAATTTGGTATTACTTAATTGGATTCTTAGTTGGAATTGGAACAATTGTCGCCTCCTTTATTGGAGAAGTAATCGTTGAATAGGAGGTGTGATGTATGGAAACAGTATTTATTTCAGCAGCAGTAGTCGTTATTTCACTAATGGCAGCATCTTACTACACCACAAATGGTGTGGGAAGCATGGGTGAACCTCTTCGCCAATTCGCTTTATTTTTGATGAATAAAGCCCCAGTTGGGCTTGTCGACCTTTTCAGCGATAGGCCGGGGGGTGGAAGTAGAACTTGGATGAAATTTGGTACAGGTTGGTTCTTATTAGCATCAATTTCTGGATTCTTAGCGATTTGGCATAAGTATGACCCATCAGCACTCGACTCTTTAGCAAGCATCGGTTGGTCTTATGATGATGGTTCAGCATTACAAGATTTCACTTTGGCTACTTTGAAAGTTGCTTTCCTCTACTTGATGGTCGGTGGAGCATTTGTTGCATTATCTCGTTCTGCTAACAATAGACTGGCAAGTGAAGCCAGTGCTTCGATGGTAGCAGTAATATATACAGCAGTCGTATTTCTAAACCTAATACTGATTCCAATTATCTTTTCTTTTGTAGATATCACCGATGAAGCAAATAGGCTAGATTTCATTTCTATGATAATTAACTATGGCGTTACTACAATGCTTTTCACAGCAGTACTAATCAACACATTAGCGACTTATTCAATGCGTAAGGACGGTACTTCTTCTGTATCTGCATGGTTCTTCATCATGGCATTAGTAGCAAAGTTAGTCGCATCAACATTTTACTTGATGGGAGAATTTCTCGATTCGACTCAAACGGTTTGGATGGCTGAACAAATCCTCAATGGATGGGTTCCATTAGCACTAATGTTTGCTGTTGCATATCATATAATTCCATATACAACCCAAAAACCAATTTGGTCTAATTCCTTACTAAATGCAGGCATGGTACTACTATTTCTCACAATTCCTCCGTTCTTCGTTGGATCGGTTGGAGTAAGTGGAATTTTGACAAATGTCGGTGCATTATTACTCACATTTTCATTAATTCCAATCCTTGCTACTTCGTACAACCTACTAGCTACGGCGGCATCAAACTCTACAGCGATTCTAAAGAGTCCTGGAGCATTAGCCGCGACTTTAGCAATGTTTGTACTGCCACTGTTTACAGTAGGCGGTTACTTCACCAGTATGGATACCTTTACCGGTACAGCCAAGATGGGAGATATGGCTGCTATGCTTGACAATAGTTTCATGTTCACAGTTGGTGGTTTGATGATGGTATCTACAGTTTTCGCATCTTACCCTCTAGCATCAGGAAATCATTTAGAAGATACTCCAAAGGCCAGTTTGGCTGTCTGGTTCATTCTCTTGGGTGGATTAACTTCTACAATTACAATGCTTATTGGAGGATTTACAGAAATCGCAGTTAGCCAATCAGCAATCGAAGATGTAGTTGCATCATCAGCAGGGTTTTACCTAACCGCATCCGCACTATTCTATCTAGTACCAATCGCTTCTATCATGACAATTCTAGTCTTGATAAAGACAGGAAACTCCTCCAATAAGATTGTGGAAATAGGTCAAGACGTTTCAGATATCGATACTTATACATTAGGAGGTGGAGTTACCACAATTCAGCAACTACTTGGCAGGGGCGTTGGAATTACAACCAAGATTATTGTCGGCGAATCCGAAGATAATGATGGCGGCTCGACAGTTATCGCCGTAAATGCTGAACTTCATAATGACGAGATCACTGAATTCCCTGAAGAAGAATCTGATGATGAAGATGAAGAAGAGAGTAAAGGTCCTGCAAAGGAACTGGTTATGCTACTTGATTACTTGAAGGCAACCGATCAAACAGTATTCGATTTCTTCCGTTCAATCGACCTTGATTCATCAGGAGAAATAGATGGCTTTGAATTCCAGCAAGCGCTCAAGAATAGTGATATTGGAGATTTCCCTCCTTGGGAAGTTGACAGTCTTGTCAAAGCGATTGACCTTGATGGTGATGGTAAAATCAATCTACCAGAACTAGATATATCTCTTGCAAGAATAGGCGCTCAGTTATCACCTTCAGAAGAGGAAGAAGTTGAGGCGAAGGAAGATTCCGACTCAGTGATAGAGGAAACACCTTCTAAACCATCTGAAGGGGAATTAAACAAGATGAAGAAAGCAGAACTTGTAGATTTAGCAGAATCATTAGGTGCTTCAACATCAGGGACTAAAAAAGAACTGGTCGAAGCAATCTTAGGCGCTTGAGGAGATTAAACCCATGAGAATTGGCTTGGTTGGAAAGCCAAATGTTGGTAAGTCAACTTTCTTTAGTGCTGCGACATTAGCCAAAGTAGATATTGCAAACTATCCATTTTGCACAATCGAGCCAAATGTAGGTGTTGCATTTATTGCAGCTAGGCAACCATGCCCATGCAAAGAGTTACGCGAAAAGCTGGAAGCGGACGGAAGGCTCGAATCAGTCTCACAATCAGACGAAAGGAAAGGAAGTCTTTGCCAACCTCGAACAGGCTCTTGTATTGGTCATAGAAGATTAGTTCCATGTTTCTTGGTAGATGTCGCCGGATTAGTTCCAGGTGCTAGTGAAGGACGTGGTAGAGGCAATGCCTTCTTGGCAGACCTTGCCAATTGCGATGCTCTTATTCAAGTTGTAGACGCCTCTGCTTCCACCGATATCGAAGGTAATCCACAAGAGCCTGCCAAATCAGTGGAAGTAGCAAAATTAAGTATGGCTGAAGAGATAGATTTCTTGAGTGAGGAATTAGATGCATGGATTTGTGGTTTGTTAAATGATGGATGGTCAAGAGGCGTTAGACGAGTACAAGCCGAAGGGGAAAAAGGAATGATTTCCTTTTTACATGATAGATTCACCGGACTTGGATCTTCTTTCCAATCAATAAATTTAGCATTTGACTCGTTTAAACTTGACAACCAAGATACTTCTCAACCATGGAACTGGTCAGATAGTACTCTCAAGAATCTCGCAATAGAGATTAGAAAATCCCTTTTCCCAATTCATATAGCAGCCAATAAAGCAGATATAGCGCCGAAAGGAGTTGATTTTGATATCCAGACAAATGGAAGAATCGTACCTTGTATGGCTGATATGGAACTCGCCCTTAGGAGAGCAGAATCTGCAGGGCTAATAGATTATATTTCAGGAGAGCAGACCTTTGTGATCTCCAGCCCCGGAAACCTTTCAGACGCTCAAAATGGGGCTTTACAACACATGCAAGAGCGCTTAGAAGAGAACTTGAATACAGGAATTTCAACAATAATTGACACGGTACTATTCGAAGAATTAGAACACATAGTAGTCTATCCTGTCCAAGATGAAAATCAATGGACTGATGGAGAGGGGAAAATTTTACCAGACGCGCTTGTTGTTCCAAATAATATTCAAGCCAAGAACTTAGCATACAAGGTTCATTCAGACTTAGGTGATGGTTTCATTCGTGGAACAGATGGTCGTAGCAGAAGAACTGTAGGAGCCGACCATGAGTTAGTGGACGGCGATGTACTCAAGATTCACGCTAAGACTTAATGTCCCTTTGGCGTATCATAGACTGGAGTTAACCGAGCCATATCTCCAGCAAATTGAGCACTTCGTATGAGGAACCATACTGGTGCAAATAGAGTTAATGCAATTAATATCAATAGGAAATAAATCCCCCAAGGTTGTACTGAACTCAAGAACATAATCCATAGTGTCCAAAGAACTGGAATGTAAAGAAACATACTATATCTTCTTGCGACTATTGAAAGTCTTGCATTTTTTAATTTATCATCAAATAGATTAGCGGCTTCTTCCTTGGTAATGAGTTTCTTCTCTACCCCACATCTTGCACAAACTTGAGCATTAGGGCCATTTCCATGGATGAAATTTTCTCTGGTATATGTCCCAGAACAGAACCTGCATGTTGGCATGTGCTTCCCTCAAGCCAATGCAATTGGTCTTAATTATTCAAGCATCCGATTAAATCCAAGGAAATTTTCTAATAATTTCTTACCATTTGGAGAGCCGATAGATTCAGGATGGAATTGAACTGAAAAAATAGACAAGGAATCATGTTGCAGTGCCATTATTTCTCCATTCTTATCTCTTGCCGAAATTGATAATGGGGAATTGTCCTCATCGATTTTTACTGCCAATGAATTATATCTGGTAAAACTTTGAGGAGAACTCAGGCCTTCAAATATTCCTTTTTTATCATGATTGCAGAGGATCGGAGTTCCATGCACTGGCCCATTTGGAGATTTAATTATAGTTCCATTTGCCATTTCGGCTATCGATTGATGACCGAGACAGATTCCCAAAAGGGGGCATTCAATTTGATTGGCTAAAGCGTGAGTTGAGATTGCTTTTGACAATAAAGAGTCACTAGGTGTTCCAGGTCCTGGGCCAATTATAATATGGCTTGGTTTTAGAATTTCTAATATATCACATAGAGCAGTAGGGTCTGAAAGTTCATCTGCCTGTATACCTCTACCATCTAGGATAGTTACATTATGACCTATTCCGGCGATGGAATGAGCTATGTTTAGTGTGAAAGAATCCAGATTATCAATCAATAAAACACCACAATCATCAGTACTATTTTTCCATTGTTCAAATGAATTGACTTTACCATCACTAGTATCTGTATTACATTGTTCAATATTCAAAGGGTGTATTGATAATTCTCCTTTGGATTGTGATGTATTACTTTGTTTATTCCACCCACATGCAGAACGTAGTGCTTCAGCCTTCCAGTATGTTTCTTGAACTTCTAATTCTGCGGTAGAACGTATAGTAATTCCACCGCCTGAGCCTATTTTCCCGAGCCAATTTCCTTCTTTTCTTTCCGCTTGTAAAGTTCGAATCAAGATGTTCCAACAACCATCTCCTGAATGAACATCAACCCATCCGGCTGAACCAGTCCAAAAAGAACGAGGCTTTTGCTCAATTTCATCGATTACAGCACAGACCATGGTTCGAGGACAACCGGTTATACTTCCGCCAGGGAAAATCGAATTCAATGCAGTAAGTCCATTTTCAGTAGATAATAAATTTCCTTTGAGATGGGATACAAGGTGTTGAACATTAGCATATGCTTCAACATCAAAACGTTCAATCTCTACACTGCCTACTTCGCAAACTGCTGAGAGGTCATTACGCATTAAGTCAACAAGCATTCTATGCTCTGAACGTTCTTTGACATCTGCAATCATCTTGTTACGCAATTTATCTGTTTCAGTAGGATTATTTCCACTTTCATAAGTACCTTTAATGGGCGATGTACGAATCTCCCCATCTTGGCATTTCAGTAAACTTTCTGGTGAACTAGAAACTATGGCTAAACCCAAGTCCTCAGCATAAATCAAGTTAGAAAATGGTGCAGGATTAGATTTTAGTAAACGGTGGAAAATCACCCTCGGCTCTTCGACCAGTCTTCCAGACCAAAATCGACCAAAATTAACTTGGTATACTTGGCCTTCAGAGATTCCATGTTTTATTCTCTCTATGATTTCACTATGCTCTAAATCTGTATGAGTGCTCAGTTCTAAAAATTCATTGGCCGGTTGCTCTGCAATAAGAGGCGTTTCCAAATCTCCATCGATTGTATTTTGGACAAGTGATTTCCAATTTTCATCGTGAGAAAAAACTTCAATTTCATCACTATTTTTTGAATGAACGATATATTTGTCGACCAACCATAGTATGGCAAGAATTTCTCCTTCTTTCGGCGGATATTGTAGAGATATAGGCTGAGTCCATTGAACCATATCATAAGCAAAACTACCCGCCCAGAATGCTTTGTTAGGGGTAAATTCTGAAGGTTTATTTTCAAATTCTTCTTTTGGAGTCCATCGTCTTAATTGCTCTAATAAATCTGAGATATTTTTTGCAGAAATGGAATTAGAATGATACCATGAACCATGTTGCCACTCTTCAAACCTTGCAGTAAACGGCTCTTTTTCGTTTGTTAACTTAATCTCTCCATTAAGTGGGCTATGACTTTTTTTAGGAGCAATTAGGTTTGCTGAAGGTTGTCTAATAATTACTCTTAATTTACTTGGTCCACAAATCATTGAAGCATTAGATAAATGTGAACTGGGGCCTCCTGAAGCAAATACTACTTCATCGGGTGAACCGAATTTAAATGCTGAATTTCCAAGTAACCCATCAGTCCGCAAGCAATGTTGCAAAGCAATAATTTGGTCACTCATAGATACTCGCTCATGTCAACCCATGTGCTTGGGTTTCAATAATGTTGAGAGTATTTTTGGTTAGCAATCAAGAATATGTGATAGTGGTTTGTTGAGTATACTTCCATAATTCATATCCGTTAGTTCCGTCGTTGGCTCCGAAATAGAGTTCATTATTGAACACGGTTAGATCATAGGGATTACTGCTGCCACTTCCAGGATTGATATCAGCAACCATACTTGGAGCAT
>TARA_B110000459_G_scaffold48527_1_pt1 | contig 37102 bp, 27 predicted proteins | sample TARA_B110000459 | Tara Oceans TARA_B110000459 (sample SAMEA4398296) | marine metagenome | biome: Polar Biome; feature: [SRF] surface water layer (ENVO:00010504); material: water (ENVO:00002006), including particulate matter (ENVO:01000060) such as... | depth 5 m | reverse complement strand
TAGGTCTGTCCGCTGTTGTACATGGTCAGGTAAATTGTTACTGTGTCGCCTGCTTTTGGAGCAGAAGGAGAGAATGCAACGCCTGAAGGTGACGCCTGAATATCACCGACTTCGACAGCGCTGACGTTGAGGGGTACGGTGGCTAATCCAAGCAAGAGAATTGCAGCAAGTGCCTTCCATGAGTTCGCCATACAAAAGATGGACGCCCTGCAAAGCACTTGAACCCATCTCAAACACACCCAAAAAATCGCATGGATGAGGCGCCTTGTGCATCTGCCAGTGTGCGCCATGCCTCAGCGATTGGAACCTCCTGAAGAGGCGTTAATCTGCGGCTTGGAACAGAAGGTATAGGGGAGCATTGAAGGACAACCTCGCCCGTCAAGGGGTCATGGGAAGGACGGCGGTCACATCGTTGCTCGTGCTTCTTCTGTTGGGCATGGTGGCTGCTCCCCTATGGAGTGCCCGTGATGTTGCTCCGATGGACTTGCAAGAAAACACGGCCATGTCGGCTTCTTCCGACTTGCAGATGAGCTTTGCAAACGGACCATCTACGGGTGATTCGATCACCGGCCAGTACCTCTTAACCTTCTCACTCAGCGGGGATGCAAACGTTTCCTCGATTCTGGTTGAATTGTCTGCAGATGGTACTTCTTGGACGAGCCTCACAAACTTAACCAGCGTCCCATGGTTGACCTACTTCGATACCACCGCACATGCAAACGGCTCCTACAACCTCCGAGCAACGGCTTGGGACGATGACGTCAACGAGAGCGTCGTTGTGACTTCTGACGCCTTTTCTATCGCAAACCAAGTGCCCCTGATTACAATCTTCACCGCCCTCAACGCCGATGTTGGCAGCGGGGACTCAGCAAACGACAGAGCGTGGTTCAGCATTGACGCTGACGAAGCAATTGCCTTCCGCTGGGGCGCAAGCGATGACGACTTGAGTTACGCAACGCTTGCCAATGCACCAGGACCTGGTGCCCCAACCAACGACGGGCCTTCTTCCTTGAATTACGGCTGGGATTGGGCCAGCGGCGCCATGAACGAAGGCACCTACAACCCACGCCTCACCATCCACGATGATTCAGGGCTCTCTTCGAGCGAAACGATGTTCATTGGTATTGACCGTACGGGTCCAAGCCTTGGAACGATCACGGTTGGCTCGGGCAATGATTGGCAGAACAGTGGCACAGTGACCGTTACGGGCTTGATCACAGCAGCCGATGACGGCCAAGGCAGCGGTGTCGCATCCTGCCAGTTCAGCACCGATAGCACGACCTGGTCGACCGTTACAACCGATTCAACAACCTTTGAGTTCGCTGAAGGGAATCACACCGTTCAGTTCCGCTCGATTGACAGAGCGGGCAACACGGGTCCAACCTCTCAAGTCACCATTCGAATCGACCAAACAGCACCTGAAGCAAGCGGATGGGTGGTCGATGAACTGACAACCAGCCGAGTTGGCCCTGCGAACGTGAGTTTCAATGCCCAAGATGACGGCTCTGGACTCGACCTCACCGCCTCCTACATGCAGTATGGATTCGATTCCAACGGCGTGGGCCAGACACCTGATTTGTCAGGACGTTGGCTGGACTTTGGCGTAACGGGCTTGGACGCCACCGTAGCGCTCTCCAACTGGGCGACCAAGTCCCGGCAGCATTTGATGTTCCGAGCGGTTGTTGTCGACCAAGCAGGAAATGAATATGCGTCCAACCCGAGTTCCTTCCAAATCCTTCCAGGCCTTGATTTGTCATGGAACCTCTCCCAAACCAACCTCGACCGTCTCATCGTCCGCCCGGGAGAAAACTCCGGGAACGTCACCATCACAAGCGTACTTGAGAGCAATCAAGATTACGGTGGCAGCATTGTCGTGCGGCTTGAGTCAGCTCCAGCCGACCGAACTGCTTCCGTAAGTTGGACCGTGATGGAAGCCAGAACGTTGCCTTCAGGAACCCTCGGCGACAGCACGGAGACCCTCATTTGGAATTACACAGTCCCCCAAACCGGTCAGTATGATTTGCGCCTTGTCATCGATTACCTAAACGTCATCGATGAATACGATGAAAGCAACAACAACAACCACTTGGTTGTCACCGGCGCATCGATTGGTTCACCGGGATTGGTTCCTTCGTTTGCCCCTTCCTTGCTCTTGCTTCTGTTCATCGGCGGGGCTATCGGCGTCTTCCAGCGCCGTACAAGACTTTGAAAAGAGGTTGGCCGCACCCTCATCCATGCGACAGCCTTTACCTCGTGTCCCAATGGACCGCATCGCGGTGCTGATCGGAGCGAAAGGGGCGACTGCAAAGTCCCTGCGCTATGCGGCAGGATGCACCTCATTCAACATCGATTCTGAAACCGGTGATGTCGAGGTGGTTTGGGGCGAGCCGGGCACATACGACCCTGTCAAGGCGATGAAGTTCCCCGACGTCATCAAGGCCATTGGCAGAGGCATGGCTCCAAAAGCAGCCATCCGTTTGCTTGAGGACGACCACTTTTTCGAACTCGTCGACATTCGCTCATTTGTGGGCAAGCGTTCCAACCAGCAACGGCGAATCCGTGCAAGAATCATTGGTAGCCAAGGAAAAATCCGCAAGCTGATCGAAGGCCTCACCGACACGCAAATCACCATTTACAATTCCACGGTTGTTCTGGTCGGTGAAGAAGAAGGCCTCGCTGCAGCACGCCAAGCCATCGAAATGCTGGCTGGTGGCGCTGAACACGGAACGGTGCTGAACTTCCTCGAACGGGACCGACGACGCTCTCGCTTGACCAACCGCAGCCTCGAAACCATTGAAATCAAGCATGAACCGGCTCCAGCCGCCGGCGGATTCGAGAACTTGGTCCCCGGCCTTGCTGATGTGTCTCAACGCAGAGGGCGACGGATGAAGGCCTCACAAGTGAACCCAGAAGACACAGAAGCCGTCGAAGCCATGATGATCTTGGCGGAAGATGAGCAAGTCGACTGGGAAGAAGAGTGATCACTCTTCTTCATCATCAAACTCAATCTGTTTGACGTGATCGAGGTTCATGTTCAACACCTCGTACATGGCCTCAGCCAAGGTCACTTCAATGCCGTTTTTGTTGGCCCATTCAACAAGACGAGTAACGTCTCGAACCAGGAACTCCTCTGCTTTGGGATGGCCTTGAACGACAGCTTGACCGACATCGATGACAATGGCTCTTTCGCGATGCCAAAGGATGTTGAACGGTGAAAAGTCACCGTGAACAAGGTTGCTTTTTTGCCAAGCCACAGCCAAAAAATTGAGCAGGTCTTCAAACACAGGTTCTGGTTCCTCGACATGGACTTCTCGCAACTTCGGCGAGGAGCCTGTAGCGTGGCCAAGGTATTCCATGACCAAGACGTTCTTGTGAATGCCAAGTGGCTTTGGAACGTTCAACCCCCAACGAGCCAGACGAGAGAGGTTCCTGTGTTCTTTTCGCACCCAAATATCCACCAAATCCCGATGCCTTCGGCGAAGGCCTCCAAACCTTGGGTCCCCTTCGATGTACTGAACGAGGTTTTTGAACACGGCGTTGGAGGTGTGGAAGATTTTGACTGCCACTTCCTTACCGTCGATGTCAGTTCCATGGAACACGTGCGCTTCTTTGCCACGAGCAATCGGGTAATCCAACGTATCGATGACGCCCGTTTTCATGAGTTTGTACAAGGACATCAAGGTCAATCGGTCAAACACCTGGTCGAAGACCCTGCGATCAACCCAATCGAAGGTCCCCGTACCCATTGCGCCTTGAATTTTAGTTTCAATGTCGCGAAACATTCGCTTGTAACGGTCTTCCTTCATCCACCCGTAGGTGCTTTGCTTTGAGGCGAGGTTGCTGAGGAACTTGTCTTCTTCAGACTCGGCGTATTCGTCGTCGAGATTGCGGGATTGCGATTTGGAGCCGCCCTTCTTTTTGCGACTCCGACGGTTGTATCGGTTGTGCTTGTTGTTGTGAAGTTCGTCCCAATTGTCCTTTACCATGACATCACCTTTGGGAATGCATGGCCAATTGTATCGGTTCAACCAAAGAGGTCTTCGAGGTCTTCTTCACCATCGTCATCGTCGGAACCATCGTCTTCAGATGGGTATTCCTCAACGGCGACAAATGGTTCTTCGGGAGTTGGTTCTGCGGCCTCTTCTTCCGTTGGTTCTTCGGATGAATCTTGCGAGGTGGTTTCTGTTTCTTCACCGTCAGCGTCGCCAAACAAATCGTCGTCATCGTCGTCGTCCCCAAAGAGGTCGTCTTCGTCGCCTTCTGTTGGTTCATCTGCAGGTTCATCCGCTGCACCGAAAAGGTCGTCTTCTTCATCCTCCATGGTGCCGAACAAATCGTCGTGTTCGTCATCCTCGTCCACGGCTGTGTTCATGCCGAAGATGTCGACATCTGGAGGAAGAACGCCTTTTCTTGAGAGGTACATGGATTGAGTTTTGGTGTAACGGTGCTTGACATCCGCCTTTGCGTCTTGGAAATCCCAAGGCCAGACGATGATCAAATCACCTTCACGGACCCATTGGCGACGTCGCATCTTCCCTGGAATTCGTGCCATGCGGGTTTCCCCGTCAGCACAGAGAACAGTGACACGGCGGCCGCCAAGAATTTGTTCAGCCAGAGCGAACATTTCATTGACTTTTTTGTTGGGCATCTTTACGCGAATTTTGCCTGCTGAGGAACCTTCCGACGATTCAAGCCGAGCGAGTTCTTCAACATCCACTTTTTCTTCACGACGACGACCCATACGGTTGCACCTATGATGTCCTGCGGTCTACCCTTCTTGAATACAGCACCCACTGATAGGGCCTTGAATGGCCCTCAGTGGGTCGCCTGTTGCGTTTCACCAGTTGGTGGTCAAGCTCTCGGCTGCGCTGCGACACATCTCGAGGATGGAATCCCCAAAGATTCCAACGAGGATGGTTACCAAGACACAGGCGAAGATTGAGGTTCGCACTTGCCAGCCTGATGGCAAAGGACCTTCTCGGCCTTCTTCTGGTGCGTCGAAGAACATCACGACTGCCACTCGAAGGTAGTAGAACACCGACACGGCGGAGTTCAACACCATCAACAGTGCAAGCCACCAGACCCAATGGAAATCGCTGAGCGATTCGGCTCCAGTACCAACACCGACGTTGACAATACCCATGATGACCATCAACTTGGAAAGGAATCCTGCCATTGGTGGAACACCTGCAAGTGAAATCATGAAGATGAACATGCCAAAGGCGAGCAGGGGTTCTCGCTTGGCTAGACCACCAAGTGAGGACAAGCGGGAGGCATCGCCATCGGATTCCAAGATCGAGAGCACGAGGAAGGCACCGAGTTTGAACGCCACAAGGACAACCATGTGGAACAAAAGAGCGGTTAAGACCATCAAGGCTGCTTCACCTTCTTGACCGGCGAAACTTGGATCCCATGTCCACGCACCAACGGCGGTGAGGCCTGCAAGCATGTAACCGGCGTGGGCGACAGAAGAGTAGGCCAACATTCGCTTGGGGTTGGTGCTGCCAAGCGCTGCGAGGTTACCCCATGTCATGGTTAAGGCTGCTAGAGCACCGAGGCAAACGAGCCACACTGCAGAGCCTTCAGAAGATTCAGGGGCTGCAACAATGAGCAGCATGCGGATCAATCCGACCATGCCCATGGCCTTGCTTGCCGTTGCCAGAACGCCAGCAACTGGGCTGCTGGCTCCGGCGTAAGCATCAGGCGCTGCAAAGTGGAACGGCGCTGCGCTGACCTTGAATCCAAACCCGACAAGGACGAAACCGATACCGATGAGCGGCAGCGGTTCTGTGCCAGAGGTTGCGAAGGTGGCTGCAAGCACATCGAATTGCAGTGAACCCGCCCACAGGTAGAGCATGGAAAGGCCATACAGGCCAACACCAGAGGCGACCGATCCGACGATGAAGTACTTCATTCCGGCTTCAGCACCTGCTTTGGTTTCCTTCAGGAAAGCCACAAGCACGTAGGTGGAAAACGAAGCCAGTTCCAAACCGATGAACAGAACAAACAGGTCCTGTGCAAGGGCGACGACAGACATACCGAGGCCACAAGTGAGCATCAGGATGTAGAAGTCGGCTTGTCGACGGTTGTTGTACAACTTTTCAACATCGAGTTTAGCCCCGATGCCTTCAACCTTCAAGCGGTTCATGCTGGCAAAGGATGCAAGCGCCAAAGCACCGAAGAAGATCAGTTCGAAGACGCGACTAAAGCCGTTAATCATGAGCAATTCTTTGGCTTCATCAGCATCGCTGCTCATCACGAGCAATGAATCAATGCCGCCTCGAAGTGAGTCACCGACTGCCAAGAACGCTCCTGTGAGGGTGATCGTTGCGATCCATGCCGGTAGGTGCGGGTTGCTGGTGAGGGCGTAACGCTCGCCGCCCATGAACCAGGGCAAACGGATTTGTGTGCCAGGGATTCTGAACGTTCCCTTTCCGAGGTTTGGGATTATGATGAGCGCAAGAAGACCTGCAAACAGCATCAATTCTGGCAACAAAGCGGTGTAGAACTCAGAGCTGAATGCTTGTGTTGTTTCCATATCAGGCACCTCCCTTGAAGATGCCATTCGAAATCATGTGCTCGAAGAACGTCCTGCAGTAATCGTCCATCATGTCAAGGCCAATCCACGGCATGACACCGAACAAGATCGTGAAGGCTGCTAGGATCAACATGGCCATTTTCTCTTCGTTGGTGATGTCAGGAACAACATCACCGTTGAGGGAAGCCGGTGGTTGAGTTTCATCGCCACCTTCGAAGATTGTGCGTTGCATCGACCAGAGGTAGTATGCTGCAGTGAGCGCCAACACCAAGGCCGGTCCAACCATCCACAAAACGCTCCATCCTTGGAGGTCAATGAAGTACCACAAAGCGATGAACATCATCAATTCAGCGACGAAGCCTGCGAGCAATGGGAGCCCAAGTGAAGCCATCCAGGCGAACATCATCGACGTTGCAAGCCATGGCGAGTGCTTTGCCATGCCGCGCATAGCGCCGATCTCCATGCTGTGGTAGTGATGCTTGAAAGCGCCACACACTGCAAACAGCATTGGGCTGATGATGCCGTGAGCGAACATCATGAACAAAGCAGCAGCCCAGCCCATTGGTTGCATGGTTGCGATACCGATGAGGATGACACCCATGTGAGACACAGAGGAGTAAGCGACCATTTTCTTGAGGTTGGTTTGACCCAAACAAACGATAGCGCCCCAAACAAGGGAAACCATACCGAAGATCATCAAGGCAAGTTGGAAGTGTTGCAGCGCATGAGGGAACATGCTCAGCGGCAAACGGAACATACCGTATGCGCCCATCTTGAGCATGACACCAGCAAGCAGCATCGAGCCACCGGTAGGTGCCTGAACGTGAGCATCGGGCAGCCAAGTGTGGAATGGAACCGCTGGCAACTTGACGAGGAAACCAAGCATGAGCATAACGAAGAGCACCTTCTGCATGCTTTCACCGAGGAACCATCCGTTTTGGTTGGCTGCTGTTGCGTGTTCAACAAGGGTTGGGATGTCGAAGGTTCGCCCGGTCATGGTGCCGTACTTTCCGCCCGCGCCAATTTGCTCGGGTTGCATCAAGTACAGGGTAACAAGGCCCAACAGCATCACAACCGACGCCGTGAAGGTGTAGATGAAGAACTTCTGAGAAGCATACTTTCGGTCCTTGCCGCCCCAGTTGAGGATCAAGAAGAACATTGGAATCAATGTCAGTTCCCAGAAGACGTAGAACATGAACAGGTCGAGTGAAACAAAGACACCAATGAGAGCACCGCCCATGAGCAAAAGCGTTGGGAAGTAGGTTGCTCCGTTTTTCTCATGCCAGGTTGCAATGATGGTCACCGGGAGTAAGAAGGTGGTCAACCAAACCATTGGGAACGACAGGGCATCCAAACCAACGGTCCAGTGAATGCCCAGTGCAGGGAACCATTCGTAGGAATCTTGGAACTTGTAATCGTTGAACGCAAGACCAGAGGTTGTGATGTCCGCAAATGCGTCGAAGAACATGGCGGTGGTGTATGCAAACAAGCCAAGCGAGAAGGCAAAGCTCGCCATTCGGATTGGGTTGTTCAATTTTTCATGAGCCGATTTCTTTGCGTTAGCGACAAAGGCCAACAGGACGATACCTGCGACCACTGGGAACCCAACAAGTTGCATCGAAATCCAATCTGTACCAGCTTCGAACAATCAAGCCACCCCCCATACGAGCATGAAAATCGCCAACATACCAACGGCGACCATCAGGATGTAATCTCGAGCCGACCCTGTTGTCAAAGAGCGAACGGCGGTCGACAAGGATTGAGAGCCTGTCTCGATGGTTTTGATGGTTCCATCAATGACATCTGAATCCGCTTGTGCGACCTTATTGGAGAGTCCTGCCACGATCTTGACCATGGCCATGTCGTAGTAGTGATCGATGTACAATCGGTTTTGGAGCGCCACGGCAAGCGTTGATTCTGCAAAGGCGCTGTTGTCGAAGTTGAAGCGATTCATGACCCATGCGTTGAGGCTGATGACCGGCGTCATCCATGGTTTAGCGGATTCGCCGTCCTCGAGTTTCCCGCCGTAGAGGGCCATAGCAAGGCCAGGGCCTGCCACCGCACCCATTGCAATTGCAATGTAGGTGATGATGAAGAAGTAGGCATCTGAATTCGCAAAGGCGTGTTGCATTTCGTAGATGATGCCGTCAACAAGGGATTTCTCTTGCATAAACGCATAGTTTTCATCTGGAGCCCAATGCGTGAAGCCCATACCAGCCAAGAAGACTGAGGAGAGGCTGACGAAGGTGAGGATGAACAGCGGTGTCTTGATCCAAATGTTGGTTGGACCGACGTGCGCTGCAACCTCGTTGTTTGGCTTGCCAGCGAAAGTCTTGAGCCACATTCGTGACATGTAGAACCCGGTCATCCCAGCACCAATCAGCACGCACATAGCGGGCAGGAGGAAGCGAGGATCGTCTTGGGCAACTCGCCAAGCGTTGGCGATGATGCCTTCCTTGGACCAGAAGCCGCCGATGAGTGGGAGCCCCATGATGGAAGCAGAACCTACGAGCATAGCGGTAGCGGTGATTGGCATCTTGGAAGCCAGGCCGCCCATGTTCTCCATGGATTGTGCATCGAATTCCTCGTCGTGATGATCATCCCCGTGGCCGTCACCATGGTCGTCATGGTGGTGCAAGTGGTGGTGTGCATGGTGCACTTCGTGAATCACTGAACCGCTGGCCATGAACAACATTCCTTTGGCCATCGCGTGGTTGAACAGGTGGAATAAAGCAGCGCCGAAAGCAACGATGACGATGTAGTGATCTTTTTCGTTGTGATGCCAGTCAAGCGTGTTGGCCAAGTACAGGGCGCAACCAAGACCAGTAAAGATGTAGGCGAGTTGACTCATTGTTGAATACGCCAAGACCTTCTTGAGGTCCATCTGAACAAAGGCGATAGCAGCGGCCATCACGGCGGTAATACCACCGACGACGGCAATGATGTAAGCCAAGTCTGCAAGGTCGCCGTGAAGCGCTTCTGCACCGAAGAACGGGAACATACGAGCGACGAGGTACAAACCTGCATTGACCATGGTCGCAGCGTGAATAAGAGCGGAAACAGGCGTCGGTCCTTCCATGGCATCCGGCAGCCAAACGTGAAGTGGGAATTGAGCGGACTTACCGACCGCACCAATGAACATCAAACCAAGCGCCCATTGAAGGGTTCCAGCTGAATGTTCGGCAACATGTTCGATGTTGGCTGAATCAAACACGACGGTGTAATCAAGCGAACCGAACAAATCCCACAGCATCACGAGACCAATCATCAGGAACACATCCCCAACGCGAGTGGTCAAGAACGCCTTCTTTGCGGCGTATGCGGCGCTTGGGCGTTCGTAGTAGAATCCAATGAGCAAGTAGGAACATAGACCCATAATTTCCCAGAAGATGAACAACCAAAGGAAAGAATCGGCCAAAACCATGCCCAGCATACCAGAGCAGAACAACGTGAATTCTGCGTAAAAGCGGTGGTTTCGATTGTCGTTGATTGGATCTGTGTTCATGTAACCAATGCTGAAGACGTTGATCAACAGGCACAGGAACGCAGCAACAAACAACAACATCACAGTGATGTGATCGACGTACAGGCCAAAGCCGAACTTGTCGGTGCTCACGCCTGCGGATGTTCCGTCCCACACGCCAGAGGTGAACCAGTGGAACACTGAATCATGGCCTGCTTGAACGGAGCCGATAAAGTCGGCAATAAGGAGAAGCGAAAGCACGAGCACAGCGCCCATAACCCCGAGCGCAATGATGCCTCCTTCTTTGACGGTGTTTTTCCAAGTTGGGTTGCCATTGAAGACCCGTCCGAGGAAGAGAATGACTGCGAACGCAATCATTGGCAACAGCACAATGAGTGGTGCCAACTCAGTGATTTCGGGGGTTGCGATTTCTGAAAGTGTAGAACCTGCCATCATCTCACCTCAGTTCTTGAGGACGGCCACATCGTCCAATGAAATCGTGTCGTGCTGTCCATACATGGCCAAGAAGATCGCCAATCCTATGGCAACTTCGCTGGCCGCAATGGCAATAGCAAAAATTGTGTAGACCCACCCGGTTGTATCGCCGTGGTAGACGGCTGCTGCGGCAAACTGCATGTTTGCAGCGTTGAGCATCAATTCGATGCACATAAGGACAATAATGGCGTTCTTTCGTGTGAACGCCCCGCCGAGACCAATAACAAACATAAGAGCGGAAAGCCCGGATACCAATGCTGGATCGATCATTCTTCTTCACCTCCAAACTCCCACAATAGATTCTCCATTCGTTCATCGCGAACGAGGTAAGCAGCACCAATCATGGCAATGGACATCAAGACACCAAGGACCAACAGAGGCAGGGCCCAATCGGTGAGCAAAGCATCAGCTAGACCGCTCGTGCTTGGTTCATCTTCACTTGCATCGGCCCAAACGGCGTCGGCGCTGAGCACGGAGACGAGAATCATTCCGAGGGCAAGCAAGCCCATTCGGGTGGCGAGAGAGAGGACTTTCATTCGAAATCCTCCTCAAGGATTTGCCGGCGCGTCAGCATGATACCGAACAGCACCACAAGCCCAACGCTTGCAAGGTAGACAAGGATTTGAATCGCTGCGAGGAATTCCGCACCGAGTAAGATGAAAATTCCGGACACTGCCATGAAACTGAAGATCAAGGAAAGCATAGAATGAGCCACTCGTTGAGCGAGAATGAGGCCCAATGCCCCACCAAGCGCAATTGTAGCGAACAAGAAGAACACACCAAGTTCTGCGATGTGTGCAACGTCCATCTCAAGCACTCTCCTCGGCGGCCTTTGCGGCACGAGCGGCCTTTTTGGCTCGCTTGTCTCGCTCTTTGTTGGCTCGCTTGGCGAGTTCGGTATCAACGGCTTCTTGGTGAACACCAGGGAGCACACGGGTCCGACTGGCGTCAAACCACAGTTCTTGTCGAGTGAATCCGGACATTCCGTCGTATTCGTTGGTCATGAAGAAGGACGTGAATCCACAGGACTCCATGCACAAGCCACAGAACATGCAGCGACCGAGGTCGATGCGTCCTGAAACGATTTGATCATCAGCCACACGAAGTTCGCTTTGTTCGACTTCCATTTCTTCTCCGGAGTCGTTCCAGCGCACGGTTGCTGTGCTGCCAGAGAGGTCGAGAACTTCTGCGAAGCGCCACTCGTTTGGCGTGTCGGTGTGTGCCGTTGCAAGGTTGAAATCTTCGAGGGTTGCTACGACTTCTGGTTGAAGCATTGCAGCATGGCCGCCCACTTCGAGTTCGGCGCCGAGCCCTTCGTGTTCTCCTTCTGCATTGTCGAGCACGTCAACGCGCAGTTCTGTGGTCATGTGAAGGCAGTCGTTCGGGCAGATGTTCACGCACATCTTACAGGCGGTGCAGGTTTCCCAAATGACACCAATGCGCCCGTTGTAGTTCCCGGGAACGAAGAGCCAAGGCTCCATTTCCTCAAGTCGTTCGTACGGGTACTGTACGGTTTGAGGTTTCCACAAGGTAGGGAACAAGTCCGATGTGACCCGGTCAGGTGCGAACTGTTGATTTTCAATGTTGTTGAACTCTGATGTTTTATTGGCGCGAACTTTGTCCCCATCGCTCAAAAATTCTGGGTGTTCGGTGTTGTGGTAGCCCATAGCGAGGCGCTTTCCGAACAGTTTTCCAAAAATAGGGAATGTTCGGAGGGCCGTGATCAAGGTAATCTTGAACGGGTACCAAAATAGGTTTCTAAAATTCGGTCGTGCGTGTGGATGCATTGGCATTCTAAATCACCTCAGTCCTTTCCCGGAGTGTGCGTTCCCGCGGGCTGTAATGTGTACACATGGTACATTCGATCTGGAGCAGCGTCTTTGTCTTCATCGTTCAAGAGCAAGAAGAAGATGCCCAACCACACAAGCGTGGTCAGCAACGGCAAGAGGAACGGGATTTCAAGGCCTGGAATCATCCAAGCGTTGCCACCCGCTGCGGTGTCGCTCAGGCCAGATGGGTCGAACCAGAACAAGCGGTAGAGCGTCGAAAGCACGACTTGGACCACCGACAATGGCAGCAGCATGCGCCATCCGAATTCCAAGATTTGGTCGGTGCGGATCCGAGCGAGGGAGAATCGAGCCCAAACGAACACGACAAGGAACACAAGCCACGACTTGAGGAGCACAACAATGGCGCCAGGAATCAGAACGTAGGCATCGCCGAGAACGGGGATTTGACTGATGGTGCCTTGGAAGGGGAGGTGCCATCCTGCAAGGAAGAAGTGAGTGAACAGGAAACACGCCGCATAGGTGCGGATGTATTCTGCCATGAACAGCATACCAAATCGCATGCCGCCGTATTCAGTCCACCAGCCTTCGACGAGTTCTGCTTCGGCTTCTGGCATGTCAAACGGAACGCGCTCGACTTCTGCAATCATGGTGATGAGGAACAACGCTCCACCCATTGGCATCAGGAATATGTTCCATGCACCTGCACTGTGTTGGAAGTGGATGCTTTCGATGATGTTGAAGGTGCCTGAAAGAACAGCAACGGAAAGAAGCGTGAGCAACAGTGGAATCTCGTAGGCCGTCAGTTGAGCAGCGGAACGAATACCGCCAATCAGGGTGTACTTGTTGTTGGAGGACCATCCGGCAAAGAAAACACCGATTGGCGCAATTCCAAAGATTGCAATGGCGTAGAGAATGGACAGGTCCGGATTGGTTGCATAAATGCCACTTGAAAGCGGGATAATTCCAAGGATCAAAAGCGTCGAAGAAACAATCAAGAACGGTGAAACTTCGAAAATGAGTTTGTCAGCGCGGCGTGGAACCATGTGCTCTTTGAGCAGGAACTTCATGCCGTCAGCGACGTTTTGGAAGAAACCAGGGAAGATGGAATAGCCCATCCATGAGCGGTTGTTGACCCGGTCAACGGTTGGGAACTTTTCATCCCGGTTGCCGAATTTTTTGTTGAGGAACTTGTTGAGGGCTCCAATAGGGACGCCTGCGCCAAACGGTAGCATCTTCCACCATTCGCCCGCAGTCACGCCGTTTTCACCAACCCACAAGGAGCGCAGAGCGGTCGTTGCGCCCCGGCGATCGTTCATCCGAGCTACGGCCTTTCGCTCAATCCAAAGAATTGCGAATTGGCTGAAAAACAGCATCAAAAAGACGATGTTGACAACAGCAAATGTGCCGGCAGCGAAGGCGATGGAACCTGCGCTTTCTTCGAGGGGTGTGCCCTCGAGAGCGGAAACAACAAGTTTCCTGACAGGGGCGTCTTCGCCCAAAAAGATGCTTCGTAGGTCGTAGATGTCATTCATAACAATCACCTCAACGGTCGGTTTCTCCAATGCATGGGTCAAAACTTCCCATGATGGCAGGAATATCTGCAATCTTGTAGCCAATCATCGTCTTTGCAACGAATGGAATGGTGATGAACATTGGGGAACGGATGGAAAGCCGGTAAGGGTTCTTTCCTCGTCCTTCGCCGCCACCTTGGATGTAGAATTGAGATGCGCCTCGCGTGCATTCGTAGTTGCTGAACCCGGTTGCGCCTTCTGGAGCGCGTGTTGGGGCTTTGGTGAGGATCATTTCATCACCGCTGGCGTAATTTGTGTTCATGCCGCCAGGGATTTTGTTGAGGGCGTCGAGGACCATGCGGCAGGATTGACGCATTTCTTCCATGCGGACTCGGTAGCGGTCATAGCAGTCGGCTCCTTTGACTGAAGTTGGCTTTTCAACCGCAGGCTCCCAGTCGACTTCGTCGTAGACGGAATACGGATGCGCCCATCGGACGTCGTAGTTGACGCCAGCAGCACGGACGTTTGGCCCAGAGACACCTGCGTCAACCATTTCTGCAGCGTTGGCGTAGCCGACGCCTTGCAAGCGGACCAACCAGATGGTGGATTCGTCGAGCATCATTTCGTATTCATCAATTCGCTTTTCGAATAACTTTGTTTTTGCAATCACACGGTCGGCAAAGCCGATTGGCATGTCTCGCTTCACGCCGCCCACCCGTGGGTAGTTGTAATGCATCCTCGAACCACCGAGTTCTTGCAGCAAATCGAGGAACATCTCACGGTCCCGCATGCACCAGGTCATCAAGGTCAAGTTTCCAATATCGGGGCCAAAGGCGCCCAGCCACATCAAGTGGGAAGCAAGGCGTTGAAGTTCGGCTGAAATCAGGCGAATGTATTCGGCCCGCTCTGGAACATCTGCTTCGAGCAGGTCTTCTGCAGCGTAGATGTAGGAGTTCGCCCACGTCATGGCGCTGACGTAACACAAGCGGTCGCAGTAAGGCGTCACTTGGGTGAAATCTCGTGCTTCGCAGATTTTCTCTACGCCGCGATGGATGTAGCCGAGTTCGGCTTCGGTGTCGACAACGGTCTCACCGTCAACCTTCACTCGAAGCGTCCACAAGCCGTGCGTCATTGGGTGTTGAGGCCCCATTGTAATCCACATTTGTGCCATAACAATCCCTCACTTAACACGGCCCTCGTCCGCTGGTTTTCGCATGAAGCCTTGAGCGTCATCGTACATTTCGTTGTGATCGTGATATCGGAGTTTGTGTTGCTTCTGCAACGGGTGGAACCCTTCTGGGCTGTCGTGAGGGTTCAACACACGGTGCATGTTTTCATGGCCTTCGAATCGAATTCCGACCAAGTCCCATGTTTCTTTTTCATTCCAATCTGCGCCGACCCAAATCGACTGAATGGATGGAACGCTTGGTGTGTCGCCTTGCGGCAAGGGCATGAAGACTTCGAATTCCATGGGAATGTCCATGCCTTTCAGTTCTTCAGCGACCATGACGTTGTAGGTGTTTGGCTTTTGATCTTCAATCGGTTGGCGCAGGAAGTGGTAGGCGACTTCCCAACCTCGTTCATCAGGCCCGTCGGGAAAGTGTGTTCCTGTGACCATTGAGCAGTAGTTGACGTTGAGGTCGTGGCGCATCCATTTTGCCAGTGCAAGCCAGTGTTGTGGAGGGCAGTTAAGGCGGATGAAGGCGTACTTCTTTGCGTTGCTGTGGCGTTCGATGGAGGCCGTAATGCCGGTGCCTTCGAAGCGACCGTTGATCGCCTCCAAGCAAGCTTCTGCAGCGGAGGTGTTCTGTTCGAGCGTAATGCTTGTGCCCATGTTCAGTCCTCTCCCACAATCATTGGCTTCTCGCTCATGCGATCAGCGCTTGGTGCACCACCAATTCGGATGATCTTCTCACGAAGCAAACCGAATCCGTCGATGAGCGCCTCGGGGCGAGGTGGGCATCCTGGGATGTAGACGTCGACCGGAATGACCGTGTCAACGCCTTCGAGGATGTTGTAAGATTGGAAGTAAGGTCCACCGGAAATTGCGCATTCGCCCATTGCAATGCAGTATTTTGGCTCTGGCATTTGCTCCCACAAACGGACCACTTTGTCAGCGAATTTCTTCGTGATTGGGCCGTTGATTAACAGCACATCGGATTGACGAGGCGAGGAACGGAAGAGGACCCCGAAGCGGTCACCGTCAAATCGAGGTGTTGCGGCAGCGGCCATTTCGATGGCGCAGCACTTGATGCCCAAGTGGAGGGTGAACAGTGACTTGCGCCCTGCCCAGTTGAAGTAGCGCCCGGCAAGCACGCCGAGGAACTTCTTGATCCGCGTCGCCTTTAGTGCTTCATCGGTAACACCGCCGACCATCTCGACGAGTGCGCGGCTGTTGAATGCTGCAAAATTTTCTCCTGCTTCTGCCATAATATCCACCTCAAATGTAAATGCGACCTCGCTTACGGAACACGTACCAGACGCCAAGCGACATCGTTGCGAAGAAGACTGCGAGAACGGTCAAAGCCCCAATGGCTTCGTCCACTGCACCTGCTGGTGCACCTTGAGCGGTTGCATCTGATGCCACCATGCCGCCAAGCACCATGAACATGAACGCCACATCGAACACAAGGAAGATGATGGCGTACCAGTAATATTGGAAATGGAATTGAATCATTGCATCGCCGACGGGTTCACTGCCGCACTCGAAGGTCGTCAATCGGCGAGGGTAGAGGCTGTGATCGCGCTCATAGCCTTCGAGAAGATAGGAGCGGGTGATGTGGGGGCGAGCCGGATCAACACGGGGACGAACGACCCAAGTGATGAGAAAATTTGTCAGTGGCATGATGATGCCGAGGATTGTCAAAAACCCGATTGACAAGTAAGCGCTCGGCACTGATTCAAGTCCGGACATATGTTCACCCTGTTGCAAAGCATACGCTTCGCATTTGACTCGACTTGAGGGACCCACATAAGCGTTCCCAAATCCGACTCGTGAGGGTGCGTTTTATTGCATGCAAGAAACAGGGCCACTGCGAAGTCGTTTGCTGTTCGAATCTTTGGGCGAAATCAAATCTGCACCAAGGGACGGGGTGATTCGCCAAATCGTGAAGAAAATCAATTCTTCTTGCTTCTGAGCGAAAACAAGAGTGAGGCACCGATCAGAACAAGCAAGCCGATTCCAATCGAACCCCTCGCTTCCTCGCTTAAACCAAGGCCAAACAGACCCTTAGAGGGTTGACCGAGCACTTCGAATTCGATGTTTTCACGGTCGACAACACCGGTTTCAATTGGTTGGGCAGAAATTGTAAATTTGAAGGTGTCTTCAATTTCTGCAGAATACGGAGGACGGATGACTGCATCGATGGTGATTGTTTCTCCAACATCGATCCAACAGGTGAATTCCGAGCCGCTTGTGGAGCAGTCTGAATCGCTCGAATAACTGTCGAGCCCGACGTTCCATCCGCGGAAACTCTCGGATGCGAAAATTAACACTTCTGCCCTGGTGTTTCCAGTGTTGGTGAGGTTGACGGTGAACTCCAATTTACCGGGGTATGTGAGTGTGATTTCAGTGTCCAAGCCTTCCGTTTGGAAATCCAATTCGTAAACAATCTGGACGTCGAGGGTGATGGAAATATGGCCCGAGCGGTTCGCCGCATTTGAAACGCTGGTGACCGTCAAATCAAGCACGCCACCTTGACCGGTGTTGGCGCTTGGGTTGACGCTCAATTCAAGTTCCATGTAGAGCTTGAACGGGCGTGCCTCGTGGGATTGGTTGGAGTAAACGGGAAGCCCCACCATGATGGTTTCAGCCCCGTTCTTGGTTGGTGAAGTCACGGGGACATTGTTGACATCGAGCAGGAACGTTTGATTCGTAAAGTCCCAGATTCCATAGCCAACGGGTACGCTAACTGGCCCTTCAACAGGCAAACCATAGAGGGTCAATTGCCGTGTTGCAATGCCTTGTAATCCGGACAAATCAAACACCGCTTCATCGTTACCATCGCCTGTGTTTTGGATCCATAGGCCGTAGGTTTGGCTGCCAGATGGTGGGAGCACTGCGGTGCCTGATCGCTGATCAATTCCGCCATCCACCAACCGCACATCCATGGCGAAGTTTCGATCCGAAAGAATCGCTAAGAATTCGAATTCTCGCTGATTGTCTGGTACACCGTCGCCGTCTGCATCAGCCGTGCTGCTGTCTCCGCGATTGGTGATTCTCGAGGTGATTCTGGTGTAAGCGAGTTCCTCTTCTCCATCCACGCTGACCACGAGGAACACATTCATTGTGGATCGTGGTTCGATTTCAATGTCCACAAACTGAACCCCATTTGCATCTTCATAGTGGATGCCCCAAGCAGGTGTTGCAGTTTGCTGCATGACTGAGCAACGGAAACTGTCCTTGACGTTCCCAAGGTTTTCGATGGTGATTGGGAAGCGAACTTCACTGCCTGACCGGCCTGTTTGGTCGGTAGCGGGGGCTTGAGCTTCCATGCCGTGAACGGCTTTTACGGTCACTCGCAGCACCACTTCATCATAGGCGGCACCGCCGCTTGAAGGAAGGACTGAGAAGGTCAAGTCAACTTCTTCGGTAGCGAGAGCGTTGATCGGTACATCGATGATGACGTTTACATCGCTGCTCTTTTCTGAGCCATGCTTGGAACCGACGCTGACCGTTGATGCGTCCAAACGGACAGACCAACCAGAAGGTGGGCTGGAAGCTGAAACGCGCAGGGTGTCTGCTCCGTTTCCATCGTTGGTGATGGTCAGGGTTGTTGTGCCGTTGCTGCCGGGTTCGATGTTGGACAACAGGGACTGTGCAAGCGATATGCTACCACCGTAAGATTGGCCCACTTTGACGCGCAATTCCTTACTGCACTTCACCTGTGAACCGTCTTTGCCAAGAATGCTGATGACCGATTCAACACCTGCGGTGACCGAGTCATCCGGGCTGACCTTGAGGTCAAACGAACGGGTGCCATCGCCGTCATCATAGGGGAGCAGTCCCGAAGAAGCGCCGTCAAAACTGACCCATGTTGAGCGGCTGGCTGGAGAGGAAGACTTGCCCATGGTCACTGACCAATCGCTGTTGCCTTCGTTGGTCAGGGTTGCCGTCAAGGTACCTTCTGCACCCGGGTCGACGGTGATGGTTGATTTTGAAAGGGTCATATCGCATTCCTTTAGAACTGGAACAATCAAGTCAAATTCTTCGGAATCGCTTGCATTCTGTGTTGGGTCGCTTGTCACGACGCCGGTCACTTCCCAGCAGTATTTGTCTGCGGCTTGCCCGTCTGGAACTTCGATTGAAACGATCACTGTCACCGATTCGTTTTGGTCAAGATTGACTGATTCTTCATCCAATTCAACCACGAGGTCGTCCGCGTTTTGGCATCCGCTTCCGTCGGTTTCCGCGACTGAAAGAGCAATTGTTTCGTTGGTTTGGCCGGTGTTTTCAACTTCAACATCGTATTCGATCACCGATTGCCCTCCCCATGTTTTGGAGGTCGAAGGCATGGTTACTTCAACGCCGAACACAGCGCTTCCGGAGCCATCGCCAGCGGTTGTTGTCACCGTTTTTGTTTCGGTTGCAGGTTGACCAGGCGTGTCTGGTGGTGTGGCTTGTTCAGTGGCGGTAGCGGTGATGGTGGTGTCGCAGCTGCCTTCTGCAGTGGTGGTGAGCGTTACGTTCATGGTTGTCTCACCGTAATCCCCGGATTCAATTGGGCCAGGGATTTGGATGATCGTGGAAGAGTAAGCACCGCATTCTTGGGTTTGTTCCTCGTTTGTTGAGAGGCTGACAGTGATTGGGTTAGATCCTGTGTTGTAAATTCGGACGGTGTATTCGCCCGATTCCCCGGGGTTGACATCTTGACCGTTTGGCGGGGATGTTTGGATGGTGATGCTTGCGTCGCGAGCCTCGTCTGCGCTTACGATTGGCGCAAGCGTCGGGACCACTGAAAGCATCAGCAAACCGACGAGGAAAAGTGCACGGCGTGATGCGTGCTTGGTTGATTCTTGACGGGGGTCCATGACCCCCGGTCGAAGCCTTAGTATCAAAAGGCTCCCCACTGATGTGCATCAGCCTACGAAAGTGCTCATGCCAACACGAAGGTGGAAGCACTCGCCGAGCAGTTTGCGCATGTTTCCAACGACCCTGATGAGCAACCATTGGCTCCGCCTCGATGGTAGCGAGCGCCACAGCCCGGGCACCCTTGCATTGGTCCCTGTATGGTTTGGCGGCACGACCAGCACATTGGACCAGGCTCGATGGCTGGTGCTTGTTGAAGTTGAGGTGGGTTGGCAGGTGCAGCGCCTGCGAGCGGAAGAAGGGAGGCATGGTTCTGTTCAGTTCGGGATTTCCTCATGATCAAGAACACCAAGGCGCCGGCGAGGAGCAAAAACACCACCGGACCAAGCACACCGATGGGGAGGCTGCCACCCGAGGTGGCTGTTGGCTCCCCTTGTGATTCAACGCTGAGCGTCACTGCTGGTGTCAAAACTGTAGAGGATTCAACAAGGCTCAGCTCAATGCTGCCGTCACCGGGGCGAGTCGCTTCAACCAGCAGCCGGACTGTCATCGATTGACCCGGTTGTAAATCTGCGATGTCATTGCCGTCGATGGAAGCGCTCCAGTCTTTGCTTGCTTCAACCTTCAGCTGGTGGATAAAAGCGGAATTCCCCGTGTTGGTCAAGGTCACTTCAAGCATCGATTCGGACCCTGTTTGGAACGGAACGGTTCGCTCTTGGACCCAAGAGGCGTCCATCACGCTGGCCACGTAAAGGCCGACCTGTTCGGTTCGCTCGACCCCGTTGCCAAGGAGGGTCACGCTGAATGATGGTTCGCTGAGCGGTGCCATGCTGGCTGGAATCAAAATGGTGCACACCACAGGTGCGACATCGTTGTAACCGATGGTACCAACATCAAGGCATTCGCCAAACAAACCTTGGTCAAGCGAAAGAGAAACTTCTGGACTCCATTCAACATCTGCTTCATTGCTGGCGAGCCACGTGAACACCAAGGGTTGGCCAGAAGGGTGAGATCCGGGCCCAAGCGGGTTGGTCCAACTCGTACCGTCTTCGAGCACAAGGCTGACGAATTGCAGCGTCGGTAGTGGAAGTACCTCCACCTCGAATTGGCCGACCCAAGTGGCTCGGTCGGAACCTGAATCAAGATGGAATTTCACATCGCCTGACCGTCCTGTTCCGTCGCCCTCTACGCCAATCAGAATGTTTTGTGTTGAAGCCCAATTCAACTCAAGAACATCAAGCCCGGAAGTGATGCTCCATCCGGTTGGCAACTCAAAAGAGGGCGTCAAGTTGAGGTCAATGTTGCCTCTGTGTTCGACTGAGAACATCATGCTGAAGGTTGAATCTGGGCGAAGAGTCCCGAGGTTTGTTTCCAAGTCAATGTCAACGGTTCGAATTTCTTCGACCTTGATTGGGATTTGGAACACCCAACTGTCTTGAATCTCGGTTTGAGAAATGGCTGTGAGTTGTACGATGCGCTCCGCCCCGGCCCCGGTCATCACTTGCGGTGGTGTGAACGACATGCCGATGGTTCGTTGAGTGTCTTGGTCAATGAGTCCGGTTGAACCAGAGGTGGCACCGGGTTCACTGGCTAAATCATCGAAGCCAGCCGACCACCCTGCGGGCGCTTGGAGGAAGAGATCGTACCCAATGTTGGCGTTGCCAATGTTGAACAAGCGGATGTCCATGGAAGTGGGACTGCTCGGGGAAACAGGCACGATTTGGTAATCGTATTCAAGCCTCAAATTTGCCAATTCAGGAACAATGAAATCAAGATGGTAAGGGTAGGTGACGCCGTTGTCGACGTCAAGACCGAGCAAGTTGATGCGATAAGATCCGGGTGTTGGCGGTGTTGGATGGACAAGCGTGACGGTGATGTTGGCAGAATCTTGACCTTCCAAAGAGAAGTTTGATTCAGTGGCACCGACGTACCACGACTCGGATTGGCCTGTATCCGTGTTGGTCACGCCGTTGGTGCTCATGCTGGCGTTTGTGGCGATGAGTGCGGTGTTGGTGAGCGAAACGGTCCAGGAGGTGGTGGAGGCGCTGGTGTTCAACAGAAGTTGCTGCTGTGGGGTTGCAAGCAGTTTGACGCCCGGAGCAGTGACATCAACAATCACATCATGGCGATTGTTGTTTTCGAGGATTTCTTCGACCTCATCATCAGGATCAATGATGAAGGAAAGGGTCGCTTGTCCCGAATCTTGTGGCGTCCAATACCACACCTGAGTTTTTGTTGAACCGGCACCTATGTCGGTGTTTTTGGTGTCGATAAGGGTGTTGTCGACCCTGAATTCGATGTCAAAGAAGTCCGCCTTGACGTTGCCGATGTTGAACACCTTGGTGGTCAATTGCAGTTGATCGCCAACTTGAGGGATTTCAACGGACATCACAAATTCATCAATGAGGAATTCCGGGTCCGGGCGCAGGTCGTTGACGCCATGGCCTCGAACAGCAATAGCGAATGGTTGTGCTGTGCTGCCGCCGTGGAAGGTGTCCTTGACCTTGACCGTCCAAATGCCAACCTCAGCTGAATCCAAGAGAATCACTTCGAGGTTGTTCAAGGTGTCGCTCGAGCCACCTGTAGTCGACCGGCCGTTGGCAAAATCATTGCCGAGGTAAACCAGACCGGAGGGCGAGGTGACTTCCAAATCGAGGTTGTTGACGAGTTGCTTGGAGGCGAAGGTCGATCCACGCTCATCCGACCATGCAAGCACGGTTTTGAAACCACCATTGGATTGAGTGATGTTGAATGTGTAACTCTTGCTGTTTCCTGTTGCCGAAACCACTGAGCGGTCATCAACCCAAATGCCTTGACCAGAGGAAGGGGCAAGCGTTTCTCGCAAGTTGACTTTCCCCCAACCTTCGTTGTCGTTTGGAATATCCCTTGAACCAAGGTCTGTCGCTCCCAGCACCATCAGCGCCTTGACAAGCGCACCTTGCGGCGAAGGCCGTTGGGCGATTTCTTCGAGGTATTCGCGAATCATTGTTGCGACCCCTGCTGCATTGGGGGTTGCCATGGAAGTCCCAGTGTACTCGAGGTAGTAGGTGCTGCTCCAAGTTGAACTTCCAGTGTCCGTCGCCTCAGCTGCTCGGCATGAGCGCACATAACCACCGGGAGCAATGAGGTCTGGCTTGATCCTTCCATCATCGGTCGGGCCTCGCGAGGAACCGGACATGATGGTGTCAGGTGAACCCGAATAGCGATTCTGATGATTGCCGACTGAAAGGATGTTCTTGGCTGTCGCAGGCGCTCCAACTGTGCCTGTATTTGGTCCATCGTTGCCAGCTGCAAACAGGATTGTCAGACCGTCTCGTCCGTTGTAATACCTGTCGTAGTAATTGGCTCGATCGTCAATGTCCTCTGCCGATGAAGTGTACTTGCCGTGGTCGCTGGCCTGTGAAGACCCCCATGAGTTGGTGTGGGTTCTCGCTCCAGCTGAATACGCCGAATTGAGCAAGTAATTCAGAGAAGGCGATTGGAAGTTTCCAGTGTTGTCGTTTTCCATGGCTTGGAAGAATAATTCTGCCTCTGGAGCAACGCCCGCATAGCCTCCCTGCGCCCCGTCGCCAAGCACTGTGCATGACACGTGCGTGCCGTGACCCGAGTGTTTGTCAGCGGTTGATCCGTCGCCAATCACGTCGTTGTTACCAACAACACGGGTTCCAAAATCGCCGTGGTCTTCATCTAAACCGGAATCTGCAACGGCGACAATTTGGCCTGAACCGTCGAGGTCTGTCGTGAAGTAATTCGTCATGCTGCTCACTTTCATGTGGCTGCGGGCGTTGTCGTTGTAAGTGGTAAACGATGGGTTGAATTGAAACGACCTGAGTGAAGGTTGGGCCATCAGCGTCAACAATTCTAAACTCGCCAAGGTCCCTTCATAGCGCCCTTCGTCCCATGTTCGTTGTTCCTCAAACGCAAGCGGCACCACTTCGGCCAGGTTCTGGGTCAGCGAAGCGCCTGATGCGTCGATGAATGAAACACCGTCAACCGGCCCTTCCATGGTTCGCCAACCTTCAATTCGCATCACTTCGCCTTGGAGCGACTCGATTCCATCTTCCAACAGGAGGACATCAAGCACGGCGTCATCGAGGAGCAAACCCAGCGGGACAAGGTGCTGTGCCGCAACCCCTTCAGTTTGGACCGCTGCTTCGAGAGCAGATGGGGTCCCTTGAAGGATCAATCCTGAAGGCGATATAAACTCACGAACTGTTACGCCCTGAAGGTTCTCGATTTCCGATCGAACCTGTTGGAGTTCAACCGTATAATCAACCAAGACAAGGCGCAAATCTGTTCGCCCTTGCAACCAAGCGCTCGGCATCGGACGGTCGAGGTGGAGTCCGTTTGCATCGAACAACCCGATTCGGGTGTCTGCGGTAATCTGCCTTTGTTCGCCGCCCTCGCCCTCATCAAAAACGCCAACTGCATCGGCATAAACGCCGTCAACAAGGTCAAACTGGACCCATTCGACACCGTCGTCATTTTGCAACGGTCCCCCCGAAGGAGCATCGTTGAAATCAAGGGTTGAAAGGGTACTCTGCAAGACAAACAGCGCGACCAAAAACCACGCCCCTGACACCGTACGGCGTGCTTGCATGATTTGGCCTTCCATCGCCGTGCTTTATCGCTTGGGGTCTGCTGAACACGGTTCAGAACAGAATCTGGCTTAATCGAGAGGCCAGATTGAGCGGTCGGCCCTGTCCATGAAAATTTCAGTGGCCCAATAACCAACTTCATGTTCCCAGGTTTCACGCTGATCGACACCGTTGTAATCGGTCCATTCCATTTCGATGGTGATGAGGTAATCCTCCCAAACCGTATAGCCAACAACAAGCATTTCCAAGTCATCGCCGGCGATTGAGGAATGCGCATCGATTAAATCAACTTCAATTTGCATGGATTGGTACACCTCGCTTCCATTCGCTGCTTCAAAATGAACTTGCACCATCACGTCGGTGATGGCACGGCTTCCCGTGTTGTGAATTTCGGACATCATGAGGTGGCCCCCGCGTTGCATGTATTGGGTTTCGACGTTGACTGCATCCCTGGGCAATACCCAGTACCAACTGCTGATCATAACGCCGAAGAACATCATCAAGACAATGCCTGCAAGGGCGACTTGTCGAGAGGAAATTTTCTGCCCCAGTGAATCAACTGCGGCCTTTGCCCTTCGGACATCCGCCATCGTCTCCGCCATGTCGTCGTCCACAGTGAGTGAGGCAATGTCGAGTAAGCCAGTGGCGTTGCCCTCGTAAATATCATCTTCATGAACCAACATCTCCCCATCCTCACCGATTGGGATCTGACGTCGTTGGCTCATTTCATTCACCTTAGAAAATCATAGCCAGCCCGCTGGCAATCATGGACGTCACAGGTTCAACGAGGAGCACGTGACGTGTTTCCACGGCGCCCCCTGAGAGCGTGCCGATGAGTGAAAGATCAGTGACCATTCCATTGACACCAATCGAAGATGCTGTTGGGATAATGCCGGTGAATTGGGTATCGAGCAGAACGCCTCGCCCTTCGAACTTCCAGTCGTCCACAAGTGGCACGTAGTATCCGGGTTCAACGCTCACTTCTGCGCTGGCAATGATTCGCCCGTTTGTAATGTCATCGAGCACAATGATCGGGTATTGGAAGGGTCCAGTGTAGACGTGGATGGTGGCTGATTGTAAGTTTTCACCGACCACTTCGACGCGTTCGAGGGTCACACCCGGTGCCGAAGGCACGTTGGTTTGCTTGATGTAGACTCGCTCAACACCCTCGCCGTCAGATTTGATGCTCATGCCCCAATCGTCCGTTGCTTCCATCACGAAGGTCTTGGGCAAGCCCTCTGCAAGCATCAGCACATCGCCCTTTGTGTCAACCGCACGGCCACTTGCTTCGAGGTAGAGATCCATGTTTTCGGTGTTCGATCGGTAATCGAGGGTCATCATGCCTTGGAAGGCAATGTCCGCTCGGATGTCGAATTGCTTCTCAGGTTGAGCAGCCAGACGCATTTCTCCAGGAAGGTTGCGCATGAAAGCGGTAGCCGGCCACCACTGGTCGTCGATGTAGCGCATTTGTTGAATCATCAGGGAATCCGCAGAATAACCCCCTGCTGTTTGGTATTCAGCAGGGACTGTGACGTTGATCAGGAAGATATCGCCCACCGTGGCCGAGAAGTCAGTTGATTGTGGAACCCCAATGATCAGTGCTTCGACGCGAGTTTGTGCTCGCCGATCGATGAGCACAGCGTGGGCTGAATCCAGACGGGTGCCCAAATCGTAGGTCATGTCGATGGAGACCCGAGGGACGGTGAGGTTGTCTTGAGTCGAGAAGACTGCATTGGCAATGATGTTGTTTGGTTGCGAAGTGTCCATCCCATCGATAATCAGTTGTGTGTCGCGGCCTTCCATTCCGTTGATGATCAAGCTGAATTGCTCGCGCAGCGGTTGCCAGCCGTCCATGGCCAAATCCACTTCATACACTGGGATTTCGTTGATCATTCGGAAGTCATATTCAAGGAAAATACGGCCCGAAGGCAGGCTTGGCATCCAGGTTTTGATGTGCCAAGAGCGCCGCAGTTCCACCGAGATGCCCTGTTCTGCCCATGAAGTGGTGTTGACGCCGATCAGCTCGTTGTCGAGCACAACTCCGTCTGCAAGAATGGCTGCTGCAATGTTCGCATAGGATACATTTGCATTTTCGAGCGCTTCGATGAAGGCGGGTGCTTCTGCTGCTGTGACCTTGTAATCAGCAAGAATCCCGTCGACGATTTCTCGCCCTGTCAAGGTGAAGGTTGGCATTCGGCTGTAGTTGAAGGTCACTGGTGTGGCTTCCATAAATTCTGCCGCAACCCCGTGAACCCATGATGGTTCAGCATTCACATTGGATCCTTTGCGTACATCTGCGGTGAGGTTGAACGCTTCACCAGTCACGAGGTCAATTCCGAGCGACATGTTGTTTTCGTCCGTAGCAACGCCACCCAAATCCACAGTCATGCCATAGATGAGGTCGTTGACAACGGAACCAAAGTCAACCAAATCACCCAAGAAAAAGGAAAGTGCTTCAACGCCATCGCCTTCATCGAAGGTTGGTAATTCAAGGCCTGTGGAATCCACTGCACTCGGGTAAGCAATGGTAATGTCGGCGGGCAGAGGGTTGATGGCAATGCGTCCATTCATGCCTTTGAACCGGTCTGTGTATTGGCTTTCATCTTCCAACATAATGTTGAATGGCGCTGATTGAGCGCGGGTCATTTCGACCCTCGAATTGCCTTCGGGACCGGTTGATCCGGGCTCCAACGGAGAGAGCCTCTGAATGCTTGTGACTTCCGAAATAGCGACGCTTAGGCTTGCTTCCCCGATGTCCTCGTTGACCCAGAACCGGAAGTGGTCCCCGTCCATGGTGAGGGGCACAGTGGCGTTTGTCATCTGAATCTCAATCGATTCCATTGGCTGGTTTGCCACGTAGCCAACGGTGTCACCTAACACCAATGAGAATGACGCAGGGAGGCCCTTCAAGCGAATTGCGTTGCGTTGGTTGGGGCTCTCGCCGCCGTAGGTAATGGTGCCAATCGGATCGCTTGCTGAATAGGTCATCGCTTCAGAAGTTTGAGTCAGGTTGAACGTGCTTGGTCGGTTTGAGACCGTTGCTGATTGGCGCGTGGCTGTTGTGAGATCGCCGTCGTTGTGGCGCATGTGGCCAATCAAAAGTGGCCCGCCTTCGATGCCTCGCAGCTCCATCTGGCGGATGTCGTTGATTGGGTCGTAGGAATGTTCCACATCGGAAATGCCTCCTATTCGAGCGCTCATGGCGACCGGTACAAGCGGGGCAATCGGGCCGAGCCGCCCGTTAACGGATGTGATTTCGGTGTCTTCAGAGAGAAGAATATGGTCGAGTTCTGGCAACCAAGGGTTGTCGCTGCTGGAGATTGAGAAGGTGACTTGGCCAATCGCCATTGGAGCGCGCACCGAACTTGGCAGGGTTTGTCGAACTTGGTTTCGGCAATGCAAGGATACGACGCCGCCTTCAGAACCCGCTGTTCCGACAATCGATTCAGGCAGGCCATTGACAATGTCGCCCACATCCAAAATCACTTCGATGATGGTGAGTAAGGCGTTATCAAACAGTTGTGCGATCGAGTTGAGGTTGGGGTTGTCGAAGTTGACGCGGCTTAACCCACTTTCAGGAATCTGGAAACTGCCTTCGATAATGATGACGTTTGGTACGTTGTCGATGACCATCTCAAGTGAAGATCGATCGGCTTCATAGCCACCCCTCATGAAGGTCGATTTGTATTCAAGGCGGTCGATTGACTCTGTTGCCGCAATCGCGATGAGGGTGTTCGGCGGTGATGCGGGGTTAATGGGGAGGGTGGGGTCGTTGACGTTGCTCGTGGTATCGGCGGTGAAATTCTTGATTGCAATGATGAGCGAAAGGCGCGTTGGAAGGTCCCCTGGGAAGCCTTGGCTGCCCGGTGCCTCTCCGATCATTGTGAAAATGGCGTTGATTTCTTCGGTTGGCATGGTACCGGAGGGTAGCCCTCGAATCCAACTGCGTGAATCAGTGATGTTTCCGAACGGGAAGTCCCCTTCCTCCGTGTTGGAGCGATCTTCAAAGTAATGCAGGTACAAATCCACACCGACGTCAGAATAGATTTCCACTGTGTCGAATGAGTTTTGCCCGAGGTTGTCGTTTCTGAGCGTGATGTCAACTTCTTCAGGCAGGCGTGTTTCACCCTTTTCGGGGTGGAAGCCCACATCGATGTATGCTGTTTCCAACACTGGAGCGGCACTCCCACTTCCATACCCATCGAAACGGATGAAGCCAACGCCGACGCCGAGGCCACACTTGTGATCGTCGCTCCTTGCGAGGTGGTCCTCGATTGGATCAAAGTAAGATTCGTCTTCACAATCCGTTTGGCGGTTATCACCTGGTGCATCCGGGTTGGACACACGGATGGCGTAAGGCGCAGAGATAGCAGTGAGGCTGAGGTCAGTGGAGTTGAAGGTCCCCCCCAAGAGCGATGTGACAAAACCAAGGGTGTCAGTGACGAGGGCATTCACTGAAAAAGTCATTCGTTGAAGGCCGACAGAAAGGGTGTACTGGTGGGGAGGTTGCGTGAATTGGGTATCGATGACAATCGCATAGGATTCGGAATCTTCGAGCGTCAAATCGAAGGCGAGGCCTTTCATTAAACTGACCTCTAAGTTCGCCAAATCGTTCCACAATGGGTCGTCCTGATCGAGGGCAGTGACCGACCATTGGAAGGTTGGCCGCACCCACACTTCTTCGACGCAGGGCACGGTTACTGCAGGAACGCCGGGGCCGGGGCTCGGGACCACGACGCAATCGCCAAGCTCAATTCCAAAGCCATCGCCTTGGGTAACGATGCCTTGAATGGTCAACCCAACAGAGAGGTCATCGCCGCCATCGCCATCGATGTCGATGTAGTTGTTGAACAAGACCAAATCAGTCCCGACCAGAAGTTCACCTGTGAAGGTCCCTTCTTGCCAAGCCTCGTAGGATGGACCGTCGTCCCTCGACGAGAAGTTCACGTAGACTGCATAGGTGTTAATGCCCACGCCGAGGGGGTTGTCAAGACCGAGGCTGCTGACAGAAAACAACGTTTCGAACAAGTTGTAGGGCCAGCCATTGGGCTGGGTCGAGGTGTCGATTAGAAATTCGTACGGTCGCGGGTGATCGACCTCAAACGGGGTGCTGTCGCGTAGCGTGACGTTGTTGAGGTAGGCGCTCGATTCGCTCAGAGCGTCGTTGGCGTTAAGCGGCCGAGCGTTCAAATCAACGGCGTTTAAGGCTGAGAGCGCCTCTTCAGTCGCCAATTCTCCTTCTCCACTTGCTGTTCTTGAACGAAGCGTTTCCTCAAGTGCATCGAGCACGCCAAAGTCATCGCGAGAGACTGACAAATCAGCCTCAACGGGTTGAGCGATGGAGGCAAACATCAGGATGACCATGAACACAGCCATGCGGCGAGGGTCCCTTTTCTGAGGCAAGCCTGCTCGTAGGACCCGAACGGCAACCTCATCCATGATTCTGAGGAAGCAGGGCCACTATGAGAACCCATCCCCTTCGTGATTCGAATTCAACGGGTCTGACGAGGGCGATTAAGCATTGACAATGTTGTCGACGTTGCACGCTGGGCAAGCAACAACCGCTTGCTTGACCCCATCGGGTAAAGTGACAGAGAAAGCGGCATTGCAAGCCTGGCAGGTCAGTGAAGTCGCGTGCGTTGGTGCAGGTTTTGTTTCTGGCACAAGCGCAGGGGTTGGTGCTGGTGCTGGTGCTGGCGCTGGTGCTGGTGCTGGTGCCTCCATGCCTTGAGGGAGTTGGACCCCACCGCTCTTGACGACGGTTTGAGGCGCTTCAGCGGGCATAAGATCGTCAGCGAAATCTGGTTTGGTTTGCAGGGGTGTTGGTTGCTCAAGCGGCGCCTCATCGTTCAACAGCGCCATAGCGTCGGCTGCTGCTGCTTGGCTTCCAGCGCTAAAGGAAGGGCTTGCGGTTGGTGGCGCAAATGCAGATGAAGGTTGAGCCATTTGCCCACCTCCGTAAATCGATTCGAGTTCTGCCGCCTTGGCTTCTTCTTCCTTGACCGACGTAGGCGTCACATCACCGACGTCTAGGCCCGCCAGTACGATGGCTGGGGCAAAGAGTGGAGTTTTGCGGGAGTCAACAACCTGAGCGATGTGGGCTTTGGCTTCTGGGGCGCTTAAGCCACGCCCAATGAGCAACTCGACCGCAACCCCGTGCTGCCAACGTCTGTGGCCAACAAGAGCGATGCCCATCGTTAAGGTACCAATGAACAAGACCATCAGCAACAGTCCCGCAATGCTGCCTTCCTCAGTCGGTTCGCCCACCTTGATGGTGAAAGCGTGACTATCGGAGTTGTTTGAAGGGTCAAACACCGTCACGACGACGGTGTAGGTTCCGGCCTGCTTGAAGGTGAGGTCGGCCCGACTGCCAATTCGGTCAGGGTCGTCGCGCTCGTCGCCGTTGCCATCGCTGTCCAGTTCGGGGTTCAAGTCCCAATGGTAGCGCAGAGCGATGGTATCATCAAACGGATCGTTTGCACTGACTGAGCACGTGATGGCTTGGTCGATCATCCCGCTTGCGGGAAGAACATTGAGGCTGCTTTGCTGCAACACAGGCAAGGTGTTGTCCACAACCACAACGGTGGTAACGCTGGTGTTGATGTTGCCTGAAGCATCGGTAACCGTAAGCGAAACTTCATGGGTGCCAATCGAAGGCCATGAAAGAAGAATTGTAGAGTTTTGGCCGTAAGGTGATCCGTCGAGGTTCCACGAGCACAATGCGATTTCATGGTCGTCACCGCTCGAATCGCAATTCAAGCTCAGCGGGGTGTTCACCAGCAAGCGCCATCCGCTAGCAACAGGTTGACCGTTGCCGCCAATGCGCGCTACAGGATCGATGACGTCTTGGACATCCACCATGGTGGTGGTCGAGGCCATTTGACCCGTCGGCGACGTCACCCACAAGGTCACCGTTCGTTCACCCGGTGTCGGCCAAGACGCTTCAGCGTCCCAGCCAGTGCCATCGGCGTCGTTGTTTGCGGTTCCATCGTCATCTGCATCAACAAGAGCGTCAAAATCCCACAGCGCTGATTCAATTTGATTGAGCCTGTTTGGAGTCGACATTGCGTCAAACGAAACTGAAGAACCAATGGTTGTTGTTCCGTTGCTGTTGCTGTTGATCGTTGGATTGAGGGTTGGAGCCAATTCAACCCGCACTGTCATCCTCACCGGATCTTGACCATTGGCGCCACCAACTGGGGTGTCGGTGTTATCGGCCACAATCACCAACGCCTCGCCGTCGAGTTCGTTTGGCACAATCCATGTGAAAGAAGAGGACCCTTGTACGGATTGCAAAGAGCCACCGGTGATGGAAAGTGTGCCAACCCCACCAGAGGTGTAGAGCGAGTTCATGCTCTGAGTTTGGAGGTAAACATCCCCTTGGCCTTCCAGCGACCATGCACTGACGACAATTGTTGTGCCTGCATCAAGCACCAGGTCGTCACCTGAAAGCAGGGTTTGATACTCGTCTGGTCCCATGGCAATCAAGTCGTGGAACGGCGTCCAATAGCCTTCAGAGATGGCTTCGACGCTAAGGCTTGCACGGCTATCGTTGCCGCCTAAATCACCCATGCCTTGGTCGCCATCGTGGTCGAGGTTATCGAAAACAATGTACCATGTTTTTTGTGAGATTGAAGCGGGTACCTTCCAGTGGAACGAAAAAGAACCGAGCGCAGATTCAGTGGAGGGGATCTGCTCATACGAGGAGCGGTAGGACTGGCCCAAATCATAGGGCTGGATGGTGTTTTGATCAAAAACAAGCACGTCCATGGCGTCTTCAATGATGTTGATGTCAATGTCAAACACGTCGCCCGGCATCAGAACACCAAGCGACACTTTGACACAGGTCCCATCTGCAATTGCATTCGAACTGGAAAACTGCGCTGCAGTTGTTTCTGTGCAGGAGGGGGCTGCCCTTCCCGAATCAGCAAGTGCTGTCGGCGGCATCATGAGCATGATGAGCAGCATGGCCACAACTCCACTGGAACGCATGGCCTGCTGTTGTTCATCGCCCACTTGAATGATGTGGAAGAATGCCTCAAGATGTCCAACCGTCTTCTGACCAAACCAAATGAGTCACATGCCCGTCGGGATGGAGTTGAATTCGAGCGCCATCGTTGGCTAAACTGATGTTGAGCGGGGAAGCGGAAGCGGCTCTCAAGGCTTCGTTCAACGGCACTTCACCATCTTTGATCCTTGCACTGAAGTGCGTCAATACGAGGTGGTTTGCTCCGCAAGCAAGGGCCGTTCTTACAGCTCCTGAAGCGGTGGAGTGAAGGTGTTCGAGGGCATGGTCTGCGGTGTCTTCCAAGAACGTCGATTCGTGAACCAGCACATCAACGCTCTCGAGAGCGATGAGTCCTTTTGCTTGTTCAGCGGTATCGCCTGACACGATGAGGCGGCGCGGGTGAATGCTGGCCTCCCTAAAGTCGGCGGCGTGAAGCGTCTCACCGTCTGAAAGGGTGACATCCCTGCCTTGCCCGAGTTCGGTTTGTTGTTCGGTCGTGAGGCGAAGTTCTGCCGCTTTGAGGCGATTGAATTTTCCTGCTTTTTGCTTGCTTTCGAACATCCACGCACAAGAAGGTACGGTGTGTTGGGTCGCAAGCGGCCGAATCCTGACCTGAGACCAACCTTCGGGTTGGGGCAGGGTCGGCAAACGAACCGCACCACCGGCCGCAACATCGAGTTCGACCCATTCGTCGGTTTCAACATCGCCGAGGACCCATCGAACATCATAACCCAAGTGTTCACTGACCGCCCCAAGTGAATGCCACGATTGCATTTGGCGAGCGAGTTCAGCAGGAGGAGCAGCTTCTGGAACAGGTTGCTCGCCGAGCAAGGCTTCAATCACCTGTGGCGAGGTTGGACCGACGATCAACAAAGGACGGGTTCGCCGGTCCAGAGCCATGGTTTGCAACCAGGGCAACACGCCCCACGTGTGATCGAGGTGCCCGTGCGTCAAGCACACCACATCAATTCGGGCCGCCCGAAGCGATCCAGATGGAGTGTGCGTTTTGAGGCGTTTTCGCTGAGCGGCGTACCTCATTTGGAACCCCTCTCCAGCATCGATGACGGCTATTCCGTCGTCGCATGAAAGCAAACTCCCGCTCACTTCACGCGCACCGCTTGGTCGCGCTGATGCTGTTCCAAGAATGTGAAGTTCCACGTTGTTCACCGCCTCAAGACTTCATTGGGATTGGGGTTGGCGGAAACCACCGCAACAAAACAATTTGATCGATGGCGCGTATCCAACGCCAAGGGATTGCAACATGGACTGAACCTTCGACGAGGGCTTCATCCGGATCGCGGACAAATAAGTGGGTGCATTGCAAACTGTTTGCATCAACAACTGCATCGTGAACAACGCCAAGACGTCGCCCGTCAGGTAGAAACACTTCGAGGCCCGTCAAGCGGGAAACGGTGTCTTCGCCTTGAACCATGGTTGAGCCTCATTTGAGCGAGTGGCTGACGGGCAATAAACAAAACCCGAACTGATAGGGAGGGAGAACCAATCGTAAGGTATTGGGCAGCGCTGCCAGCAAGTGATGCTTCACTTGCCACGGTTGAGGTTTGCCTTGAGTGAAGGTCGCAACTTCTCTGCGCCCTTCCCCTTGTTGTGCAAACCACGTCCGCGCTTTCCGGCAGAGGTCTTGCCACGGTAAGCACGTCCACGGTGGGACTTGTTTCCGTTGGCTCCACTGAACACACCGAGTTGCTTATCCTTGATGATAGCAGGGTGGTGGGTGTCGATCATGATGACTTCGTAGAACTTGTGCTTTCCGTCTTGGCCAACCCAATACGAGTTGAGAACTTCGAGGTTAGGGAAGTGACGTGCAACACGCTCTTCAGCCATACGCTGTGTGTTCTTGGCCATGGTGATCTTCTTGATACCGGCCTTGGATGGCTTACGCTTCATGTGAATCTTACCCTTTCGCAATCCACCACGGCGGATTCGGGTGCGGATGAGGACAACGCCTTGCTTGGCTTTGTATCCCAGAGAACGGGCGGCGTCCAGTCGAGTTGGGCGCTCAATACGGCAGTTGACAGGTTCGCGGCGCCATTGGGCCATGCGAGTTTGCCTGTACATGTGAGGCAGTGCGTCGTTTGGACGCTTCCATGTTTGACGAACGTGTTGGTACAATCCTTGAGCCATGATGAACACCTACGCTTCTCAGCATCCTGCCGACAAAACTCCCCTTTATGAGCCTGTCCACGCGGCCAAAGGGTTTGATTCGGTCTAAAACGCGTACTGCTCGCGGTGGGAGGAGTGCGTTTATGCCTCAATTGGAAGGTTTTCGGCCACGATGGCTCGCCACCCGCCCCAAAGAGAGATGGCGTTGCTGTAGCCCATTTCTTTGAGCGAGCGGGCTGCGATTGCACTCCTGAAGCCACCGCCACAATACAACACAAGGCGCGCATCGTCATCGAAATCATGCTTCTCGATGTCGCGTTCAATCACACCCTTCCCGATGTGGATCGAACCGGCAAGCCGGCCCGCTTCGTATTCATGCCGTTCACGGACATCAAGAACGACCAGAGGTTGCCCCTCAGCAAGCATTTCCCGCAGTTGTACGGCATCGCATTCTGGAATCATGGAGCGCGCTTGCTCGACAATGCTGAGAAATTTCGGACTGTGCGTCTTGGCCATGCACCCCCCAGTTCGGATAGCCTCATGAGGCCTGCGGCCCACCATGAAGCATGGCGGGTCAAATCACTGGTGCTGAAGCAGTGCTTGCAGCCCTCGACGCAGGTGAGCCAATCACGATGGTGCTCGTTGACCGGGACAAAAACACGGCCGCAATTCGCACCAAGTGTGAAGCGCTAGGCGTTCCGATTGAAGAAGGCTCGACCAACGACCTCTGGCGAATGTCAGCGGACGGGCATGTCGACGCCCTGGCGCTTGTTGGCCGGGAACCTCAAGCCACGCTCGAGGAAGCGTTTGAGCGGGGCGGAACGGTTTGGTTTTTCGACGGCGTGACCTACTCAACAAACCTTGGATTTGCGATTCGTACGGCTGAAGTAGCTGGTGCAGATGCGGTCGTGCTCAACGTCATGAAGACGCATGAAGAACGACGCACAATTCGTCGCTCGAGCATGCGTGCCGACCGGTTTTTACCCGTTGTTTATGACTCGACAGAGGCCATTTTAGCCGCCGCAAGAACCCACAACTTCCGAATCATCGCCGTCGAAGATGTGGGCACTCATGGACCGTGGGAAGAGGATCTCACTGGCGATGTGTTGCTCGTTGTTGGTGCTGAAAAGGAAGGCATCAGCCAAGCGGTGCTGGACGCTGCAGACGCTTGTGTTCTGCTGCCAATGGATGGATTTGTTCCCTCTTACAACCTTCAAGTTGCAGTTTCTGTCGTTGCCGTGGAAGCCTTGCGGCAGAGAAACAACGCCTCACTCGAACTGTGAAAAGAGATCACTGAGGTCTTGAATTGGCGCAGGTTCACCTTTGAGGGCCAAAAGAAAATCAGCGACGGCGCGTTCGGCTGAAGAGGTGGCATCCGTCGTGAAATGCTTAAGAATCAAGGATTGGATTTTGTCAGTCGCAATCATGGCGTAGGCTGCGAGCGCTTGGTTCGCAACGGGGTCCCCGATGGACGCCAAACCCCGTACAGCCATTTCGTGCCACGAAGGCTCCTTATGAAGCAAGATGTGAACCAAATCCTCGATGGCTTCTGCGCCAGCCATCTCGGCGTAACGCCCGAGGAGATAGACCGGAACAGATTCATTGTCAAAATGCAAGAGCCGCTTGAGCACTGGAATGTATTCTTTTTTGCCCACATCAACAAACAACCCAAGCATTTCTACTGCGCGAACTTTGACCTCCATTTCATTGGAGTTGGTCAATTCGACGATCAACGGCATGTAGGTGTTTGAATTGACATGGCGCCCCATCAACAACGTCTCGATGGCAGCAATTGTGAACACAGCGGATGAGGCCTGATGAACCGCTTTTTTGAGCATGGTCAAGGAAGCCTTGCAGCTGCGGCCACCCAAGGATTGGATGGCTGTTTCAACAACGACGCAATCGGAATCAGACAACATGTTCCCCACTTCACGAAGCGGCAAGTAAGGGTACAAGGTGGAAGGCAGCATCGCCGGCTTGACCCCTTCGGCGCTCAACAACAAAATCAAGGAGACGCACAAATCCACATCTGGCATATCGGGGTCGTGGACATCTTCCATCTCGATGCACAGTTCGTGCCCGTTGACGAACGCCGGTACATGGCCAGTCCCCCAGTGATGCTTTCCAAGGGAGCGCTCAACGCACAATCGAGGATCAACCGCAATCTTAACTTCGCCAATATGGGCTGAAATCAACCTGTTGGAACCATCTTTTTGATAGGTAAGAGCGCCGTTGGAACCTGCGACAATCTCTTCAATCCAACAGAGAGCCCGTAGGTTCTTGTTGATGGTTTCATCATCGATGAATGGAAAGACTTCGACCGCTCCGAATGAGGTCTGAAGCGTCCAAGGAGGCTCTTCTTCGGCAACGCTTTGTTCTGTGTCCGCCATCGCTGAGTATCGAAGTCAACGATACTTAACCGATTCATGCATCCGCTTGAGCATAGAAGGCATCAATTTCAGAGGATTCGGTCAGAGGGCCGATGTGGCGGTCGATGACGCGACCATCTTTCCCAATGAGAATCAAGGTTGGTGTGTTGTTGATTTC